>Ga0335085_10003834_pt1 | contig 25519 bp, 22 predicted proteins | sample Lox_Sample_45_FD_206712 | JGI IMG/M metagenome (GOLD analysis project Ga0335085, IMG submission 206712) | Soil microbial communities from Loxahatchee National Wildlife Refuge, Florida, United States - Lox_Sample_4.5 | ecosystem: Environmental > Terrestrial > Soil > Wetlands | place: USA...
CGGGTGATGCAAGGCTTGTTCGGGGCGGCCCTCGTGCCGCTCTCCCAGACCGTCCTGATGAACATCAATTCCAGGGAACGGCAGGGCTCCGCGATGGCCTTGTGGGGCGTCGCGGTGATGGCTGGTCCGGTGTTGGGTCCGGTTCTGGGCGGCTGGCTGACCGCGAATTATTCGTGGCGCTACGTCTTCTACATCAACCTGCCAATCGGGATTTTCTGCCTTCTGGGCATGGTCGCTTTTCTGTCCGAGACACAGCGCAACGCAACCGCGAAGCTCGATTGGTTCGGATTCGGCACACTGAGTCTCACGCTGGGTGCATTGCAGCTCATGATCGACCGCGGCGAAGAACTCGACTGGTTCGGCTCCGGCGAAATCATCATCGAGTCGATCATAGCCGCCTCGGCGTTCTATTTGTTCCTGGTCCATACTTTCACGGCGGACGAGCCATTCGTGCGGCCATCGCTGTTTCGCGATCGCAATTTCACCGCGGGCATGCTTTTCGTGACGATCGTCGGCCTGACGTACTACGCTTCACTGGCGCTGCAGCCGCCGTTTCTGCAGGGCCTCATGAATTATCCGGTCGTCACCGCCGGTGTTGTCATGGGCCCGCGAGGCGTCGGTACCATGGCGGCCATGCTGGTGGTGGGAAGATTGACCGGCCGTGTCGATACCCGCCTGTTGCTCGGCATCGGACTCACCCTAACGTCGTGGTCGTTCTACGCCATGACCGGCTGGACGCCCGATATCTCCCAGTTGACGATCGTGGTCGTCGGCATCGTTCAGGGTATCGGCCTTGGCTTCATTTTCGTTCCGCTCAGCGTCGCCACACTGTCGACGCTGTCGCCCCAGCTGAGGGCGGAAGGAGCAGGTCTCTACAGCCTGTCGCGAAACATCGGTTCGAGCGTCGGCATTTCCGTGGTGAACAGTCTGCTCACCCGCAATACGCAGATCAATCACGGCGAGATCGTGCAGCACGTCACTTCGGTCAACCGAATGTTCGAGGATCCCAATATCGCGAAATTCTGGAATCCACTCACGGCGGCAGGGCGTGCTGCAATCGACGCGATGATCACCAAGCAAGCGCAAATCATCGCCTATATCGACGACTACAAGCTGCTGATGATAGCGACGGTTGCCGTCCTTCCGCTTCTTTTTGTTTTCAAGCGTCCCTCAGGGGTCGGCGGGCAGAGCCATGCAGTCGTTGCGGATTAGCAAAATTTGCAAGGGGTGAGGCCGTTATTTGCGGTGACGACGACGCAGCCTTGAATTTTTGCGTCCTTCGCGGCGGGCTCAAGCATAGAATAGAGAACAAAGGCCCGGACGGAGAAAGCCGGGTTGGAGGGAGCGACCGTGGCCGCCTTCAGAAATATCCTGCTCTGTTACGATTCGACCCGCGAAGGACGACGGGCCTTGATCCAGGGCGCCGAGCTCGCGCAAAAGCTTGAATCGGAAACACACCTCCTCGCAATTGCGCCGACGCTAGTCGGCAGCACCATGGTGGATATGCCCTCGGCGGTGGCGTTGCAGGAGGAGGAAAGGAACATCAGGGAAGTGCTCCGCGAGGGCGTCGAACGCTTGCGCGCGCGCGGGCTGGTCGCGACGGGTCACTTGGCTTTCGGCAGCCCGATCGAGCAGATTCCGGCGGTGGCCCAGTCGCTGGGCGTCGATCTGATCGTTATCGGGCACAGGCCGACCGGAGCCCTGGCGCGATGGTGGGCCGGGCCTGGCAACGCCCAACTCCTCGATCAGGTCGCCTGCAGCATTCTCGTTTCGATCGATACCAGCGATCCAGATTTGGGAACGCCATAAGTCAAATCAAATGGTCAGTTGCGGCGACGCCTGGTCCGCCGATTAGATCACATCAAATCATATTGACTGACTATTGCGATAAGAAATAATTATCGGTCATGGTCACTCTTCGCCAGCTCCGCTATCTGGACGCCCTTGGAAGACATCGCCATTTCGGCCGCGCTGCGGAGGATTGCGCCGTGACGCAGCCGGCGCTTTCCATGCAGATTCGCGAGCTCGAAAGGGAGCTTGACGTCGAGTTGATCGAGCGCCGGCCCGGAGAAGCCGCGCTGACCGAAGTCGGTATTGAAATCGCTCGACGGGGGGAACGTGTGCTGGCTTCGGCGCGCGATCTCGTCGACTTCGCCCGTCACCATGGCCGCGTGCTGACGGGACGATTGAAGTTCGGGATCATTCCGACGCTTGCCCCCTATGTGTTGCCCAAGGTGCTGCCGGCGTTGCAGGCCCGTTATCGCGATCTCATCATCGAATTGCGCGAGACCCAGACGAAGGTGCTGATGGAGGAACTTATCGGCGGCGATCTTGATGTCGTCATGCTGGCGCTCCCGGTTCCGGCTGCCGATGTCGAGACCATCAGGATGTTCGACGATCCTTTTCTGCTCGCCGTTCCGGCAGGCGATCCGCTGCCGCCAACATCGCGAGTCAATGCGCGGCAGATCGACCAAAAGCGCCTCATCCTGCTCGAGGAGGGCCATTGCCTGCGCGACCAGGCGCTGACCTATTGCGCGACGTCGCGCCACGAAATGCCGGCGAGTCTTGGCGCTACGAGCTTGGCGACGGTGATGCAGATGGTTGCCAACGGCTATGGGGTGACACTCGTGCCGCAAGTCGCGGTCGACGTCGAAGTGCGCGACGAGCGCGTGAAACTCTTGCGCTTTGCCGCGCCGGAGCCAGGCCGGACGATCGGGCTCGCATGGCGGCGAACGTCGCCGCGCAAGGTCGATTTTGTGACGCTGGGACAAATTGCAATTCAGGCGCTCGGCGTTTCGGAGAAAGAAAAATCAGGCGGTTGAAAGCGCGTTGCTCTTCGACAAATCGATCGGCTCGTCCAAGCGGCAAACTTGGACGAGCCTAAAATGTGCTCAGATCGGGGATTTGTTGGGGACTCTCGGTCCGCAACACTCGGCGGCATATGCCGAGCACGGCGGCGCTTACATGCCGCGATGTTCGACCTCATACCAGCGGTACGGAGAGCGGTTATTCCGGACAACTTTCCTGAACCAACGAGCGATACGGGAACCGGTCTTCGTTGTCATGGGGGCCTCCTTCATCGATGCAACTGCGAGTCTGTAAACCTAGTGCCGAGACTCCTATCGTGAAGTGACCGACATCACATCTTGTCGCTTTCCGTCGATACATTGAATTTTCCGATATTTCTCGACAGTTTAAGCGCAACTGATGTCGCTGATGGGTTGTGGTCCGGTGCAATGCGGCGGGCCTCGCGCAGAAAAAAAGCGGCCCCTTGCGGAGCCGCTTTTATTTCCTGTTGATGCAGCGAGACTGTTATTCGGCAGCGCCCCCGGCCGCGGCCTCCCGCGTTTCGCCGGCTTCGGCCTTCTGTTTCGCCTCGAGATCCTCGCCGGTTTCCTGATCGACAACCTTCATCGAGAGCCGCACCTTGCCGCGCTCGTCGAAGCCGAGGAGCTTCACCTTCACCTTGTCGCCCTCTTTGACGACGTCGGAAGTTTTCTGCACCCGGCGCGGCGCGAGCTGGCTGATATGCACGAGACCGTCCTTGGCGCCGAAGAAGTTCACGAAGGCGCCGAAATCCATCACCTTGACGACCGTGCCCTCATAGATGTGACCGATCTCCGGTTCAGACGCGATCGACTTGATCCAGTTGATCGCTGCCTTGATGGAGTCGCCGCTGGCGGAGGCGACTTTCACCGAGCCGTCGTCCTCGATGTTGACCTTGGCGCCGGTTTTTTCGACGATTTCGCGGATCACTTTGCCGCCGGTGCCGATCACTTCGCGGATCTTGTCGGTCGGTATCTTGAACGTCTCGATGCGCGGCGCGTATTCGCCGAGCTCGGCGCGCGCGGTGTTTAGGGCCTTCGCCATCTCGCCGAGGATGTGCATGCGGCCGTCCTTGGCCTGCGCCAAAGCGACCCTCATGATCTCTTCGGTAATGCCGGCGATCTTGATATCCATCTGCAGCGACGTAACGCCGGCTTGGGTTCCGGCGACTTTGAAGTCCATGTCGCCAAGATGATCTTCATCGCCGAGGATGTCGGAAAGGACGGCGTAGCGCTTGTCCTCGAGGATGAGGCCCATGGCGATGCCTGCGGTCGGCCGTTTCAGCGGCACGCCGGCGTCCATCAACGCCAGCGACGAGCCGCACACCGTGGCCATGGAAGACGAGCCGTTTGATTCTGTGATCTCCGAGACAACGCGGATGGTGTAAGGAAACTCTTCCTTCGACGGCAGCATCGGATGGATCGCGCGCCAGGCGAGCTTGCCGTGGCCGATCTCGCGGCGGCCCGGCGCTCCCATACGGCCGGTCTCACCCACCGAATACGGCGGGAAGTTATAGTGCAGAAGGAACGTCTCCTTGTAGGTCCCCTGCAAGGCGTCGATGAACTGCTCGTCCTCGGACGTGCCCAGCGTGGCGACCACCAAAGCCTGGGTTTCGCCGCGGGTGAACAGCGCGGAGCCATGGGTGCGCGGCAGCACGCCGACCTCGGCCACGATCTGCCGGACGGTCTTCACGTCGCGGCCGTCGATGCGCTTGCCGGTGTCGAGGATGTTCCAGCGAACGATCTTGGCTTCGAGCTCCTTGAATACGCCGGCAACGGCCTGCTTGTCGTAGGTCGGCTCGGCGCCTTCCGGGAAGAAGTGCGCCATCACCTTTTCCTTGACCGCGGCGACGGCGTCCTGGCGATCCTGCTTGCGCACGATCGAATAGGCCGCGCGCAAATCCTTCTCGGCAAGACCGAGAATTTCCTTTTCCAGAGCCGAATTGTCCGTGACGGCCAGTTCGCGCGGCTCCTTTGCCGCCTTCTCGGCAAGTTTGATGATGGCCTCGATCACCGGCTGGAAGTGCCGATGACCGAACATGACGGCGCCGAGCATGATGTCTTCGGACAGCTCTTTGGCCTCCGACTCCACCATCATCACGGCATCCTGCGTTCCGGCGATGACGAGGTCGAGTTGGCTCTCCTTCATCTCGTCGATCGTCGGATTGAGCACGTACTCATTGTTGATGAATCCGACCCGCGCCCCTCCGATCGGGCCCATGAATGGCGCGCCGGACAGCGTCAGTGCGGCGGACGCAGCGACCATGGCCAAGATGTCCGGGTCGTTCTCCTGGTCGTGCGAGAGCACGGTGATGGTCACCTGCGTGTCGCAGCGCCAGCCGTCGGCAAACAGCGGACGGATCGGACGGTCGATGAGGCGCGACGTCAGCGTGTCCTTTTCGGTCGGACCGCGTTCGCGCTTGAAGTAGCCGCCCGGAATCCGGCCGGCCGCGTAATATTTCTCGGTGTAGTTGACGGTGAGCGGAAGGAAATCGATGCCTTCCTTCGGCTGCTTGGCCGCCACGACTGCAGCGAGCACGGTGGTTTCGCCGTAAGTGGCAAGCACGGCACCATCGGCTTGACGCGCTACTTTGCCGGTTTCCAGCGTTAGATTGCGGCCACCCCAGTCAAGTTGTACACGATGAATGTTGAACATTGCGATTGTCTCTCATGGTTTTCGCGAAAGAGCGAAAGCCATAAGCAAGACGGCGAGACGCTGGCGGCGCAGCGCGATTGCTGCAAAGCCTGCCAGCGTCCGGCGATCCTGCCATGGCCTTCGAACCTTCGCTTAGATATGAACGGGCAACGGCCCGCTCCACGGATCGGCAGATTTGCTGCCGGCAAAAAAGCGGGCGCCTCATGCGCTCCGCCACTAAACGCGCGGGCTTCCCGCGCGCAAACTTCAACGGCGGATACCCAGCCGATCAATCAACGTCTTGTAACGGCCTTCGTCGGTGCGCCGCAGATAATCGAGAATCTGACGCCGCTGCGACACGAGCTTCAACAGCCCATGGCGTGAATGATTGTCTTTGACATGGGACTTGAAGTGTTCCGTCAGGCCGTTGATCCGCTCGGAAAGCAGCGCAACCTGAACTTCGGGCGAACCGGTATCGCCGGACTTGACGGCGTACGTCTTGATCAGCTCCGCCTTACGCGCGGTCGAAAGCGACATCGTCACTAACCCTTCTGTCTGCCGGCACGACCTGTCACGCCGGTCAAGTTGAACACGCGCCGGGGGATGATCTCACCGCGTTCGACCTCGGCAATGGCCACAAGCTGGCCGCTTGAAGCGACCTGGACCACGCCGCGGAAGATGGAGGCATCCCGTCCGCGCAACAAAACGGCTTGGCCCCTTTGAAGCCTTGCCGCATCTGCCGGGCTTACGGCCAGCGCCGGGATGTCGTCCAGCGCGGTCTCAATCGGCAGGAGCACGTCGGCGAGGTGTCCCTCGCCAGCGGCTGCTCTATGGCACAAAGATTCCAGGCGTTCCAGCGAAATCATGTCGCTTTCGCTGAAGGCTCCGACCCGGCTCCGACGCAGCGCCGAAACGTGCCCAAATGTCCCCAGCGCCCGCCCGAGGTCCCTGGCGAGGGAGCGGACATAAGTGCCCTTGCCGCATTCCGCGGCCAAAACGGTGTGATCCGGGTCTGGAACTTCGACGATCTGCAGCCGGTGGATCGAAACGGTACGGGGGGCGAGTTCGACCGCCTCGCCGTCACGCGCCAGGTCGTAGGCCCGCTCGCCGGCAATCTTCACCGCCGAATAGCGTGGCGGAATCTGCTCGATGCTGCCGATGAACCGCGGCAGCAAGGCTTCGATCGCGGACCTTTCGGGCCGCAAATCGCTCGTTTGGACGACGCGGCCCTCGGCATCGTCGGTGTCGCGTTCCTCGCCCCAGCGCACGGTGAAAAGATAGGTCTTGCGACTGTCGACCACGAACGGCACGGTCTTGGTCGCTTCGCCGAGCGCGATCGGCAGACAGCCGGAGGCCAAGGGATCGAGTGTGCCGGCATGGCCGGCCCGTTTGGCGGCGAACAGTCGCTTGATCACTGCGACGGCGTGCGTCGAAGTCATGCCGACCGGCTTGTCGAGCACGATCCAGCCGTGCACGTCGCGTTTTGCGCGCTTCTTGTCGGCTTGCCGGTCTTGCAAGCGCAGCTCCGCATCGACGGCGGACGATGGGTCCGACATTATTCGTTCTTCTCGCCGCTCAGATTGTCGTCGTGCGAATCGTCACCGCGCAGATCGCGCTGGACTACAGGCGTTCGCAAAAGCTTCTCGATCCGTTCTGCTTCGTCGAATCGTTCGTCAACACGAAAGCGAATCTCGGGAGCAAATTTTAAGTTAACGCGCCGCGCGATCTCGCCACGGATGTAGCGCTTGTTCCTGTCGAAGGCGCCAAGCACATCCTTCTCGTCGCGTCCGCCGAGAGGCATGATGTAAATCGTGGCGAGCCGCAAGTCGGCGGTCACGCTCACTTCCGGTACCGTGATCATATGCCCTTCGATCACCGGATCGTGGATGTCGCCGCGCGACAGCATGTCGGCGAGTTCGTGACGGATGAGTTCGCCGACTCGGAGCTGGCGCTGCGATCCGCCGGCCGGTTGATCGCGATTGCGACGATGGTGACGAGGCATTTGCAAAACCGAATTTCTTATTGGTCATGCCCGGTCTCTGCCGGGCATCCATGTCTCGATATGGAATTGTCGTTCAAAGGCGTGGAGTGCCGAAACGGACCCGGCCATGAAGGCTAGAGGGTCCGCTGCACGGTCTCCACGCGGTAACACTCAATGATGTCGCCGACTTTCATGTCCTGATAATTCTCGAACGCCATGCCGCACTCCTGGCCGGCGACGACTTCGCGCGCATCATCCTTGAATCGCTTGAGCTGCGAAAGCTTGCCCTGGTGAACCACGACGCTGTCGCGGATCAGCCGGACATTGGCGCCGCGCTCGACAGTGCCTTCGGTCACGCGGCAGCCGGCGACGTTGCCGACCTTCGAGACCTTGAAGACCTCGAGAATGACGGCATTGCCGAGCATGGTTTCGCGCAGCGTCGGCGCCAGCAATCCCGACATTGCTTTCTTCACGTCGTCGACCAACGCATAGATGATGTCGTAGTAGCGAATTTCGATGCCGGCGCGTTCCGCGGCCTCGCGCGCTTCCTTGTGGGCACGGACGTTGAAGCCGATTACGGCAGCGCCCGAGGCCTCGGCCAGCGTAATGTCGGATTCGGAGATGCCGCCGACGCCGGAGAAGATCACGCGGGCCGCGACCTCGTCGGTCGAAAGCTTGTCCAGCGCGCCGACGATCGCTTCGATCGAGCCTTGCACGTCGCCCTTGACCACGAGCGGGAACTCCTTGCGGCCGGACGTCTTGAGCTGACTCATCATCTGCTCAAGCGAGCCGCGCATGCCGGTCTGGCGCGCCGCCATCTTTTCGCGCTTCTGGCGCGCACGGTAATCGGTGATTTCGCGGGCGCGTGCCTCGGTATCGACGACGGCAAGCCGGTCGCTTGCCTCTGGCGTGCCGTTGAAGCCTAACACCTCGACCGGCATCGAAGGCCCCGCCGCGACGACCGAATGTCCGGTATCCGACATCAGCGCGCGCACGCGGCCCCATTCGGAGCCGGCGACGACGATGTCGCCGGGCTTCAGAGTGCCGCGCTGCACCAGCACGGTCGCCACCGGACCGCGGCCGCGGTCGAGCCGTGCCTCGATGACAGTGCCTTCGGCCGGACGATGCGGATTGGCCTTGAGCTCGAGAACCTCGGCCTGGAGCGCAATCATGTCGAGCAGCTTGTCGAGGTTGATTTTCTCTTTGGCCGACACCTCGATTTCCAGCGTCTCGCCGCCGAGCGACTCGACCTGGATCTCGTGCTGGAGAAGCTCGGTGCGCACGCGCTCGGGCTTGGCGTCAGGTTTGTCGATCTTGTTGATGGCGACAATGATCGGCACTTTTGCCGCCTGGGCGTGATGGATGGCTTCCACCGTCTGCGGCATGACGCCGTCGTCGGCGGCGACCACCAGCACCACGATGTCGGTGATCTTGGCGCCGCGGGCGCGCATGGCGGTGAAGGCGGCGTGGCCGGGTGTATCGATGAAGGTGATGCGGCCGCCGGACGGCGATGTCACCTGGTAAGCGCCGATGTGTTGGGTGATGCCGCCGGCCTCACCGGCCGCGACTTCGGTCGATCGGATCGCGTCGAGCAACGATGTCTTACCGTGGTCGACATGGCCCATGATGGTGACAACGGGAGCGCGCGGCTCAAGCTTGTCCGGATCATCCGGGGTATCGAACATGCCTTCTTCGACATCGGACTCGGCAACGCGGCGCACGGTATGGCCGAGCTCTTCGGCGATGAGTTGTGCGGTGTCGGCATCGATCGTGTCGGTAATCTTCGCCATATGGCCTTGCTGCATGAGAATGCGGATCACGTCGACGCCGCGTTCGGCCATGCGATTGGCCAGCTCTTGAATTGTGATGGTCTCGGGGATCGTCACTTCGCGCGCAATCTTTTCCTTCGGCTCATCGTCGCGGTGACCTGTCTTTCGCAGCACGCGGCGACGGAATGCGGCGACTGAACGCTCGCGCTCCTCGTCGGCGGACAGGGCGGTGACGAGGGTTAGCCGGCCGCGGCGTTTTTCGGCGCCGCCGCGCGGCGCCTTCGGGGCCGGCGCCGGCCGCACGGCAGCGCCGCCGCGACGAGCGCGCGGCGCTTCTTCGTCGTCGGCTTCGAGCACTGGACGTGCGGTGCCCGGTTTTGCCGCCGTGACGTCTTCACCGAAGCGCTTTTTGGCGACCTCGCCGGCCTTGCGCTTGGTCGCTTCGTCATGCTCGCGGCGCTTTTCTTCTTCGCGCTTGCGTGCTTCAGCCGCCATGCGCTCGGCGCGCTCGGCTTCTTCCCGGCTGTGGCGAACGCGGGCTTCTTCTTCGGCGATCTTGCGTTCTTCCGCCTCGCGCAAGCGAGCGTCGGCCAGCGCATGCGCGCGCGCGCTTCGCTCTTCTTCGGTCAACGTGCGTAGCACCAGCCCAGTCGGCTTGGCCGGAGCGGGCGCCGCGGCGGGCGCGGCCGGGGCGGCGCTTGGCGCCCTTGCGGTCGGTGCCGGAGCGCCGCTGCGCTTCGGCGCGATGCTTTGCGCCGGCGCGGCGGCCGGCTCAGCCTTGGGCTCGCCCGGGCCGATGCGACGCTTGACCTTCTCGACCACCACAGCCTTGCTGCGGCCATGGCTGAAGCTCTGGCGCACTACGCCCTGTTCGACGCCGCCGCGCTTCAGCGTCAGCGTCTTGGTCGAGGTCACACTCAGCTTTTCGCCGCTGTTCTTGGTGGTCTCAGTCATTCGTATCCGTTTCCGTACGCATCACAGTCGCGGCCGGCGTGGTTCGGCCCTGGTCGTCCATATCCGTCTTTGCCCTATCGCCGGTCCGGAACCGTTTAAGACGCCGCAAACGCGCCAGAAACGTCTCGCTCGCAGACCCGGCGAGGACGGCTGCATGTACCACATTTGGGCGCCCGAATGCCAAATCCAATTGGGCCGAGGTCAGGATTTCGATCACATCGACACTTTGCAGCCGCGCCCGGCGCCCGGCCGCGTCAAGCTTTCGAACCCCTTCCGGCGATGCCTCAACGGCGTGGAGGAGGGCAATCACCTCACCGCGGCCGAGGGACGCCTCGACCTGGGTAAACCCGGTCACCGCCAAACCCGCTTTGCCGGCCATCGCGAGCGCATCAAGGGCTGAGCGCTCCAGCAGGCCGTCGGTGCGGCCAACAAGGTCGCCTCCTATGCGAACATCCCGTTTGAAGCCGCGCGCCAGTGCCTTGCGTTTGATCGCATCACCGAGGGCGTCTTGTGTCGCCGTGACCCAGACGCCGCGGCCCGGAAGCTTGCGCTTGATGTCCGGCACCGCTTCGCCGCCGGGACCAACGACGAACCGGATCAAGTCCGCAACCGGCCGAACGGCCCGCGTCGCTACGCACATACGCTCGCGTTCGCGCGCGCGTGGCCCGTGATCGAGCTCCAGATCATCGCCGATGGCGTGAGGTTGTGTCATGCCGTGGTGCGGCTCCTTCAGGGCTGCGCCTCGGCAGCCGGGGCTTCCTCAACGGCCGGTGGAGCAAGATCGGCCTCGCTGACCCAGCCCGCCTTCAGCCGCGCCTGCATGATGATGGCCTCGGCCTCCTCGCGGGAAAGCTCGAAACCGTCGAGAATGCCGGGCTCGCGCTTGGTCTCGCCGTCCTTGCGTTCGGTCCAGCCGACAAGGTCGTCGGTCGCGCAGCCGGCCAGATCCTCGACCGTCTTGATGCCGTTCTCGCCGAAGCGGACCAGCATGGCGGTGGTGACGCCCGGCACCTCCTTGAGCGCGTCCTCGACACCAAGCTCGACGCGCTTGGCGTCAAGCTCGGCCTCGATCTTGGCCAGGTATTCGCGTGCGCGATTCTGCAACTCGCTCGCGGTGTCCTCATCGAAGCCTTCGATGCCGGCGATCTCCTTGACGTCCACCAGGGCCAGCTCTTCGACCGAGCTGAAGCCTTCCGAGGCCAACAATTGTCCGATCACCTCGTCGACGTTCAACGAGTCGATGAACACGCGCGTGCGGTTCTCGAACTCGGCCTGGCGGCGCTCCGATTCCTCCTGCTCGGTGAGGATATCGATATCCCACCCGGTAAGCTGCGACGCGAGCCGCACGTTCTGGCCGCGACGTCCGATGGCCAGTGAGAGCTGTTGGTCGGGAACAACCACCTCGATGCGCTCGCGCTCCTCGTCGAGCACGACCTTGGCGACCTCGGCGGGTGCCAGGGCGTTGACCACGAAGGTGGCGATATCGTGCGACCACGGAATAATGTCGATCTTCTCGCCTTGAAGCTCGTTGACGACGGCTTGCACGCGCGAGCCGCGCATGCCGACGCAGGCGCCGACCGGATCGACCGAGGAATCGCGCGACACGACCGCGATCTTGGCACGGGAGCCGGGATCGCGCGCCACTGCTTTCACCTCGACGATGCCGTCGTAGATTTCCGGCACCTCCTGGGCGAACAGCTTGGACATGAATTGCGGATGCGTGCGCGAGAGGAAAATCTGCGGTCCGCGCTGTTCGCGCCTGACGTCGTAGATGTAGGCACGGATGCGATCGCCGTTGCGGAACACCTCGCGCGGCAGCATTTCGTCGCGCCGCACGATCGCTTCGCCGCGGCCGAGATCGACCACGACGTTGCCGTATTCGACGCGCTTGACGATGCCGTTGACGATATCGCCGATGCGGTCCTTGTATTCGTCGTATTGCCGGTCGCGCTCAGCCTCGCGCACCTTCTGGACGATCACCTGCTTGGCCGATTGGGCGGCGATCCGTCCGTATTCCAGCGGCGGCAGCTTGTCGGCGATCGTATCGCCGACTTGGGCGGCGGGATGATGCCGGCGGGCATCGTCGAGCGTGATCTGGAACGCTGGATTTTCCACCGTATCCACCACCAGCATGTGGCGTGACAGGTGAAGCTCGCCGCTCTTCGGATCGATCTCGGCGCGTACCTCGGTCTCGCTGCCGTAGCGCGACCGCGCGGCCTTGGCGATCGCGTCCTCCATGGCGCCCAGCACGATCTTTCGATCGATGGCCTTTTCGCGTGCGACGGCGTCGGCGATCTGTAGAAGTTCGAGTTTATTGGCGCTTACGGTCGCCATTCGTCAGTCTCCGTTGGGTTGGATCATCTGCTGGATGTCGGCGTGATCTTGCTCCATCGCCGATCCCAAATGTTTGGACTTGCGTTTCTTGTGACGATAGGGTTTCGCATTATGCCGTGGATGGCGCGCGTTTGAGGCCGGCTCACGTGCTTCGCGTTCGCTCCGCTTGCTCCGGCGCAGCGATTCGGCAATCAACTCATCGGTCAGGACCAGCTTGGCGTCGATCATGTCGTCGACGCGCAGCAATACCTCCGCGCCGTCGGCGCCGCGGATGCGCACGCAATCGCCGTCGGTGACGGCGAGCGCACCACGAAAGCGGCGGCGGCCGTCGATCGGCGCCAGCATCTCGACCTGGGCCACATGACCTGCATAGCGGTCGAAATCGGAGCGCCGCACCAGCGGCCGATCGATGCCGGGCGAAGAAATCTCCAGCCGATAGGCTCCTTCGATCGGGTCGGCGACATCGAGCACCGGTGAAAGCGCGCGCGATGCGGCCTCGCAATCCTCGATGGCCATCGTGCCGTCCGGCCGCTCGGCCATGATCTGCACGGTGCATCCGGCAAACCCGGAGATACGCACGCGCACCAGCCGATAGCCGAGCGAAGCGAGCACAGGCTCGGCGACGGCAGCGACGCGCGCCGCCCGTCCCGGCTCGGTAATCAGCCGCGGTTCACCCGCGAAATTCGTCAGCTTAGTGTTCATGCTCGCGAACAAACAAGTCCTGCGATTTGCCGCTATTGCGTCTTACTTCCATCTTGGTCCCGGGACTTCGTGGGTGCCGCCCAACACGCGGCCCCAAGTAACAAAAAAGAGCGGGTCCCGGGGGAACCCACTCTCAAATCGTCCGGATTATCCGACCGCTATGAGGTGTCCGTTACAGACAGCGCCAATATAGCCTCTTGTCACGCTGTTGCAAGGCCCGTCGCCCGAAATAGTGCAAGAAATCGCGGGTCGCAGCGGACCGGGATCTGCCGCCTTCTTGCTGCCGCCGCTGCGGTTTCATCGCAAGGTTTCCTTCAGAGTTTTGGAACTAATGTCGGGGACGGGCACCGCAAATTTGCACAATTTTAGAGTTAAATGGATGTGAGGATGGGTGCCGCCATCTCGTTGATCCCCGAGCTCGAAGAGATCGTTCAGCATGGCTCGCGCCAAAAGCGCGTCGCTGCGTTGCAACGCATCACGGCTCTCTTTCTCGACGGAGCCAATCGCTACGGCGACGAGCACGTGGATTTGTTTGATGATGTTTTCAGCCTGCTGATCGAGGAGATCGAGACCCAGGCCCGGGCCGAGTTGTCGAGCCATCTCGCTCCGGTCGAAAATGCACCAGCCAGAGTGCTGCGCACGCTGGCCCGTGACGACGATATTGCCGTCGCCGGCCCGGTGCTGAAGCACGCACCCAAGCTTGCCGAAAACGACCTGGTTGAGGTCGCGCGCACCAAGAGCCAGGCGCATTTGCAAGCGATCGCCACCCGGCCGGCGCTCGGCGAGGCTGTTACCGATATCCTGGTCCGGCGTGGCGACCGGGAAGTCGCGCACCATGTGGCCGAGAACCGAAGTGCCCGCATTTCTCACGCGGGCTTCACTCGGTTGGTCAGGCGGGCCGAGGAGGATGGGTTGCTTGCCGAGAAAGTCGGTCTGCGGCCGGACATCCCGTTGCCTATGTTTCAGGAGTTGCTGGCCCGCGCCACCGGCGTCGTGCAAAAGCGCCTGCTGGCGTCGGCCGCGCCCGAGGTAAAAGCCAGGGTTTCGGAAGTCCTCGAAAAGGTCGCCAAGGAAGTCGGCGCGCGGGTTGGCCCTCGCGACTACAGCGCTGCGCAGCGTGCGGTTCTGAAGCTCGACCACGACGGCCTTTTGAACGAGACGGCGGTTGCCGAGTTCTGCCGCGACGGCAAATTTGAAGAGACGGCGGTCGGGCTAGCGACGCTTACCAAGGTCCCGGTCAATGTCGTGGATCGGCTCATGAGCGGCGAGCGCCCCGATCCAATCCTGATCCTTTGCAAGGCGCTCGGCTTTGCCTGGACCACGGTCAGAGCAATCATCAAGGTGCGGCCGGACGCGGAAGGCACGTCGAACTACGTGCTGGATGCCGCTTTGAGCAATTACGATCGGCTGTCGGGCCCGACCGCGCAGCGCGTTGTGCGGTTCTGGCAGGTCCGGCAAGGCTGACGATTCTCGCCGGCTGTTTTCACGTTCGGCGAAAGGTCAGGAAGCATGATGCGCGCTGCGCTCGCGCTGCTTTGGTGTGATAGCGGGTGTGGACGAAGCCGGACCAGGGTTTTCGCCAATCGTCCGCAACCAGTGCGGTCCACTCGAAATCTCTCGATCGCATGAAACGTTGCAGCGTCCAGGTGGCGTAGTCCGAAATATCGGTCACGAAGCGTACTTCGCCTCCGGGGCGCAAAATGCGGGCGAGTTGAGCGATCATCGCGTCCTGAATGAAGCGGCGCTTCCAGTGCCGGCGCTTCGGCCAGGGATCGGGGTGGATAAGGTCGATCCGGCTTAGCGACGCCGCCGGAAGCCACGCGATCAGATCGACGGCATCGTCAAAATGCAACCGGATGTTCCGAATGTTGCCCGCTTCGATCGCGGCAAGAGCCTTGGCCATGCCATTGATGAAAGGCTCGACGCCGATAAAGCCGGTTTGCGGATGTTCGCGCGCGGCGGCGATCAAGGATTCGCCGCCGCCGAAGCCGATCTCGAGTCGCATATCGACGACCGGCGATGCGAATAGGGCGCGCAGATCGGCGGGTGCCGGGCCGGCGATATCGATCGCCAGTCGCGGCAGCAAGCTCTCGATCAGCCGCGCCTGGTGAGGGCGCAGCTTGTGGCGCTTGCGCCGTCCAAAGAACGCGCGTTTTCGATCGCTGTCCGGACCCATCTCTCGGTAAACGGAGGGGGCAGAGGAGAGCAAGTCAATATCGCCCGCCGCCGGGACGCAATTGCGAAAAGAACTCGGCTTTTCAGCGCAATGCGCGCTTGAGCGGATCGGCGAGGTCGGTGCGCTCCCATGAAAAGCCGCCGTCCTTCTCAGGCGCCCTGCCGAAGTGGCCGTAGGCTGCGGTGCGTCGATAGATCGGCCGGCTGAGCTTGAGCGTGCGGCGAATGTTGGTCGGCCGCAGCGGAAACAATTCAGGCAAAAGCTTTTGCAGCTTTGACTCTTCCACCTTGCCGGTGCCGTGAGTGTCGACCAGGAGCGACATCGGATCGGCAACGCCGATCGCATAGGCGATCTGGATGGTGCAACGCTCGGCAAGCCCGGCGGCCACCACGTTTTTCGCGAGATAACGTGCAGCATAGGCTGCCGAGCGATCGACCTTGGTCGGATCTTTGCCTGAGAACGCTCCGCCGCCATGCGGGGCATAGCCGCCATAGGTGTCGACGATGATCTTGCGGCCGGTCAATCCGCAGTCGCCGTCCGGTCCGCCGACCACGAAATTGCCGGTCGGATTGACCAGGAAGTCGCTCGGCTTGTTCGGCATCCAGCCTTCGGGCAATGCGGAAGCGACCGCGTCCGCAATCAATTCCTTGACCATGCCCGGCGAATACTTCTTGCCGTTGCGGGATTGCGCATTGTGCTGCGTGGAGACCACAACCTTGGTGCAGCCGACCGGCTTGCCGTCGACATAACGGACCGTCACCTGGCTCTTGGCGTCGGGCTGCAAATCAAACAGTGCCCCGGAACGGCGCTTCTCCGACAGCACCTTCAAAATCTTGTGGGCGAAGTAGATCGGCGCAGGCATGAACGAGCCCTTTTCATACACTTCGCTCTCGGTGCAGGCGAAGCCGAACATCATGCCCTGATCGCCGGCGCCTTCTTCGTCGCCGCTCTTTTTCTTCTTGGCGTCAACGCCCATGGCGATGTCGGGTGACTGGCCGTGGAGCAGCACCTCGACGTCGGCGCCGTAATAGGAAAAGCCGTCCTGGTCGTAGCCGATATCCTTGACCACATCGCGCGCGATCTCGGCGATCATCTCGCGATTGACCACCGCTTTGTCGCCGTGTTTGTGGAACAGCGGCGATTGTCCGCGTCCTTCGCCGGCAATGACGATCTTATTGGTCGTGCAAAGCGTCTCGCAGCCAAGCCGGGTGTTCACCTTGCTTTCGTCGGCGATGCCGAGCTTGACGTCATTTTCGATGAAGGCGTCGAGGATGGCGTCGGAAATCTGATCGCAGACCTTGTCAGGATGGCCTTCCGACACCGACTCGCTCGTGAACAGATAGTTTGCGCGTGGCACTGCGAAACACTCCCCTCGTAAGGCTAACCCTAACCACTGCGCGGGTTGTTCCCGCACTGATCCATGGCGGGGGTTGTTACAGCGTCCCCCCGCGCGGTCAAGATGTGGGCAAAAGGTGGGCGTCGGCCGCCCGGAGGCGATTTCAGCCGGGTAAGCTTATCTAGCGCTTCTCGCTGCCAGCGATCTGCTCGACGAGATCGACAATCCGGCGCCGCAATTTTGAATCGGGGATTCGCATGAACGCCTTGGTCAGCGCCAAGCCGTCGGATGTTGCCAGGAAATCGGACACATAGGCCGGGGAGGGAGCCTCGGCCATTCCCTCCGGGCGACCGCCGCTGGATGGTACGTTCGGGGCTCCCTCAAAAAAGAACGAAACCGGGACTTGCAGTATATGAGAAATCTGCTGGAGCCGACTTGCGCCGATACGGTTGGTGCCTTTTTCGTATTTCTGCACCTGCTGAAAGGTCAGGCCGAGCGCATCGCCGAGTTTTTCCTGGCTCATCCCGAGCATCATTCGGCGCATGCGTACGCGACTGCCGACGTGTTTGTCGATTGGGTTGGGAGCCTTCTTGGCGATCATAATAATAAACTCCTATGCCACCCCTATTTACCGTAATGGCCGCAGAGATCAATTCGGCTGCCGTCGCCAAAGATGTGTTCAGCAACGCACCCGTGAGGGTTCGGCATTAATTCATTCGAAAAACTGATAACCCGAATTGGGCGAGACGATCCTCGCCATAAAATTCTGCGCGTTTCGGTTGCCGCGAAGCTTGATCAAACATCCGCAGGTCGGTGTTGCGGCATCCGTCTGGGACCCTCGTCGTTTGGCAGGAGCTGTTCGACATCTTTGGAACAGCTCAAATCGCCTTCGTGTGAAATCGCCGGCGAACGACGATCACAAAGGCGATCGCAACAATGATGCTCGCCGGAGCGTCTCCGACGCGGGCGTAAAGCGGTGCGGCAACCGGGCGCGGCAACGGCGAATCGATCACACCCTCATGCCCCAACGGCAATGAATTGATGACGCGCCCAACCGGATCGACCACTGCTGATATGCCGGTGTTCGCGGCGCGGACCAGCGGCAGGCCTTCTTCGATGGCGCGCACGCGCGCTTGCTGGAAGTGCTGATAGGGACCGGTGCTGATCCCGAACCAACCGTCATTGGTGACGTTGACGATCCAGCCCGGCCGCGGACCCGTCGGTATCACCGCGCCGGGGAATATGATCTCATAACAAATAAGCGGCAACGCAGGCGGGATGCCGGGAATGGAAATCAGTCGACGGCGGTCGCCAGCTCGGAAACCTCCGCGCTGCTTGGTGAGTTCCTGAAAGCCAAGCCGTTCGAGGACGTGTTCGAGCGGCAGATATTCGCCAAATGGTACGAGGTGGACTTTATCGTAGAGCGCGACGACCGAACCGCTGTGATCGATGGCGTAGATTGAATTGTAGGCCATCGGATCGGTGGGGTTGACCGGCTCGGCGAGACGAATTGCGCCGGTAATCAACACCGCGCGTTGCGGCAGAAGCTGCGTGATTTGCGCAAGCGCATCGGGCTCGTGCGTGAGAAAGAACGGAAAAGGCGATTCCGGCCAAATCAAATGCGTAACGTCTTGCATGCCGAGCGGATTGGCCACTGATGCGCGTTCGGACAGTGAGACGTATCGCTCCATCACCTCACGTCGGGCGCCGTAGTTGAAGCGGACGTCCTGCGACAGATTCGGCTGCATGATGCGCAGACGAACCTTGTCGACGAGTTGCGTCGGCGTGACTGAGAGCCGTAGCGCGCCGTAGGCGCCAAGTGCGACAAGCGTTGCCATGCCGAGCGTCAGCGGCAGCCAAGGCCGATGGGTCTCAGTACGATCGTCGGCAAGCGTAGCGGGGCTCGCGAAGATTGCTATCGCAATAAAGGTCAGGCCCCAAATGCCGAACACTGTCGCGCTTTGCGCCAAGGCCAGCGGCGCGGTGAGAGCGTAGCCGAAGGCATTCCAAGGAAAGCCCGTCAGCACATGTCCGCGGAGCCATTCGGTGACAGTCAGCGCCACCGCCAAGGACAGGACGCGTGCCGCACCGCGTGTCCATAAGACACGGGCAAGCGCGACGCCGGCCGCGGTGTAAAGAGCCAGCACAGCCGGCAGGCCGATCACCGCGAACGGCAACATCCAGCCGAAGGTCGGCGCATCGACCAGGAAGGCGAAGCCGATCCAGTAGAGCCCGGCAACAAAATAGCCGAAACCGAACCACCAGCCGGTCGTCGCAGCCGTGAGCACGCCGCCCCAGCGGCCGACGCCAGCGCCATCGATCAGCCAGACCAGTGTCGGAAACGTCAAGAACAGCACGGGCCATGCGTTGAACGGCGCCATGGCTAATGCGGAGGCGGCGCCAGCCGCGAACGCGATGAGGCGGCGACGCCAGCCCCAGGACAGCACGATGGCGTGGATCAGCCCCTTCGGCTTCACGGCAAGCGCGGCGTATTCGGGTTCGGCCTATCGGGTTCATCGCGCGCAGGAGCAGAAGCACGCGGCGCCGGCGTCTTGGCGATTGTCGGCGGCTCACGAACCGCGGCGGGGCGCCGGTCTTTGCGCCGATAGATTTTCACTTTCTTGACGCGGCGCGGGTCGGCGTCCAGCACCTCGGCCTCGAACGATTCCGGACCGGGAACCAACTCGCCCCGAACCGGCACGTGGCCGGCCCGCATGACCAGGTAACCGCCAAGCGTGTCGACCTCGTGAGCCGCCTCGCCGACATCGAATTCATCGCCGACGGCGGCGCGGATATCCTCCAGGCTGGCGCGGCCGTTGGCCAAGAACGAGCCGTCGGCTTGCCGCGTCACCGTCGGCATCTCGCGCTCGTCGTGTTCATCGGCAATATCGCCGACAATAAGCTCGACCAGGTCCTCCATGGAGACGAGTCCGTCGGTACCGCCGTATTCATCGATGACGAGGGCGAGATGAATGCGGGTCGCCTGCATCTTAGCGAGAAGGTCGAGCGCCGGCATGGACGGTGGTGCGTAAAGTATTTCGCGGACGATTCCGGCCGAGGTCAAAGGCAGCGAAAGATCGATGTGGGTGAAACTCAAGTCCGCGGGTTGAGAGTCCGTGGTCTTTGCATGAGCGGCTGGCTCGTGCGTCGCGCGCGCCGCCATGAATGCAATCAAGTCACGAATATGGACCATACCAGTCGGATCATCGAGCGTGTCATTATAAGCGACAAGCCGCGAATGACCGGCGACCTCGAAGACTTTCAGAAGTTCGCCGATCGCGATGTCCTGTTGAACAGCGACGATGTCGGCGCGCGGCACCATGACGCTTTCGATACGGCATTCGCGCAGGCCCAGGATATTCTTCAGCATCGCGGCTTCTTCCGGAGAGAAGCCCGATTCGGGTTGCTCCGCTGTGAGGACCTGTTCCAGGTCGGCGCGTGTCGCCGCCGCCTTCCAGCCGAACAGGATGCGCATGACGCGAGTGAGCCAGCCCTCTTGCTGGTCGTCCTGCTGCGGCACGACCATGGGCAGATTGCGATACTCGCTCTCGTTTTCGCCGCGCGTCGGAGCTTGGGACATGGCTGGGATTTTCGTCCGAAGTTTGGGCTGGAGGATTAAGGTCGGATTTCAGCGCCGGGTTGGAGATCGTTTCTTACCCTTGACTCCCGTCCGATAGGGATCGGCGACGGACAGGCGCTGCAAGATCCCGCGCTCGGCCTGTTCCATGGCTTCCGCCTCATTGTCCCGCTCGTGATCGTAGCCGACGAGGTGGAGAAAGCCATGCACTGCAAGATGGGCAAGATGATGTGCAAATGGCTTGCGCTCGGCCCGGGCTTCGCGCGCAATGGTTTCGTAGGCCAAAACGATATCCCCGATATGCGACGGCTCGTCTTGCCCCGATCGTTTGGTGGGGAATGACAGGACATTAGTGGCCGCGTCGATGCCGCGCCACAGGCGATTGAGCTGACGGATCGCCGAATCATCGCTTAGAACGATAGCAACCTCGGCGCCCGTTGTTGACACGGCGGCGGCCGCTTGTGCGACGGCGCGGCGCACCGTCGACCTGACCTTGGCGGTATCGTTCCAGAGGTCAGAGTCGACGAGCACGTCGATCTTGAGCCTTGCCCGCGCCGCGGGCGTCATTCCGGCCGCTCGCGTTTGCGGGTGGCCGCCTTGTTGTAAGCTTCCACAATACGAGCGACCAGCTCATGACGAATGACATCGGCGGACGAGAACGTGACGTGAAAGATACCGTCGACGCCTTCAAGAAGGCGGACCGCTTCGGCCAGCCCGGATATCTGTCCCGACGGAAGATCGACCTGGCTTGGATCGCCGGTAATCACCATGCGGCTGTTCTCGCCGAGCCTGGTCAGCATCATCTTCATTTGCATTGTTGTGGTGTTTTGCGCTTCGTCGAGAATGATCGCCGCATTCGAAAGCGTGCGGCCGCGCATGAAGGCGAGCGGCGCGATTTCGATCTCGCCTGTCTGTAGCGCACGCTCGACGATTCTGGCGTCCATCAGGTCGTAGAGCGCGTCGAAGATCGGGCGCAGATAGGGATCCACCTTCTCGCGCATGTCGCCCGGAAGGAAACCCAGTCGTTCCCCGGCCTCGACCGCTGGCCGCGACAGAATGATGCGATCGACTTCCTTGCGCTCGAACAACTGAATGGCTTGCGCGACTGCAAGCCAGGTCTTGCCGGTGCCGGCGGGGCCGGTCGAGAACACCAGCGCGTGGCGCTTGAGGGCGCGGATATAGGCGTCCTGCGCCGGCGTGCGGGCGCGGACGCGGCGCTTGCGGAGATTGATTTCCTCGAAGTTCTCTCGCGCCGAGGCTGGATCGAAGTCGAACAACGAGCCTTGCGAGATGGCGAGCCGGATGGTGCCGTCGACGTCGCCCTGCACCAGATCGTCGCCATGCTTGAGGCGCTCGTAGAGGCTCTCAAGAATGCGGCGTGCCTGCTCGCAGGCTTCGCGGGTGCCTTCGAGCGTGACGTGATTACCGCGCGAATTGGCAACGACGCCGAGCCGCCGTTCGATCAAAGCGAGATTTTGTCCATATTGTCCGAACAGCGTGGAGGCGAGCCGGTTGTCGTCGAAGGTGAGGACGATCTGTGTCGCATTGTCGGGCGCGACAAAGACTGATTCATCCGTTCCGGGTGTTCGCAATTCAGGCTCCGGCGCCGAGGAGAGCGGGCTGCTGCGCCGGCGCGTGCGCAAGCACACCGAACAGACTATTGCTGGCGATTTCGGTGATCGTGACGGAAGCGATTTCGCCGATCAGCGACGCCGGTGCATTTACCTGCACCGGCTGAAGATAAGGCGAACGCCCAACGATCTGGCCTGGATGACGCCCCGGTCGTTCGAAAAGGACATCTACCGTGCGGCCAAGGCAGCCGCGGTTGAACGCCGCCTGATTTCGATCGATCGCCGCTTGCAGCCGCTGCAACCGCTCCGATTTTGTGTCCTCGTCTACCTGCTCGTTCATATCGGCGCCGGGCGTCCCGGGCCGCGGTGAATACTTGAACGAAAATGAACCCGAATAGCGGACGTCGTCGACGAGACTGAGGGTTGCGGTAAAATCCTGCTCGGTTTCGCCGGGGAAGCCGACGATGAAATCCGACGTAAGCGCGAGGTCCGGCCGCGCATCGCGCAGCCGATCGATAACGGCCATGTAATGCGCACGCGTGTGCCGACGGTTCATGTGTGCCAGCACGCGATCGGAGCCCGACTGCACCGGCAAATGAAGCTGCGGCATCAGTTGTGGAAGATCGCGATGCGCGGCAATCAGGTCATCATCCATGTCGCTCGGATGGCTGGTGGTGTAACGCAACCGATCGATGCCATTGATGTCCGCGACGCGTTCAAGCAGGCGTGCCAGCGACTGCGGCCGTCCGTCGGGGCCTTCGCCGTGATAGGCATTGACGTTCTGCCCGATGAGCGTGATTTCGCGAACGCCGGCATCCGCCAGCCGTTCGACTTCGGCAATTATCTTGTTAACTGGCCGAGACATTTCGGCACCGCGCGTATAGGGAACGACGCAGAATGTGCAGAACTTGTCACAGCCTTCTTGCACTGTGATGAATGAGGTAACGCCGCGCGCGCGCGTCACCGCCGCAGCGGGCGCCGCGAGGTGATCGAATTTATCGTCGACCGGGAATTCAGTGTCGACGGTCTTGCCGTCGCGCGCGGCCCTGGCCAGTAAATCGGGCAGGCGGTGATAGCTCTGGGGGCCAAACACAAGATCGACTGCAGGCGCGCGGCGGATGATTTCAGCGCCCTCGGCCTGTGCAACGCAACCGGCAACAGCAACGGTGAGGCGGCGCCCCTCGGCCGCTGCGGCCTCTTTGAGGACGCGGACGCGACCAAGCTCGGAATAGACCTTTTCGGCCGCTTTTTCCCGGATATGGCAGGTGTTGAGGATGACCAGATCGGCGTCGTCGGGCCTTGCGGTCTCGACATAGCCTTCAGGCGCCAAAGTGTCGGCCATGCGCCGCGCGTCGTAGACGTTCATCTGGCAGCCGAACGACTTGACGTAGAGCTTGCGGGGTCGGTTCATGCCGGTGCTGGTCGAACCTAAATCTCTGTCCTAACTAACGAAAACGCTCCGCGACGGGTCCGCCGCGCAGCCCCAGTGTCTTACCGGGATTCCCGGCAAAAAGAAATGCGGCCCAAATCGTGCGGCCGGGTGCCGGGCATCCTCGGTCACCTTCGCCCACTTAGCATCGATATTTAATATAGGCACCGCGCTCTTCGGCGCCACTCGTACGATTTCAGGCAAGGTCGCGTCGCAGGATGAGCGCCTGCGCGCCTCCGCTGTAATAGCCTTGGCGCTGGCCCACTTCGTGGAAGCCGGCGCGCTGGTAGAGCGCGCGCGCGGGCGCGTTGTGCTCGTCGACTTCGAGGAAGACCTGGCGGATTCCGAGTCCGGCCAATCGCCGTAAATGCAGTTCAAGAAGCGGCCAGGCGAAGCCGCGGCCACGCCGCGCAGGAGCAATCGCAATAGACAGAATCTCCGCCTCGCCCGCGGCCATGCGCGAGAGAATGAAACCGATCAGCGCGTTGCCGATCATTGCGCGATGGGCCACGACAGCGGTGTCGATGAGCAGCCGATGAATTTCGTCCTCGCCCCATCCGCGCTGGAATGAGGTCTTGTGGAGCGTGGCAATCGCGGCGGCATCGCGCGGCCGCGCTTCGGTCAAAGTGGGCGGAGGGCGGCCGAGCAGGCGGGCAACGATGTTCATCATCGGCGCGGCAGTTGGGCAGCGTTTTGCGGCTGAGCGTCCGGCGCCCGCAGATATTGCGGCGCGGGCGGTGATTGATTGGCCGGTAACGTGGCGCCCATCCGCGCCACCCAGGCGATGTCGGGGGCGCCGCGGGCATCCACGATGACGGGCGTCGCATCCGTTGTCCCGAGTGCCTCGGCGATGGATTGAGCAGCTGAGCCGACGATGCGGGCAGGCGCTCCAGCGGCGGCGCGTATCGCATCGCGCAAGGGCGCCAGCCGCGGTCCCATGACGCTGCGGCCGCCCGAACCAAAGACTTGCAAATAGACGTGGCCATGCCTGGCGTCGATCACGGCCACCACGGGGACTGTCTCATCTTCGGTCAGATACGGACCCGCAAAGGCCGAGAGAGTCGACAGGCCGACCGCAGGCTTCTTCAACGCCAGCGCAATGCCGCGCGCTGCCGCGATGCCAACGCGCATGCCGGTGAAGCTGCCGGGCCCTGTCGTCACCACGACGCGGTCGAGCGCGTCAAATGCCACGCGTGATCGGTCCATCACCCGGGCGACAAGCGGCATGAGCGCTTCGGCATGCCCGCGGGTCATCGGCAAGCTCTCGCTCGCGGCGAGGTCGTCCTGCTCGGTGTCGAGCACCGCCGCGGAGCAGGCCGCCAGCGCCGTATCAATAGCGAGCACGCGCATTGGTGCCGTTGCGGGCCGAAAGTCTTCTGATGACGGCTGAACCAGCCCCGATCACACGGGCCGGACTTCGGTGACGTCGGGAACAAAATGACGCAACAGGTTCTGGATACCGTGCTGCAGCGTCGCCGTCGACGACGGACAGCCCGAGCACGAACCTTTCATGTTGAGATAGACCACGCCGTCTTTGAAACCCTTGAAGGTGATGTCGCCGCCGTCGTTGGCCACGGCCGGTCGCACCCGTGTTTCGATCAGGTCCTTGATCGTTGCAACGGTCTCAGCGTCTGCGGCGTCGAAAAACTCTTCGCCTTCGCCTTGCCCGCTCGCACCGGCTGCAAGTATTGGGGCGCCCGACATGAAATGTTCCATGATGGCGCCCAGGATCATCGGCTTAAGCTGCTGCCACTCGCCGGTGCTCTTGGTGACGGTGATGAAATCGGAGCCGAAGAACACGCCGCTGACGCCCGCGATATTGAACAGACGCTCGGCGAGCGGCGACTGAGTCGCCTGTTCGCTGTCGCGAAGATCGAGCGTGCCGGTTTCGAGCACCGCCCGTCCGGGCAGGAATTTCAATGTCGCCGGGTTCGGCGTTGCCTCGGTCTGAATGAACATTCGATCCTCCGTCACTCCGCGCCGCCAGGGGGCGCAGTGACCTTACATGTTCCACCTTAACACGTGGCGAATTGCGATGGAAATTCAAGTGCCGAATGGGAAAGGGGGCGAGCGATCCGTCGGGCCTTGCAAAGCTAAGATTGCACGAATCCGACCACGTCCTTGACGAGTTTCATGGTCTCGCCGGCGAGCTTCTTTGCACGCTGCGAACCGTCTGCCAGGATGGCGTCGATCGCGGCCGGATCGTTCTGTAGCCGCTTCATCTCGGCGC
>Ga0335085_10003835_pt1 | contig 25516 bp, 21 predicted proteins | sample Lox_Sample_45_FD_206712 | JGI IMG/M metagenome (GOLD analysis project Ga0335085, IMG submission 206712) | Soil microbial communities from Loxahatchee National Wildlife Refuge, Florida, United States - Lox_Sample_4.5 | ecosystem: Environmental > Terrestrial > Soil > Wetlands | place: USA...
ATATCGCCGATCATTCGCTCTCGTAGTTTGGTCATCAACGACCTCCTCTCGGTCGTTGATACCTGCAAACGATGTCGAATGCTACGGGGATACGCCTGCCGCGCAGCGGCTTAGTTCAAGTCGGCTTGTGTTCGCTTACTTTCTCAGAGTGGACTTCCAAGTTCGCCGATTTTTCGCATGGCCGATCGTAGTTTCTCGACCAAGGTGACAATGATCAGCTCAACTTCCGGATGGCGCGTCCTGAGCCCTGGGTGACCTGGCTGATGTCGCCACAATCCTAACGAGTTCGATTGTCAGACCAGGAAACGGTTCGAGATTTCGATTTGATCAACTTCTGCGTTGCGCTATGTTGACGAGGCCAAGCTGATACAGTTCTATGACTCGCTTGCTTTTAGATTCTGAATCCCTTTATTGGGACGCGCTCCTGAGTTCTTCGGAGATACACTATGTAAGTGGGCAACTGCAACAGCTCAAAAACACGGGTACGTCCGTTCTTTCGGGCCTTGTTGAAACGCGATCCCCTGGGCTCAACGTGGTTGCCAACACTGCTTGCTTCGGCACCCCGGAGCACGTCGTTTCCTTATCTTGAGTTGCTCGCTAAACCCGGGAACATTCGTACGATTCAGCCAACTCTGGTCAACAACAAGGAAAGGGCGTTGGTTCCTCCCAAAGCCTTCTTGCGCTGGCTAATTCTGCATCCAGAAAGCATGACTTGGCCCAAAGACGGACACGCCGTCTTTGGAGCCCATACCCAGAAATGGCGAGAGCGGCTCGTGCGCCGCGATATGACGGGCGACGTCGATGAGCGCCGAAGCGAGACTCGTGAAGCCGATCGACAACACGCAATTAGTCGGGCGTTGGCGGAACTGGAACGGCTCGGCGCCGCTCGCTCCCGCGGACGCTGGTGGGCATTTGAGGGATTCACCTCTGTCGACTTCTACATTGAGACCGATCACTTGCGGATCTACGTTGAAGGAAAGCGTACTGAAGCTCTTTCCCCCTCGACTGTATGGTACCCAAGACGGAATCAGCTTTTGCGCAATCTTGAGAGTGCCCAATCGGACGCGAGCGGCGTACCTTTCGCGTGCGTCATCATAGCTGAGGAATCGATGCCAGAGATGCACTCGTCGACAGTCGAGGCTAGCCTGCCCCATTTGGAACCCGCTGCAAGGCAAACACTACTGCGCCACCACCTGGGCACACTATCGTGGCGACAAGCCTGCGCACTCGCCGAGATCGATTATGCAGAGCTGCCGCACACCGTATAGATTGCAGCAGACGGTGTGACTGTTAAGGTCGAGAAGTCGACTCGTCGTGAACGAGTTTTCGATCTCGAGACGAATGGATGCCGAAAACATCTGGTTGTGGCGCGCGTTCGGCCCCAAACGTTTCTTATTGCCCTCCATCATTTTCTGTCTGGAATTCGTATGAGGGTTTCGGCAGGTTGCTCCGCATTCGAATTTCTAACTCCTTGCGACAACGACGATATTGCAAGGATATCTGTTACTGAGGTTCACGCGACCCGTCTCCAACCCGGCTTTTTAGCCTAGTCTCAGCAGCGACGCGCGCATCTACGATACACCGTGTCAAAATTGATGCGACCGCGACTTCAGAGAAGCTACGTTCCGGAACGCTGTTTCGGGGTCCCGAGTGCGCAAATCCTTTGAACGTCTGAATTGGCAGCTCAATGGCCCGACGCCCAGTCACCGATCAATGTGAAGGCAGCCCAAAAGAACGGATGAGCCGCTTCCGGCCGCCGGATCTCTTCCATCTGCGCGGCCCGCAAGGCCTCATCCTTGCTCTGACCGGACTGGAGGTGCTGATAGAAACGTTCCATCAGATCAGCAGTCGACGAGTCGGCAACGCTCCAAAGGGAAGCGAGAACAGATCGCGCGCCGGCATATTGAAAAGCCCGTGTTAAGCCGACTAGCCCCTCGCCTCCGAGTTCCTGGCCAAGTCCGGTTTCGCAGGCAGACAACGTCACCAGATCCGCGTTGATGCGTACCTGTTCGAAGACCTCCCATGCCTGCAGCAAACCGTTTTCGTGCGGCGGGTCGTCTCCCTGCGGAATGGTCAACACCAGGGAAGAATTCAGTGGGAACTGCTGATCCATTAATGCGTGGGTCGCGAAGTGGATATACCGCACGTCACGTCCAACCGCTTTGGCGCGCTCCTCGGTGGCTTCGGCGCCAACAAAAACCTGCCTGGCTTGCTCGGGGTAGAGGCTGCTGATCTTTTGAACTTCATCGCGGCTGGCCGGAAGGGCCTCCAGTTGGAATCCGCGCGTACGGGCGGAGCGGAGAGCAATTGCTTCGCCGGCTCCACTTGCTGACGGATACCTTGGATCTCCGAAGGCCGCCAGTTGAGTTGGCTGCGTTCCCCTGTCGCGGCGCTTTTTCAATTCCGCATAGACGGTCGCGGAAACAACGCTGTGGATTGGTTTCCATTCCACCAGGTATCGGCCATCGCGCCGCAGCGCCGGGAACGGCAGCGACTGCAACGGGCCGTCCGGAACGATGAGAATCCGCTCACTGGCGGCCAAAGTCTCCTCGGCGGGGCGCAGCAGCAAATCATAAAGTCTTTCTCCGGGCTTGGCGATTCCGTCCGAACGGCGCTCGATCAGATTGCGGAACGCTTCCACGCGCTCGTGCAGTTCGGCTTCGCCAATCTTCAGCCGGTGCACGGAGAAACCGTGGGGCGTTACGGCAAACAGCACGGTTTCCGATTCGCCCACGGAATATGCCAACAAGAGTGTTCCCGGGTCGAGCACTTGTTGCGTCCCCGTCACATCCAGCGGCTGCGGGTACTGCAGAGACGCCAGGCGCGGTGAAGCCTCGCGAATGCGCGTGGCGATCCGTTCGCGATCCTCGTTGAGATCGCGCATTCGGGACAAGAGTTGCTCGATGCGCGCGGCATCCTTGGCAGGATTGAGACTCGCGATCTCATCCTGGGCTTTGTTGTAATCCGCGGCATTCAGCGTACGTTGGCGCAGAAGATCCTTGGGTGCGTCGGAGTCAAAATTCAAATCTCGTTCGGCCAGCATGTTGAGCAACGATCGGGCATGAAACCGCTCAAGCACTCCAAACGCCTCCTGGGATCGGCCGGCCAAGACCAGAGACTCCAGACAGTCGCGATAGTAGTTCGTGAAGTCCGCACGGAAGGCGGCCTTGGTATCCTCCGTTCCGCCGAGTTTCGCGCTCTGCTTCTCCAGCGCCGCGGTGGCTTCACAAAAGTATGTACCGGCATCCGCGGTCCGCCCCAGTTTCCTTAGTACCGTGCCGACGGCGTACAGAGCTTCGGCCTCCTCCGTGCTGCCGGGCGCCAGCTTCTGACGAATCTGGAGCGCGCGGCGGTTATAATTCTCAGCGGCGGGCAGGTTGTTCCGCCGCTCCGCAACTCCCCCGAGCTGCAACAGGGTCGCCGACTGATCGAGCCCCCCGGGCGCTAGCCGGTTCCAGAGATCCATGCTGTTATTGAAAAGCCGTTCGGCTGCATCCAGGTCGTTTCGTTGGACTGCAGTGAGGGCGAGGTTATGATGCACCCCCGCAACTGCCAGACTGTCCGGTTCTACCCGTTGAAAGATCGACTCCGCACGCTGCAGGTATTTCGTGGCATCGCCGTAATCGCCGCGGAGCAGCGCAACGGTGCCGAGATTGTCCAACACGTAAGCTTCGATGCTCGTATCCGGCGATATTTTCCGCACGATCTCGAGACCTTCCTGCAGCATTTTCGCGGCGGGCTCCGGCTCGCGCCGTTCGTAGTAAAGCAGGCCGAAGTCTTCCAGGCTGTCCGCTACCTCCAGGCTGTTGGGCTGCAGCTTCTGTCTTAATGCCAGGCTGCGGTTGTAATAGCGTTCCGCTTCGTCCAGTGCTCCGCGAGCCCTGGAGACGTTTCCGAGGTTTGAAAGCGTGGTTGCGACGCTGGGGCTGTCGGGTATCAGCTTGTCTTTTAGGACAAGAGAACGCCGGTAGTTCTGATCCGCGCCGGCTAAGTCGCCGCGGTCTTTCAATATGTTCCCGAGATTGTTCAGGCCGTAGGCCATGTCCAATCCGTCTGGGTCCGCCTTTTGATAGAAGGCCACCGCTTGGCGCGAATAGTTCTCCGCGAGCGCCAGGTCGCCGCTCTTCACGCTCGCGATCCCCAGGTCATCCAAAGTATTCGCAACGTAAATGGATCCTGGACGAAGCCTCTGGGCAAGCGCCAAATCTTTCAAGTAGAGCTGGATGGCCACCGCCTGGTCGCCCCTGCGGCTAGCGACATTGGCCAGGTTTTCCAGGCGGGCCTGGGTCACCATGCTCACGGGCGCCAGCTTCAAATCCAAATCCAGAGCCTGCTGAAAATACTTGTGCGCCGTATCGAGATCACTCTTCCGCCAGGCAACGTCGGCGAGAGCCGTCAGTGCGTTCGCCAATGTCAGGCTGTCTCTTCCGTAACTTTGTTCTTTGCCCAACGCGAGCTGATACCTGGATTCCGCTTCAGCCCAGTTCTGACGCAGAATCCAGGTAGCGCCCCAGCCCCCGAGGACCACCGCCTCGATGTGCGGACCATACGGCTGGGCGCTGGCCACCGCGGCTGTGTATGCGCGGTCAACATCGTCCCATGCAGCGGCACGTTTAAAGATTTCGGCGGCGGAGAACATCAGCCAAACCTTGAGCGCCTTGCGATCCCGTTTTTTTGTGGTGTTCGCCGCCGCCATTAAGAGCTTGCCGGCCTCCAGCGGTTTGGACTTACGAAGCTCCTGTGCCTGGCCGTAGATCTTTAGCAAATCCGGCGGCAGAGTAGGCCTTGCATCCATTGGCCGCGAACTCGTTTTGATCAGCCAGGTCTGCTTCCGGCCATCGCGCCTGCCGGTGATGGATACATTACCTCGGGCGCACTGTTCATTTTCCAGATCGAAGGCATCGAACAGCGATTGCAGCCGTCCATGGCTGCCCCCTCGGCTCCACTTTTGCAGGATATCGCCAGACTTGATTCCTGCCTCTTCCGCGGCCGAGTGCTTCGGCACGGAGAGCACGACCACGCCTCTCCCTGGCTCCTTCGCCGCCGAGTGGAGCGTGATCAACAGCAGACAGATCGATGCATTGCGCAGTCTCATCTGAAGTTCTCCATCCGGCTTATCTCGTCGTGTTCTCCAGACCTTCCAGTTGTTGCTGCACCGCGATGAGCTGCTGCTGGATCGGCCCGGGACGGGACGACCCCGCCAGGGCAAGCCGCAACTCATCGCGGGCATCATTGAGCAGGCCCAACTGCAGGTCCACTGCCGCGCGAGTGGTCATGGTATCGGCGTCCGAACCAGACAGAGCCGCCCGGAACGTCGCACGGCGCGAGATGTCCTCGGATGCGAGCGTGGTGAATTCGGCTTCTCCTTTGACGCTGATTCCGAGAACGCCGATTCCGCGCACCTGCCAGTAGTAGTGGACGCCAGCTTGCAAGGTTCCAGGGGGCACCGTAACCTCCGTGGAAGTAGTTTGTATCTGAAAGACCGAGCGGCCGGTATCGTCCTCGAGGTCAATTTTGTAGGAAGCAGCTTCCGGCGACGCCGCAAAGCGCAGCACCGTCCCGTCCGGCAAGGCCGAGAACCCCTCGCGTGGATAGAGCCCCTGAATCGTGCCCTGGCCGCGGACGCGAATCGCGCCGGACTTGGTTGAGGCATGTGCCTGGTTGGCAATAGCCGCTAATCGCGGTAGCGGAGGCAGCGGATCCAGCGCACGCACCATGCCGGATTCGTCTTTCAGGCCGGCGGCCCCAATGGTGACTTTCGCCGCGCCCGCCAGTTCGAACCGCTTCCCGTCTGCAAAAGCGATCACCAGCCGTCCCCCGGTGGTTGTCTCCAACACCGTCCCGGAGCCAAGCCAATCAAAAAGATGGGCCGTTTGGCTATGTCCCTTGCCGTCGGTTTCGGTGGCATCACCACTCAAAGCGGCAACAATGGCCGCCCCCGGCTCAGATCGCAATGCGGGGATGAACACCGCCGCTACTATTAGGACCATTGTGCGTGCCAGCATCTCTTCCTCCCTTCAACCTATTCAGCGGGAAAGCGGGGCAAACCGCGCCGTAATAAAACAGCGCCAAGGGCACCGATCACGAGTGCCATCATAGGGGCGACTATGGGCACCACCAAGCCGACCCAACGAAAAGCCAGCACGGCAGCAAGCGGGAACAAAAGAAGAGCCGCGACAACGCCGTAGGCGACTTTGAGCCACGCCGGGAGGATGAGCACCATAGCTGTTACGACCCCGCCAAGCAACCCGGCGGCAAGCACCCAAGCCCACGTGGTGGCATCCCGGAGCGGGAAACCGGACAGAATTGCGTTGGCAATCAAGGCTTGCAAGGCAACGCCGGAAAGCGGCTCGTCCCGCGTTGGCGTTCGATGAGCATCGTCGCCGGATCCCAAATAATCTCCCCCGACAAGAACCAGCCGGTTCCGGAAGACCTCTGGGCTATGAGCCGCCCGCTCCGGAACATCTTTCCAGGAGATCCTTTGAAACCGGTCGGAGTCGACCGAATAGTCGATCCAAAAGCGCTCCGGCGATGGGCCATGAGGCGCGATTTTGGCGACCGCTCCGGCAGCCCATGCAGGGCGCCTCGCACCTCCGCGGTCTGAATAGGAGATCCTGCCTTGGTGCACCTCTCCGTCAGCATCCTGATCGAGATTGACGAAGGCAAACAGGGAACTGAGGCGTTCGGGCCCCAGCGCCGCGGCTGTTAGCCCGGCGATCGATTCCGCCCCTAACGTTTCACCCGTCGGACTCGAGTACAGACCCAAAGTGAGCTGGCCGGCGTGCCGCAACACCGACTTGGAAAAGGTTTGCGAGTGGCTCCAGGTCCGCGGCAGTTCGAAGTCCAGCGCGACCGACGGGGCGCCCGCCCGGTACAGGGCTTCGAGAACTTCTCCGAATTCATCGGCGCGGTCCGCGATCGCGGTGGAATCGGCCTCGAGGGTCGGCTCGTCCAGCAAAACCAGCAGAATTCTGGGATCCGGCGGCCTGGTTGGGCGCAGTGCGAATCTTGCATCGACCGACTTCAATTCAAGTTGCCGGGTTGCCCCCAAGCCCGAGATACCAAGAGCGAAGATTGCCAGAACCAGCGCTGCCAGCATCGCGATTCGAAGCCGCTTGGGAACCTCTGCTGCCCTCCACATTCTTCTGCGGGCTGTGAGCCAGGCTACGCGAAGCTGGTTCACGGCTTCCACTGCGGACCTGGGCCGCTGGGCCGGATGCTCAGCGAGCATGCGGTCGAGGGGAATCGCCATCTCTGCGGGTAGACCCGCTTTTTCCGGGCCGGTCACCGCTTTCGATTCACTTCGATCCGGCATGCGCCCCAGCAGCATCGCATAGGCCACGACGCCAAATGCATAGATATCGGATGCTACCGTGCTGATGCCGCCAGAGAACAGCTCCGGAGCCATGTAGTTCGGCGTCCCCACCAGACCTTCGGCGCCGACTTCGGCCACGGCCGCCAGCCCGAAGTCCATCAGCTTAGGAACGTCCGCGAGGAAAATGTTGCTGAGCTTGATATCCCGGTGCAATACGCCATTCTGGTGGACGAAGTCGATGGCCTGAGCGACGGCTTCCAGAAGGGGAAGAGCCTGGTGGACCGGAATCTGCCGCAGCGCGCCGTCGGCGTGACAGAATTTTTCCAGCGTCTGGCCGACCAACAACTCGGTCACTAAGTACGGTATTCGGCGGGCATCCACTCCGTAGTCGGTGACATCGACAATATTGGGGTGCTTCAACCGTCCTAGGGCTTTGGCTTCGCGAGAGAATAGCTTCAGCCACAGCTCATTGTCGCGATGAACCGCGAGAATGAGCTTAACGGCAAAGAGCTTATCCAAGCCGAGATGGCGGGCGCGATAAACCGCTCCCATTCCGCCGCGGCCCAGGCGGCATTCCAGGCGGTACTTAGAGTCGATGATGGCCGATCCGGCCAGGCTCTTGCTCAGCGAGGAGCCGTCATTCGGACAAACGGCCGGTGGACGGCTGCCCTCCTGAACCTCAAAACAGAGTCCGCACTCGTCGCATTCCAGCACGGCCGGGCCGGTTTCCGGGGAGCCGCGCGCCGCTTCGAGAATGGGTGTCGCGAGAAAACCGTCGAGGGTCGCATGTGCCTTCAAGAGTGCAACGGCCTCATCCAGAAGGAGAGTATCGTTTGCACAGGCCTCCAACAAAAAGCCCAGCCGCTCCGCGGGTGGACGCTCGAGAGCGTCTAAGAATAGATCCCCGGCGCGCTCGTGACGAACGGAAGCAGTGGTTTCTTCATCCGGCGGAGTCATCCATTCAACTCCCGCTGGAGCCAGGCTTGCGCCACTGTCCATTCGCGCACAACCGTTCGCGGCGCGATCTCCAGAATCTTAGCCGTTTCGGGGATCGAAAGGCCGGTGAAGAATCGCAATTCGACGATCTTGGCTTGACGCGGGCTTAATTTCGCCAGTCTCTCAAGCGCCTCGTCCACGGCGAGCAACTGGTCGGACTGTTGATCGGAGAAGACAAGCGCTTCATCGAGTTGTAGCCGCTTGGCGCTGCCGCCTCGCTTGTTGGCACGACGGCTCCGCGCGTGATCCACAAGGATGTGCCGCATGATTCCGGCAGCGACTCCAAAGAAGTGGGAGCGGCTTTCGAATGCAGTCGCGTCCTTGCCCACCATCTTGACGAACGCTTCGTTGACCAGTGCCGTGGCTTGCAGTGTATGGTCCGGCCGTTCGCGGCGCATGTAGGACGCCGCCAGCCGGCGCAACTCGTCGTAGACCAGTGGAAGCAAGCGGTTGGCCGCATCGGCGTCGCCTTCTTTCATACTGGCCAGGAGTCGCGTCACTTCCCCTGGGACCGGCTCGGGTGAGGACATGGAACTGATTGTGGAGTTGAGGATAACACCTTTAAAAGAGGGGAGGGGCAGGTCCCTGATCGGACCTGCCCACTGGTTGCGAGGAGATACCTGGAGCGGCATAGAAGTTGTTAGTGACTCAGATTCAACTTCAGCAGCAGGACGTTGGTGGCTCTGGTGTGCGTAGCGTCCGTGGAACCGGCGAAAACCAGATTGCCGTAGCCGTCCAGCGCACCTCCATAAGCGAAGTCGTCACCCCAAGTGCCGAAGTAGCTGGAGTAGACCGGGAAGAAGTCGTCGTACAGGAAAATGGCGGCGAAAGTGTCCCATCCGCCGGGCTGTTCGTTTTGAAACGGATAGCCAAAGACGGGCAGGTCGCACGAATCCGTGTAGCCGACCAGATATATGTAGCCGTGGCCGACCAGGATTACTTCTCCGTAGTCGTCGCCAGAGCCTCCAAAGTAAGATGAGTAGCGCAGCCTGCCGTAGCTGTCCAACTTCACGATGAAGGCGTCTGAGTATCCGCCGCCATAGTAAGGCTGGAAGCAATCAAACGTGGTTGGAAAGTAGTGGGAATGTGTGTAGCCAGTGACGTACGCGGCTCCGGTCGCATCGACGGTCACACTGTTTGCGATGTCCCAATCTTCGCCGCCCACGTAGGTGGAGTAGAACGTGCTCCCCTGGTAGACGGGGCCGGTAAAGCCGTTAATGATCGTGAACTGGATTCTCGTGACAAAACCGTCGGTGCCACCGCCCCGATAAGCTGATTGCCAAACGCCGCCGGTGACCGGGAAGTCGGGAGAACTGGTCCAGCCGGCCACAATGGCATCCGTGAGCGCGGATCCGTTCGTGATCAGAGCTATGCTTTTGGCGGAGTCGTCGCCGCTCCCTCCGATGAGGGTGGAAAAGAAAATTTCGCCCGGAGTGGTGGCAACAACGGAAACCTGAGCCTGCATCTGGATGAGGGTAAGGAACGCATCGCTGGCTCCTTGAAGGTGACTCGGATTGCCTACGATCGGGAAGTCGGGCGAATAGGTGCGGCCGGTAACGGCTACGATACTGCCGTCCGCGCTAACGCCAATCGCGTTGCCATAGTCCTGGTTGCCGCCGCCGTACACCCTGGAAGACAGCACTGACCCCGAGGGAGCCAGTTCCACCACGAAGAACTTAGCAGCGATTTGCGCCGGCGCTAGTACGTAGTGTGGCGAGGCCGCGCAGCTGGAGCAGGCCGTGGGGAAATTGTTCGATTCGGTGTAGCCGGTGATGTACGCGTTCCCGGAACGATCCAGCGCAATACCCCTGGCCACGTCGTTGTAACTGCCACCGATGAAGGTGGAGAACAGCAACGTGGTTCCGTCGGCGCTGATCTTGCTTACAAACGCATCAAACTTGCCTCCGATGTTCTGGCCGGTGGTGACGGGGAAATCCGGCGAGTCGGTATAGCCTGCGACGTAGATCTCGCCGGTGTTTTGATTCACCGCCACGGAGGTCGCGTAGTCCTGTCCGGAGCCGCCATAATATTCGCCGATCGTCAGGGTCGGATCGATCACGAGCGGCTTCGTTGAATCGAAGCTGCCGATCTGGAATCCGACCTGGGTCCCCGCGACGGTGTACCGGCCGTCAACTTGGACTCGTTGTCCATTCACTTCCTGATAGACCACGGGCGCTGACTGGCGAAGCTCGCCGATGCCGGTTGTGAGCACCAAATCGCCGCTCGACGAATCAACTTGAACGGCCTGTGCGCCGTCGAAAGCCAGTTTGATGGCTGACGGCGATCGGCCCGGCTGAACCACAAAATCGTATTCCATGTAACTCTGGCTGCCGTAGAAAACGACGGACACTCCGGGCCACACATCCGCGTACGAAACCTTCTGGAACAGGGTGGGTTGGACACGAGCGGAGCCGACGGGTGACAGATACGAGAGCCGGGCGGCCAGGGGGCCGGACGGAGTTGCGACGGGCTGCGCCGTGGCATGCTGGAAGCGCATCCGCACGGTCGCAGAGAGAGTGTCGTAGGAGCCGCGCTCCGATCCGGCGGCGTCGCTCGGCAGAGTCATACTATGTCGAGGCAGCCGCTTGGAGAGCGCAAGGACCGCCCCATTCGCTGTTAGAAAGGCCGTATACCCATTTCCGCGAGCGAGATACCTCACCTGAGGGTCGGTTTGCCCCACATTTGCCTCGAAGGCCAAGGGCACTTTTCCCAGGACTTGGTTGGGGTCGATGCCGGGCTGTTGAGTGTCCGCTGCAACGGCAGTGCCTGCCAGGAGCGCAGCGGAGAATGCGATCAGTTGTGAGCGTTTCATATTTCCTCCAGAGTTCCTGTCGAACTCGCCCTCTCCGGCGGAAACTGACGAATAATCGCGCCATTGCAACAAAGCGGGTCACGGAGGTCCGGAGCACCGTATTTCGCCCAAAATCCTCTAAGATCTTGACGAATCGCCGTATCAGCCGATTTGGAGGGGACAGGTTTCAGAAGTCCGCATGAACGTGGCTGGAAGTCGGCCGCCGCGGCAACTGCGTTGATCCGGCCGCGTTGATCTTCTGAAAGCTCTTTCACGGCTGAGGCGATCCAACGCCCAGAACAGCAACACATCGAACCTCCTTTGGCAGGCGTCGGCCATCATCGCCTTGAACTGGGCACGGTCAGCTTTTCCGCCGGACTCATGGTCTTCGTACTCCTGATCGATTGTCCAGCCCTGCGTCGCGCAGGATTGGCGGAGTTGGTGTAGCTGATTGGCGGTGTCCTGCCCTTTGTCCCTAGTCGACACTCGCGTGTACAGGCAGCCTCTCATGCCAAGCCTCCCAAGCCCCTCGAAATCTGGGAGTTAGATGTCGCAGCAGGCAGAAACCCAGGGGGTAGAGTCGCGGCAAAAGTTCGAAATGCGTCCAGACTGGGGAGCCAGTGTGAAATACGCTTTTCTGAGGACTGAGTCTGCCTTTCGCAAGTAACGCCACAAGTAACTTCCTCGTGCAGGCTGAGATTACAGTACTTTACTGTAGAGGTTGTCGGAGCCCATTCGGTTCGCTGGTAATTCGTGCCGGATATCATACGATACGATATAGCCAATTAACAAAGATTCGCTGCGTCGTTCAGCGTAACTCGAAGCTTCACCCGTCAGGCGCGCTCGTGATAGGAAATCAATTCCGCAGTATCCCGGATGACGGTTCAAGGCACCGGCGTCGAACAGAAGACTCGCGCTGGTGAGCTACACCAAGAACTCTGTGGCCGTTCGGCGTGTTCTAGGCTATCGGCACGCGGACCGCTACTGTGACCGCTACTGGACTGGTAACTAGTGTACTTTTTGGCACTGCGCGGACGTCGATCTATCTCTAAGTGAAAGAAGCGACACATGATGAACGCAGGCGGAAATGAAACCGCCTGGTTCGGGACCAGAAGGCTGCCTCACCCAGCGCGGCGAACTCGATCAAAATCCTTTCAAATTGATCACGCTTTCAAACGTCTTGGGGCCAGCGGCGACCGTTCTCTTCGCGCTTAGCATCCTAACAGCTGCCCGGAAAAGCGGCTCAAATTCCTCCTGTGGAGCTCGCGACGCGGCATCTGCTGCTGCTCTCACTGCAGCGCTGCGGCTTGCACCCTGATGGACAAGCGCAGAAACTACTTCAGCAAGAACGTTTGAGTCGCGCGTCGTGGTACGCGTACGGAGAGTCCGCCTGGAGTGCTCTCGTTTGTTGCCAAAGATCCAATTCACCAGCCGAACGAGTCGCCGGTAGCCGATGATGTAGGCCAATAGTCCGTAAGAGATCGTTGCGCCAACGAAACCGAGTGCGACCAGTGCGCCCGCACCAGCCCCGGTTGCCACCACGAAACTGGCTACCATAAAAGCGCCAAGGAAGAACGCCAAGGAACACTTGAGCATGGTACGAGCCTCTTCTACTCTGACGCATGATTACAACTCTGGGTCACAGGCAGGCACAACGGAAAAGTAACCTAGAACTCTCGTACCGGCAACTGTCCCGCCTGCCCATTAGCAGTGGGAAGTTGAACTTGTGCGAAACCTCGCAACGGATTTCACTATCATGAGCTACTTCGCTAGCTGGCACAAGACGACGGGAAATTTCCCGATTTATCGTCCGCACCAGCCTTCTGACCGCAGTGAAGGGCTTGGCCGGACCTAGAACCGGATACAGTGTTTCAAAACTCGACTGGAGTTTGTGGCAGGGCGCTGCAGCGGAACTGCACGACGCTCACGGCGTGAGGGTGTAAGGCTTCGTGATTCTTTTTTGGCGACACATGTGAATTGTTTTACTGTCGCGCGCGTCTTAGAGTAAGCTTACTCTAACAGCGATCCGAAATTGAGAACCCCGCGACGCACGGGAGCGGCACTTCAGCTCTCGTTCTTTCCAGGCGGAAACCAGACAGGCATGAGGTGACCGATCGTTGACGGCTGCTCACCTGGTCCGCTTGGATGCGAGTCTGCTTTAGCAATCGCACTTCAAGAACACAAACTCAGGCGGTTGCGGATGTGTGTCGACGAGTTCGGGGTGCAGACAACGCCAGTAGCTTTCGAGCCAAAAGGGAATTGTCTCCTTCCATAGAGGGTTGCGAGCACCGCGCGCTTTGTAACGCGAGGTGACATGGGCCACGGTACAGTATTCGGGCAGAACGTCAGATTTGCGCAAGGCAGCAGCCACCGCTGCGGCCGGACGCGTACACTGAGCTTCTGTCATGACGTGGACGGCGATGCCTATCCGCTCCGATAGGTCATCAGGCGGAGGTTTCTTCCCGCTTCGCTTGATTTTTACTTGTGCAGGCACATAGAGCATCCGCTCCACGGTCCGATAGTCAACCATCGTAGGGTCGCGGGGAATCCGAGGCCCCTTAACGTCCAGAGTTTCCGCGATTGCAGCAAACGCTGTGTCCAAGTCGTGGTTTAGAAAATAGGGCTTAAACTCCCGGAGAAACTCCGTGCACTCCTCGTTGGTTGCAACCCTCCCGTCTGGAAGGAACATCGTTTGCTTCCAGACATCCGTAGCCAAGCCCCAAAGAAAGTTCAGCTCGGGCTTCGAGTGTGCGAGTTCAGCTAACCTGCGCGAGACGGCTGTCGCTTGCGCTGCTCGCATCGGCTTCATCGATTTCTGGACCGGGACGGTGAAGAGCCAGTCAACAAACTCCTTGGCGTTGATCTCGACTGTCAAGTAATTTAATAGCCTTCTAAGCTGCTAATAAGTTTCTGGACGAACAGCTTATCATCCCTCACTATGGGATTGGACATGGCTGTACACAGTGAGATTGAAGCAGCAGTGCATGAGGTCGAGGCGGCGCGAATACTCGGTTGCACGGTAGGCTGTTTGCGCGCTTGGCGCCACAGAAAGCAGGGGCCGGTCTTTATCCGGGTTGGGAGGCTGGTGCGTTATCGGCCGTCTGAGCTGGTCGAGTTCATGGACCGCAACCGAGTCGCGATTGAACATTTCGGACGGACCGAGGACCTGGGGCATGCGTGAGGGGAGCATGAACGTGCTACGCCCGCCTGAGCAGATCTTGATCGACCAGCACTTTTCTGCTCAGTTCTACGCGGAATTATGGGGGATTAGTGTTTCGACAGTGCTGCGCTGGTTTCAGGATCGAGACGACGTTCTGAAGTTGAGTAAGCCATCGAAGAATGGCAGGCGTCCTCGCAGAGAACTGCGAATTCCTTGGTCGGTGGCGATGCGTGTTTATCGCGAGCACATGCGGTCGGAGATAGAATGACTCCCATGCTTACACTCAAAAAGCGGCACTCGAAAAGGTGCCGATACCGAAAAAAAGGCTCAAGTCAGCGCGAGTGCCGTTGCCGATGGTGGGTAGATGGCATCGCGGAAAATGGCAAGCGGGTACGAAAGTCTCTTAAGACTCCTGACTACGGGCGTGCCTTAAGACGTCGGGCGGAGATGGAGGACCATCTGTCTGGCAAGCCGCGTAAGATCCTTGAAGACGCCGTGGCGGCCTTTCATCAGCGGCATGAGCAGAATCAGGCCGAGACGAAGAGGAAGTATAGACGCATCCTCGGTTTTCTGAGTCAGTTCTGTTCAAATGAGACGGCTCGCTATGTCGACCAAGTCGGCGTCGAAACCATGGACCGATATGCGGAGTGGCGAGCCAAGGAAGGCTGGGCCTGGAACAAGGAAGTCGAGTTGCTGACCCAGTTCTTCGGGTTCTGCCGGGACCGCGGATGGATCGCAACTAATCCGGCGAAGAGCCTGAAGCGCTCAGTTTTGTTTGAGGCGAACGATGTGGTTCCTTACACACAAGAAGAGATCATCAAGATCATCGCAGCCTGTGACCAGTTCGGTCGAACGAGTTATGAGCGCCGGCGGGCACGCGCGATGGTGCTCGTGATGCGCTACGCCGGTCCCCGCATCAGCGACGTTGTGACGTTGTCGCGCGACCACATTAAAGGAGTCCATCTTGTAAAACGCGCGGTAAAGAATCATCGAATGATTCGGGTCGAGTTGCCGACCGTGGTCTTGGGAGCGCTCGACATGCTACCGCTTCCAAAAGGCGGACCTCAGGACAACCGGCGGTTCTTTTCGAGCGGCAACGCCAGCTTGCGCAGCCTGGTAAAAGGCGCGGCGAGAACACTGGCAGCAGTTTTCAAGTGTTCTGGTGTCGAACGGGCGCACCCGCACCGCTTCCGCCACACGCTTGCGTCAGAGCTTCTAGGGAAGGGCGGAACCCTTGAGGAAGTAGCAGCGATCCTCGGGGACAGCCCCGCCACAATCCGCCGCCACTATGCCAAGTGGACCCAGGAGTATCAGGACCGGCAGGACGTCTTGATTCGGAAAATCCACGACACAAATCTGGCACAGGCGGAGGGGCAGGCAAGTAACTAAATGTGGATCAATGGTTTAGAGTGGTGGCCAGGGACGGAATCGAACCGCCGACGCCAGCCTTTTCAGGGCTGCTTACCGACTCTGCTAAGTGGTTCAGAATCAGCGCAGGTGATAGTTGGAAAAGGAGTTACGAGAGAGTTGCTTTAGGACTGATTGGGATGATTTAGGCCATTTTCGGCCCGCCGATGTTCCCTTATTGTTCCCGCCTACTGGGCCTGGATTCGCGTCGATGGAAACGACAGCCGAGGATCTGGTCCTGCCGTGGAAAGTCTTTCCGCCGCGAAGAACGACGGTTGGGCTGAGTGTCTTGCGACTGGCCACGACGAGGGCAGACGTGTTAACACCCTACGATGCTGCCGCCCCGCGTGCGGCTGCTGTTATGCATGTTACTTTTGTGTTCCATTAGGTTTGGCCGCCTCGAGCCGGATCTGTTTCAGTACCTCGGTCCGGTAATCGAGTTCGGTCTTACCCTCCGGAAATCGATTCACGCTCAGCACAAAAGCCAAGACGTACGCATCTTGCTCCCGGGTTAGCTTTCCTGGATGGTCCGCGGGCATCGTTGTTCGAATCCTCTCGAACAGGTCGCCCAGGGTCAGACCGTCCCAGTTGGAGAAAAACTCACCACCGGTAAGCGGCGGAGCCGATTCACCTCCATTCAGTTCTGTGCCGTGGCAGGACGCACATTCATTGGCGTAGAGCGCAGATCCCTTTTCGGCTTGCTCGTGCGTGTAGACGCCATCCCACACGGAGCGCGACGTTTGACCGCATAGGAGGACTGTGAGGAACAGCCCTGCGCTGACGAACATGATCACAGGTTTCATTTTCTGGTAGATCGAGCTGAATGCGCCGATTCCTAATTCGCCGATGGCAAGCTGTAGGCAATGTACTCGCCCGAATATGCGCCTCCGCCCACAGCTACGACAATATACTGTTTGCCGTCCACCAGGTAGGTCATCGGCGAACCACTCTGGGGCGCGGGCATGTAAACCGAACCCACCTCCTTACCCGTGGCCTTGTCGTAAGCTCGGAGCATGGCGCCGCGCGGATGCGACGGCGTGGTCGTATTCTGACTGTCACCCAGGATGACCAATGTTTTGGTGACGATAAGGCCTACGCTCCCCGGCTGGCCCGTGTTGGGGATGTTTTTCCCTTTCAGCGCGGGGTGATTGCGAACGGCATCCGGAGTCTCGCCGTACGGCACCTGCCATTGGATTTCGCCTCGATCCAGATTGATCGCCGAGATCACCGCATACGGTGGCTTGACGATGGACAGACCTTGAACGGTGAGAGCGCCGGCGGCCGGCTGCGTTGCTGTGGCCGCTGGTCGAGGCGTAGGCCGATGCTGTGGTGCGTCGGCGGCTGTGCCAAATCCTGGCCCTTCCGAAACACGAAATTCGGTATCGTTTCTTCCCATGACGTAGCGAATATCCGAAAATCCAGACGGTGGCGTTCGCAACGAAATCGGGAAGAGAGCTGATTGATGGGCCTGTGCATAGACGATGTGCGTTTCCGGATCGTAGCCTGCACCGGGCCAGTTCGTCCCTCCACTAGCGTTGCCCAAATTCAGTGCGCCTAGATATCCGTTGGGATCCCCGATCACCGGCGGAAGGAACATGGGGCCTGTTTTGTAGCGAGCTACGGCATCCTTCGCCTGCGCCCGTAGCTCTGGCGTAAAGTCGATCAGATCATCCGGAATCTTGAGGTGATTGCGCGCATATGCCGGCGGCTTGGTGGGAACGGGCTGCGTAGGCGACGTCTTCTCGCCGGGAACGTCGGACTGCGGCACAGGCCGCTCTTCGATAGGCCACACAGGTTCACCTGTGACGCGGTCGAAGACATAAAGGAATGCTTCTTTGCTGGGCAGGGCCACGGCTTTGATCGCCTTCCCGCCGACATTGATATCCGCCAAGATAGGCGCCGAGGACAGATCATAATCCCAGATTGGGTGATGCACAATCTGGAAATGCCATTTGCGCTTGCCAGTCTTCAAATCTACGCAAACCAGACTCTCTCCAAACAGATTGGCGCCCGGCCGCTCTCCTCCGTAGAAATCTGAGGTCGGAGACTCCACTGGCAGATACACCAGACCAAGGTCCTCGTCTACCGTCATCTGGGTCCATACGCCGGTGTTGCCGTTGGTAGCCCAGGAGCCGTTTTCCCAGGTCTCGTTCCCAAACTCACCTGGACGTGGAATGGTGTTGAAGGTCCACAGCAGTTTGCCACTGCGTGCGTCGAAAGCGCGCACTAGTCCCTTGGTGTTGTTATGAGTAACAACCGTCATTCCTTCTTTGAATGATGAGCCGACAATCACGGTGTCTTTCACGACCAACGGCGTTGAGTGCAAGCCGGCCTCACCGGTCTCTAGATCGATCTGCTGGCCGGTGCCCGTCACCATTCCTTCCTTCAAGTCGACCTTGCCGTTCTTGCCGAATCCCTGGATGGGCTGGCCGGTGTGCGCATCGAGCGCGACGAGGCGATAGCCGGTGGTGACAAAGATCACGCGGTCGTCGCCTTTGCCATCGCTCCAGAAGGATACGCCGCGTCCGGACAACTGTCGCGGAGCAATAGCCGCACGATTGCCTTCGCGAAGACTGTACACCCACATCAACTCGCCGGTCTTGGCATCCAGCGCGATGACAGACCGCCGCGTTCCCGCAGTGGCGTAGATCACGCCCTTCACCATGAGCGGTGTGCCCTCCAGCTTGTATTCAGGCCGCGGTCCCAGGGCGTCGGTTTTGAATCGCCAAGCCACCTCGAGCTGGTTGAAATTCGACGCGTTGATCTGATCGAGGGGCGAATAACGAGATCCGCGAAGGTCGCCGGTGTACGAGGGCCAGTCGCCGTTCTTGGTGGAAGGCTGCTGCGCCCACACCGACGTTGCTGCCAGAAACGCCAGTCCTGCGAAGACCGCGCATCGGAGCACGTCTTGTCCTTTCATCTCGCTTTGATGCATGTGCCCTCCCTGCCTAGAAACAGTCGAGTTTAGTAAGAACTATCGAGCCGGCTTGACGGTGACCTTTACTTGCGCGTTCGACCAGCAACACTGAAATCCTCGTCCTCCCTCGCCGGACCAATCGTTTGCGGTCGCGCGTAGCACGTATTCTCCTGGTTCGCTGAACGTGGCGGTGGTGACCGCCTTGCCTTGGAAGGCGGTCTTGGGAGGCGCTTGAAAATCCGCAGTCTCTACGGCAGGCGTGTCGCTCGCAAAGGTAACAGAACCGGGTCCGCGGAACTTGCTCCACGTTATCGTGACTGCAGGGGTCTTGGGGCGCGTCGCGCCGGCGATAACGCTGGCGTCGTCGGCGACCCATAGCGCCAGATTGACCGGACTCGGAAACGCCGTCATCAATGAGGTGCTTTGCCCTCGTGGCCCTTGAATGAATGGCCCCGTGGCCGCGAAGCCAATAAAGGGCGGAGTATTCCCGTTTGCGTCCACGAATGGAGAAAGCTCCCACAACGGATTCAGATTTCCGGGAACCGAGGTGGTCTCGCCATTGGCCGTCAGCGTCCAAGTGAGTTGGCTTGATCCGAAATCCTTGGGCACTGTTATGGTGAAAAGGCCCCACTGCCTGCGAGTGAGGAAGTGAGTCGGCTGGCCCTGGTCCGGTCCTCCGGGCTCAATCCGGTTGTCAGCGCCTATCGGGATATCCAGTTGCTGCTTCAGATTTCGATTGAAATACCCGAAAAGCAGGCTGAAAGTACCGTCCTCGTTATGAAACCATCCTTCGAAAGCGCCGGTTACGCTTTGTCCGGAGTCGTGCGACGGTCCGGTCCGTGACTGCAACTGCTGAGCAGACAACTCCGCATGACCTGCCAGAATCATGGCCGCCAGACAGGTAGACGCATACCAATGACAGCGCATCTCGCTCTCTTATTAATTACCGATGGCACCGCCCGCGGCGGGCACCTTCGCGCTATGCTGTTTGGCAGTCCATTCTTGATAGTCCGCTTCGCTGATGTAAGTCACGTTCACCCACGCATGAGCCATTTCGTCCACGGTGCGATCGCCCCAGCCGACCCATTGGTTCGGATCAGGATTGTTGCGATTGGAGGCAGTGTTGTCATGCCAGGCGACTACATGGATGATCGTGCCTTTGGGCAGCACTGGCGCCGCATCGTCGGCGTAGATGTAGTTCGTCATCCAGTTGAAGTTGAAGTGATCGACATAGCTGAGCGTTCGCCTCGTCCCGTCTGGAAGGATCGCCTCCATCAGCATCGCTTTGCCCCGCAGGTGCATGTGGGGCTGGAAATTCTCCAGCCGAGCTGGCGCCTTCAGTGCCGTGAAGCCCTCGGTCTGCACCACCTGATTTGGAGGAATGTCCAGCTGGCCGAATCCGGCGGTGCCCGGGGTGGCGGGAAAACCCGTCAGAAGAGTCCGGTATTTCGGCTGCTCGCCCTTCGGATAGAGATAAACCGCCAACTCGACATGATCGCGGATCTCCTCGCCCACGGCGTGATAGTGCATCTCCCACCAAATGCGCGAGCCCGGCAGCAGCAACTTGCCGGTGTTAGGACGATAAATGTCGTAGTTCTTGTTGATAGCCCACTCCATCAACAAACCCTGCATTGCAATTCCCGCAGTTGATCCCGGTTCTTCCTGTTGGAGAAAAGCGAGAGCGTGATGAGTAATTCTGCGGCCCGCGGGGGTAGCCGGACGCATCTCGACGGCCCTCACCCATCGTGGCTCGGTCACTGGAATTGGCGTCAAAGGCCGGAACCAAACATCTTGGCCATGAGCCGGCATCGTGTACGGTTCGGATTTAAGGATGAAGTCAGGCTTTCCGAACTGCTTCTCCAGTTGCCAGCCGTCGTCATTAAGCCATTGCTTGGGAGGCGGCATGTCCTTCGGATCGCCAAACGGGGCGCCTCCATCCACCCACCGTGCAATGACGGCGATCTGCTCATCAGAGAGCGAAATGTCGTTCTCGAAGTGCTGAATTCCAACCGTCTTGTCCAAATGCCAGGGCGGCATATTGCGCGTGACAACCCGCTCCTTGATGGACTTCGCCCACGGCCGGGTCTCTTCATAGGTGACCAGCGACATCGGCGCCATTGATCCGCTGCGATGACAAGTCTGGCACTTTTCCTGCAGAATCGGTGCAATGTCTGTGGCGAAAGTCGGCGTGCTATGGGCAAGGTCTGCACCCATCAGACACCCCGCGAAGACCAGGCAAGATCCTAGCGTCAAAGCCTGCACACTAGCATGCGTCATCATGGGTCCCTCCTAAGTGTCCCAGTTTCGCCCTCTACTTGGAAGCTTTCGGCCAGACGACACCTTGGTCTTTTTTTGTAACTGCAGCCATCCCTTTGTAGACGAACTTCTGGACGCGCTGGCCGCGATAGGTCTCCGTGGTGTAAAGGTTGCCTTTCGAATCGGCAGCAATACTGTGCACGGCGTAGAATTGGCCAGGCTGCCGGCCTCCATCCCCAAAGCTTGTCAGAATATCAAGCGTGTCACGTAGCATGACGTAGATCTTCTCATTTGCGCCATCTGCGAGAAAGATGTACTTCTGCTGCGGATCTTTGGAGAACGCTATGTCCCACACTGAGCCATCGCCCCGCGTATTTTTGGCAATGAACACCTCTTTCACGAATGTGCCATCCGGTTTGAACACCTGAATGCGGTCGTTCGGCCGATCACAGACGTACAACAGACCGTCGTGGGAGAGTTCGGCACAGTGGACGGGATTCCGGAACTGCTGCGCAGGAGGATCATCGGGCTTGTAGGGTCCGAGGTTGGTGTCGTCGGGTTTATGCCCGTAGGCCCCCCAATGCCGCTTGTACTTGCCAGTCTCCGCGTCGAATACGATCACGCGGTGATTGCCGTAGCCGTCGGCAACGTATAACTCGTCCGTCTTGGGGTCAACAAACAATTTGGCCGGTCCCTTCAGGTTCTCAACGTCGTTGCTGCCCTGGCTCTTGCCCGGATGACCAATCTGCATCAGGAATTTCCCGCTTTGCGTGAACTTCAGGACCATGTTGTCGTTAAAGGGCGCTGGGCCACGAGGCGCACCTTCGCTCGGAGCAACCCCGCGAGGCGCCGGACCGCGGCCGTTGCCCCCGATCCAAACATTTCCTTTGTAATCGACGGTGATGCCATGATTGGAGTCCGGCCAATCGTAGCCCGGGCCGGGACCACCCCAGCTGGCCACGAGATTGCCGGCTTGATCGAACGCCAGCACGGGCGGCGCCGGTGTGCAGCATTCCGCCGCGGGCGGATTAGCCGCCGCATAGATTTCTTTGGGCTCCAGTGAGCCCGCGCGGTGAATGATCCACACATGGTCCTGAGCATCGACGGAAACGCCGATCGCATTGCCAATCACCCAATGGTTCGGCAGAGGTTTGGGCCACATCGGATCGACTTCGAACCTTGGCGCCATGACTTTTCCCGCATGATCCGACGCTCGTTTGCCTAGCACTACAGAACCGGCTGCGAGGATCGCCAGTGTGGCGCAGAAGGCCGCGACAGCGCGCCAATTGATTTTCATGGTGTTAGGCCTCCTCAGAGGGCAGAATCTTCTAATCGCTTCGCCTACGAAACCTTCGGCCGGTTGATAATATTACAGCTGTCGCGAACGGTGTCAACCCTGCCCAGCCGGACATGCGTGATCTGGGATAAGATTGCATGCACGTGCGCCTAACCGATGCGATTCACTGGGCAGCAGTGATGGTGGCCTCTCTCGTCCTGCTTCCTCTTCTCTTGGTCGCTCATGATATCCCGAACGACGTGACGGTGCAAGCATTCTTCCGTCCCGAGGGCAAGCATCTGCGCCTGTTGGTTCGTGTGCCGCTAAAGGCGATGCGCGATGTGGAGTTTCCGCAACGAGGCCCCGGTTACCTGGATCTCGAACGGATCGACTCGATCCTCCGGGACGCGGTTACCCTGTGGATCTCCGGTGCATTGGATGTATTCGAAGACGATACGGTTCTGCCCAGACCCACCGTGCTCGCAAGCCGCGTATCGCTCGAGTCCGACCGGTCCTTTGCGACCTATGATGCCGCACAGGCGCATGTTCTTGGTCCCAGACTCACGAATGCAACCAACGTGGTTTGGGACCAAGTCCTGCTCGACACTGTCTTGGACTATCCGATCCAATCCGATCGAGCCCGCTTTTCCGTCCATTCCGAATTGGCTCGGCTGGGTGTGAGAACCGTTACCGTGCTCAGATTCCTGCCGCCCGGCGGCGCTATACGAGCCTTCGAATTTACTGGCGATCCGGGCGTAGTTCAGCTCGACCCACGCTGGCATCAGGCCGTCTTTCGTTTCGTAAAGCTGGGGTTCCTGCACATTTTGGATGGCACCGATCACTTACTCTTTCTCTTCTGCCTAGTGATACCCTTCCGGCGATTCCGCGCGCTCATCCCCATCGTGACCGCGTTCACGGTAGCACATTCGATCACACTGATCGCGTCCGCCTACGACTTTGCTCCCAGCGCGCTATGGTTCCCGCCCCTGATTGAAACGCTGATTGCTTGCTCGATTGTATATATGGCGCTCGAGAATATCGCAGGTGGTGCAACTGTGCATCGCCGTTGGATGATCGCGTTCGGGTTCGGTCTGGTGCATGGATTCGGCTTCTCGTTTGCCCTCAAGGAGACGCTGCAGTTTGCCGGATCGCATTTGCTCACGTCGCTGCTGGGATTCAATGTCGGTGTCGAGCTGGGACAATTGCTGGTGCTCGCCTTGCTGGTGCCGGCGCTCGAGGTCTTGTTCCGGCACCTGGTGGCGGAACGGATGGGAACCATCATCCTGTCGGCGTTGGTGGCGCATACGGGTTGGCACTGGATGCTGGACCGCGCGGATCACTTGCGGCAGTTTCGCTTCGAATGGCCGACGTTCGATGCGGCTACGCTGGCGACGGCCTTGCGAGTGCTCATGGTCATCGTGCTTTTAGCCGGGCTTTTATGGGCGGCGCGCGCGCTCCTGCGCGACCAAGTAGAGCGCAAAAGATTAGAAGGTCCGGATGGCCAGCCGTCTGGGCGCGAGCAGCCGTCTACTTGACGTATCTTTTTAGATCCCGGGGGCCCACTTCGGCGCCGTACACATTGCCCTCGCGATCCACCGCAACGCCCTCGGCCATACTGGTGCCGCCTTTGGGGTCCGGGTCGGGGATAAATGCCCTCACCTTGCCGTCGTGTGTGCTCCCGATTCGGATGCCTCGATGGCAGCCGGGATTGTAGCCGTACGCCCCCTCCCTGTCATTCGATTCGGAGTCGGAGACGTAGAGTACATCGTCCTTATCGATCGCCAGTCCGCTCGGGCGGCCGAACTGTTTCCACTCCGTAATGAAATTGCCGTCCTGGTCGAAGATCTGTATTCGATTGTTGGTGCGATCGGCGACGTAGAGCCGTCCTCGAGAATCCATCGCGAGCGAGTGGGGTCCAACGAATTGCCCCGGCCCCGCGCCCGCGGTTCCCCATTGCTTGATGAATTTGCCGTCGCTCGAGAACTTCACGATCCTCGCGTCACCATATCCAGGTGAATGGCCGGACGAGACGAAAATATCGCCATTGGGCGCGACCACAACGTCCGTCGGTTGATTGAACGTGTCCGGCCCGCTCCCGGCAACGCCCGCCTTGCCGAGGGTCATCAAAACGTTTCCCTCGCGGCTAAACTTGAAAACCTGATGCCCCTTGTCTCCCTTTCCCTGTGCGTCGGTCACCCAGACGTTGCTGTCCTTGTCGACGAAGAATCCGTGTGGTTGCACGAACAATCCCGCACCGAAATGACGCAGGTTCCTTCCGGATGCATCGAACTCCAGAATGGGGTCGAGGTTGGAATCGCCGCAATTGTTAGCGCCGCACCGGTCATAAGCCCAGATGTGCCCGTCGGGACCAACGTCGACGCCGGCTGTAGATCCCCATCTTCTTCCGTCCGGCAGTTGTGCCCAGTCCCGAACGGTCCTGTATGGATTGGGCAGATCATTAGGAGGCGGATAACTGGGTTGGCCGCACAACATGCTACCAGAAGCACTCAGAAAGGCGGCGACGGCTCCCAGAGTAAGTCCGGGTAGGCTCAAATTTGGCATACGCTCCTTGCTTGTCTCGTACCGGTGTGGTCCTCCGTCGTACTGCAAAAACAGTGTACACCTATTTGACATCCCCACCGGCCGACTGGTCGTCGCTTTCGTCAGACACCGTCCGAGCGGCTTTTAGACTATTACAGAAAACGAGACCGGCGCTCGAATCGACGTCCGAAAAACGGCCAAATTGCGGCCCACCTTTTACGGTCTCGCCCTTCGCCGCCGGCGTCGTAAATGAACCAGGTTTGGGCAGCTGGTGGCTTCTAGAGCGCCCCTCTGACATCTTCGGCAAGCCTGGTGGTCAAGGTCCCGCAAGTCTGCTTGATTTGCCAGGAAAACCAGCGCGCTGAACCTCACGTACTATCAACTCAATCGCCATGCACCGCATCCCGGATGGGACCGGACAAAGCAGGTAACACTCCCCTACGTAGGCTAGGATTCAAGATTTCTTAAGATCTCGGGGGAGCTGACGGATTCGAGCTCGTCCGGTCAGATGCAGCAATCTCCTCCGCTACGGAGCGCCTTGCTGTGATCCGACGGAGAAGAAGGTAGAGGGAGAGCTTTGGTTGTTGTACTCAGTTCCCACCCAACCCGCGCTGCGCGCCGAGTTAGAGAAACGGAACTCATCGATGCTGCCTTGATGGAAGTAGCTGGCGACGCCGCTGCTGAGGGATTGCTGCGCTCCCAGGTACCAGCCTAAGCTGTCCAGTCCCTGGCCCGACGACAAGGATTTCCCGGTAAATTGACCGTCCAGATACAGCCAGAGGGTCGAGCCGTCGTTGACAGCCGAGAGGTGATGCCAGTGGTTGTCGTTGATCCCGTCGCTTGTGACCAGCGCATTG
>Ga0335085_10003837_pt1 | contig 25513 bp, 26 predicted proteins | sample Lox_Sample_45_FD_206712 | JGI IMG/M metagenome (GOLD analysis project Ga0335085, IMG submission 206712) | Soil microbial communities from Loxahatchee National Wildlife Refuge, Florida, United States - Lox_Sample_4.5 | ecosystem: Environmental > Terrestrial > Soil > Wetlands | place: USA...
TTCGTGAACGACGACACCACGCATGCCGGTGACTACTACCGAAAGCCCGTGTTCGACGCCGTGATCGCAGATCTCCCCTACGGCGTGCAGCACGCGAGCCGGGCGCGTCCCGGCGCGGTCGCGCGGCGCCCGGACAATCTCGTCGCGGGCGCGCTGCGCGGATGGGTCGGCGCGATGAAACCGGGGGCGGCAATAGGTCTGTCCTGGAACACGAAGACCTTGTCGCGCGGAACGCTCGTCGATCTCCTGGCCGGCTACGGCCTGGCCGAGCACGAGACCGATGCGGTATTCGAGCACCGCGTCGACCACGCGATCACTCGCGATCTCGTCGTGGCCGTCAAAAAGGCCTGAACGGACTCAGGCACGGGGCTGCGCGAGCGCCAGCGCGTTCTCGCGCATCACCAGCTTGATCTCCGCGTCCGAGAAGTTCGGCAGATCGTCGACGAACGACTTCGGATCGGCGAGGCCCTCGGCGTGCGGGAAGTCGGAGCCGAAGATCATCTGGGTCGCACCCAGCTCGTCGCGCAGCTGCGAGAGATCGTCCTCGTAGTACGGCGAGACCCACACGTGCCGCTGCACCTGCTCGACGGGGTCGACGTGGTCATACGCCGCCGGGATCTGCCCGTACGACTTCTTCAGCGCCTTCAGGAGCAACGCAACCCACTCGGAGCCGCTCTCTATGGTCGCGACGCGCAGGTTCGGATGGCGGCGGAGGATGCCGTGGCACGCGAACGCGGCGATGGTGTCGTAGATGGGCCGGTGCCCTCCTGTGACGTTGCGGAACGGATCGTTGCGGAAGGCTTGGAAGTCGCCGCCGCCGCCCCACTCGTCGGCATACCGGTTGTAGCCGGCGTCGCCCGAGTGATACGCCACCAGCACACCGGCCTCCGCCAGGCGTGCCCACATCGCGTCGTACGCCGGGTCGCCCGGGCTGCGGGAGAAGCCGGGACCGCGCACCGGTCCGGAACGCATGACAACGACGTGCGCGCCCTGCTCGAGCGCGTACTCGACCTCCTGCACGGCGCGATCAGGATCCTGCAATGCGATGTACGGAGCGGCATAGATACGGTCGGAGTAGTTGAAGGTCCAGTCGTCGTGCATCCACACGTTGAAGGCGTGGAAGACGTCGTGCAGCGCGCCGGGGTCGTGCAGCAGCACCTCCTCGACGCCCACACCGAGCGTCGGGAAGAGGAAGCAGCCCTGCATTCCCTGCGCGTCCATCAGCTTCACGCGCGCGGCCGGGTCGCGATACGCGGGACTGATCGGCTCGAGCGCACCGAACGCGGCACGGATGTCGTCGCCGGCCTGCTTGCCCCGGAAGTACTCGTCGAGACATCCGGGCCGCGCAACCGGGTCGAAGGTGGGATTCGGGATGAAGCGGAAGATCTTGTTGTCGACGATCATCCGCTGCTTGCCGTCGATCTCGGCCCACTGCACGAGCTTCGACCGGTGCTTCGGGAGATGGCGGATGAAGGCGTCGGTCGCCTCGTAGTAGTGGTTGTCGGCGTCGAAGACGTCGAACTCGACGGTGCCCATGGCGACCTCCGCTTGGAAAACGCTCCGCGTGATGCCGGCGACGATGCCGGCGACGCGTCAAGCCGACCGAATCTAGAACGCCATTCTAGTCGAGCGGCGGCGGGCTCGCAATCAGCCGGTACCGATCCGTTCGTCACGGAGCGCCGACCGCCGTACCTTGCCGGCGTCGTCCCGCAGGGGTTCGGTGGTGAACTCGAAGGTGCGCGGGACCTTGTAGCGGACGAGTCGTTCGCCGAGATGCGTCCGGAGGTCGTCGAGATCGATCGGCGTACCGTCGTCGGTCTGGATGATCGCGTGGACCGAGTTGCCCAGATCGTCATCGGGCAACCCGATGACGGCACAGGAACGGACGCGCGCGTGCTCGTCGAGCGCGGACTCGATCTCGGCGGGGTAGATGTTCGCCCCGCCCGCGAGAATCATGTCGGTCTGGCGGTCGCTCAGATACAAGTACCCGTCGGCGTCGATGGCACCCATGTCTCCGAGGGATTCCCAGCCACCGTCGATGCGCCGCGCCTCGGCGCCGATGTAGCGATATGTGCGGACGCTCTCGTCCTCCGACGGTCGCATGAACACCTCGCCGACCTCACCCGGGTCCGCGTCGGTGCCATCGGCGCGCAGCACCCGGAAGTTGTTGACGTTCACCCGACCGACCGAACCGCGATGCTCGAGCCATTCCCCACCCGTGATGATGGTGGCCGCCTGCGCCTCCGTCCCGCCGTACAACTCCCAGATCGCGTCGGCGCCGAACCAGCCGATCCACTCCTCCTTCAACCAGGGCGGGCACGGCGCCGCGAGGTGCCACACCGTTCGCAGCGACGACACGTCGTACCCGTCGCGCACCTCGGCTGGAAGCTTCGAGATGCGCGCCATCATCGTCGGCACGACATACATCGAATCCGGGCGATAGGTGTCGACCAGGCGCAGCGTGTTCTCGGCGTCGAACTTGCCGCCGAGAACGACGTGGTTGCCGGCAAGCAGCGCGGTGAAGGTCCACACGAACGGACCGTTGTGGTAGAGCGGACCCGGCATGATGTGCGTTCCGTTCAGCTGCATGCGCAGCAGCGGCGGCGCGTCGGGATCGATGAGGCTCGCCTGGTTGGCGAGAATCAGCTTCGGCCGTCCGGTCGAGCCCCCTGACGTCATGGCCTTGTAGGGGTTGGAGACGGCGTCGGGCAAGGGGCCGTCGTCGAAACCGTCGAGGTCGAGTTGACCGTCGACGACGACGCGCGGCCGGGCGAGGTCGACGATCGCTTCGAGCTCACGCGGCGGGAGACGGGCCGAGACCGGTTGCGGAACCGCGCCCAGCTTCCAGCAGGCGATCACGGCCGCAACAAACGGGGTGCCGTTCGGGAGCGCGATCGTGACGAAGTCGTCCTCCACCACCCCTTTGGCAGCCAGCGCGCGCGCCGTGCGATTCGCGATCGACTCGAGCTCGCGACGTGTCAGCGTCTGCCGCTCGTGGGTCAGGGCGAGATGGTCGGGATCGGCCGCGGCATGGTCGCGCAATCGCTGTGAATAAGAGATCAGGGCCACGACCGCGATTCTGGCGCGCCGCCGCACCGGCGGACAGCCGACTTGAGCCAGCGCACCTGCAACAGCTCCCGGCGGCACTCACCGCAGGCGTCGATATGGGTCGCGATGACGAGCATCGTCTCGACGTCGCACTCGCAATCCGCATACCAATCGATGGCTGCGAGCACCTCGGCACAGGACGGAACGGCGGGGGCCACGGCATTTCGAACCCGCGGATGAAGCCGGGGATTCCCCGCTGCCGTATGGTCCTGCGCCATGCAGACCAGCAGTTCACTCGTGGGATCGACCGCACTCGTCACCGGCGGCGCCTCGGGCATGGGCGAAGCGACTGCCCGGCGACTGGCCTCGGCCGGCGCCACGGTCGTGATCGCCGACCGCGATCAGGTCAAGGGCGAGCAGGTCGCCGCCGAGCTGGGCGGAGCCTTCGCCGCGGCCGATGTGACCGACGAGAACGGCGTGAGCGCCGCGGTCGAGAAGGCAACCGAGATCGGCCCGTTGCGGACGTGCATCCACTGTGCCGGCATCGGGTGGGCCGAGCGCACGCTGAACCGATCCGGCGCGCCGCACTCGCTCGACACCTTCCGCAAGGTGCTCGACATCAACCTGGTCGGAACCTTCAACGTGTTGCGGCTCGCGGCCGCGGGCATGGCCCGGAACGATCCCGACGACGGCGGCGAGCGCGGCGTTATCGTCAACACCGCGTCGATCGCCGCCTATGACGGCCAGATCGGGCAGGCGGCGTACTCCGCGTCGAAGGGCGGCGTGGTCGCGCTCACCCTGACCGCCGCGCGCGACCTCGCCGCGGTCGGGATACGTGTCTGCACCGTGGCGCCCGGGCTGGTCGACACCCCTCTCCTCGGGGGCCTGCCGGCCGACGCGCGGGACGCGCTCGCGGAGTCGGTGCTGTTCCCGAAGCGACTCGGCGTTCCCGACGATTTCGCTTCTTTGGCGATGGAGATCGTGGGCAATCGCTACTTGAACGGCGAGGTCATCCGCATGGATGCGGGGATCCGGATGCCGCCGAAGTAGCGGCATGGCAAAGTAGGGACATGGCGACGCACCCGACTCGCGACGACATCGATCTCCTCGACGGGAGCTTCTACGTCGACGAGCCTCATGAGAAGTACATGTGGATGCGCGAGCACGCGCCCGTCTACTTCGACGCCAAGAACGGCGTGTGGGGAATCGCGTCGTACGACGCCCTGCTCGCGATGGAGAAGGACCCGGCACGCTTCTCGAACGCAGGCGGCATCCGGCCCGACAGCGGGCCGATCCCGATGATGATCGACATGGACGATCCCGAGCACTGGAAGCGCCGCAAACTCGTGAACAAGGGATTCACGCCCCGGCGCGTCCGTGACAGCGAGCAGAAGATCCGCGACGTGTGCGACGCGATCATCGACACCGTGTGCGAGCGCGGAGAATGCGACTTCGTCCGCGACATCGCCGCCCCGCTGCCCATGATCCTCATCGGAGACATGCTCGGTGTCGAGGCCGACGATCGGAGCGATCTACTCCGGTGGTCGGACGACATGGTCAGTGCGCAGAGCGGGAACGCGACCGAAGAGCAGTGGCTCAAGGCGATGCAGGCGATGGACGGCTACAGCGCGTTCTGCACGCACGCGGTCGCGCAGCGCCAGGAGCAACCGACCGACGACCTGATGAGTGTGCTCGTCCACGCCGAGGTCGACGGCGACCGGCTGAGTCCCGACGACGTGCTGCACGAGTCGCTCCTCATCCTCGTCGGCGGCGACGAGACGACCCGGCACGTCATCAGCGGTGGAACCGAGCAGCTGCTGCTCCATCCCGACCAACGGCAGGCGCTCGTCGACGAACCCGCGAAGATCAGCGTCGCCGTGGAGGAGATGCTCCGCTGGGTGACGCCGATCAAGAACATGTGCCGTACCGTCACCCGCGACACCGAGTTCCTGGGCCAGGAGATGCAGGAAGGGCAGAAGTGCATGTTGCTCTTCGAGTCGGCGAATCGCGACGCGACCCGGTTCGACGACCCGTTCCGATTCGATGTCGAGCGCACACCGAACGAGCACCTCGCGTTCGGCTTCGGCGCGCACTTCTGCCTCGGGCAGGCACTCGCCCGGCTCGAGCTGAAGGTCATGTTCGAGCAACTCCTGGAGCGAATGCCCGATCTCGAGCTCGCGGCCGATCCCGCGGATCTCCCCCGGCGGCGCGCGAATTTCATCAGTGGATTGGAATCGATGCCGGTGCATTTCACCGCGAGCCGCCCATTGCTCCGGAGCACGGTGTGAGCAACCGCGAGATCGTAGAGAGGCTCTGGGTCGATCTCTACAACCGCGACTTCGAAGCCGTGGGCGCCGCGTTCGCCGACGACGGCGAATACACCGACATGCCGACGCCGGCCGACGACGTAGCACGCGGGCCGGAGCAGATCGCGGCCCGCCTCCGCCTCGGACTCGAGCCGCTCGCCGGTATCTCACACGACGTGCGCGCGATCGTCGCGGAAGGCGACCTCGTCGTCACCGAGCACGTCGAGCACTGGGAATGGCCTTCGGGCGAGCAGGCGTCGCTCCCGTTCGTGTCGATGCACGAGGCGCGCGAGGGCAAGCTGATCCGCTGGTGGGACTACTGGGATCTCGCGACACTCATGAATTCGGCGCCGGCGTGGTGGGTCGAGCACATCATGAGCGAATCGGCGCGGATCGGCCTGCGCGAGGAATGAGCACCGAGCGGGGAGCCCGGCGGCGCCGAGCACGCGCGTGATCCTCGTCGATCGGCCGCGCTGGGCCGCGCACGGGACCCGGTTCGCGCATCTGGTGAGCGACACGTCGCTCGAGGAGCTGCACGCGTTCGCCGACAAGCTCCTGCTCCCGCGCCGCCTGCGCTTCCACAACGATCACTACGACGTGCCGGAGCGGTGGTGGCAACTCGCCGTCGACGCCGGCGCGCACGTCGTGTCGACCCACGAGCTCGTACGGCGGATCCGCGCCGCGGGTCTTCGGGCGAGGTCTACTTCGGCTGGAACCGCACCGCGCCGTCGAGCCGGATGACCTCGCCGTTGAGGTAGCTGTTCTCGAGGATGTGCTGGGCGAGCGCGGCGTACTCGTCCGGCTCGCCGAGACGCTTCGGGAACGGGACGTTCGCCGCGAAGGCGTCGCGCATCGCCTGCGGCACCATCAGCATCGGCGGGGTCGCGATCGTGCCGGGGGCGATGGTGCAGACGCGTACACCGACAGACGAGAGATCGCGCGCCGCGATGATCGTCATGCCGATCACGCCGGCCTTGGCCGAACCGTACGCGATCTGCCCGATCTGTCCCTCGTACCCCGCGATGGATGCGGTCAGCACGCAGGCCCCGCGCTCTCCACCGTCGTCGGGCCGGTTTCCGGCCATCCCCGCGGCCGCGAGCCGCAAGACGTTGAACGACCCGATCAGGTTCAGCTCGACGACCTTCCGGAAGGCGTCGAGATCGTGCGGTGTGCCATCACGCGAAAGGGTGCGCGCCGCGATCCCACCGCCACCACAGTGCACACACATTGCGAACCGTCCGAGCGCGGCGGCCGTTTCGACCGCGGCCGCAACGGCGGGCTCGGCCGTGACATCGCAGTGCACGAAGGTGGCAGTGTTGCCGAGCTCGGCCGCGACCTTGCGACCGCGTTCCTCGGCGACGTCGGCGAGCACCACCTGCGCGCCCGCCGCGTGGAGCCGGCGCGCCGTGGCCTCACCCAATCCGGAGGCGGCACCCGTTACGAGTGCGACGTTGCCGGCAATCTCCACAGCTCTTCTCCTCGGTTTGCGATGCGGTCGACGAGCGCTGGTTCGCCCGCGCAGACCACATACTCGACGTTACGTACATGCGACACGCGGCCGACCTTCTCGCCGGCGGGATTGTGGATGCCGATCTGCGCCCCGACATAGCGGCGCGAATCGAACGCCAGTGTCGCGACCGCGCCGCCGCGCGCGAGACACGCTGCTTCCAGTTCCTCGATCGAGATCCAGGACTCGTTGTTGTACGAGACGAGGACGAGCGCAGCGTCGACCGCGCGCACCAGACCGGCGAGCGCGGCAGGCATCGCCCGGCGATCGTTGAACACGCTCTTCGTGGACGGATCGCGTGCGTCGACTCGTTTGCACGCAACGCCGTAGTGCTCCGGCGCGTCCCACGCGACGAGCGTCTCCCACACGTGATAGTTGGTGAAGTAACGGTGCTGGTTGTAGGGCGGGTCGAGGTACGCGAGGTCGTACGCGCCCAGGGTTCCCGCGACCTCGACCGCGTCGCCTCGAACCGCGGTCCCGGTTCCGGCGACCAGCTCGGGCACGCGCAGCTCGAGGTCACGGTAGGAGCGGTCGGCCCACTGTTTCACGTACGCCATCTGGACCCCGGTTGTGGAGTCGACCCGATCGGCCGCCTCGATGAGGCTCGTCAGCAGCACCGGATACAGCCAACTCCCGCGGTAATCGCGCTCGATGACGTCGCGTATCGCATCGATTCGGCGGCCGTTGTGCGGCTGTACGAATCGCGAACGAATACAGAAGGTCTCCGTGAAATAGCCCTCGACGCCCGGCTTCGCCGCGAGGTCGCGCAGCGCGTCGTCGATCGCGTGCGTGTCGGCGGTGGAAGCGTCGAGCGCGACATAGCACTCGGCGAACATCTGCGCATAGCGCGCGGTGTCGACGGCGGTGACATGCGCGCCCCTTCGCTTGAGCTCCTGGGCGACGCGGGTCGTTCCCGTGAAGAGATCCAGCGCGCGGCGCGCGCCCGCGAGCGCGGCGATCTCGCCCAGCACGGGAACCAGTCTGCGTTTCGAGCCGATGTACTTGATCATGTCGGGGGGCGAGCGTAGGCGGCCGGGCGTGTGTCGCGGCGGACGCACTCAGTACACGATGATGCTGCGCGCAACCTCGCCTGCTTGCATTGCCCGAAATGCGTCGTTCAGCTCGTCGAGTTGGATCTGACGGGTGACCAGTGCCGCGAGGTCGAGGTGACCACTCTGCTGGAGACGGATGATCTCGGGAAAGTCGCGCGCCGGATCGGTGGAGCCGTAGACGCAGCCTCGAATCGTCTTTGCGCCGACCATCAGATGCATCGCTCCGAACTTCACCATGTCGGTGAAGCTCCCGGCGCCGACGATCGTGCAGGTGCCGGCCCGACGCGTCATGTCGAAGGCCGACTCGATCGTGTCGGACCGTCCGACCACCTCGAACACGTAATCGGCGCCGCGCCCGGCGGTCAGGTCGCGCACCGCGCTCGCGGCATCGGCGTGCGACGCGTCGATCGTCTCGGTCGCACCGCACCGCCGCGCGAGCTCCAGCTTCGATGCGACACGGTCGATCGCGATGATCGGTGCCGCGCCGGCGAGGCGCGCGCCTTGTAGCGCAGCGAGCCCGACGCCGCCGCAACCGATCACGGCCACGCTGGCGCCCGGCTCGACCCGCGCGCTGTTGCAGACCGCGCCGACGCCCGTGACGACACCGCAGCCCACGAGCGCGCCGAGCTCGAGTGGAAAGTCGGCGGAGATCTTCACACATGCCCGTTCGGGCACGATCGTCTCCTCGCCGAAGGTGGCGGTGCCGAACGCGGCCAGGAACGCGGTGCCGTCCGTCGCGGTCGCGTACGGCGCAGAGAACGCGTGGTCGAGCCCGTGCTCGCAGAGCTCGGGGTGCCCACGCAGGCAGAAGAAGCACGCCCGGCACGGCGCGACCCACGCGAGCACAACGTGATCGCCCGCCGTCACGGTGGTGACCTCTGCGCCGGTTGCCAGCACGATGCCGGCTCCCTCGTGGCCGAGCACCGCCGGAAGCGGGTGCGGGATCGTGCCGTCCTGGATCGACAGGTCGGAATGGCACACGCCACTGGCGGCGACGTGCACGTGCACCTCGCTCGGACCCAGCGCCCGCAGCTCGAGCTCCTCAACTGCGAACGCGTCTCCGGCGGCCCTCAGTGCCGCCGCTCTCACGAAACGACCGGGAAACGCAGATTCAGATTCTCGGCCTGGCGAATGCCCGGAGAGAACGAGATCGTCGTATCGGGAGCGAGCTCGTAGTCGGGAATGCGACGGTGGAACTCCTCGAGCGCGACGATCAACTCGAGCCGGGCGAGATGCGAGCCGAGACACCGGTGCGCGCCGCCACCGAACGCGAGATGCCGGTTGGAGTCGCGGTCGAACACGACCTCCGATGCGTCCTCGAACGCGTCGCGGTCGCAGTTGGCGGCACCGATGAGCAGCGTCGCGCCGTCACCGGCCTTGAGCTCGACCCCGCCCATCTCGTAGTCCTGCGCAATGATCCTCGGCACCATCATCACCGGGGTCTGGTGCCGCAGCAGCTCCTCTACCGCCCCGCCCACCAGCGAACCGTCGGACACAACCGACCGGCGCCGTTCCGGATGCTGGGCCAGGTACACGATCATGCAATCAAGAGTGGCCGTGACGGTGTCGAGACCCCCGAGCAGCAGCAGGTGCGTGGTTCCGATCAACTCGGCATGGGTCAACGGACGGCCTTCGACCTCGCCGTGGACGATCGTGCTCAGCAACCGGTCGTCGGGACGGGACCGCTTCTCCTCGATCTTGCGTTCGAAGTAATCCTCGATGGCCTTGCCCGCGGCCAGGCGCTTCTGCTCGACCGTCGCCTCGTCGTCACCCTGCGGCCGGATCGTGTCGTCGCGCCAGCGTAGGAATTGCGGGAGGTCGTCCTGCGGCAGACCCATCAGCGCGAGGAAGATCGTCGACGGCAGTGGTGTCGCGAAATCTTCGTGGAAGTCGCACTCGCCGCGCGTCGCGAAGGCATCGATGATCTCGTTGACGAGCGTTCGCGCCTCGGGCTCGAGTTCCGCCATTCGCTTGGGCGAGAACTGCGGGTCGAGGAGCCGCCGGTACTTCGCGTGGTCGGGCGGGTCGACCGACAACGGGATCAGTGGCACGTCGTTGCCGATGTTGACGACGTTCTTCGACGAGAAGACCTCGGGATGCTTGAGCGCCCACAGGACGTCGTCGTAGCGGGAGATCGTCACGCTCGGACCGAATATCCCCCCCTCGCGAACAACGGGACAGCGCTCGTGCACCGCGTGGTACACGGGGTGCGGGTCGTCGGCGCAGCGTTGCGAGAAGACGTCGAGGCCGGGATCGTCTTGGCCGGCGGTGACGGCGTCGTCGGTGTACATCAAGGCTCCTTGCGGTGGTGGAGGGCTACGGGGTTTGCAGCGGTTCGGGAACGGGGTGCCGGAAGAGCTTGGATGCGTTCTCCCACGTCACCTTGCGGATCACGTCCGCGGGTAGGCCCGCGAGCGCGGCGGCCGCGCTGGGTTGTGTGTCGGGCCAGGTCGAATCGGCGTGCGGATAGTCGCTCTCGATGCAGATGTGGTCGATCCCGATGTGCTCGCGCAGCGCGAACGTGGACCCGATGTCGATGGTGCAGAACCAGAAGTTGCGGCGCAGAGCGTCGGTCGGCGAGATCGACCGGTCGTCCCAACCGTGCGAACCGACCGCCGAGTGGTCGAGCACGTAGTCGATCCGGTCGATCAGCATCGGCACCCAGCTGATGCCGCCTTCGGAGAACGCGATCTTGATCCCGGGAAAACGGGTGGGTACCTGCGCCCACAGCCAGTCCGCGGCGGTGACGAGCGCGTTGACCGGGAAGAGGCTCGTGTACAGCTCGAGAGGCGCGCCGGGTGACCGGGCCGCCGTCCACGACGACGACCCGTTGTGGAGGCAGACGACGGTCTCCGTCTCCTCGCACGCGCGCAGGAAGGGATCCCAGTGCCGGTCGAGCATGGGAGGCAGACCGATGTCGACGGGATTCTCGGGAAAGCTGACTGCCTTGAAACCGCGCTCGGCGTTGCGGCGGATGTCGGCGGCAGCCACACTCGGGTCGTTCACCCACGCGAGCTGTAGAGGAATCACGCGGTCGGGATGCGGCGAGGCCCACTCATCGATGTGCCAGTCGTTCCACGCGCGCATCGCCGCGAGACCGAGCTCGGGGTCCTTGCTCTTCGCGAAGATCGTGCCCGCGAATCCCGCGATGAGCGAGGGGAAGCAGAGCGTCGCCTGGATTCCGTCCACATCCATGTCGGCGACACGAGCCTCGATGTCGTAACACCCGCGCCGCATCTCGTCGAAGCGCGCCGGCTCCATGCTCCACTCCGCCTTCGGGCGGCCGGCGACGGCATTGAGCCCCACCTGCGGATAGAAGTTGTCTTCGTAGATCCACGTTTCGCGGCCGTCGTCGAGCGTGACGACGCGCGGCGCACGCTCCTGGAGCGCGCCGGGGAGCCGGCCCTCGAAGCAATGCGCCGGCTCGATCAAATGATCATCCACGGAGATGATCGTGTAGCTGCGAACGCGCGGCTCCGGTTCGGGAAGGAAGGTGGCCGTCATCGGTACCCGATGCCTTCGGTGCAGAAACGCTCCAGGTATCGCGCGAGTTCCGGCGCGTCGGCGACGCGGCCGACGACGATGTCGTGGATGCCGTCGAGCAACACCGCGAACATCGTGCGCGCGTCCCGCTTCGCGTCGTCGGACTCGATCTGAGCCGCGAGCAGATCGACGAGCGGGGCCAGCGCGTCGCGAAGCTCGTCGTCGTGGAATTCCGTCAGTCGACGGTGCTCGCGCACCAGCACGCCCGCGTATCCGATCGCGCCCGGCAATGTGACCATGTCGAACAGCTCGGACACGTATGCCCGCAGGGCGTCCGGCCCGGTCTTCGCGCCGATGCGGGCGGCGAGCGCGTCGGCGCCGATACGGCTGTCCTCCGCCAGGAGTGCGAGCAGCAGGTCGTCCTTGCTCCGGAAGCACGAGTAGAACGCCTTCAGCGACAGGCCCGCGCGCCCGGCGAGCTGCGCAACCGTAAACGCGGCGCTCCCGGTTTCGTTCGCCAACGCACGGGCCGCCGCGACGAGCTGCTGCGGCCGCCCGGTCTCTTCGGAGAATGCCATTCTCCCCAGCATAGACGCGCCAGCGTGGAAGCGACGCCGGCGGCTCAGTCCCGGCGGGCGTTGAGCCGGCGGAGGTTGCTCTCGCGCAACTCGTCTTCGGTGAGGCCGATGTCGTAGGACGGCGAGGTGACCGGCTGCGCCCGTTCGACGGTGACGACCACGATGCCGCGGATGCGCTCGCGTGCTCGGACGGTGCCGCGCCGCTCGTAGAACTCCACACCGCGATCGAAGGCTTCGCCGTCGGTGTGCACCACGGCGGTGCCCTTGAAGCGGTAACCCTTCCGGACGAGCTGGTCGACCACGTTGATCTCGATGCTCGCGTTCGACTTCAAGTTTTCGACGGTTCCCGGGGAGCGCAGGTCGGCGAAGACCAGGTGATCGTCGTCCCACACCGCGATCGTGCCCTTGGGTGACAGGTTGGGCGTGCCGTCGGGACAGACCGTCGCGATGAAGCCGAGCTCCGCCTCGACGACGCGCCGCATGTCCTCGGTCAGCTTGACCATGACACCAACCCAAATTCGCTCTTTCGACCTCGCAATCTTGGCGCGGGCCGGAGCCCGGCGCGAGATCGCGGCTAGGGATTGCGCACGAGGCGGACGGGAAGCGACGCCGTTGGGGCGATCAGGCTCCGAGGTACCGAAGGCATGCGTCGACATTGACTGACAACGCGTGACCGGAATCAACGACCAGATGGTCCTCTGTCCACGGTTCGGTCTCCAATCGACGTCGTTCGACTTCGTCCCAGGTCGGTTCCGGATATCGGGACAGGCCGCGGTCACGTTGGGTAAGGCGGCGACGGTGGAGGGCTTCGTCGTCACAGATCACGTGTACGACGCGGATGCTCGCGTTGGCCGAAGATGCCGCCCGCCGCCAGATGTCTCGGCCAACCTCGAGGTAGTTCGCGGCGTCGGCAATCACGTCCAGCCCCAGGGCGAGTTGATGGGCGGCAACCGTCGCGCCGACCTCGTACGCGGCCACTCCGGTCTCGAACGACTGCCGCAGACCGGCCCGCAACATCGCGTCCTCGATCGGGTCGACCGACACAACGCACGCCGGAAGTCGTCGTCCGAGCTCGTCGGCGAGCGCCGACTTCCCGACGCCCGGAAGCCCACTCATAAGGATCAGCACGGCGCATGATGCCCGACCCGGGCGCGGTCCGCGAGCGCCGGTCTGGAAGAATGGCGGTGTGCGCTTGCGGTTGGGGATCGGCCTTTGGGGGCTGTCGTGGGTGCCTTACGGCCTGATCCTCGGCCTCACCGGCGCTTGGCTCAGCCTCGCCTGGGGATTCGAGATTCTTCTCGGTGTCGCGGGCCTCTCGATCGCGGGCGCGGAGTTCGCCCAGACCGTGAAGGACCGGGGCTGGAAGGGCGCTCCGGCCGTCGCGTGGCACACGATGCTCCACGGCAAGGGCGTCGAAGCCGCCGACTAGCTGTAGTTCCCGGCGCAGGTGTGCGGGGGCGCACCCGATGCAATGATCCTCTGGTGTCGAGATCGCGCGGGCTGCTCGGAGCCGGTGCCATCGTGACCGCGCTGGCGCTGGCCGCCGGCGCGTGCTCCTCGGGCTCTTCCGCGGCGAAGCACCCTCCGGAGACCAGCGGCGCGCCTGCAACGACGGTCCCCTTGGTGAGCAGCGCAAATCTGCCTGTCGTCACCGTGAGCCCGGAGGCGAGACAGACGATCGCCGGCTTCGGGGCGTCCGGGGCGTGGTGGCCGATTGATCTCGCGAAATTTCCGGAGTCGGTCCAAAACGAGGTGGGCCGGATGCTGTTCTCGCCCGGCGGAATCGAGCTATCGGGCTACCGGTACAACATCGGGGGCGGTGGCGAAGGCGTCACCACCGCCGATCGGGCACCGAAGCAATATCCGGCCGACACCGCGGGCTTGACATTCCTGCGCCTCGCGAGTGACGCGCACGTTCCGATCCTGACGGGCTTCGTGAACAGTGCCCCGCCCGCCTTCACGACGAACGCCAAAGCGTGCGGCGGTCAGCTGAAGCCCGGCATGGAATCGGCCTACGGCGAGTACCTCGCCGGCATCGTCGAGTCACTTCGCGACAACCAGCACATCGAGTTGCAGTACGTGAGCCCGATGAACGAGCCCGACGACTCGTTCCCGTCTTGCGGTCAGGAAGGAATGCAAGTCCCAGTCGCGCAGCGCGCAACCGTCGTACAGGCCGTCGGTGCCGCGCTCGCCCGCCGGGCACCCTGGGCCAAGGTCATCGCCGACGAGACCACCGCAGACGCGCTCACGGCGAGTGAGGTCCCGCAGTGGCTCTCGGTTCCCGACACCGTGGGCTACGTCGCCGCGATCGCGCACCACACCTACGACTTTCCCGACGACGCGCTCCGCAGGCTCATGCCGCCCCTGTCGGCGCGATTCGACCGGCCGACCTGGATGACCGAGATCTGTTGTTACAAGGGTTCGGGCGGCGTCGCCTCGAGCTTCGGCGCGGAGTACGACCCCACGATCACACAAGGCCTGTGGCTCGCCGACCAGATCGGCGCCGATCTCACCGTCGCCGGCGACAGCGCGTGGTATTGGTGGACCGCGCTCTCACCGGTGCTCGGCTGCGATCCGCGCGCCGACCCGCAGTGCCCAAGTCGGTTGAACACGAAGGGCTTCAACGACGGTTTGCTGTATTACGACCAGCAAGCGCCTGCAGACGGCCCGACGACGATCTTCGCCACCAAGCGCTTCTACGCGCTCGGTCAGTTCAGTCGCTACGTCAGACCCGGAGCGGTACGACACGACGTCACCGGCGCACCCCAGGGTGTCCACGCGATGGCATTCGCGACCAACGGCGGCTGGACCCTCGTGACGTGGAACGACTCGCAGCAGCACTCGGCGTTCGCGTTGCAGCTGCCGGGACCCGCCGTCGCGCCGACCGGGTCGATCGTGACGAACGCGGCGAGCAACCTCCAGCCGGCTTCACCCCCCGGCCGCACAGAGTCCGGCACATGGCGGATCGACCTTCCCGCCTCGACGATCGCGACGTACACCTTCGCCGCCGCCTCGAACTGACGCCCGGCGGTGGCGACTCCCTCAGGTCGAGCCTTCTTGTGCAACTGCTCCGGCCGGCTGCCGCGTGGGGAGCCGCCGACTGAAGAACAGCGCGATGAGTGCGACGACCGAGAGCAGCGAAAGCGACGCGCGTAGACCGTCGAGGCGCGCGCTCGCGTTCTCGTCGACGATCGCATCGGTGGTCTCGGGAGGCACGCCCGCCTGGTCGAGACTGGCCCGGAGGTCCTTGTCGGAGATGAACGGAATGCCGCCGGCGAGCTTCACCTGCGCACTGGACACGACTTCCTTGGGAACTTCCGGATTGCTCTCTACCCCGCTGATGAACGACGCGGTCAGAGTCGATATGAGTACTGCACCGGCCAGTGCGGTACCAATCGACGCCCCGAGGTTCGTCACCGTGTTCTGAATGCCCCCGACCTCGCCGCTATTTTCGTCGGAGACCGACGAGACAGTGACGCTGCCGAGTTGCGATGCCAGCGCGCCGACGCCGAGACCGGCGAGAAGCATCGGCCCGGTCACGATCTCGGGGCCGGCGCCAGATTCAAGGGCGACTACGAGCATCACGATGCCCGCGAACAGCGCGAGGAAGCCGACTTGCACAACGAGGCGCGGAGAAGCATTCGGGAAGACCTTGGGTATCCCCGCGGCGGCCAGTAGCAGGGTGATCGACAGCGGCAGCAGTCGAATACCGGTCTGAATAGCAGAGAGACCGAGGGCGACCGACAGGAAGAGCGGAACGACGAAGAACAAGCCGGCCTGAAGGAAGTATTGGAAGAGGAAGGCGGTCAGCCCGCTACGTAGAACCCGGTTTCGCAACATCGCCGGGTCGAGCAACACCGCGTCGCCGCGGGCGAGACGACGGCTCTCCCACGACATGAAGCCTCGCAGTACGAGTCCGCCGCCGAGGACGAGCCAGATGACCGGCGAGAGGCCGAAGAGCTCCGGCGCGCCCGCCTTGGGTTGGACGAACCCCCAGGTCCCCGAGCGAAGGATGCCGTACACGACGAGCCCCAGACCGAGCGCGGACAACACAGTGCCTCCGAGATCGAGGCGCGCGCCTTCCTCCGGCGGCGTGTCGAGCATGCGACGGGTGAGTACCAGAATGGCGAGCACGACGAACACCTCGCCGACGAAAACGAGCCGCCACGACAGATAGGTAGTGAAGAACCCGCCGATCAAGGGACCCGCAGCCACTGCGATCGCGCCGGCGGAAGCGACGAGACCGTAGGCGCGCGGACGTTCCGGGCGGGCAAAGTTCGAAGCTACCAACGCGACGATCGCCGGCATGATCAGCGCGGCACCGACGCCTTCGAGCACCGACCAGCCGAACATCAAGACCGCGAGGTTCCCGGAGAGCGCGGTGACGAGCGATCCGCATCCGTAGACGAGACACCCGATCGCGAAGGCCCGCTTACGGCCGAGGATCTGCCCGACCTTGCCGCCGGTGATCATGAGCGACGCCATCACCAGTGTGTAGAAGGTGATGGCGGTTTGGATACCCGTAACGGTGGTGCCGACATCCTTCGCGACAGTCGCGATAGACACGTTCATCACCGAGCTGTCGAGCGTCATGAGAAACTGACCCGCCGCGAGTGTCAACAGAACCAGGCCGGCCGCACTGGTTCCATCCTCGGTAAGGTCGGCTCTACTCATCGGTCGCCCGTTCAGTAACTGATGAGTCCACCGAAGGTGAAGCCGACAGCTGAGCTCGACGCACCTGGAGAGGTGACGATGGTCGCCGTGTAGGTCGCGTTGCCGGACGCGCCCGTGAACCTGCCCGAGCCCGCATCGATCCTGAACGTGAACGTCGCGATTTCCGTCGTGGAACCCGTAGGAGTGTCCCATCCGGCGATGGAGCCGCGGACGGTGTCGCCCTGCGCGGTCGTAAACGTGGTCGACCCGGTGAATGCGGTTCCGCGCAACGTGACCTCACTATGAAACCTTCCAGGTCCGGTTGGCTGCGATTGCAAGGTCCCATCGAACTCCGCCGTCGTCGACGACGTGATGCGCCGGGTGCCGGAACCCGAACCCGTCCAGGATCGGGTGGTTGCGTTCGCCGCAGCCGTTGAAGTCGTGCGCTCGCGCGTGGCCGCGACGACCAGCGCAGCAACCGCCACGAGTAATGCAATCACCGTGAGCACGATCCACGGGCGAACTGGTGGTCGAATCCCCTCGGGCGGCGTTTCCAGGTTCACTGCGATCTCCGAGCTTCCCCTCGAAGAGCGCATCTTGCCCGATCCCCGTCCTCCGGGCGAGCCATCCGCGCCCGCGCCGCGGAAGCCCCGCTACGACTACGCGGGTTGGCTGCGGAGTATCCCCATCGCGAAGTACTGGGCCCCGCCGCCGTAGGCCTGCGCAAGCGCCGTACGCGCGCCGTCGACTTGATGTTCGCCGGCGAGCCCGCGCACCTGGAGTGCGGCCTCCGCGAAACGCAGCATGCCTGATGCGCCGATCGGATTCGACGACAGCACGCCCCCCGAGGCGTTCACCGGGAAAGAACCCGTCAGCTCGGTGTCGCCGCTCTCGACCATCTTCCAACCCTCACCGGGACCCGCGATGTCGTGTCCCTCGAGCCACATCGGCTCGTACCAGCTGAACGGGACGTACAGCTCCGCGACGTCGATCTCCTGGCGCGGCACGCTGATCCCGGCCTGGCGGTACACGTCGTGGGCGCATTCCACACCCGCTTGCGGTCGCACCGGATCGCGACCGGGGAACACGCCGAGCTCGCTGCGGACAGCGGTCGCCGCGATCCAAGCTGCCGGCTTCGCCGCCCGCTTGCCGTTCGCCTCGTTCGTGAGCACGACCGCGCACGCACCGTCGGATGACGGGCACGACTCCAGGAAACGCAGCGGATCCCAGAGCATCGGCGACTCCTTCACCTTGTCGATGGTGATGTCGGCAAGCTGCAGGTGCGCATACGGATTCTTCAAGGCGTTGAGGCGATCTTTCACCGCGACCTGCCACCCGATGTACTCGGGCGCGCCGGTCTTCTCGATGTACGCACGAATCCATGGCGCGAATGCACCGCCCGCGCCGATGCCCCGACCCCGGCCGCCGGCAAGACCCCACTGCGCGTTTCCCTCACTCTGTTTCTCCCACGCGATCGCAAGCACGCGCTCGTGGATGCGTGATTCGACGAGGTGGGCGCCGACGATGAAGGTCGACCCGCCGACGCTCCCGGCGGTGTGCACACGCAGCATCGGCTTGCCCGCCCCCCCGAGGGCATCGGCGAGGAACAGCTCCGGCTGGACGATGCCCTCGAACGCATCGGGCGCCTTGCCGATCACGACCGCGTCGATGTCGGCCCACGTGCACTCCGCGTCATCGAGCGCCCGCACGGCCGCTTCCCGCAGCAGACCGGGAATCGACACGTCGGCCCGCTTCTTCTTGTGGTGCGTCTGGCCGACGCCAACGACCGCGCATTGCTCCGCCATGATCAGTCGCCCTCCATCAGGCACACCAGATTGTGTTGCAGCACCTGGCCACCGGTCGCGTGAGCGAGCCCGCGGCGCGCGTTGCCTTCGACGATCCGCTGCGCGACCTCGACGATCCGGATCAGGCCCGTCGCCATTACCGGATTCGCGGCGAGCGCGCCACCGGAAGGATTGACGTTCGCGTCGGCGTCGATATCCAACGCCTCTCGGAGAATCAGCTCTTGCGGGCTGAACGTGGACGAGAGCTCGATCACATCGAGCGGACCACCGTCGAAGCCGGCCTTACGCGCCGCGAGTGTCGTCGAGGTCGAAGTCGTGAGATCGCGCATGCCGGGCTGATGGACTTCGATGCGGTGGTCGAGGCCGCGAATCCACGCCGGCCGCTCGCACAGTGCCCGGGCCCGGTCGCCTCGCGCGAGCACCACCGCGACGGCACCGTCGGAGATCGGTGGGAGGTCGTGCTTGCGCAGCGGAGCGCGCACGTACGGAGCCGCGAGGAGCGCGTCGACCGACGAGTCGCCGGATACCTGCGCGTTCGGGTTGTCCTTCGCGTTGTGGCGATTCCGCACGACGACTTCGGCGAAGTCGCGCTCGGTCGCCTTGCCCGAGTCGAGCAACGCGCGAGCCTGGATGCCCGCGAGCGACGCCGGATCGACGCCGAGCGGCGCGAGGTAGTACGGATCGAGTTGCTGTGCCCACATCTCGTCCGGCTTCGACGGCGACGACTTCCCCGAGCCGAAGACGAGCGCGGTGTCGATGTCGCCGTGCTGCAGTCGCACCCACGCTTCGTACAGCGCCCACGCGCCGTCCATCTCGACATGCGACTCCGAGATCGGAGGCCACGCACCCGCGGCCTCCAGATTCGAGACGAACGCGAACGGCCCGCCGGTCAGGTAATCGCAGCTCCCGGCGCACGTGAACCCGACCTCGCGGCGGTCGAGGCCGGCGCGCTCGAGCGCCTTGCTCACAATGGGAACGAGCAGTTGAACTTCGCTCTCGCGCGCTTTGCGGACGGAGGGTGTCTGCGCGTAGCCGACGACGGCAATGTCGGTGGCAGCCATCAGAAGATGTGCTCCTCGTACTTGGCCCGGTCCATGTCGGGTTCTCCGGTCCATTCAAAGGCGTCGATCACCGAGGAGACGCTCCCCCACCCACGGTTCGACACGCCGCTGCCACTGCGCCGATCCTTCGGCTTCCACACCGCGCGCACGCGCATGCCGGAGCGGACCTGATCGTGTGGCACGCCGACGATGTCCTGACCGCCGAGGTTGCTGTCGGAGCCGTCGAGCAGCACCGACGCGTACACGAACGGCTCGGTCTCGGTCTGGCCGTAATACGCAACCGGTGTCACGATCGTGAACCCGGTAACCGTGCCGTGGTCGCCGACCTCGACCTCGTCCGCCTCGCTCGTAGGCACGACACAGATCGGGCAGTAGCCCTTGCCGGGAACATAGACGCGCCCGCACGAAGGGCACTTGTGCCCGACGATCCGGCCGTCGATCAGCGCGTCGACGTACCGCTCGAGGATCGGCGTGAGCTCCTCGGAGTACGTGAGCGAGACGAGGTGCTCCATCACCAGATTCTCTTTGGGCGAGGTGCTCTCGCCGGTCGGGCTCATGATGCGGGCTCCCAGCAGGCGAGGTCGTCGATCATGTTGTGCGGTTCGCTGCGCCAGCGCGGCTGCACGCGCATTCCGGTCGACATGCGCTCGATCGTGCCGCTGTCGACGGCATGAACCATCGCGGTGTCGGCGCCGTCGGGAGTGACGAGCGCGAAGGCGAACGGGCGGTCGAGCGGGTGCTTGGGCGTCGGCGAATCAACCCACGTCCAGGAGCCGACGGTGCCGAGCGGTCCGACCTCGACGAGCTCTTCGAGTGCGTCACCGGAATTGGGGTCGTACTCGAGCGGGGGCACGAGTACGGCGCCCGAGCGCGACCTGATCCCGAGGATGCGATGGTCACGGAGGCCGGCGAGAAACGCACCGACGACAGGCCCGAGCGAGCGCGAATAAGGGAACTCGAGAGTGCTCTCGACGATGCGCGGCTGCTTCATGCCCCCGAAGCTAACCACCCGCTGCCCGCGCCGCATCTCGGGCGAGCGCGCGCTTGTCGACCTTGCCGATGGACGTCACCGGAAGCGCGTCGACGAGAACGAGACGGTCGGGCGACTTGTAGTCGGCGAGCGCGGCCTTACAGGCGGTCCGGAGCTCGTCCAATGTCGGCGCCGTCCCCGCCGCCGGCACGACGAACGCCACGCCGATCTCACCGAGCACGGGATCGGGCGAACCGAGCACGGCGATCTGCGCGACGCCTTCGTGGTCCGACAGCACCCGCTCGACCTCGGCCGGATACACGTTGTATCCGCCGCGGATGTACATCTCACTCCGCCGTCCCACGAGATGGAGATATCCGCGTTCGTCGAGGTAACCGAGATCTCCCGTCGTCAGCCAGCCGTCGGCGTCGAGCACCTCGGCGCTCTGAGCCGCGTCCTTCCAGTACCCCCGCATGACGGCACCCGATCGGCACCGTACGCGGCCGATGACGATTCCGGAGTCGTCTGCGTCGCGAGCTTCGTCGGCCGCGATCTCGAGCTCCACGTTCACGCGCGGGCGCCCGACCGTCTGCGATATCACCTCCGGTGAATCGCCGGGAACGGTTCCCGTCGTGATCGCGGCTTCGGTGCTCGTATAGCCGATCACCACGGGGCAGCCGAGCCGCGTCTCCATCTCGCGGACGAGCTCGGGGGGCACGGTTGCCGCGCCCGTCCCGGCGATGCGCAGGCTCGACAGGTCGGCGGACGCGAAGTCGCGATGGTCGAGCATCAAACGCCACTGGGTCGGTACACCCTGACCGACCGTGACGCGTTCGCGCTCCATCAACCGCAGGGCATCGGCGGCAGTCCATGGGGTCGGCGTGATGACCGTGGTGATGACGTTCTCGATCTCCTCCCACGGCCGCGACATGAACGCGACGTGCGCGAACGGGAGCGGCGCGAGCCGGACATCGAACGGTGCGCCCATCGCGCCGGCGCCGACGGCCACCGCTTGGAGGTTGCGGTGGTCGAAGACCGCGCCCTTCGGCATGCCCGTCGTGCCACTCGTCCACACGATCGCGACGGGATCGTCCGGTTCGCCGCGAGGCAACGATGCGGGACCATGACGTTGGTACGCGTCGCGAACGTCGTCGAGATCGGAGTCGCGGATGACGGCTCGAGGACTCGTGCGATCGAGAATGCTCGCGATCTCGGGCGGCCCGAGACGCGTGTTGACGCCGGTCGTGATCGCACGCAATCGCATCGCGGCCTGGTAGCAAACGGCGTACTCGATGGATGACGGGACGAGCAGCGCGACCACATCGCCGCGTCGCACTCCGCGCTCGGCCAGCAGCGCAGCAACTCCGTCGGCGGCCCGATCCCACTCGGCGAAGCTGAGACGTCGGTCGACGTCGACGAACGCGGCTCGATCGGGATGCTCGGCCGCGGCTGCTCTCAGTAGCTCCACAGTCGACCGGGGCGGGCTCACGGTCTGCCAACGTACCCGTGGCCTTCGCGGCTACCTTGTTTCGCCGATGCCGTCCACCAGGGAAGTCCGCGCGCGTCAGAACCGACAGAAGGAGCGCATCGCGGCTCAGCAAGCGGAGCGCCACCGCGCGCGCACACGCCGGCGCTGGATACTCGGGATCGGCGGCGGCGCGCTGTTCGTCGTCGCCGTCGTGTTCGTGTACGAGATCGGCCTGAAGAACGACAACAGTCCCACGGTCGCGGCCTCGCCCACCACCGTCGCGCCGACGACGGTCGCCAAGGCCGCGCCGACGAAGTGTGTCGGGCTGAAGAGCCCGCTGCCGAAGGGTTCGCCCGCGATGCCGCTGACCGCCGGTCCGGCACCGACGAAACTCATCACAAAGGACCTCAAGGTGGGCACGGGTGCGGTTGTGCCGTCGGGCGCGAAAGTCACGGTCAACTATGTCGGCGTCGCGTGCTCGACCGGAAAGATCTTCGACTCGTCGTACTCACGGAATCAAACCTTCGACGCGGATCTGTCCGGTGGGGTGATCCAGGGATGGATAAAGGGCATTCCAGGCATGCGCATCGGGGGCGTCCGATTGCTCTCGATCCCGTCCGCCCTCGCCTACGGTGCCGCCGGCAGCGCGCCCGCGATCGGTCCGAACGAGCCCCTCTTCTTCCTCGTGTCTGCAGTCAAGCTCGGCTGAACCCACTCTCGCGGCGCGAATGACCCGCACGAGCCCGCCGATAGAGTCGACGTGAGCATGAGCGACCGGTTGCAGGTTGGGCTGAAGCGCGTCGCGGTCCGGCGGGCGCGGAGTTCGTAGGTGTACCCCTCGATCCGGCCGACCGCGGTGCTCGGCACGCCCGAGCCGGAGACGACCGAACCGCCTGGCATCCGCCCGCGGATCTCCCCCAACGTCATCTTCCTCGGGCTCACGAGCCTCTTCACCGACGTGTCGTCAGAGGCAGTGAACGCGATCCTTCCGCTCTACCTCATTTCGCAGCTGGGATTCTCGTTGCTGGAGCTGGGGCTCTTCAACGGCTTGTACCTCGGCATCAACGGCGTGATGTCGATCGCGAGCGCGGTCTTCACCGATCGCCACCGTCGCTACAAGGAGATCGCGGGCGCTGGTTACGGCACATCGGCGGTGTGCAAGCTTGGTTTGATCTCCGCACGCAACGCACCGTGGCCGGCGTCGATGATCCTCTTCGCCGACCGCGTGGGAAAGGGCATCCGGACGTCGCCGCGCGACGCGCTCATCTCGCTCAGCTCCGACAAGAGGCGACTGGCGAGCTCGTTCGGTGTCCACCGCGCGCTCGACACTGCCGGCGCGGTAGCCGGTCCGTTCGTCGCGTTTCTGATCCTGCGCGCGAACCCGACCGCCTACAGCACCGTGTTCGTCATCTCCTTCCTGTTCGCGGTGATCGGCCTCGGCGTGCTCGTGCTCTTCGTGCAGAACCGGCGCGACACCGAACGGCACGAGGTTGCGTCGTGGCGATCAGCGTTCGGATTGCTCGCTCGCGACGATTTCCGAGCGCTCGCGATCGTCGGGTCGATATTCGGCGTCTTCACGATCGCCGACGCCTCGATCTACTGGACGATCTACGTGCGAGCGTCGATCGAGTCGCCGTACTTTCCGCTGCTCGCCCTCGGCATGAACATCAGCTATCTCCTGCTCGCCATCCCGATGGGCGTGCTCGCAGATCGCGTCGGACGATCGCGGGTGTTCATCGGCGGTTTCGTGCTCCTACTCGGCCTGTACGTGATTCTGCTGGCGCCGACCATCGGCGTGATCGAGATCCTCGGCGCGCTCGCGTTGCTCGGCGCGTTCTACGCCTGCACGGACGGAATTCTGAACGCGATGGCGAGCGTGGCAACTCCCGACGGCCTCCGCACGAGCGGCCTCGCAGTGCTGACCACTGCGATAGCCATCAGCGGCCTCGTCTCCGGCATCGCATGGGGCTTCTTCGCCGAATGGTGGGGTCTCGTGACTGCGGTCAGGGTCTTCGCCGTGCTGCTCGGCGCCGGCTGTCTCGTGAGCGCGATTCTCCTCCGCGTGCGCGCACGGCGCTACGGATGACGCGAGCCACCCACGCGCCGGTTCAGTAGTCGGGCGCGGAGAGATCCTTCAGACCGACCGACGCCGCGAGTGCGTCGGCGCGCCGCGAAGCCTTGTCGTAGGCGAGCACGAAGTACCGCTCGGCATTCATCTCGCGTCCCGGGAGCGGTGGTGGACCGAGTGATCGGATCATCGCCGATGGGTCCTCGGGCCTGCGGATCAGGACGACCGGCTCCTCGCCGGCGTCGGCGCCATTCCAGAAATCGCGGCGCGGTGCGGACCGGCGACGTGAGCTCGCGCTCGAACGGCTCGACGACGCGCGCCGCCGCGGCGGGCTCACGCCGACACCTCCTGTTGCTCTTCCTCGGAGGCGAGCAGGTCGTCGGTGAGGAGCGCGTCGGGCCGGATGCCGAGCGCGAGGCGCAGTTGATCTCCGTCGAGATCGGCGAGCGAGCTCGACTTGGGGAGGACAAGGTCGGCGATACGCCGCTTACCGGCAACGACTTCCTCGACCCGCTCGTCGACGGTACCGGGGCAGATCAGGCGGTGGCAGATGACGGTGCGGGTCTGGCCGATGCGCCACGCACGGTCGCGCGCCTGGTCTTCGACCGCGGGATTCCACCAACGGTCGTACAACACGACGTGACTCGCGGCAGTGAGATTGAGACCGGTCCCCCCGGCCTTCAGCGAAAGCACGAGCGCGCGCGGACCGTCGGCCTGTTGGAAGTCGGCGATGATCTGATCGCGCGCGGAGCGGGTCAGACCACCGTGGTAACAAGCGACCGGGGTTCCCGTGCGCTTCGTGAGGTGGTCGGCCAGTTTCAGACCCCATTGCGCGAAGTGGGTGAACACGAGCACGCTCTCGTCGGCGGCGAACACGGCGTCGACGATCTCCTCGAGCCGGGCCAGCTTGCCCGACCGGCCCGACAGCGGTAGGTCGTCGTCCTCGTACGCGGCGGGGTGGTTACAGATCTGCTTGAGCGCGGTGATCGCCGCGAGGATCTGGCCGTTGCGGGCCTTGCTCCCGTCGGGTTGTGCCGCACCGGTGACGAGTGTGTCGAGCAACGCCTGGTAGAGCCCGATCTGTTCCGGCGTCATGGCACAACGGTCGAGCTCGTCGATCTGGTCGGGCAGCTCCTCGGCGATTGCCGGCTCTGCCTTCGTTCGGCGGAACACGAGGATGCCGTTCAGCGCGCGCATCGCATCCTCGGCCTCCACGCGGGCGGCCCGACCGTCGCTCGAGAGCCGCGCGATGAACTGCGGGCGCGGACCGACGAGGCCGGGATTGGCGAAGTCGAGGATCGCCCACAGATCGCCGAGACCGTTCTCGATCGGAGTTCCCGTGAGCGCGACGCGCGTGTTCGCACGGATCCGGCGCAGCTGCTGCGAAGTGTCGTTCGCGGGATTCTTGATGGCCTGCGCCTCGTCGAGGACGAGCTTCGACCACGAGACGGCGGATATCGCGTCGATGTCGCGCACTGCCGTGCCGTACGTGGTGACGACGACGTCGGCGTCGG
>Ga0335085_10003839_pt1 | contig 25502 bp, 25 predicted proteins | sample Lox_Sample_45_FD_206712 | JGI IMG/M metagenome (GOLD analysis project Ga0335085, IMG submission 206712) | Soil microbial communities from Loxahatchee National Wildlife Refuge, Florida, United States - Lox_Sample_4.5 | ecosystem: Environmental > Terrestrial > Soil > Wetlands | place: USA...
GAACGGCCTTCGACGGCGAGCACCTGTTCCAGATCGCCGAGGATCGCATTCAGAAGATCGATCCGGAGACCGGCCGCGTGCTCGGCACGATCCCGGCGCCCGGCGGCGGCGGTGACTCGGGGCTCGCATGGGCCGAAGGGACGCTCTGGGTCGGCCAATACCGGGAGCGGAAGATCCATCAGATCGATCCGGAGACCGGGGCGATTCTGCGCACGATAGAATCCAACCGCTTCGTCACCGGTGTCACCTGGGTCGACGGTGAGCTCTGGCACGGGACCTGGGAAGGCGACGAAAGCGAGTTGCGGCGGGTCGATCCTCGAACCGGAGAGGTCCTGGAGAGTCTCGAGATGCCGCCTGGCGTCAACGTGTCGGGCCTCGAGTCCGATGGCGGCGATCGGTTTTTCTGCGGCGGCGGAGGCAGCGGCAAGGTGAGAGCCGTCCGCCGGCCGCGGCGAGGTTGATCCGTCCGGTCCCGGGCCCTATTTCCCGGAAACGCGTCTCCTGGTCAGCTTGGCCACTCGAGGATCACCGTGTCGCGCATTCCCCTGTGAAGGAGCACGACGCGCGAGAGCGTGCGTTCCTCGTACCGGGCAGTCACTGTGTAGCGCCCGTCGGGCAGGGACGCCAACACCTCCGGACCGCTCGCGCGTGCGTCGAGCAGTTCACGGCCCGCCGCATTCTTGATGGACCATTCCACGGGAACCGGCGTTTCTTTCTGGCCGCGCCCCCAGAAGAAGAGCAGTTCCAGCGGATAGCCGTGCGCTGCAGCGTCCATTGCTCTGGCCTGCGCGGGGTCGCCGCCTCCGCTCAGGTAGGTGACAGGTCCCGCGGTTCTCGCGGGAGGCAGTTCGGCACTGATCGTCGCCCATGCCATCGACGCAGGAAGCATTGCCGTCGCCAGCAGGCTCGATCGCAGAATTCGATCGGTGTTCTTCATAGGAGCCTCGTCAGTCAATCAGTGATCGGCCCGGGGCGGCATGGAGTCGTGCATTGCCGCCGCGGCACCGATGAATTCGACTGTGTCTCTCGACGCAAGTTCGGTACCGCGTTGTCCGCAATGTCGCCGCTTGAACTTCTCGGGCGTCGAATGGGTGGAACAGGTCAGGTTGCTGACAGGAACGCGCTCGTCGCCCTCTTTTCCTCGCGCAGCGAAGTCGATGCTCCCAGGGGCTACTGATACAGGTTCTCCGCCGCGAAACCCCAGTCGATCAGCTTGTCCAATACGGCGTTGAGGTACTCGGAGCGGCGGTCCTGGTAGTCGAGATAATACGCATGCTCCCAGACGTCGATCGTTATCAGCGGCCTCAGCTTCCGGGTTAGAGGCCCGTCTGCGTTGCCCGTCGTGAGCACCTCGACGCGATCGCCATTGAGGACGAGCCAGACCCAACCGCTGCCGAACTGCAAAGAGCCCTTTGCAGCTATTTGTCTCTTGCATTCCGCCATCGACTCGAACGAAGCTTCGATCTTCTGCCTGAGCACCGCGGGCGGAATGCCGCCACCGTTTGGCCGGAGGCAGCGCCAGTAGAAGTTGTGGTTCCATACCTGAGCCGCGTTGTGAAAAACGGCGATCCGTTCCGGCTGCTTCGCCGTTTCCAGGACGATTCTCTCAAGCGGCAAATCGCGGTAGCGCGAGACGCCGATCAGCTTGTTCAGGTTATCGATGTATCTCTTGTGATGCCTGCCGTAGTGAAAGTCCACGGTCTTCGCAGAGATCACCGGCGCCAAGGCACCGCGGTCATACGACAGGTCGGGCAGCGTATGAGCTTGGGTTTCGGCGGTCTCGGATTCGCTGGAGGAACGAGGCGGGCTGGGGGCGATGCTCACAGGCGTGCCGATTCTCATCCGGGCGCCTTCGCCACGAACGCGATGCAATAGCCATGAGGACTGATCGAACCCTCGACGACCTTGCACGTCCCCATAGCGTCGGCGGTCTTGCCGGGAACGAACTGCATGCAGTCGTCGCAATCCTTGCCGTTGCTGGGCGTGGACTGGTACTTGACGGCTGCCTTGCCCAGCTTGGTTTGGGCGGCGGCCGGCTGGATCTGCGCGCCGAGGGCCGCGCCCCCAATCAGCATCACGGCTGATCTTATGAACGACCGTCGCGAATCACGTGTACGCGTGGCGCCTCCATCGTGAGTCATCGTCGTTGGCGCGGCATCTTCTTGCCGGTAGCCCGCTTATCGATTAGATGCCGAACGAACATCGCAGGTTCCAGTGAGCTGTCTGAGGACGTGAGCTGGACCATGGGATGATCTGCCGAGTCCGAGACGCCGGTCATGAAACGCGGCGAGAGCAGAGCGATGGGCGACGCTCACGATCGTGGCGCCGGGGAGCTCGTGGCTTATCAACCGGTAGAGCATCTGCTCGCTTGCTTCGTCGAGCGACGCGGTAGCCTCATCGAGAAACAGCCAGGCCGGTCGCTGCAGAAGCGCGCGCGCGAAAGCGAGACGCTGCTGCTCTCCCGGCGAAAGCTCCAAGGCCCAGTGCCGCGATTCGTCCAGCCTGCCGGCGAGAGAGGGCAGCCCGCATGCCGTCAACGCATCGGCCATTTCGTGTTCGTCGAAGGCGGTAGACGGATCGGGGTAGCTCAGGACGCTTCGCAGCGTGCCGATCGGCAGGTAGGGTTTCTGGGGCAGGAACAGAGCGCGGACCCCGTCTGGAATTTCGATCGTGCCGCGGCCGAATGGCCAGATGCCCGCGAGCGCGCGCAGCAGCGTGCTCTTGCCGGCTCCGGTGGGGCCCGTGACGAGCCACCTCTCACCCGCCCGGACCTCGGCGTCGATCCTCCCGGTGAGCCTGGCCCCGTCGGGTAGCGTGAGATGCAGATCGCGCATCGCGAGATTCGCGCGGTCCGTTTTCCTCCAGTGGATTCCCGGGGCGCCGGAGCGCGACTTCGCGGTGCGGATCGCGTCGCGAAATCCGGTAAGCCGGTCGGTCGTCGCTTTCCATTGCGCAACCTGCGTATACGCGGTGACGAACCAGCTCAACGCGCTCTGGACTTGACCGAAAGCGTACATCGTCTGCATCAACGCTCCCAGTCCGATCGCCCCGGAGAAGTAGCGGGGCGCCGCGGCCAGCACCGGAAAGACGATCGCGGCTTGACTGTAGCCGGCGGTGAACCAGGTGAGCCGCTTCTGCCGCCGCATGATCGCCCACCAGTTGGTCACGATGTTTCCGAGGCGTTCCGTCAGACTGCGCGTCTCTTCGCGCTCTCCGCGATAGAGCGCAACGCCCTCGGTGTTTTCGCGCAGACGCGCGAGCGAAAAACGGAAGTTGGCCTCGAATTGCTGCTGCTGGAAATTAAGGCCGATCAACGGTTTTCCGATTCGATGCGTCAGCCACGTTCCGCAAACTGCATAGACCAGCGCTGCCCACAGCATGTAGCCGGGGATCGGGAGATGACTCGCCCCGAGAGGCACCTGGATCGTGCCGGACAGGCGCCACAGGATGGCCGAAAAGGAAGCCAAGGTGGCCAGCGCGCCGATGAGCCCGACGGTCAATGTCAGCGTCGCTTCTACGAAGAGGCGCAGATCGTCCGCGATCCGCTGGTCCGGGTTGTCGGCGCGGTACGCACCGAGCTGCAAACGGTAGTAGGCATGTTCTCCAAGCCAATCGTCCAGATAGTTGCCGGTGAGCCAGGTTCGCCAGCGGATCTCCAGCATCTGCGTCAGGTAGGTCTGGTAGACGGCTACGACGATGAACACCGCGGCGAGCACGCAGAAGTATCCGAGCTCGTGGAGGAAGCGCGAGAAGTCGTGCTGCTGAAGCGCGTTATAGAAGCGGTTGTTCCAGTCGGAAAACAGAACGTTGACGTAAACGATCCCGAGGTTCATCGCAATGATGACAGCCAGCAGGCCACGCGCCCGCCAGCGCTCCTGCGAGACCCAGTACGGGAACGCAAGCGCCAGTACTGCATTCGCGAACTGCCGCGTCTTGGAGAACATGCCGCCTGTGCATCAGCGATGAGGGAGCCCGGCCGTGCACAAGCCCGCCACCGGGCCGCGACTCCCGACACCTGGCCCGATCCTAGGTGCCCAGGCTTAACGCAGGCTTAAGATTCGCCGCGCTGGCGAAAGGAAATCGTAAGCGAAGTTGGCGGTCGAGATATTTATGCCGGCTTAAGTCTGCTTTAAGTCCGCGCGCGTAGGGTCTCGGCCATGCAGTAGCGAACGAAAGGAGCTCCCGTGAAAGAGAAACCAATCGTCCGCGCCTTGCTGGTTGCCGGACTCTCCGCAGGGCTTGTCGCCGGCTGCAACGGCATTGATAGCTCCGCTTTTTCCTGGTCGCGGGCGGCCACGCCGGCGGTGCAGGGTCAAACGCGCCCGGTGCCGTCGGCCACGTCGGCGCTGCCTGATTTCTCCGCGCTCGCCGCCCAATACGGGCCTGCCGTAGTCAACATCAGCGTGACGGAGGCGGTGAAGACGGGCGGCGAGGACATGCCGCAGATTCCCAACATCGATCCGAGCAATCCTTTTTGGAGGTTCTTCCGCGACCTGCCGTGGCAGAGGGTTCCGCCGAATGCCTTGATGCGCGGTGAGGGATCGGGATTCATCGTGAGTCCGGACGGCGTAATTCTGACCAACGCACACGTCGTCGATGGCGCGAAGGAAGTTACTGTGAAGCTCACCGATCGGCGTGAATTCAAGGCCAAGGTCATCGGCAAGGACGATCAGTCCGACGTGGCCGTGCTGAAGATCAGTGCGACAAATCTACCCGTCGTCCGCCTCGGGGATTCGTCGCAAGTCAAAGTCGGCCAATGGGTTGTAGCCATCGGCTCGCCGTTCGGCTTCGAGAATTCCGTGACCGCGGGGATCGTGAGCGCGAAGGGCAGGTCGCTTGGGGGCAGCTATGTGCCATTTCTCCAGACCGATGTCGCCGTCAACCCTGGCAACTCGGGCGGGCCGCTGTTTGGTCTGAACGGCGAGGTCATCGGCATCAATTCGCAGATCTATAGCGGCAACGGCGGATTCGAGGGACTGTCCTTCGCCATCCCGATCGAGCTCGCGGCCAATGTCGAAAGCCAACTTCTCGCTTCGGGACATGTCACTCGCGGTCGGCTTGGAATCACCGTTCAGGACATGAGCCAGGGTCTCGCCGATTCATTCGGACTGAAGAGTCCGTCGGGCGCCCTGGTGAGCGCCGTAGATCCCGAGGGGCCTGCTGCCAAGGCCGGAATAGAGACCGGTGACGTGATTCTGAAAATGAATGGCCAGGACGTCGTCAATTCGACGGACCTGCCCGTCAGGGTCGCCGAGCTGAAGCCGGGGACGCACGCGACGCTCGAGCTATCGAGCGGCGGCACGACCAAGGACGTGGGCGTGACCATCGGCAAGTTCGAGAATGAGGCGGTCGCTGCGGCGACCGGCACGCAGGGCGAGCACGCCCAGCTCGGACTGGTGGTCAGGCCGCTTACCTCCGAAGAGCGACAGCAGGCAGGTGTCGAGGGCGGATTGATGGTCAGCAAGGCGGGCGGCGTCGCCGCGGAGGCGGGAATCGAGGCCGGCGACATCATCGTGGCGGTTAACAACACGCCCGTGAAGAACGCGCAGCAGCTTCGCTCGCTCGTCGACCGGGCGGGCAAGCACGTCGCACTTCTCGTGCGGCACGGAGACGCGAGCGAGTTTGTTGCGATCAACATCGGCTGAGCGACATCCGGCGACTCGGCTAAGGTCGGCGCTGTCGAGCCCTCGTACGGCAGTGCGCCAGCTCGCTAAACGCCGGAGGCAACGTGAAGGAGACTGTGTATGCAACATCCTGGATTAGCTGCCGCGACTATCATCGCGGCCGCGAACCTTTTGGCAACCGGCCCTGCGTTCGCGATTTCCATGAGTAACCTCCCGCCGGAGGAGACCCACGGGGTGGTGACCTACCGGACGGGCGGCGTGGGCGGAACGGAGGCTGCGGCAATGAGACGGGCGGAGGCGAGCTATCCGTTATCGCTGGAGTTCGTGCAGCGGGCCCACCCCAAGAACGAGTTCCTGGCGTATGCGGACGTCACGATAACGGACCACGCGGGAAATACGCTGCTCAAGACATTCTCGGATGGCCCGTTCATGCTCGCCAAGCTGCCTGACGGGCGGTACATCGTAAAGGCTACGGAAAATGGCAAGACCGAAACACGACAGGTGACCATTGCCGCAGGCAAGCCAGAGCACCTTGTTTTCACCTGGTAGAAGCCCGGCATCCCCGGAGCCTCCAACGCCCCGGTCTGTTAGCCGCGCGGCGGGTCGCGTTGAGGTGGCGGGTCGGTCGAACCGCCCTGACGCCTCGACGCCTCTCGCTTCGCTGCGGCAAGAGCCTCCCTGACTCTGCCTTGCTGCCTCGTCCAGCCATCGACCCACTCGTCGCGCCGCGCATGCGGGAACGGCCTTCGACGGCGAGCGCCTGTTCCAGATCGCCGAGGATCGCATCCAGAAGATCGATCCGGAGACCGGGGCGATTCTGCGCACGATAGAATCCAACCGCTTCGTCACCGGCGTCACCTGGGTCGACGGTGAGCTCTGGCACGGGACCTGGGAAGGCGACGAAAGCGAGTTGCGGCGCGTCGATCCTCGAACGGGAGAGGTCCTGGAGAGTCTCGAGATGCCGCCTGGCGTCAACGTGTCGGGCCTCGAGTCCGATGGCGGCGATCGGTTTTTCTGCGGCGGCGGAGACAGCGGCAAGGTGAGAGCCGTCCGCCGACCCGGGCGATGCGCCGCGGGCGACAGCGGCTCCACGTTCCCCTCCAAGCCCGGAAGCAGGTAATCGCCGCCGTTCTCGCGGACGAGCTTCTGCGCAGTTCCTCGGGTCGCGCAGGCGATGCTGGGCGCTACTGTGGGGGCGATCCCGGCGGAAGCGGCTTCGACCGGCAAGGGACGCGGCGATGCTAGACTTGCCGGCGCCATCTGGAGGATTGAATGTCTTTCGAGAGCACCCGACTGACGGCAGCTAGCGACTCCGGCCTTGGAGCGGAGCTCGCCGAGCACGAGCGTCAGCTTCGGGATCTGCTGGAGTTCTGCCCGGCGGCTCTCCTGGTCGTCGATGAGGATGGCCGCCTGCTCTTCCATAACGCGCGTCTGCGCGAAATGCTCGGGTATAGCCAGGAAGAGCTGCATCTGCATGACAGCCGCCTGTTCTGGCACGATCTCGATCACCGACAGCGGATCATCGAGCGATTGCGGGAGCACGGCGGTCAGGTCCTGAACGAAAGGGTGACGTGGCGAACCAAGAAAGGTGCGCTGATCCATCTTCTGTTGTCGTACGTGCAAGTGGCATACCAGGGAGGACACGTCAGCTTCATCGGCGGCAAGCGCGTCCTCTGGGTCTACGACATCACCCCGCTGATACAGCACGAGGCGCAAGTAGCCGAACAAGAGCGCCAGCTGCGCGAGATGCTCGACTACAGCCCGGCTGGAGTAGCCGTGGTCGACGAAGAAGGCAGGCTCCTGTTCCACAACCGGCGCCTCCGCGATTTGACCGGCTACGACGAGGCGGATCTGGAGCTGTTCGACACGAAGCGGTTTTGGCGTGACCTCGATCACCGAACACGGATCATCGAGCAGCTGCGGCTACGGGGCGGGCGACTGCTGGACGAAGAGGTGCTCTGGAGGACGAAGCAGGGCGAGTCCCTCAATCTGCTGATGTCCTACGTGCAGGTCGCCTACCAGGGTGGCCATGTCGCGGTTGCCGGCGGCAAGCGACTGTTCTGGCTCTATGACATCACAGCACTACGCCGTGCCGAACAGGCGCGGCTGCGTAGCGAACGGCGGCTCGCCGAAGCGATCGAGAGCATCTCGGAAGGCTTTGTCTGCTACGACGACGAGGACCGGCTGGTCATATGCAATTCGTGCTACCGCAATCTGCTCTATCCCGGCCTGGATGTCGACCTCACCGCAGGGACGACCTTCGAGACCATCATCCGCCGGGCTGCCGAGCGCGGCGACATCAAAGATGCGGAAGGTCGCGTGGAGGAATGGGTCGCCGAAAGGCTCGAACAGCATCACCACCCCGGCGAGCCGCATGTGCAGCGGCGCGCCAACGGCCGTTGGGTGATGGTGAGCGAACGCCGCACCGAGGAAGGAGGCACGGTCGCCGTCTACTCCGACATCACTGAGCTCAAGCAGCGCGAGCAGGATCTCTCGGAGAAATCCACCGCGCTCGCCTCCCTCTCGGCAAAGCTCGCGAAGTACCTCGCCCCGCAAGTCTACGACTCGATCTTCACCGGGCAGCAGGACGTGAAGATCGTGAGCAAGCGCAAGAAGCTCACTGTCTGCTTCTCCGATCTCGTGGGGTTTACCGAAATCACCGATAAAATGGAGTCCGAGGACCTGACCCAGCTTCTCAATCACTACCTCAGCGAAATGTCGAAGATCGCCCTGCAGTACGGCGCAACCATTGACAAGTACGTCGGCGACGCCATCGTGATGTTCTTCGGTGATCCCACCACGCTCGGCGTCAAGGGCGACGCGCTGGCTTGCGTCCACATGGCGATCGCCATGCAGGAGCGCGTCGGCCGACTGGCCGCCGAATGGCGTAACAGCGGCATCGACGTGCCGCTGCGCTGCCGGATCGGCATTCACACGGGCTATTGCACGGTCGGCAACTTCGGCAGCGAGGACCGCATGGACTACACGATGGTCGGGGGCACCGTGAACCTAGCGTCACGGCTGGAGCATGAGGCTCCCTCAGGAGAAATCCTGATCTCGTTCGAGACCTACTCGCATGTCAAGGACGAGATACGCTGCACGGAGCGCGGCCGCGTTCAGGTCAAAGGCATCGCGCAGCCGGTGGCTACTTACACGGTGATCGGAGCGGCGCAGTCCGGTGCCGCAGACCTGCGCCTGGAACTTGACGTCGACCGGATGTCCGTGACCGAGCGCGAGGCCGCGGCGGTGGCGCTGCGCGCAGCGCTGGAGAAGCTTGAGGAGGGCCAGGGCGGGGATCGCGTGTCGCGGCCACAAAGGCGGTCGGCGGCGAGACGCAAATGAGCAGCGACCTGAGCGAACCTGCAGGTTCTCGGCCGCGGCGTCTGTTGCGCTGGGTCGCCATAGCGATCGGCAGCCTGGTCGGGCTGGGGCTTCTCGCTTGCGCGGCCGTTTACGTCCTTTCCGAGCGTATCTTGGGTCGCACGTACGACGTTCCTTCCGTCGCGCTCACGATTCCGACCGACCCGGACTCGGTGCGCGAGGGAGCTCGACTCGCCACGATCCGCGGCTGCCTCGACTGCCACGGGAGCAATGGCAAGGGGCAAGTAATGTTCGACGATCCGAAGATTGCACGAATCGTCGCGCCGAATCTCCCGGACGCCATGCGCCGATACAGCGATGCGCAGGTGGCGACCATTATTCGCTACGGCGTCCGGCCGGATCGCCGAAGCGTCATGGTGATGCCCGCGGAGGCGTTCAATGGAATGACCGACGCCGATCTCGGTCGCATCGTTGCGTTCCTACGGAGCCTGCCACCGGTTCCCGGCCCCGGCCCGAACTTCTCCGCGGGTCCGATCGGGCGCCTTGGCCTGGCCACCGGAAAGTTCAGGACGGTGGCCCAGCTCATCGCCGATACGGTGCCGCCGCCGAAAGCGGCAAATCAGGAGGCCGAGACTGGCCGTTATCTGGCGCGAACCATCTGCGCCGCGTGCCATGGGACGAGCCTGCACGGCGACAGCAATCCGGACTTCACGAGCCCGGATCTGCACATCGTGGCCGCCTATTCTCCGGAAGCGTTCGCCCGGCTGCTGCGAACGGGAGTCGCGCTCGGCGAAAGGAATGTTGGCGTAATGAGCCAGCAGGCACGCGATTGTCTGTCGCAGCTCACCGACGCGGAGATTGCCGCGCTCTACAGCTACCTGCACGCTTTCCCGGAAGCTCCTCGCAACTAGGGCAACGTAGTACGATCTGCACGTCGCATGCGTTCAAGGGCCCATTGAACGTGGCCTTTCGTCCACTCTTGAGCCGCCCGAGCGGCCGGGCACTGCTCGGCGGGATCGGCGTCTTCGTCGCTGGTTGGCTGCTGGTCACGTATGCGGGGAACATCGAGCTCCGCGGGATGCTGCTGCTCTATCTCGGGATTGCAGCGTACCTGGCTTCCGGATTCGCCACCGGGTTCCTGGCGCGGCGATCGCCCATCATGCACGGCTTCCTCCTGTCGTTGCTGATCACCGTTGCATTCGTACTGATCGCGGCGCTGCTGATGGCGCCGTCGGGGAGGTCGCTCGCGGGAAGCCTGATCGAGGCGAGTCACGCCGTGCTCGGCTTTCCGTTGACGCTGCTCAGCTGCATTCTCGGAGCGATCGTCGGCGATCTCATTGCCGCGTTCACAGCGAAACCCTGATCCCATGGCCGCGTCCACCACGCTTGACCTCGCCTCGACCTTCGTTGTGGTCGAACCCGACCATCGCGCCGTGCCTGTCGCGGTCACGCCCACGATCTACGAGGAGCTCGACCGGGTCTTCGATCATTTCAAGGGTCGGATGCTCGTTGCATCGTTCAGCTTTGAGGCGGACTGGCCGAGTTGGGAGATCCACCCCGCGGGCGACGAGATCGTCTGCCTCATGTCGGGCGAGGCGACGATGGTTCTTGACCGCGGCGGTGTCGAGGAGACGGTTCGTCTCCGCGAGCCAGGCTCGTTCGTGATCGTGCCCAAAGGCACCTGGCACACGGCCAGGACGGCGGTCCCGACGACGATGCTGTTCGTGACGCCGGGCGAAGGTACTCGGAACAGACCGGTCTGAGCCCGGCCGCAGCCGGAGATCGTTCACACGGAAGGAAAGAGGCAAGCCGTGAAACCATTCACCGCGACCGCCGTCGTTCTCTTCACCCTGATCGCCATCCTCCACCTGCTGCGGCTGCTCGCGGGCTGGGAGATCACCGCCGCCGGCTTCGTCATCCCGGTGTGGTGGAGCGTTATCGGCTTGGTCATCGCCGGTTGCCTCGCGCTGATGCTCTGGCGCGAGGCGCGCGGGTGACGGCTCCGCTCCGCTCGACGCCCGGGGAGCGCGAGCGCCGCCACTGGTCCGGGCGCGATCAGAATCCGAGCCAGCCGGCCTGGTAGCCGGTGAATACCGGCGCAAGTCCAATCGCCTCCGCGTAGGCGGCCACATACTTGGCCTTGCCGGAGACGACCGGCTTGGACAGGAAGGTGAGATTCCTGGAGGAAAGTATGTAATTGGCTTCCAACGGCGAATCGTCGACAACGACGAGCGTTTGCGGGCCAATCAACGTCGAGATCGCGAGCAGCTCCTTCATGTGGTGGAGAGCGCTTGCGTGCGGATTGGCAAAGTCGATGTCGAAGGAATCGAGGTAGAGAACATCGACGTATCTGAATCCGTGAGGCGGGTCGCGTGCGAGAGCGCGGAGAAAGGGAACGCTGTCGCCAGTGTGCAGCTGCACGCTGCTGCCGACCAGGCCCCGGCACAGGGCTGTAGCTTGGGGGTCAACGTCGACGCTGTGCATCACCGAGCCCGGCAGCTGCGATACAAAACGGTCGAACAGGACGGTGCTCTGTCCCTCTTCGACCCACCGGCCCGCATTGCGCACGCAGCCGGTCTCGACCACGAAAACCGGTCTGGCGAGACGGTCGAGATACTCGAACATGTATTTGAGCGACTCTTGCCTGTGCCCTAGATTGGGGTAGGCATCGGTCTCGAAGAACTTCCAGAACTCGGGGTTGTTCATCGGGGTCTCGCGGTTGGCCTGGCGGTGCTTTCGGCAAAGCGTCGCAGTAGAGGTGTCTTCGCCTTCGGATGATCTTACCGAAGGTGTCAAGAGACCACCACACGGCTGCAGCGAGCCCGCGCTACCGCGCCGCGCCGCTTGCGGCGATAATCTGCCTCGGGCCGGCGCTATCCTCCGGCTGTCTCCAATGCGCACTGCTCTCATCATTGTCGGCGGCGCCGTTCTGCTCGGCGTCTTCGGGCTGATCGGCTGGTGGATCGGCGGCGGGCCGCGGGCGACCGTCAGCGCCGCGAAAATTTTCATCCCGTTCTGGCTGATCGTCGCCCTTGTGAACATGTGGCTCGGGGTGTCGCGAGCGGGTTACTCGGTTGCCGAAGAGCTTCCGATCTTTCTGATCATCTTCGCCGTTCCAGCCGCCATCGCTGCGTTCCTGTGGTGGCGGTTTTCGTGAGCCACGACGGCGCGGCGTCACGACCTGTTGCGGCTGATCCGCGCGCGGTTGTCGAGTGAATCGACGCCACGCAGGACTGATGCTGCTTCTCGGGCCGCTCGCACTCGGCACGGGGCATCTCCGCGCCCAGCAAGCGGGGAGAGTGGCCCGCATCGGCTATCTGAGCACGCCGAGCCGCGAGTCGGTCGAGCACGTGCTCGACGCTTTCCTGCGCAAGCTGCGCGAGCTCGGCTGGACCGAAGGCCAGAATCTTGTCATCGAGTATCGGTGGGCCGAGGGAGACGTCCAGCGCCTGCCCGCGCTCGCGGCAGAGCTCGTCCGCCTCGAGGTCGATCTGATCGTCGCGCCGGCGGGCTCGGCTGCGCTCGCTGCGAAGAATGCAACGAGCAGCGTTCCCATCGTGATGATCTTCGCCAGCGATCCGGTTGAGCTCGGGCTTGTTGCCAGCCTGAGCCATCCCGGCGGCAACGTGACGGGTACGACCTACACGCCGGGCGCGGACATCTTCGGCAAGCAGTTGCAGATCCTGAGGGAAGGAGTGCCGACCGCTTCCCGGGTGGCGGCGCTCGGAAACCCCGCGGACCCGAGCTTCGGACCGGCGGCTAAGGAAGTGGAAACGGCCGCCCGGGCCCTTCGTGTGGGGCTCCAGCACATCGATGCGCGCGGTCCCGAGGAGTTCGAAGGGGCCTTCGCCACGATGACGCGAGAGCGCGCCCAGGCGCTCCTTGTCATCGGCTCCTCGACTTATCTCGTGCACTCGAGAAGACTCGCGGAGCTCGCAATCAAGCATCGGCTGCCGTCGATGTGGAACTTCCGTGAGCACGTCGAGGCAGGGGGGCTCATGGCCTACTCGATCAACATGACGGACTTTATCGGCCGGGCGGCCATCTACGTAGACAGGATCCTTCGTGGCGCGCGACCCGCCGACCTGGCCGTCGAGCAACCGACCAAGTTCGAGCTGGTCATCAACCTGAAGACCGCGAAGGCGATCGGGCTGGTGCTGCCCCAATCACTGCTCCTGCGCGCGGACGAGCTCATCCAGTGACAGGGGATCACGTGCTCCGCACGCTCGATTCAGCGCGACGGCCGCCACGCGCGCCAGCACGCAGCACGCACTCGGCCTCTCCCGTGAGCGACTGACGCGTGGTTCAATAGCGGGCTCGGCCCCACGTAGGAGCAACCATGCCCAGAATCCGAGCCGGCAACATCACTTTGAACTACGACCAGCAGGGCAGCGGCGAGCCCCTGGTGCTGATTCCCTATCTCGCTGCCGATTGCACCTGCTATGCCTTTCAGGTGGCCGACTACGCGAAGCACTTCACTTGCATCTCGGTGGATCTGCGCGGTACGGGAGATTCGGACAAGCCGGAGGGCACTTGGTCGACGGAAATGTTCGCTGATGATGTGGCCGCCCTCATGCAGGCGCTCGGCGTGGAAAGCGCGCATGTGAGCGGCCTCTCGCTGGGCGCCGCGGCCGGAATGTGGCTCGCCGCAAAATATCCCGCGAGAGTGAAGTCGCTGTCGCTTCACAGTGCCTGGCACAAGAGCGATCCTTATCTCAAGGCGGTGGTGCGTGGCTGGCAGGTGATGGCGAAGGCGATGAACAGCGTGCCCGAGATGATCATCACGGGCATATTTCCGTGGTGCTTCACGCCGGAGCTCTATGCACAGAAGCCCGAGTACATCCGGACGTTGTCCGATTTCGTGCGCGGCCGACCGGCGCAGCCGATCGACGCGTTCTTCCAGGAATCCGAGGCGGTGATTGCCCACGACGCCGAGGCGCAGCTAGGCGCGATCCGCGCGCCGACCCAGATCACCTTCGGCCGTCGCGACGCCGCGACGTCGACGCGCTTCGTCGAGCCGCTCAGGAACGGCATCAGGAATTCGGAGCTCCACGTCTTCGAGGATTGCTCCCACGCCCCTATCTACGAGAATGTCGCGGCATTCAATGAAAGGACGCTTGCGTTCCTGCGTGGACGGGCCGGGCGTGGCTGAACAACCGCCGCGCATCGTGTTCACTCCATCGGGTGACTGCCCGTCAGCGCGGGGTCACTGCGCCTGAACCCAGTCTTTCAGCTCGCACTGATCGTATGCGGGGACCTTCGCGTTGTCCGTCACGAGCAGCGCCTTGACCGCGCCCGGCTTGCCCAGCACGCCGACCGTCATTCGGTAGGTAGCCCCGCTCAAGCCGAGATAGTCGATGGTGACGAGCGCCGAGCCCTTGGCTTCGTACTTGGCCTGGTCCGCCCACGGCCGCTGCTCGATCTTCCCGTTCAGATACTTTGCCGTTTGGTGATAGCACTTCAGCACCGCCAGCGCGAACTTGCCGAACTGCGGGTCCTGCTGCACGACCGCAGTCTTCACCGCCGGCGCCTTCTTCGGCGGCGGGGTTGCCGGCTGCGGTGGCGAGACGAGCATCACGGCCGCAAAAGTCAGCGTGACGGGATCCAGTGGCATCGTGGCCTCCTCTGTGGTCGGGTCGAAAGCGCCAGCTAACGCGAATCTTATCGAAACTGCGGCTCCGCCGTGTTCGTTGGCGCCTCCTCAGAGGCTCCGAGCCAGCAAAATCACCCGACACGCTCGCAGGTCGGCGGTGGAGGCCGCGTCGACCGGACGCACTCGCGACGCCTGGCCCGGCTGGTCGATCGCCCGCGGCTGCGCGATAATTCAGGCCTCGCTGCATTGAACGACCTCGCGCCTCGGCTGTGGCTCCGCTCGGGCGGCGCGAGGAAGTATCGTTGGTCGAATTCCTAACGCAATGACGGAGGGATAACATGACGGCATTCAACGTGGTGCGCTTTCGGGTGAAGCCGGGTAGCGAGGCGCAGTTCATCGAGCATCATCGGAAGGCGCGCCCCGGGTTCAAGGGCTTTCTCGGCGGCAGCCTGATCAAGACTGGGGATCAGACCTTCTGCTTCGTGGGCGAGTGGCGCAACTTCCAGAGCATCGTGAACGCTCGTCCGCAGATGATCGGCATGCTGGACGGGGTGCGTGCGCTGCTCGAGGATCTCGGCGGCGGCATGGGCGTCACCGATCCGGTCTCAGGGCAGTCGGTGCTGAAGATTGCCGTTCCGAAGCCGGCGAAGAAGCGTCCCGCCAAGGCGCGCCGCACGGCCAAGCGTGCGGCGAAAAAGCGCCCCGCCAAGAAACGCGGGCGCTAGAGGGCGGGATCGCGCGTCCAGCCGGGCGCGGCCCACGGGTGCGCGCCCTCGCGGCAACGCTCGCTGGACCGCGTTGCCGGGTTGCGCTGCGTTCGATGACCATCGGAGCTTCGGATAAGGCTTTCGCGGGGTCGATCCCGAGGATCTACGACACGCAGCTCGTGCCGCTGATCTTCGAGCCCTACGCGGAAGATCTGGCGCAGCGCGTCGCTGCGAAGCCCGTGCGGCGCGTGCTCGAGGTCGCCGCGGGAACCGGCGTGGTGACCCGCGCGCTCGCCGCCGCGCTGCCCGACGCCGAGATCGTCGCGACGGATCTCAACCAGGCGATGCTCGATCACGCGGCAGCGGTCGGCACCGCGCGTCCGGTCGAGTGGCGGCAGAGCGACGCGATGCAACTGCCTTTCGCCGACGGCGAGTTCGATGCCGTCGTGTGCCAGTTCGGAGTGATGTTTTTCCCCGATAAGCCGAGGGCGTACGCCGAAGCCCGCCGGGTGCTGCGCGGCGGCGGTGCCTTCGTCTTCAATACCTGGGATAGCATCGAGGAGAACGAGTTCGCCGATGTCGTTACTTCTGCGCTGCGCGTGCCATTTCCGGACGACCCGCCGCGGTTCCTGGCGCGCACGCCGCACGGCTATCACGATGCGGCGCTGATCGTGCGCGACGTCTCGCAGGGTGGATTTCGCGGCCGAGTCGACATCGTCACGCTCGCGAGGCGCAGCCGGGCTGAGTCCCCGCGCATTCCTGCGCTCGCGTACTGCCAGGGTACGCCGCTGCGCAACGAGATCGAGGCCCGCGACGCGGCGCGACTCGGCGAGGCGACCGATGTCGCCGAGCGAGCCATCGCCGCGCGCTTCGGCACCGGCGCCGTCGACGGCAAGATCCAGGCGCACGTCATCAGCGTCGTGCGCTAAGGACGGGTGCGTGATGGCGGAGCGGTGCGAGCATTTCAGCGCGATCCAGCCGGTCAAGGCGAGTGTCGATGGCTGCGAGGACTGCCTCGCCATCGGTGCCACATGGAACGAGCTTCGCGTCTGCCTCACCTGCGGCCACGTGGGCTGCTGCGAGGATTCCCAGCACGCTCATGCGCTGCAACATTTCAAGGCGACGGGGCATCCGATCATCGCCTCCTTCGAACCCACCGAGACCTGGGGCTGGTGCTACATCGATCGCTGCTACTTCGATCCCATGCCCGGGCAGATTCCGAAGCGACGCACCGGGCTCAAGGCGCTGCTGGGAAAGCTCGGGTGGCGGTAAGCCTTTCGTCAGGTGATGTAGTCAACGACGGACCGCCGCCGCTGCCCAGCAGGCGAGCGGTGTGTGAGCTTCGGGGCATCTCGCTCTATACTGCGGGCTCGCACAGACTGGACGGGAGGAGGGGGGCCAATGACTCCAGTCGTGGGACTGATCGCGATTGCAGCGATCATCCTTCTCTGGTTTATCGGACGCAGCGTGGCGAACGCGCGGCGCCGACGCAAGCTGCACCAGCGGCACAAACGGCCGCGCGCTGCGGCGCGTCCGCGTCGTCTGGAGTCGAAGCGCTCCGAGATGCGGGCGTACGAGGACCCGACCACCGTCGTCGGCGACATCACCACCACGCGCGGGCAGGTCGAGAAGGAAGGCCAATAGGCTGCGGGCAGACCCCACGGCGAGCAAATGGCTGACGAGACGCCCGCAGCACCGGAGTCTGGAACGCTCGAGCGCCGTCTCGCGACGATCCTCTCGGCCGACGTCGCCGGCTACAGCCGGCTGATGGGCGAAAACGAGGAAGCGACCGTGCAGGCGCTGCGCGGCCACCGCGCGGTTTTCGACGCGCTGCTCAAGCAGCATCACGGCCGCGTGTTCAACACCGCGGGCGATGCGATCCTCGCCGAGTTTCCGAGCGCGGTCGAAGCGGTACGCTGCGCCACCGAGATCCAGTCCGCAATCCACACCCGCAACGCGCACCTGCCGCCGCAGCAGAAGATGCTCTTCCGCATGGGCATCAATCTCGGCGACGTCGTCGTGCAGAGCGGCGACCTGCTGGGGGACGGCGTCAACGTCGCCGCGCGCATCCAGACAGTTGCCGACCCGGGCGGCATCTGTATCTCGGGCAGCGTGTACGATCAGATCCAGAACAAGCTCTCGCTACAGTTCAAGCCGCTGGGCGATCAGAGCTTCAAGAACATCGGCCCACGCATTCGCACCTTCGTCATCACCCAGGCCGAAGCCGGAGCGCTGCCCTCGGGAATGCAGCGTCCCGGCGGCAAGTCGGCGGCCCTGATTGCCGGCGGGGCGTTCCTCGCGCTTGCGCTTGCGGCGGGCGGCTATTGGCTGTACCGGCAGAACGAGGCGAAGCAGCTCCAGGAGCAGGAGTCGCTTTCGGCGCAGCTCGCGGCGCAGAAGCAGGCCGCGGAAGAGGCGCGGCGCAAGGCGGAAGAGCTCGGCCAGCGCGCGGCCGAGGCCGAGAGCAAGGCAGAGCGGGAGCGGCTCGTCGCCGAGGCCACCAAGCGCGAAGCGACGCTGCAGGCGCAGCTGCAAAGCGCGGAGGAAGCGCGCCGCCGCGCAGAGGCCGATCGCAAGCGAATCGACGAGGATCGCCAGCGGGCGGAAGAAGCGAGGCGCAGCGCAGAAGCCCGCGCCGAGGCGGAGAAGCGCGAGGCCGAGCAGCGCGCGGCGCAGGCCGACGCAGAAAAAACGAAGCGCACTGCCGTAGCTGCCGCCGGCAAGACCGCAACGGCCCCTGGCGGCGCCACCACGGGCAAGTTCGACGGGAAGTATGAAGGGCAATTCTGCAATTTTCCGAACAACCCCGACCGCAAGCTCTGCTGGAAGCTGGTGCTGAGCTTCCAGGGCGGCGTAGCGGAGGCGACGTGGCCGAGCCGCGTCAAGGGCAAGTACTCCAGCGGGCGCTTCGACATCGCGCCGGCGGGCACCGTACGAGTAACCTTGAGTGGATGGAATGTGCAGGACGAATCTCCGCTCGCGGGCTCGCTCGACGGTCGCATCGCGGACAACCGCATCGACGTTCGCGGACGCTGGGCGAACGGCGCGCCGATCAACGGGCAGTGGACGCGCGCGGAGTAACGGAGGTCAACCGCCGTTCCGTGCGGGGCGTTTATCGGGCAGGCCCACCACGGAAGCGAACTCGTTCATGAGACTCGGATCTCGCCTTCGTCACACTCGCTCGCTGCTGCTCGCCCTCGTTCTCATGAGCGCCTCGGCGTTCTCCTACGCCGCCGTCGTCGTCTCGGTTGCGATTGCGCCACCAGCGCTCCCCGTGTATGCGCAGCCGATCTGTCCCGGCCCAGGCTATATCTGGACGCCGGGCTACTGGGCCTACGGACCGAGCGGTTACTTCTGGGTGCCGGGTACCTGGGTCCTTGCTCCCTTCGTCGGCGCGCTGTGGACGCCGGGCTACTGGGGCTGGGCCAACGGCCTCTACGTATGGCATGCCGGCTACTGGGGCCCGCGCATCGGCTTCTACGGCGGCATCAACTACGGCTTTGGCTATTTCGGTACGGGCTACCAGGGGGGCTACTGGCAGGGCGGCGCGTTCTACTACAACCGCTCGGTGACCAACGTCAACGTCAACGTCACCAAGACCTACAACACGGTGATCAACAACACCAACGTCAATCGTGTCGCGTACAACGGCGGCACGGGAGGGGCCCTGGCGCGCCCGACGGCGGACGAAGCAGCCTTCGCGCGACAGACGCATCGCGGCGCAACACCCGCGCAACTCAACCACGAACGGGCCTCGAGCACCAACCGCGAAATGCTGGCGTCGGTCAATCAAGGCAGGCCGGCGATCGCCGCGACGGCGAAACCCGGCGCGTTTGGGCCGCGCAACACCGTGGGCGCGGAGGGAGCGGCAATGCAGGAACGCTCGATGCAGGGGCAGGGGGCGCATACGCGCAATGCGCAGGGCGGCGGAAAGGGCGGCCCGCCCCATCAAGGCGGCGGCCAATCCGGAATGCAACCCCAGGCGCAGATGCAGGGTCAGCAGCGGATGCACGGCGAGTCCCGCGCCGGCGGACAGGGACGCGGGGCGGCGAACGGCGAGGCCCGCGGCGAAGGTCGCGGAGAGGGTCGCAGCGAAGGCGGCGGCCGCCCGCGCTAACGGGCGTCGCTCGGAGGTGCGGAGGCGAAGCGATAGTCGTCGCCACCCGCCTGCTTGGCGGCGTACATCGCGCTGTCCGCGTTCTTGAACAGCTCCTCCAGCTCGGCGCCGTCGATCGGGTAGACGGCGATGCCGATGCTGGCCGTGACGCGTCCCCGCGCTCCGGCGAGGTCGACGGGTTCTTTCGCCGCCGACAATATCTTGCGCGCCACCCTCGCGAGGTCGCCGGCATCCGAGTAGTCGTCGATCACCACCATGAACTCGTCGCCGCCGAAACGCCCTGGCGTCCCGGAGTTGACCAGTCGCGCGGGCAGATCGGACTTGCGAAGCGAATCTCGCAGCCGCTGTGCGAAGGTCGCAAGCAGGTGATCGCCCGCGTCGTGGCCGAAGCGGTCGTTGATGGTCTTGAAGCCATCCAGGTCGATGAACAGCAGCGCGAGCGGTGTGCCGCGCCGTTGCGCCTTCGTTAGCGCGTGCTCGATGAGCTGGTTGAACAGCCTGCGGTTGGGCAGCCCGCTCAGAAAATCGAAGTGCGCGAGCTGGCGAATCTGCTCCTGCGCCGCTGTGCGCGCGATGAACTGCCCGATCTGCATTCCGATCGAGCGCGCCACCCTGAGCAGGGACGGATCGGGCTCACGCGCGTTGCGCAGGAAGAACTCCATCACGCCGTAAGCCTGCGTGCCTGCCTTGATGGGAAAGGCGAACGCGGCCCGCAAGCCGGCCCTTGCCGCCATCTCGGCGCGCACGAATCCCGGCTCGCAAGAGACGTCGGCGACCCAGACGGGCTCGCCGCTCGACCAGGTACGCCGGATCAGCCCGCTCGAGCTCGACTTGAAAATCTGCGCGGCGCTTTCCGCGACGAACACGCGCACCTCCTTCGCCGGAACGCTCCAGGTTTCCGCGCAGCGAAGCACGCGGGCCTCGTTGTCCCACCGCCAGCGCGCGCCGCAATCCCAGCCCAGCGTCTCGCATATCGTCTGAATGATGCGCGACATCGCGTCGCCGACGTTGTCGCTCTCGGCGAGAAGCCGCGTTACCGCGTGCTCCATGACCAGGCGCTGCTCGAGAAGCTTTCGCTGCGTGATTTCGCGGCGCACCCCGACGATCCCGCCAGCCTGCGTGCACCGCTCCGTGACCTGAAACCAGCGACCGCCGGCGAGCTGCAGGTCCCATGCCTCTGCTCCCGGGTTGCGGTGGCGCCGTAGGCGTTCGGCCACCCAGGCTTCGGCACTGGCGGCGAACGCCGGCTCGATCACCTCGCCCTTGGCGATCGAAGCGCGGACGAGATCCTCGAAGCGCGTCCCTGCGATCTGCGCGAAGCTGGTGGCATCGGTGAGCTCCGCATAGCGGCGGTTGCACAGGATGAGCCGATCATCGGCATCGAACAGCGCGAAGGCGTCGGTCAAGCTTTCGATGGCGTCGATCAGCGTCGCCCTTGCCGCCGCGGCCTCGTCACGCGCAAGCGTCAGCGCATCGGCCTGCGTCTTGCGCTCGGTGATATCCGATACCGTGCCCCGCAACAGCACCGTGCGGCCGCGCTCGACGACGCATTCTGCGACCGAGTGGAGCCAGCGCACCGCGCCATCGGGCTTGACGATGCGGTATTCGACCTCGAATCCGTGCCCGTGCTCGAGCGCCGGCTTGAGCAGCTCGAGATAGCGGGCGAGATCATCCGGATGGATGCTCCTGCGGAACGCCTCGCCGACGAGCGCGGGCTGCGCCGGATCGGCGCCGAAGATACGGAAGGTCTCGGGCGACCAGACGGCGACGGCGCGTGCGGGCTCGAAGGACCAGCTGCCGACCTGGGCCATGCGCTGTGCTTCAGCGAGGCTTTTCTGCGTCGCTTTCGTCGTGAGCAGCGCTCGCTCCAGCTCGGCGTTGCTCTTGCGCAGGCGGTGACGCAGCCCGCTCACGTAGCCGCCCATTACCCCGAACCACGGCAGCGTGAAGGCGAGCACGATCCACTGCAGCAGATCGAGTCCGACCTCGTAGGCATCGGCCCGAAAGCGCCAACGCGCGGCGATGACGATGCCGTACCCGGCGAGGATCACGAGCGCATAGATCAGGAGCGCTGCAGTGCTGAGGCGAAGGACCCCGAAGAGGTAAGCCATCACAAGAAGAATCACGTACACGGCGCTTCCGCCGTCGGCGCGAAACATTGCGTAGAGGATCACGAGCGTCGCGGTAAGCATCTGCGGCAGCGTCAGGCTCGGGTCGGGAAGCTTCAGGTTCAGGCCGGTGCGGAACATGGCGAAGAAGGCGAGGACCGCGAACAGCGTGAACACCGAGATTTGCGCGAGCGCATCGCCGGGAAGTGCTCCGTACAGATAGCAGGTGAAGAGCAGGACGAGCGCGAGCAGCGACGTGCCCGCCGCCGTTAGGAAGCGGCCCATCCTCAGCGCCTGCTGCGGGTCGTTCGACGCCGCGAGCCTGCGCCGCAGGTATTCGGTCAGAAGGCGACGATGCAGGGGCATCGCGGCGGGACCGCCCCCGGTGCGGGTGGGCTTCATCAAGGTCTCAAGCTGCATATGATGCGGCAGCCGCAAGAACCGTGCCATTGGGCGACCCTTGCATGTTCCTGCGGCGCTCGCGTTGCACTAGAATCGCTCCTGCTTCCGCAGCATTGTGGGAAACATCCAAATGACCGCTGATCCCACCGGCGACCGGGCCGCGCAGGGACGGCTCATCGTCAGCACCGAAGGCTCGCGCGAGATCGGCCCGGCCGAGGCGGAGAGCATCCTAGGGGAGTGCCTGGAGCTCACGCACAAGCGCTTCGATGCGGCACTGTGGCCGGCATTGGAGCTGCTCCAGGCGGCAGCGCCCGAGGAGCTCGACTATCCACCGTCGATGGCACCTGCGCCCGCAGGCGATCCGGAGCTCGTGCTCGCGCAAGCGGTGCGCGCTCGGCGCGCCGAGTTCATTCCGAAATTCAAGGCCGTCTTCGATCAGCTCTTCCAGCGTCGCCGCGAGGGCAAGCGGCGCACGCGCGGACCGCGCGACGCCTCCTCCTTCACGCTGGCGATCGTCGACCATGGTGACCATACGGCACAGGTCGCGCTAAAGAGCGCGGTGTCGGCGATGCGCGCGGCGACGCTCGAAGAGGCGTTCGCCCTCGACTTCCGGGCGCGCCTGCTGCTGCGCGAGGCGCCCAGCGATACGGCCTTCGACAATCCGTGGAGCACCGATTACATCTGCGACGCGTTCGGCACGGTTTGCCGAGAGTTCTGGACCGACGGGCAGCAGTGGCGCCCGATCATGGAACGTCTGGTGCGCGCCACGACTCCGGAAATCGCGGCGCTGCACCGCGAGTTGAACGCGTTGCTGCGGGATCGCGACGTGCTGCCCGCCTTGCGCATGCGGGCGCGGGGGGGCGCCGAGGGCGGAGCACCGCAGGGCATGGGCAGCCGCGCGCTTCTCGACAAGCTGATGGAGAAGATGCAACCCGGCGCGCAAGCGGGTCCCGGCATGATGCCGGGCGCAATGCCGGGTGTACCGGGTGCGGCGGGCGTTCCTTCCGGCGCCATGCCCGGAGGGCCTGCGGCATGGTGGCCCGATGCGCAGGTATGGTCGGCGCTGGTCGACGTGCTCACCTCGCTGCAGCGTGGCCAGGTCGTGACCGGCATGCCCGAGCTTGCCCGAGTCGACCCCGAAGGCTTGCGCACCGGCTCTTCGAACGAGCTCAGCGCCTTGAAGGCTGCCGTCGCCGGCCGCGGCGGATCGCCGGTCGATCGGTTGACCATCGACGTGGTCGAGGGCGTCCTCGATTACGTGTTCGACGATCGCTACATCGCGGAGGAGATCAAGACCGTCCTCGGCCGCTTGCAGATTCCCATCCTCAAGGCGGCGCTGCTCGATCGTCGCGTGCTGGCCGATGCGCAGCACCCCGCGCGACGGCTCTTCGACACGCTCGCCGCGGCCGGAGTCGATCTGAGTCTCGAGCGACCGCGTGACCGCGCGCTCGTCGAGCTTGCAAACAGTATCGCCTCGCGCATCCGGGACGAATTCGACGAAGATCTCGGCATCTTCGAGACGCTGCGGGGCGAGCTCGATGCATTTCTCGACTCAGATCGCGCCAGCGCGAACGCGCAGCTCGCCGCCGCCGTCCAGCCGCTGATCGCGCAGGACAAGCGCGCCGCAGCGCGCGACGACGCCGCAGTTGCGCTCGAGGCAAGGCTCGCCGGACGCGAGGTGCCGCCCGAGATCCGCGCCTTCCTCGATCACGAGTGCGTCGAGCGGCTCGCAACAGTGTCGCTCGAGCAGGGAACTGAGAACGCAGCGTGGGGGGAGCAGCTGGCGCTGGTCGACGATCTGTTGTGGAGCATCACGCCGAAGTTTAGCGGCGCCGCGCGCAAGCGCCTCACGGAGATGCTTCCCCGCCTGCTCGGGCGCATCAAAAAGGACTGGCCGAGCGACCCGGCTGCGCAGGCACGCCGCGAAGCGCTGCTCTCGCGGCTGTTCGACCTGCACGTCGCCTCAATGAAGGCCGCTCCCGCGGCGCCCGGTGCGTCGCCGGCGCTTGGCGCGACGCCGCAGGTTGCGCCCGCGGCGGCGCAGCGCGTCGCAGCCCCGCCTGGCGCCGCTGCCGCCGTTGCTTCGCTGCGCGACTCCGACGTGCACGAGCGTCAGGTCATGGCGCTCGTGCGCGGCGACTGGTGCAGCTTCAAGGCCGACGGCGACGGCGAGCCGGTGCTCGCCCGGCTTGCCTGGCGGGCGCCGCAGCGCCAGCGGCTGCTCTTCTGTCACCGGGACGGCAGCACCGCCTTTGTCCACTCGCCGGAGAGCCTCGCCGAAGCGTTTCGCAGCGGCCGCGCGCAGCTCGCGGTCGAAGCGGTTCCGTTGTTCGACCGCGCCATGGGCAGATTGATCGAGCAGATGGACGAGCCACCGCGGCCATCCGCGTGAAGGGTTTTCGCAGGGCTGCAGCGGAACCGCACTATCGTGGAGCGGCGGCAGCCGAATCGACTCAGAAGAGCCCATCAAATCCTAGGAGGACGTCATGGTCGCGCTCTACTCGCTCTGGTTCCCGATACTGCTCTCAGCCGTGCTCGTGTTTGTCGCCAGCTCGATCATTCACATGGCCACGCCATGGCACAAGAATGACTACGTCACCGCGCCGAACGAGCAGAAGGTCATGGACTCGCTGCGCCCCTTCGCGATCCCGCCCGGCGACTACGTGATGCCTCATGCGGCGGACATGGCTGAAATGAAATCGGCACAGTTCCAGGACAAGCTTAAGAAGGGCCCGGTGATGGTCTTCACGGTCATGCCGAACGGACCGTTCTCGATGGGGCGAAGCCTGACGCAGTGGTTCATCTACTCGGTGGTCGTCAGTTTCTTCGCCGCGTACGTTACCGCGGCCTCGCTGCCCGCCGGGACGGAGTATCTGCACGTGTTCCAGGTTGCCGGCGTCGTGGCGTTCATCGGCTATTCGCTCGCACTCTGGCAGATGTCGATCTGGTACCACCGCTCCTGGGCGACTACCGTGCGCATAACCATCGACGGATTGATCTACGGATTGCTGACGGCGGGCGCCTTCGGCTGGCTGTGGCCGCGTTAGCCTGACGCGCGGCGATGCGAAATCGCGGCGACTGGTTCATACTGTGAGTGCAGCGCCGGCGTCGCAACGTCGACGTCTGACGAGTGACGCATGGGAAGATCAACGCTGTACAGCAGTTCCAGGCCGGCGCGGGCGGCCCCGCCGCGGGCGCCGATCCCCGCACCCGCGCAGCCCAGCGTGCCGCCCGCCGCGGTCGTCTCGCGCTGGCGGGCCGCGCTCAGGCGCCATCAGCGAGCGCTGTGGCTGGCAGCGATCGTCCTGATCGCAAGTGCCGTGGTGTTCCTGCACGGACGTCTCTACCCCGTGCCGCGCGCGCTCACTCAGGACGACATCGACTCTGCCGTCCTGCACACGCTGGAAAAGACGACGCTGCCCTCAGCGGCCGCCCGCGCCTACGAGACCATTCGGCCTTCCGTCGTGCGCGTGCGCCAGCTCGCACGGAAGAACGAAGACGCGGAAGACGAGAAGGACATCGAGCGCAGCGTGGGCACGGGCGTTGTCATCGTCGACAAGGGCATCATCCTCACCAACCTGCACGTGGTCGCAGGTGCCGATCGCGTCGGGGTCGTGTTCGAAGACGGGA
>Ga0335085_10003840_pt1 | contig 25502 bp, 20 predicted proteins | sample Lox_Sample_45_FD_206712 | JGI IMG/M metagenome (GOLD analysis project Ga0335085, IMG submission 206712) | Soil microbial communities from Loxahatchee National Wildlife Refuge, Florida, United States - Lox_Sample_4.5 | ecosystem: Environmental > Terrestrial > Soil > Wetlands | place: USA...
TTGATTTCTCTGAACTTCCGCCGCGGGTTCAATGCCAGTTTTCCCCCGCGATCTATGGCGGAGACCGGCCCTTGCCATTCCGCGAGGCCATCAATTGGATTGACGCTTCCTCCGACCGGTTTCAGAAGTTCGGGTGCTTGGCTGCCTCCGACTGCACGGTCCACTACTTCCGCGATGAGACAGACCAACCGGTAGATTACCCGGTACTCCAGCATGTGTTGCTCTCCACGCGCAAGAGCCTGGCATGGAATCCCGACAACTGGTTTACCCAGGAGGGAAACCATAGCTTCCGCATGGCGTTGTACCCTCACGGCGGCGGATGGCGCGAGCGCTATCGCGACGGCATCGCCTTCAACTTCCCTCTCATCGCCTTCCTGGCTTCCGGGAGCGGGAGTGAGGGAAAATCCCTGCCGCCGTCGGGAGAATTCCTACGCCTCGATCCAGGCAACCTCATCATGACGGCGCTGAAGAAGAGTGAGGACGATAATTCCCTGGCCTTGCGATTTTACGAAGCTGAGGGGCAATTCACCCGCGCCCGGGTGCATCTGGCGCAGCCCATTCGGAGCGCGTGGCTGACCAACCTGATCGAGGAGGAGCCCAAGCCCCTCCCCGTCAACCTCCAAGGCGTGTTGGAATTCGACGTTAAGCCTTGGGAAATCGTGACCCTGCGGCTCTCCGCGTGAGTGCGTGGGGGGCTCCAGCGAAGTGGCATAAAGTTAAGTAGGCGTAGGTGCAGCCTCCGGAAAGGAGACCCGAGAGATGGTTCTGGCCCTGGCGGGGCTGAACCTTCCCAGGTTCAACCTGTCGGGGTCGGGTGATGATGGGGTTTAGCATCTCGCCCTCCTTGACATGGAAGCCTTTCTTTTCATCAACATAATCTGAGGAAAACGGCAATGGGTTTCTGCCCTTGGCATCACTCCCAACCGCCCCCTTCTTTGCAGCGCCGACCTTGAGGTCGGCATGTGCTGACCTCAAGGTCAGCATTACGGCGGCGTCGGCGCCACCGCTTGTTAGCACCACCCCGGCGCTTCGCGCACTGCCTCAACCGCCCTGTCGCCTCCGGGGCCACCCCTTATCTGAGGGAGGGAGCAGTTTCCTGAACTCCCTTCCTGATTCAGGAGGGGTGGCGCCATAGGCGACGGGGTGGTTACAGTATCGGGGTGGTCACTGCACGATGGGCGATCAGGGCGGTTCGCGAACCGCGTGACCGGACGCCTTCACGGTTGTGGCAGAATCTCCACTTTTGCCGTGGCACTGGCGACTGTGTGCGCTTCGAAAGCCTGGCGGAATTTCGCAAGCGGAAACACTTCGATCTGGAGTTTCTCCAAACCCATCCGGGGGAGAAGGCTTACCGCGCGTTCATGCGTGTAAGGGTTGATGAACGAACCTGCCACCGTGAGCTCGCGAGCGTAGATGTCAAAGGGCCGCACAGTGGCCGTGGCGTGAATAGGGGCGCAACCGAATACCAGGATTGAGCCTCCCCGCGCGGCCAGGGTAATGGCCTGGGAGAAGGTGGCGGAGGAGCCGACAGCGTCGATGACGAAATCAAACCCTTCGCCATGGGTTGCCTCCAGAGCTTGGCGTTCGCCCTCCGGGTTCGAATCCACCGCGTGATCGGCCCCCATTTCCAAGGCGCACGCCCGGCGGAGTTCCCTCGGCTCGCTCGAAACAATCAATCCCGCCCCTGCCAATCGCGCCAGCCGCGTCAGCATCAAGCCGATCAGGCCCGCGCCGATCACCAGCACCGTCGATCCTGATTGCGTGGCCAGCCGGTCCATGCCGTGAATACAACAAGCCAGCGGCTCCGCCAAACACGCCAGGCGCGCGTCCATGCCGGAGGGCAGGCGGTAAACAACTCGCGCCGCGGCTACCATGGCTTCGGCAAACCCGCCATTCATGTGCACGCCATAAGCCCACAATTTGGAGCACAAGTGCTCGCGGCCCATCCGGCAATATCGGCAGACGCCGCAATAAGTGTTCGGCTGTACTGTGACCAGGTCGCCTTCCTTCAGGTCCTTCACGCCCGCACCCAGGGCATCGATGACGCCGGCCACCTCGTGCCCTAAAACGGTGGGAGAGGGTGCGGGAAACTCGCCGCGGAAAATATGCGCGTCGGTGCCGCACAGACCCACCGCAAGGGGCCGAAGTCGCACCTCGCCGGGCCGGGGTTCGGGCACCGCAAGCTCCTCCAGCCGCAGGTCGCCGGGTGCGTGAAAGCGCATCGCTTTCATTGTCGAACCGCGAGATGAAACAGCGTAAGACATTGATGATTCCATCATGAAGATTTCTCCTTGGGATTTTGGCGGGCCAACGTCTTTCCCGAGGCGTTGAACAGATGCGTTGCCTCGGGACGCACGCGAAACGCCACATGATCGCCGATCCGCACCTGGGTGTCGCCGTCGGTTTGTGCCACGAGCCTTGTTCCGTCCCCCAACCGCGAGTGAATAAACGCCCGCGGCCCCACATGCTCCAGAGCTTCGATCTCGCCTGGCAAAACACCTTCTTCCGGGCTACCGCCCGGCGCTACTCCCGATTCCAGAGTCAGGTGCTCCGCCCGGACTCCCAATGTGATTCTCTCCCCGGCGTTCAGTTTCTGCAATGGCGCAGGTACGGCCACGCTCGCGCCGCTCGGGAGAATCAGGGCCAAGTGCCGGTCGCTCGCAGTTTTGATCTCCGTATCCAGAAGATTCATCTTAGGGGCGCCGATGAAACCCGCGACGAAAAGCGTGGCAGGATGCTGGTAGAGCTCGAGCGGCGATCCCAATTGCTCCACACTTCCGTCTTTAAGCACCACGATGCGGTCCGCCATGGTCATGGCTTCGAGCTGGTCGTGGGTGACATAGATCATGGTGGTGTTGAGTTCGCGATGGAGCCGTACCAGTTCCAGCCGCATCTGGCCTTGCAGCGCAGCATCGAGATTGGACAGCGGCTCATCCAGCAGGAAGGCCTTCGGTTGCCGCACCATCGCTCGGCCAATGGCCACGCGCTGCAATTGGCCTCCCGAAAGCTGGCCGGGCTTGCGTTCGAGAAGCGGCTCCATTTCCAGGACGCATGCGACGGCACGAACCTTCTGCTCTCGCTCTGCTCTCGGGACTCCCGCCAGGCGCAGGCTGAAACTCATGTTTTCCGCTACGGTCATGTGCGGATACAGAGCGTAGCTTTGAAACACCATCGCCAGGCCGCGCTTGGAGGGGGGCACATCCTGCGCGGGCGCTCCATCGATCAAAACTTCGCCTTCGCTGACCTCCTCCAATCCGGCAATCATGCGCAGTAAGGTTGACTTACCACTTCCCGATGGTCCCACGAAGGCGATGAACTCATGGTCCTCGATCATCAGGTCAATGCCATGAATCACTTCGTGGGCCCCGAACTTCTTACGCACGTTTTTCAATTCTACGGTAGCCATGGTTTCACCTACTTCACCGCGCCGAACGAAAGGCCGCGCACCATTTGCCGCTGGCTGATCCACCCAAAGATGAGGATGGGGGCGATCGACAGGGTGGAAGCCGCCGACAGCTTCGCCCAGAAGAGGCCTTCCGGACTGGAAAAGGATGCGGTGAAGGCGGTCAGCGTCGCGGCCTTCACCGTCGCCAGGTTCAGGCTCCAGAACGCCTCGTTCCAGCAGAGGATAATGGAAAGCAGCGCCGTTGCCGCGATGCCGGGGGTGCACAGCGGCAGCAACACATGGATCAATTCTTCCATCTGCGTGGCGCCGTCCATACGGCTGGCCTCGAGGATCACCGCCGGCACTTCCCGGAAATAGGAGAAAAGCATCCATACCACGATGGGAAGGACGCTGAGGCTGTCGATCAGGATCAATCCGAAGACGCTATCGAGCAGGCCGAGATCCCGCCACAAGAGGTAAATCGGAACCAGCACGCCCACTGCCGGCAGCATTTTAGTAGAGAGCATCCAAAGCAGAATGTCGCGTGTCCGTCGCGTGGGGAAGAAGGCCATGCTGTAAGCTGCCGGGATGGCTAGCGCCAAAGCCAATAACGTGGACCCCAGTGAGACCACGACGCTGTTCCGCGCGAACGCCAGGTAATCAGCCCGCGCCAGGACAGCATAATAATTCTCCAATGTCGGGTGGAAGAATACGGCGGGCGGGGTGGCGACGGCGGTAATCTCGGTTTTGAAACTGGTGAGGAACATCCACAGGATGGGAAAGAACATTCCCAGGGCGACCGCCCACCCGGCGATCGCCAGCCCCCAGCTTGTTTGACGGGTGCCCCTCACCGCAAATCCTCCAGATTGCGCCCGACTGCGCGCATTAGAAAAAGGGAGACGATGTTCGCCAGGACGATTGCAACCACCCCTCCCGCCGAAGCTCGTCCCACATCAAAACCCAGAAGCGCATCGCGAAAGATAAGGTAAGCCAGGTTGGTAGATGCGAGCCCTGGGCCGCCGCCGGTGGTCACATAAATCTCCGCGAAGAGACTAAGGAAGAAAATCATTTCGATCATGGCCACCACCGCCATGGGGCGCAACAGATGGGGCAACTCGATGTGACGGAAAAGGGCGATGGGTCCGGCGCCATCCAACCGCGCGGCTTCGACCTGCTCGGGGTTGAGCGACTGGAGCGCCGGCAGAAGGATCAGCACGGCAAAAGGGGTCCATTCCCAGCCCATAATCAGCACGATTGAGAGCAGCGGCATGCGAGAGAAGAATTCGATGGCGCCGAATCCTAGCGACCGCGTGATCCACGCGAAAAGGCCGAACACAGGGTTCATCAGCATGTTTTTCCAGATCAGCGCGCTTACCGTCGGCATCACGAAAAAGGGAGCGATAACCAGCAAGCGACAGATATTGCGGCCGGGGAAATCCTGGTCGAGCAAAAGGGAAAAGAGCGTGCCAAAAACCAGGGTGATGGCAAGGACCAGCCCTACCATGAACAGGGTGTTGCCCATCGCCACCCATAGCGCCCGATGGGTCACCAGGTCGAGATAATTCTTCCATCCGGCGAAGGTGGTTTTGCCGGGATTGAGCAGGCTATAGCGCTCGGCGGAAAACCAGAGCGTCATGGCCAGGGGCACGACCATCCACAGGAAGAGAGCCGCAACGGACGGCGCGAGCAGCGACCTGCGGTGAAGGTGGCGGGCCGGTTTTGTGGAAACAATTCCGGTCACTTGCGGGCCCTTCCTTCCAGGGCGTGTTCTGCTTCTGCTTGCGCTAATGCCAGCGCCTCCTGAACCGTGGTGCGGCCGGCCAACGCCGCGCTGATTTCCTGTCCTACTTCTGTGCCGATGGCCTGAAACTCGGGGATGCTCACGTATTGAATTCCCAGATAAGGAATAGGTAATGCGCTCGGCTTGGTGTAATCCGCGTTCAAGATGGCTTCACGAACCAGGGGGGCGAAGGGAGCAGCTTCGAGGTAAGCGGGAATCTCATAGGTGGATTTTCGCGAGCCGGGAGGAATTCGCAGCCAGCCGAAGCGCTTTCCCACCGTGGCGATATAGCGACGGCTGGTGGCCCACTTGATGAATTGCTTGGCAACGCCGGCGCGCTTCGACGAGGTTGGTATTGCCAGTCCCCAGCTCCAAACCCAGGCGGCGCCATTGGGTACCTTGGCGATGGGGGCCTTGGCGAAACCGGTGGTGGTCGCCACACGACTCTGGCTGGCATCGAGAAAGTAACCGGCGGCGGAAGTGGCATCCACCCACATGGCGCAATTTCCATTGGCGAAAAGGGCGCGGTTCTCGTTATAGCCGTCGGTGATAGCGCCCGGTGGGCCAAAATGGCTTAGCAAATCGACGTAGAAACTCACGGCTTCCATCCAGGCCGGGCTGGTGATCTGTGGCTTCCAGTCGAGGTCCAGCCAGCGGCCGCCAAAGGTGTGGACCAGCGTGCTGATGTAGGCGGTATTCTGGCCCCAGCCTGGCTCGCCGCGCAAGCAGATGCCGTAGACGCCCCGCTCCGGGTCGTGCAGTTTTTGTGCGAACTTCCGGATCTGTTCGTAGCTAGGTTGGAGGGGCATTTCCAAGCCGGCTTTTTGGAAGAGGTCCTTGCGGTAGTAAGTGAAGGAACTCTCTCCGTAGAAGGGAGCCGCGTACATCCGGCCCTGATAGGAGAGGCCTTGACGCACCACGTCGAAGATATCGTCGTAACCATAGTCCGTGCCCAGGTCATCGAGCGGGACCAGCCAGTCGCGCTCCCCCCAAAGCGGGGCCTCATACGACCCGATGGTAATGACGTCGAAGGTGTTGCTACCGGTAGAAATATCTATCGTCAGACGCTGGCGCAGGAAGTTCTCACCCAGCACCACCCAGTCCAATTTGACCCCGCTTTGCTTTTCGAATTCCGAGGAAAGCTGCTGCATCAGGATCATGTCGGCGTTGTTCACAGTAGCGATAGTCAGCTCCGGGCGCCGATCGGGATGATAGAAAATCCAGGCGACGAGCGCGGCACATGCCAATAGTCCCAGCGTTTTGCCTGTCCGGTTCGGAAGTGTCATGTCAGAATCAGCGTCGCAGGGGCACTGGGGTCTCGGCCCCTGAGCCCGTAATTTCGCGAGCCGCGGGCGAGAGTCTACCTCAGCGTGAAGGCCGCTTGCAAATTCCAACTGAAATTGGGATTATGCGCATTCAATATTTTGGGGTTGAAAAGGACAATCATGCTTCGCGCTACCATGACCCGACCGGGGAAAGTCGAATTTACGGAAGTTCCAAAACCCGGGTTCGGAGCCGAAGATGTTCTGTTGCGGATTCGTCGAATTGGAATTTGCGGCTCGGACATGCACGTCTATCACGGCAAACATCCGTATACTTCCTACCCCGTTATCCAGGGCCACGAGTTTTGCGGCGAGGTGGCCGAGGTCGGCCGCAGCGTGCAGCAGTTCAAAGCCGGCGACCTGGTCACGGCTCCTCCGCAGATTGTCTGCGGCCAGTGCCTGCCTTGCCGCGAAGGGCGTTATCACATCTGCGAGAACCTTAAGGTGATAGGTTTCCAGGCGCCGGGAGTCGCGCAGGAATATTTCCCCTTCTCTGAGTCTGCACTGCTGAAGTTGCCTGCCGGCTTCGCTCCGGAAATCGGCGCGCTGGTGGAGCCTGTAGCGGTCGCGTTCCATGCCGTCAGCCGCGCCGGCGACGTCTTCGGGCTGGGCGTGCTGGTCCTGGGTGCCGGGCCGATCGGGAACCTTGTGGCGCAGGTGGCGCGATGGCGCGGAGCCCGACAGGTCTTGATTTCTGACGTGAGCGACCACCGCCTCGCGATCGCCCGGCAATGCGGGATCGCCCACACGATCAATCCCTGCAGTGTTTCTCTGGAAAAACACGTTAACGAGGTTCTCGGACTTGATCGCGCCGATGTGGCCTTGGAATGCGTGGGGCTCGCCGAGACCGCCAACCATGCCATCCGCGGCGTCCGGAAGGGCGGCACGATCATCGTGGTAGGAGTCTTCGGCGACTCTCCCTCCATCGACCTGGGACTCGTGCAGGATCGGGAACTCGAAGTGCGAGGAACATTGATGTACCAGCGGCAGGACTATGTGGATGCCATTCGTTGTCTCGCTGAGGGTGGCATTGCCGTTGAGCCTCTCATGACGAGAACCTTCCCTTTCCGTCATTACCCCGAGGCATACGCCTTCATTGAAGATAACCGCGAAGATGTTATGAAGGTGATGATCGATCTGGACGGATCGGCGGACGCAAGCTGAATCTCCGGTTTGCCTCTGGGATCTTTTCGTGGAGGCCCCATCTCGATTACTTGTCTAACTCTCCATTTGTTGATGGGCAGTGCCTCTTGACTGGAAGGGCCTTACCCTTATCCTTACCCCGCAAGATGTAAGGGCAAGGGGGCTCCGGTGGCTGCAAATTGCCTTCGCGAGTCAGAAGTCCATGCCCTCGAGTTAAGACGGTATCTTGGTGTCAACGTACCCGCAATACCAATTTAATAAAACGATACCATTTATCAGGCCCGCTTAATACTCATTTCTAAAAAGATTAACGTTTTAGTAATTCCCATCTAACAAACTGAACTATAATGATTTAGCTTGAGCGGAGGGGATATGGCTGGCGTGGAACATTACGAATGAAGGTCAGATTCGTCTGAAAAAAACCTTGACAAAGCGACCTGGAGATTGTAATTTATCGGCGAAGCGTTCTGGGCAGAATGATTAATGTACTTTGGGTTGCAGGAGGATGGCACGCCTCCGGGACCCTAAAAGGAGTAATTCACGATGACGACGAAAACTACAGTGTTACGCCTAACTCTTTTTGCAGTCTTGATGGGGACGGTCGCGATAGTACCCGCGCTGGCCGGCTCCGCGGTGATTGGTTCGGTGGCTGGCAGCATGAACGCAACGGTGGGAGGCCAGTCGCTTTTGCCCAACACGACGATTTTTAGCGGAGACAGCCTGCAGGTAAGAGACGGCGTGGCCGTCGTAGCGGTGGGCAACAGCAGCCGAGTGATTTTCGGGCGAGACACGGTTGCCTCCTTCTTGAAGGAGTCAGACGAAGTCACGGTCATGCTCAGCCAAGGCAATGTTTCCATGCTCCACCCCAACGATGGTACTGCCGTGCGGGTGAAGGCGGGCGAGATATCCATTACTCCTGCGGCGGGTTTTAAGACCCTGGGTGAAGTTGCCATGATGAATGGCTCCATTGTGGTTACCGCCAAGGAAGGGGAGTTGCAAGTGGAGAATCATGGCGCGACGAAGAATGTGGCCAAGGGAGAGACAATCGTAATTTCCCCCAGGACCCGTGACAACAAGGGTGGGGGTGGTGCGGGCTGGGGTGGTGGCAGTAGTTGGATTGATGTTGCGATCCTAGGTGCAGCGGGCACGGGTGCAGTTCTCGCGGGTGTGGCCATGAGCCGTGCCGGCAACGCGACGACGGGGGCGAACCAAGCCATCAGCGCCGCCAACGCGGCAACCTCTGCGGCCAACGTGGCGAATTCGAATGCGGCAGCGGCGGCGGCCGCAGCGCAACAAGCGGAATTCCTGTCGGCTTGCACGTTCAACCTACTCCAAAAAGGCAACACCGCGAGCGCGAACCAAATTTACGGCTCCGCTTGCCCGACTTACAACAATGGCCAAACTCCCTAGTCTGTTGATGGGGTGGGTGGTAAGGCTTTCTGGCGAGTTAAGATTCAACGGCGAGCGGCATCCGGATTTGAATTGGATGCCGCTCGTTTGTGTTTAAGGGGCTTCCGAATTTACCTTCCCTCGTGTAAATTCCTTAATGACTTTGACCGGGTCTAACACCGGGATTTCAACCACTCAGCAAATCTGTGAATTCCTTCTTCGAAGCCGACTTTGGGGGAGTAACCAAGGACCTGGCAGGCTTTGGTGAGGTCGGCGTGTGTGAGGACCATTTCGCCGGCAGGCGTGGGGATAAACTTCCGCCGGACGGCTTTGCCCAATGCTCGCCCCAAGGTGTCCACCATTGTATCAATACGCACCGGGTGGGAGTTCCCAATATTGAAGACGTCGAATTTTCCAGGGACGCGGAGGGCGCGCAGGATCCCATCCACGGTGTCGTCAATATAGGTATAATCCCGCTCCAGACTGCCGTCACCGAAGATCGGGACTTCCTTGCCTTCCATAATCATGCCGGCAAATTTGCGGATTGCGAGGTCGGGACGTTGGCGCGGCCCAAAAACGGTGAAGAGGCGCACGCAGACCACCGAAAGGGCATAGGCGTGCGAATAGGTGAAGGCCACAGCTTCGCCTGCAACTTTAGTGGCGGCATAGATGGATAGCGGATGCGAGATTGTGGCGTCCTCCCGGAAGGGGGCGGGGCTGGAATGTCCATAGACGGAGCTTGAGGAAGCAAAAACGAAGCGCTGCACGCCGCTGAGGCGGCTAATTTCCAGCACCTGCGTGGTCCCGAGGACATTGAGGGAGGTATACGCCTCCGGTTGCGCGAACGACAGGCGGACTCCCGGGCGGGCCGCCAAGTGAATGACGGCATCGGGCTTAAAGGCGGCAAATACCTGGCGAAGCCCTTCGCCGTCGCGAATATCGGTGGGGAAGAATTGAAACTCTCCGATCGCCTTGACTTCGTCCAGGTTCGCACGCTTCAAATCCGCGGGATAATAATCATCCAGGTTATCGACGATGGCGAGTCGTTTGCCTTCGCCGAGCAGGCGCTGCGCTAGATGTGAGCCGATGAACCCAGCGCCGCCGGTGATGAGGATTTTGTCCATAGGCGGTCACTTCTTTCGCACTGCCTGATACTGGGCGTCGGGCGCCGACACGAGCTGGAGATGGCCTTGATCGTCAATCCAAAGACTGATCTGAGCCAATTCCGTGGTGAGAAGGAAGCGCCGGAGCGTGCGTTTTTCTCCATCGACGGTGACGGGGTCGGGACCCACTAAATTCAGGGTGATCACTCCCGGCAGCGCTTCCTGCGGAATGAAGGCGCGAAACGCTTGCGTTCCCCCCTTGGCCTGATCGTAGCGGGCGAGGGCTAGTTGATAGTGATGAATGATGTTGTCGTCAAGTACGATAACATCTTTGTCCAGCTTGAAGTCGCGCCGGTCGTCTTGCCCGGTTACCGTTTTGTAGCGTGTGTGAACCGGTTGGGTGCGAAAGTCAATGCTGAGTTGGGAAGACTGAGCCCCCTTCTGGTTCCAGGAGTAGGAAAGGGGATTGAGCTGAGGGTCAAGTAGAAGGTTCGAGGAGGTTCGGGCCTCCGTGCTCTTGCCTTTCTCCTCCATTCGAAGGTGAACATTCCCCTGGGCTTCAATCTGACCCGAGCGGACGCGAATGTCAAAGGTTTCGGTTCCAAGGCTTTGCCCGGCGGAAATGATTTCGAAGGTTCCGTGGTCGTTCAGGTCAGCAGTCGCAGTGCCGGGAGCTTGCCCCGCCAGCGGATCCGCAATCGGATGGCCGGCCGATATCGTAAGAAGTGTCATCAGCAATGCGCTACATTTTAGGGAAACCAGTGCAGGCTCCTTTCAGGTCAGAATACCCGCAAGCTCAAGATTTGCTCGACGACCTCTTCGGGTCTACGCCCTTCCGTCGAGATCCGATAATCCGCCATGCGGTAATAGGGTACGCGTTCGGTAAAAAGCTGCGTGAATGATTGCTCATCGCGAAAGAGCGGGCGATTCACCAAGCCTTCACATCGTTCGCGCAGGACCTCGGGCGGGCAGTCCAACCACACCGTCGTGCCCCCCGACTCGCGTATCAAATCCACGTTGGGGGGTTGAGCAAAAGTCCCGCCGCCCAGGGCGATGACCGCGGGTTCGGCTTTGGATGCTTCCGTCAGCGCGGCACGCTCAATTTGGCGAAAAAAGGGTTCACCGGAGTTTTCGAAAATCTCACGAATGCTCAACCCCTGCCCGGCTTCGATAACCGTGTCGAGGTCGATAAAAGGCCAATCGAGCGCACTTGCCAGCAAATTGCCCACCGTGGACTTCCCACTTCCCATGAAGCCCAAGAGGAATATCACTTTTCGGCGGTGGCGAATCATTCTGCGACGGAGTCCCGCATTAGAAGTGTCCAATCATGATTATAGTGGCGCAGTCATACACGGCGCAACTTTTAACCTGAGCGTACTTATTGTTTGTCGTTGTCAGGGGAACAGGGGTAAGATTGGTGTCAAACAAGATGAACGGCATTTTGCCGTAATTCCTTAGCATCCTGGAGGGATAGCGGAATGGGAACAACTCCCTCGCACCCGACGCGCTCCACCGACCGTGTGGCGCTTGTCATTCCAATCCAGATTTTCGGCGCGGATGTAGAAGGACGAGCGTACACCGAGGAAGCGCGAACGCTACTGGTGAGCCGCAACGGGGCATTGATCCTCGTGAACCGCAATCTGACCCCTCAGGATGAAATCACGATTCGCCATGAGAGCACCGGCAAAGAAGCGGCCGCTCAGATTGTGGGGCAAGTGCGGAAGGAGGCGGACGGATTTGTTTACGGCGTGAAACTCCTCGATCCCAGCACCAATCTGTGGGACATCAACTTCCTTCCGTTGAGCGAGTCGGAATCAGCCGTGGGGCGCACGTTACTTGAGTGCGCGAAATGCCGGCTTCGGGAGGTGGTTTATCTGGAGGAATTCGAGTCCGAAGTTTATCACGTCAATCGATACATCTATCACCCCTGCAAGCGCTGCCGCGAATCGACAATCTGGAATGAGACGGCCTACGAACCAACAGAGAGAGAACAGAAAATTGCCTGGCCCCCGCTAGTTCCACCTCCGGAGCACGCCCCAGCGCCTCGCTCCAAAGAAGAGCGCCGGCACGCCCGCATCCATTGCAATCTCCGCGCCTGCATTCGCTACAAGCAAAATTATGAGGAAGAAATTCTGGAGGTTAACGACGTCTCGCGCGGCGGTATTTGCTTCAATACTCGCAAGTATCTCGCCCCAGGAACCAAAATTGAAATCGCCATACCCTACTCTCCGGGCATGGCAAACATTTTCGTTCCGGCGGAAATTGTTCGCGTCAAGGCGATTCCAGACAAAAACCTATATGAGTGCGGTGCAGCATACCTCAAGCACTCATGAATCCAGCCACGCAGAGGCTGCTCGCGAGCCCCCCGCGACAGCCTTAGTATTGCGGGTGAATCCGGATGGTTCCGCTAAAGGATGTCAGCTCGACAGTGGCCTTGCCGGTATTGTGCGTCCCCAGCAGGCTATTCGACGTTCCGAGAGGTGAAGCCGACTCCCGCCGGTGGGTCATGGGCATGGTGTTGATCACTTTGCCCTTCAAGGTCTTGGCGCTCAATGTGTAAGAAGCCGAAGCCGGGCAGACGATATCTACATCCCCGCTGTAATCGGAGAGAATATAATCGCCGCGCTCCATGAAATCGCCTTCATAAAGGATGCGTCCGGAGGTGGTGCTGCCATGCAGGCGGGTGGTTAAGGGCGAAACAAAGTGCAGGTTGCCAGTAACCGAGTATGCTTCCACGTTACCGGAAGTCCGGATGACATCAATATCCCCCGCGATCGAGTGCACCATGAGATGGCCGGAATAATCGCGAATGGAAATGTCCGCGCCCACCGATTGCACGGAAGCATCCGCTTGCATTCCCTGCACGAGAATTTTCCCCTGAGGGTTGCGAATTTCGAGGGTAGCCCCGGCGGGAACATCCAAGGTGTAATCGACCGCTTGTTGGTTGGAGGGGAGGGCAGCATCCAACAGGTGAGTGTCGAAGTGGACCTTGTCGGGGAGAATCTCGCTATCTACCTCGACGCGTGGGGAAGCCACCACGTAAACCACATGAACCTGGGCTCTGTCCCACCCCCGCACGATGACGATACCTTTCAAGCTGTTCAAGCTGACGCGCGGTTCACGAGTGGTATCAAATGTTTTTTCGAGTCGTCCTTCGTCCGCGGCCCAAATGACGGCTGCGGAAAGGAGCATTAGCACTAGCGGTCGCAGGATATGCCTGACCGACTTCAAGCTTACGATAGTCCGGATCATCGACCCCGTGTCCCTCTCTCTAACGCCCTTCGAACTCCAACGCAGAAGACAGAATTTCAGCCTTTCTCGTATACGCTGTCAAGAGATAATCATGGGCCAGCGTATTTCCGGGCTCGTGTTGCAACGAGTCCAGACATTCCCGAATTGAACCATCCAGGGAGACCAGGCTCTTTTCGTAAGTGGCCTTCAGGTCAGGGGCCATGGATGCTTCACTAGCTTTGAAATTGCTTTCCAGATCAGAAACTACTCGGACTAGAGCGCCGTCCTCGGCCGCGGGCATTGCCGACGCCATCTGGGCCCCGGCGGGAGAACCTGCCACCTCATTCGAGGTGTCCCAGCGATACATGCTATTGGAAGGCAAGGTCAGCACTGATCCCAGAAGTACCAAGAGGGCCAAAACTCCCACGGGGATAGCGTGGGGAAACACGCGCCTCGCCAGGAGTTGACGCCACCCGCTGACAGGCGTGCCGAAAGCTCCCTCTGCCTCCAGCCGCGCACGCACGTTGGCCCACACTACGCGGGAAGGTTCTTCCAGTGGCAGTTCCCGCGCCGCTTGTCGGATTGACTGCAGGTCCGCCAGCAGGTTCGCGCACGTTGCGCAATCCTGTGAGTGCGAGATGATGAAGGGTCGTGATTCGCCCTCCAAATAAGCCTCTAACTCTTCACCAAATTGCGTGCAAGGAGGGATGCCGAAAGCTCCCTCCGCCTCCAGCCTCGCGCGAACGTTAGTCCAAACCATGTGAGAGGGTTCTTCCAGCGGCAGATCCCGCGCCGCCCGTTGAATCGATAGGAGATCGGCCAGCATGGCGCCGCAGGACATGCAATCTCGTGAGTGGGAGGCGATGAAGGGTCGCGATTCGCCCTCCAAGTAAGCCTCCAGTTCGCTAGCAAATCGCGAGCAAGCGGCGAATGCTTCGTTTCGGTTTGCTTCCATAATGCCTTCTATAATTCTTCCACCGGCTCCCCGGCCGGAAGTGATTCACCCGCAAATCTCGCGCCGTGATCCTGGCGCAGCCGCTCGCGCAGCTTCATGCGAGCCTTGTGAAGCTGCGACTTGGAATTCCCCACGGAGCATTTCATGATTTCAGCGATCTCGTTATGCTCATAACCTTCCACGTCGTGCAGCACAAACACTGTCCGGTAGCCCGGGGGCAAATCCGCAATCGCATTCTGCAGGCCAATGCGGTCAACCGAGCCTGTCAGCCGCCGGTCATCGCTGCCGTAATCGCGCTTAACCGGCTCGTCTTGAGAAGTGTCCACTTCGTCGAGCGAAATCTGCTGTAGTCCCTTCTTGCGCAAGTGCATCAGGACCACGTTCACAGCCAGGCGGTGAAGCCATGTCGAGAAGGCTGATTCACCGCGGAAAGTGGAAATCTTGCGAAAGAGCTGGAGAAACGCCTCCTGCGTCAGATCTTCCGCTTCCGCCGTGTTACCCGTCATGCGCAGGCACAGAGAGTAGACTCGCCGCTTGTGAGAGTCGAAAATCGCCGTAAAAGCTTCTTCATCACCTCGCTGTGCGCGCGCGATGAGCTGAGTGTCAGACGCAGCCTTCTGTGCCGGTGTCTTATTTGTGCTCAAGGAGTTTCACTACCGGCCGCACCTCAACTCCCCTGTTGAGATGCGGGGCAAGATTTCTGAGTTGTATTCTTCCTGATGATTGCTTTGCTCCAACGGTTACTGCTTGGTAGCCGCCAGCCCTCCTAATGGCTTTCACCGCCAAGGATGCGGATGACTGCCTTTGCCACGCCAGTGTTACCTGAGGTATCGGAGGCACGCAAAGACAGGATATGCTCCCCTGGCGCCAGATGGGGGAGCTTGATGGTAAAGGTTTCCTTCCGCGAATCCACGATGCCGTCATCGGACAGTACGTCGCGCCAATCTCCTCCGTCCAGGGAGGTCTCCGCGCTCCGGAGGGGAGACGTACCGTCCTCTGCGGAGAATTGCACCTCCACGGCGAAACCGGTAACAGTCTGCTTTACTACTTCCACATCCGGTGGCGTATTGTCAACCCAGAAGGGGGCACTTAGCAACTCGGATCTTCGCTCCATGTCGGGAGGATTGGACTCCTGGTCCGATGCTACCAAGCGCGCCACGTATTTACCGTCAGCCAGGCCAGTAGGGTCAATTGTGTAACTAGGTTGGCGAATTCTATCCTTGAGGAGATGCCATTCCCGCTCATCGGTAGCTTTCACATAAAGGGTGTAAACCAACTGGTCCCCGTTGGGGTCATCCGCCTGCCATGTCAGGGTTATGGGGGCCTTCCCAGGAGGTGCTGACTGGGGTGTTGACCCGTAACCGACTGAAGGTGAGGTAGATACGGTGATTCCGCTAACCATCGGCAAATTTGCTCCCGCCCCCGCCGCCCCCGTGCGTTCACTTGATGTGCTGACGTTCAATGAGTGGATTTGCGGTGGCAGGTTCTGATTCAGGTAAGAGAGTGTTACCTCATCCAGAGTGGGGGAGCTATTCCCTGAAGTGTGGAGGACCGCCTTCCACTGGATATAGCGGGCGGGTGGGTTCGCTACGGCATCGCCGTCGGGGTTACTGTAAGGTCCAGTCCAGTCACTCCAAGTGTGGTCGGGGCGGTCAGAATTGCCCGAGCGAGTAAAAAACTGCAGGTTACAGCCTGCCGGGACTTCCCCTCTCCAGGCTAAAACCCCCCAGCGGGAAACGAACTTTGTGTCCTTTACGACCGATTCGTACGTGCCCTCATGGGCCGGTGAGGCGCCGACGCGGAACAATTTGGCCACATTGCTCGTCGCGGCGTATAGGTCTGTGTCTCCAAAAAGCAGGCGAGTGGCAAGTGACTCATGTGTCTCCGTAAGAATCCTCAGGTTCGCGCTGTCGGGTTTAGCATCCAAATCGAAAATCCGTCCATTGCTGTCTGTGGTGAACAACACGTGGTCATTCCGCACAGCCAGCCCAAAAATGCTCTCGGTGCCGGAGCTCCAGATGGTTTCCACACTTGAATCCGGGAATATTTCAATCAAAGCTCCACGGCCAGTTCCCAACTGCATAGGAAAGAGCAGTGGAATCTGGGGAGTTGCCCGGTTGAAACTCGGGGTATGGGCTTCTCCTGGCGGAGCTTGTCCTTTGGCAGTGGATTCGGGTTCAGCCGAGGCCGTAACGGTTACCGTCGTGACGCCGCCGCCTGGCATGCCTTGGGGCGGCCCCATGAACATGTCCGGCGATCCCTTGCCTCCCGCCGCTCCCAGGGTGGCCGCAAAGATGTTGCCCTGCGAATCGACCGCCAAATCATGAATCTCGGGCAGAGCAGCCTGATATATAACGAAGGCCTTCCCCTCGGGGGAGAGGCGGTAGATCAGGCCGTTGGGCACGCTGCCCGCCAAGAGATTACCCTTGGAGTCAAGCCTCAGGCACATGATATGTGTCTGCTTGCTGTCAAAGAACACGTCTCCTTTGCCGGAGGGGTCCACGCGGAAGATCTGTCCCTTATCGCCGGTGGCGACGTACAATCGCCCCTGCGAGTCGAATTGCAACGCCCAGATATACTTCGCTTTGGGATCATAAAAGACGCTGGATTTTCCGTCCGCGGTGACTTTGTAGACTTTGCCCTCCGGAGAACTGCCCACGTAAAGATTCCCGTCACGGCCGACCGCCAGAGCGAAGATGTCTGGCTCCTGCGCTGTCAACAGTAGTCCAGATTTCTTTTCGGGGCTCACTCGGAAAACTTTGCCTTGGTGTCCTGTTCCGACATAAAGAACGCCATGGGAGTCGCGCGCCAGGGACAGGGCAAGAGCTTCTTCGGGGCTGAAGATGGATTGCGCATCGGGCGCCAGGGTCAAGTCGCCCTCCTTACTTAAGGAGACTCCGGTCAGGGTCCCCTGAAGCAATTCATCGAACGAGCCCACTTGCCAGAAGGTTGTTTCCACGGCGAAGGCTGGTAGGGTGATAGCCGACATCAGGAGCAATCTGCGAAGAAATTTGCCGAGTTTCATTCCCTGACCTTTCCCATTCATCCCAGCCGTTCGGCTGCGGATACCTACATTCCCGAACCTACCACCTTGAGGATCATCGTCTTCTGCCCATGGATGGCATAAGGAGTCGCTTTGGTTTCAAAATCGCCCACCACGGACGTCCCACTAAAAATCACACTGGATGCGGCACCAGAGTCCGCCATAAAAGTCTGCAAGAGGGAAGGTGGAGGAGACGGGTACTCGTCCCCTTGCATCGCAAAGGAGCGCTGGGGCGCCATCAGCAGGGCGTAGACGCGATTGTTCCGCCGCATCCGGTTAAGGGCGCGCACCAATTGCTGCGCGTCGCGGGGCACACCCCCGAGGGCGGAGAAACGAAATTGCATGGCATTGATGCTGGAACCCCCGCCTACCACCAGTTGCAGCATCTTGTCCGTAACACTCGCGGGCACATCCACCGGAATTCTCTCTGTCAGGGTCGCGCCCCAGGGTAGGCGGAGTAGGGCGGTCACTTCCAGATGGTCTCCGGGCCGAACTTCCGATTTCGTGCTCCAAACCTGCTCGATGGTGGCGCTGCGTTTTTCGTCTAGTGAGTCAATGCTGAAGTCGATGTCTTGAACCTTGAGGTCGGGAAATCCACTGGACATCAACATGGCCAGCGGCGTGGCCACGGTGGCCCCCACCATGTTGGCTGTCCCCACCTCACCGGACAGAACATCCTCCAAATCCACTGACTGGCCATTGGCCAGCCGGATCTTGGCGTTGACGTTCAGGGTGGAAGTCCCAATCGTGCGCTCTGTAACGCTTAGCGCGGATGTCACGGCGAGATTCAGGAGGAGGGGGGAAAGGAATGGCTCCTGAATCATCTCGAAATTGTAATCGGCCTTCCTGTTGAGCGTGGTATCCAAATGCACGTGTACGGGAATCATAGGCGGGGTTTTCTCACCCACCAGGCCATAAATTGCATCGAAGCGATCCTGTCGGATGCTGCCCACGATCGCGCCCGGCGAATCCACTTTGAATGAGGAGGCAATGTTGGGGATCACCACGATGACATGCGCGGGGGCAAAAGGAAACTGTGCGGGACCCTCGGCCAGAACCTGGTGGCCACATGCGTAAAGGTTGTTTCCCTGCCGAAAGGTGACGGTGCAGTCGATGTTCAGGTTCAGATCGCCCTTCACCAGCAGCAGGCTGATCATGGAGCCTGGCTCGAGGTCCGTGGGGCTCGGCGGCATGTTCTGCGTATTTCCTGAAATCGCACCGCCTTGCATGGGCTCCAGCCCCAAGCGGCGGAACTGCGGCGTAAACAGGTCTACGGCGGCATTGGAAAAGCCTCCGAAGCGCAAGGGAAGCAGCAGGGTGGAGAGGGTAGTCCCTGTAGTTTCCCGTGCCTGGGGAAGAAGGGAGAGATCAGGAGCAGCATTTTCATCCGGGATCAGCCGGCCGAGGCCAGGTAATCCGCCCGCGACGTTGGCAATGTGAAGGCTCTCATTGGGTGACCAGTGGGCATTAGAAGCCGGCGATGAGGGCACCACTGACAGCATCTCCTCAATAGGAGTGATTCCTGCTATCGCCTCCTTGGAGAGCGGAAACGAGCGGGATACCGCGCCCACCAGCTTGCCGTCCACATAGACTGGACTTCCACTCATGCCGGCGATCACGCCGGTCGTGGCGAGAGGGCCACCCGTTAGCCGCGCCAGGATAAGATCCCGTTTGGGGGCAATGGCGTTTTTCATCACGCCCAGGATTTCCACCTGGAATTCATCAATCTTGTCGCCCTGGAAAATGGTTCGCCCGACGCCCTTCAGGCCTGGGCGGACTTCGCTGAGGGGGAAGATTGGTGTGCTTGCCTGGCCCAGCAGGCAGCTCGCAAGAAAAAAAATCAACGCGAGGCTGGTAAGCAGTCGCTTGAGTATTATCATAGCTGGTACAGGCTCATGAGCTCTGGACAATATTCTAGTCTAAGGACATTCTGTGGATTGGTCAAGCAAACCCACGGGACATGAGCGCTAAACCAACCCTTGGTCGGGTCCCATAGCCCGCCATTACAGGCGGCACGAATTTGTGTCGTAGCTCCCTTAGTCCTAACCCTCCCGGCGTTCTCCGCGAATGGTCCCTCTGACTTGCGCAAGGGTCTCTTGTTAGATGAGGGTTTCGACGCTCACGTCTCCTCGGATTGGGGCGAATCTACGGGTCCTGCACCGGCACACCGGGAATAAACCTCGGTGTATACTCGTACTGCCCACTAGGCGAAAACGGCACATTGGCTTTTGGAGGAACGGTATGTGGGTGATCGTGGCCCTTGTAGTCATTGCGATGCTGATTGCCGCTGTGGGCGTGGCCGTTGTCCCGTACCTAACCTGGAAGCGGCTGCCAGAGGGGGCGGGAATAAACGGCATGGACCTTGTTAAGGATGGGTTTGTGGGCGCGGGCGTGGCGCCACGCGGTGACCATGAGGTGGCGCTCGTCGATCCCGGCGACGATGTCCAGGGCAAGGCCATCCTCGCAGAATTGTCCCGCCGCGGTCTGGGGCCTGACGACCTAACGGTAATTCTGCTGACGCATGGTCATTCCGAACAAAGAGGGGTTGCGCCGCTCGTGGAGTTTGTCAGTCATTAAAGAAGAACTCCGAGTCGAGGCCACAGACGCATGTGGGACCGCTATCGAGATTGGATGTACTCGTGGGAGACCCGGCTCAACGCCCGCGATACGAACCGGGTGGTTCGTCCCCTCGAATGGGGACTGGAGTGGACCGAGCAGTGGCCGGGGGTGAATGGCACGCGTGAATCGGCGCAAGCAAATCCTGCGGCGTACCTTGCCCAACTGAACCAGCAGATTGTTTCCGGCAGCGATGATTTCTACTCTTATCAAACTCCCTCTGATTTCCGCCTGGACGGCAACTTCCTGCTCTTTACTTCTCCGGTGCACACTCCGTATGCGATCAATAATCTTGTGCGGGCGCGATGGTTTCCTTCCGGGCATCGCCGCGCGCTTATCGTGCTGCCGCAGTGGAACGCTGACGCCGAAGGCCACAACGGACTCTGCCGGATTTTCAACATGCTGGGAATTTCCGCGTTGCGCCTGAGCCTGCCTTACCACGACTATCGCAAGCCGGCGGAAACCGAACGCGCGGATTACGCCGTTTCCGCCAATATTGGGCGCACCATCGATGCCGGGCGCCAGGCCGTCATTGACGCGCGCGCTTGCCTGGATTGGCTGGAATTGCAGGGTTATAGGGAGTTTGGGATCGTCGGCACCAGCCTTGGTTCATGTTACGCATTCCTGACCAGCTCGCACGACCCGCGTCTGCGCGTGAACCTCTTTAACCATTTCTCCGTGACGTTCGGCGATGTGGTTTGGACGGGCCAGTCCACGCGTCACGTGCGGCAGGGCGTGGAGAGCAATGTTGATCAGGAAACTTTGCGCCGGACTATGATGGCCATCAGTCCTATTTCTTATGTTGATAAGTACGCTCGCTGGGCAAAGAAAACGCTGCTCATTTACGCCGCTTACGACTTGACTTTCTTGCCCGTATACTCCCACCAACTCCTTGACGAATTCTCTCGCCGGGGATTGCCCCATCGCGCCCGCGTTCTCCCCTGTGGCCATTACACCACCGCCGAAGCGCCCTTCAAGTTTCTCGATGCTTACTATATGGTGTCGTTCCTGCAAACGGCATTTGATTGATACCGCGCTTCTATCAAAAAAAAGTTGGGGCCAATGAAAACATGCCGACGGCTGGCCGCAAGTGGGACGCGGTCCGCCAGAGTTCGGAAGCGCGAGGCGGTTGCCCAGGTTTGTGAAAAAAAGAACTAATTGCCAAAAGGGCAGCTACGTGCTATGCTGGCCGAGCCTGAGGGCTCGGCGTCTCCTCACCCTGCTGAGCGAAGGAACAAACCTTAAATTGGAGGAGAGGAGGATCGAGAATGCCACTCGGACAAACAAGACGAATTCCACGGTTCAGCGCCAAGGATCTGCTGGCGAGAATCAGCGAGGGGAAGACTGCCTTCTCCTATCGGCGTCAGGAAGTGATCTTCTCGCAGGGTGATCCGGCGGACTCGGTGTTGTACATTCAGAAGGGCCGAGTGAAATTGACCGTCGTTTCCAAACAGGGGAAGGAAGCGGTTGTGGCGCTTCTCGGTCCTGATGAGTTCTTCGGTGAAGGCTGCCTGGCCGGGCAACCCTTGCGCATGTCAACAGCCACGGCGACAGAAGAGACATCAACTCTTAGCTTTCGTAAAAAGTCCATGGTGCGGTTGCTGCACACCGACCCCAAATTCTCGGGGCTCTTCACGGCCCACCTGCTCTGCCGCAATATTCGATTTGAAGAGGACCTTGTTGATCAACTCTTCAATTCGAGCGAGAAGCGATTGGCTCGGATTTTGCTTTTGCTTGCGCACTTTGGCAAGGAGGGCAAGCAGGAACCGGTGATCCCGAAAATCAGTCAAGAAACACTGGCGGGAATGATCGGAACAACCCGGTCGCGGGTCAACCACTTCATGAACAAGTTCCGCAAGCTCGGCTTCGTCGATTACAACGGCGGCATGCTGGTTCACAGTTCACTCCTGAACATTGTCCTCCACGACTAGAACCCCCTCGCTAATGCCTCGGCCAACCAGAGCCTGTCTCGAGTCCCACCCATTTATTTGAAAAGTGTGCAATACAGAACAGATTTCCCTTCCTTCGGACGTTAGCCTGCCGTCGGCTGATTTGTAGGAAACCGCCGTATTCTGAAGCGACCTTTAACGTGCTGGGATTGCCGGGGCGAGTGCTGTGTGCAGTCCGCGCGGATACAAATGCTTCTGGGATCGGCTCCCCACATTAATCCGATCATCGAGGCGGCAGGCAAATGAATATTCTTCTCTACAATCCAGACAATGAAATCACCAACAATTTCATGCCGCATCTCTGGATGTTCCTCCTGAAATCGCTCACGCCCACGGGTCACAACGTGTTTCTCATCGATGGCAATGCGCGGCGCATGAGCAGTCAGGATCTCGTCGAATACGTCCGGGAGAATCAAATCGGCCTGGTGGGGATTGGCGCCATGACGCGCATGATCCGGAAGGCTTATCAGATGGCGGATGCCCTACGGGCGGCGGGCGTTCCGGTGGTGATGGGGGGGCCGCATGTCACCGAGGTGCCGGGCGAGCCGCTGGGACGTGACGGCGAACCTCGCCATGCCGACGCCGTGGCTCTGGGAGAGGCTGACCAGACCTGGCCGGCCATCGTTGCCGATGCGCAGCGCGGCACACTGAAAGAAATCTATGCCCCGGTGAATACAGACGGCAAAGAGGTGAAGCCTTCTCTCGATGACTACCCGGAAATCTCCTGGGACCGCATGGACCTTGACCAGTTCAACCTGATCAAGCACTTTCCCAAGACGGCACGGCGCCTGTTGTCACTAGCCGGCATGACGTGGCAGAGCTTCCACATGATTCCGATTGAGTCCGGCCGGGGCTGCCCCTATGGGTGCGAGTTCTGTACGGTGACGGGCTTTTTCGGGGACTCCATTCGGTTCCGGTCGAATGAAAGCGTCGTCAATGAGCTGCTGATGTTGAAGGCGCTCGAGAAGCGCCAAAAAGGAAAGATCGGGGTCTTCTTTATCGACGACAACTTCGCCATCAATCCCCGGCGCACCAAGTCCTTACTGCGCGAGATCATCGCGCGTGGCGCGCAGGTGCCCTGGATAGGGCAAATCAGCATGAACCTGCTGCGCGACGAGGAACTGGTCTCCTTGATCGCCCAAAGTGGCGGCAAGTGGATCTTCATAGGCCTTGAGTCCATTGACCCGGAGAACCTCAAGAGTGTCAGCAAAGGATTTAACAAGCCGGACGAATATCAAGCCATACTGGAGCGCCTCGCACGCTACAACCTCTTTGCCATCACCGCCTTCATCTTTGGGATGGACAGCGACACGCCGGGTGTGGCTGAACGGACTCTGCAAGTGATTCGTTCTTGGCCACCCGGGATTCCTGTCTTCGGATTGCTGACGCCCTACCCGGCGACTCCACTCTACGACCGGCTGGCAGCGGCTGGGAGGCTCACTCGGCCGAAACACTGGCTGGAGTTCAAACCTTTCACGATGAGCTTCACACCTCTGGGGATAACCGCCGACCAGGCGCAGGCGGAGATTCGGAAGGCCTGGACGTGGGCTTACGATCCCGCGACCACCGCCTCTGCCATGAGATGGTTGGAATCGAGGCCTTTAGGTGACCGCCTGATTCATATGTTTAGCCGTCTGGTCTTCCGGGGAATTTACTTTCCCCAGATGAGGCGACGGGAATGGGTGCAGGTGCTTTTCGAAAACCGAGGTCCCATCCTCCGCCTGCTCACCCAGGCCCTGGGGCTCAAATTCCGGCTGCAACCACCCAAGCGGTTCCCGCTCGATTCGCAAGTGCCGATAGAGCGCCCGACATTTACCACGGAAGAGGCGGGCGGGTAGCCATCTCTAACGGTTCGGGGAGCCCTGGTGTGTCGTCCCACGCAGTTGTTTACAATCAACTAAGGTGGGTCTTCTATTCCGGAAGTAAGGGCGCATGGCCGTGCGCCTCCACAACGCCAGGCCCCACACCTCCTCTGTCAAGAATTTGCTGGGATGGTACACTCGCAATTGGGCCAGCGCTGACGGGCTTCACAGCAATCTTCCCGCGTCGCCTGCCTTGAGGTCGAGCGGTCGCCCTCGATCAAGATGGGTGGACGTTCACACCCAGCGCCCCCAATCCCGAACCTCGAATCCCGAGTTTTGACATTGCCGTTGCGCCTGCCGTGCGGCTTGATTCATAATGAGCGGGTAATTTATCCCCCTGAGGTGTCTCCCTTGGCTGAAGATCAACCTTTTTCGTTTGCGGATTCGATTCGGGAGGCCCGCCAGCGTTTGGCGCAGGAACTGCGCGCGCAGACCGAACAGATGCAGAAGCTCGATCGGGAATTGGCGGAAATGCACGTGCTTCACGACCGGGGCGAGCAGGAAGCTAACCGTCAATGGGATGAGATTGCGCGCAAGGCCGCGCTTGCCTCCCCGCCGCAGGGTTCTCCGGATAAGGCGCTGGAAGAGGTCTTGGGCGCAGTCCGCGCCCTGATGACCTGCACGATACCCGAGCAGGTGTTCGAGATCCTCACGGAAGAGGCCTCGCAGTGGGGCGTGCGCGCAGCGATTTTCGACGTGCGGGGTAAAGTAGCGTGGGGCGCGTCAGCCCGCGGTTTTGGGCCCGCGCTTTCGGAGAAGAGCTTGCGCAGCCTGATCATTCAACTTAAACAGGACAACCCCTTCCGGCAGGTCTGCGAAACCGCCGGGCACGTGGACGCCAGCGCCGAGACCCTGAAGAAAAACCGCAATGTTTTGGACAAGCTCAAGCCTCCCGCCCATGCCCGGGTGCTTCTGCTCCCGATTCGTTCCGCCGGCGCGGTTTCAGCAATCCTTTATGCCGATCCCGGCGAGGAAGGGCATTCGCTCCCGGTCAATGCCCTGAAGATTCTCGCCGAATTCGCCGGCGCGCAAATCGATCGCCTGATCGCGCTGAGCGGCGGCTTCTCCGACGAGAGTGGGGAGGGTAAAGTTGTAAAGGCTGCAGAAACCCAAGCGTCCGGGGAAGAATCCCCGGTGGAGGTTGCCGTTGAGGAACCTGCGCCTGCGGAATCGCCCGCCGAGGAACTGGTGCCGGTGGAATCCCCTGCCCGCGCGCCCGCACTTGCGGAACCCCCCGCCCGCGAACCTGCGCCTGTGGAACCCCAAGTCAAGGAACCTCCGCTTGTGGAACCGCGTGCTGCTGAACCTGGGGTGGAGGAGCCTGTCGTCGCAAAGCCTGTCGTGGAGGAGGCAGTCGCCGAGGTGCACACAGAAGTCAAAGAAGTCAAAGTGGTGAAGCCTCCCGTGCCTGAGCCGGAGCTGCCCGCGCCGCCCGCGAGAGTTGTCGTGGCGCCGGAACCCGCAGCCCCTGTGATCGAAACCGCACCCGCACCGCCCGCTGACCTGCCGGAATTGGAAGTAGTTCCTCCGCCACCGCCCATTGAGCCCCCCACTCCGGTGACCGTTGCTGATGGCGTGCTGCCTGCGGCCCCCGCCCCACCAGCCAGATCCGACGTTTCGTTGCTCAGCGAAGCCGAGCAGAAGGTGCATAAGGACGCGAAGCGGTTCGCCAAACTGCTCGTGTCGGAAATCGAGCTTTACAACAAGGCCAAGGTGGCCGAAGG
>Ga0335085_10003843_pt1 | contig 25490 bp, 18 predicted proteins | sample Lox_Sample_45_FD_206712 | JGI IMG/M metagenome (GOLD analysis project Ga0335085, IMG submission 206712) | Soil microbial communities from Loxahatchee National Wildlife Refuge, Florida, United States - Lox_Sample_4.5 | ecosystem: Environmental > Terrestrial > Soil > Wetlands | place: USA...
GGCGCCGCGCCGGACCATTGCACCCCGCCGCCGACATAGAAGAGCGGCTTTTCGCTCTTCTCCAGGGCTTCGACCGCGCGCTCAATCTGGCGCGGATTGCCCTTGAGCGTCGGCTTGTAGCCGCGCAGCTCGACCCGCTCGGGATACTTGAAGGCGTGCTCGGCCACCTGCACGTCCTTGGGAACGTCGATCACCACCGGCCCGGGCCGGCCTGTGCTCGAAATATAGAAAGCCTCTTTGACGATGCGCGCGACATCGCGCACGTCCTTGATCAGGTAATTGTGCTTGGTGCAGGGGCGCGTGATGCCGACGAAATCAGCCTCCTGGAACGCGTCGTTGCCGATCATCGTGGTCGGCACCTGCCCCGAAATGACGATCATCGGGGTCGAATCCATATTGGCGTCGGCGATGCCGGTGACCGTGTTGGTCGCGCCCGGTCCGGAGGTAACCATCACGACACCGGGCCTTCCGCTGACGCGCGCGTAGCCTTCGGCCATGTGCGCGGCGCCCTGCTCATGACGCACGAGCACGTGCTTGATCTTTGAATCGAGCAGGGCGTCATAGGTGGGCAGAATCGCGCCGCCCGGATAGCCGAAGATTACGTCAACCCCTTCGGCGACCAGGCTTTCGATGATGATTTGCGCTCCGCTAAGTTTCTTCATCGGCGACACTGCTGCACGAAAACAGACCTCCTGAGGGTTAGACCGCCAAGCGTACACTAAACGAAGGGAATCGCTCAACGCGGCCCGCGGCGGGCGCGCCGCTTCGAGGGCTCCGCCGCCGAAGCCGACTTTCAGACGCCGCCGCCTGGAGTTAAGCGTGACTTGCGCGTTCAGTAGCGCAACACGAAACGCACGTCGCCCAGGCGCACCTGGTTGCCGCTGGTTACGCGCGTCGAGCCACGCACCTGCTGCTCATTGACGTAGGTGCCGTTGGTCGAGTTGAGATCGGTCAGCTCGAAAACTCCGTTACGGCGCATCAGCCGGGCGTGGGCGCGCGAGACGCTCGCATGCGGTATCACCACGTCGTTGTCTTCGCCGCGGCCGAGCGAGACCTCGTCCTTGAAGAGACTGTACTCGGCCGGCACCGGATCGATCGCTTCGAGGAGGCTAAGCCGCGCCTCGTTCGCCGCCATCGGACCCGACGAGGGCGGTGGCGCCGACGACACGGTGCGCGCGACGGGCGCGGGCGCCGCGGTCACCGCAGGACGCGCGGCAGCGCGCGGCGGAGGCGGCGGCGCGGTCTGGCTCTGCGCCTCAACGATCGCCTTGAGTTCCTCAGCCGATACCCCAAAGCGCACCCGCGACAGCCCGAACAACCCCATAATCGCGATCAGCGGCACCGCCAGGTTCCACCAGTTGAAGGACAACTGCCGGAGTCCGGTGCCCCCCATGTTGGTATCGGCCTCCGCGCCCCCTTCGGGGACGTTGATGGTCGCGCCGCCGACGCCATGCACCTGATAGGAGGTCTCGGCGGAGCCGGTCTGACCGTTGTAGTTGATCTTGAGTTCGACCCTGCGATCGGTGCCGTCCTCGATCGGACGCGGCGTGCGATAGGTCAGCGAGTATTCGGTCGCGATCGAATGTCCGATCTCGCGCACCAGCGAGGCAAAGCGCCCCTCCTCGGTAACGATGTTGTAGGAGCGGCCGTGCGTGGCCTCGACTATTTCGGCGTACTCGGGCGCGATGAACGGCGGCGGCACCACCGCGTAGAGGGTAAGCCCATTGCGCTTCATCATCGCGGCAACGTCGCTCCCGGTGAGATCGGTCACGTCCTGGCCCTTCTGATGGTGATCCCAGAAGGCCTGGTCGTGCTGGGTGTAGGCGGAGCCGTCGCCCTTATGATGCGGCGGGGCGTCAGTGACTATGATGATGATGCCCTGGGCCTGCGGGCGAAATGGAAAGCTCGCGGCGTAGGCGAGCGCGTCGAGCTGATCTTCGGGAATATCGCCGCCGCCCGAGGCGTGCAGCGTGCCGACCCAGCTGATGAACTGGTTGACGTCCGAGGTCATGGTTTTCTGATAAGAACAATTGCAGTCCGCATATTTCGACACCACGTAGTCCTCGAACGTGACCAGGCCCAGGCGATAGTCGCGATTGTTGGCGGCGAGGTCGTGGGCGAAATTCACAATGTTCTGCTTGACCGCGTCGATATACGGCTGCATCGACTCGGTCACGTCCATTACGAACACGATGTCTACCGGACGGCCCTGTCCCACGCCCCGAAAATCAAGAATCTTCGCCGGCTTGCCGTCTTCGAAGACCTGCACGTCATCGGGGCGCAGATTGCCCACCGGCTGCCCGTCCTGATCGGTCAGACCGAAATCGAGTTCGACGCCGCCGTCGGAGTCGAAGTGCTGCAAGCCCGGATTGCCGACCACGACCTGCATCGAGGCGAGCGCGTTCGCCACCGTGCACAACTGGAAGGCGACGAGCGCGGCAAGGACCAGCGCGGCTGCGATCACGGCTTGCGGGATACGCTTCATGTCAGCAGAAATTCTCCCGGAATTCTCTTTGTGCGCCGGCCATGCAGTCAAGTCCCACGCCCCGGTTTACGTTGCGGCGCGCGAATGGTTGCTTGCCTTCGCCTACAGGTTAGGTTATCCCAAGCGGGAACCGAAATCTTCGTAGCAGGCTTTGCGAGTGAAACAGCTTACGTCCTGGCGGGCAGCGATTGCCCTGCTCGCACCGGTGTTGGTGCTTTTTTCCGTAGCGCTGGTCCCGGTCGAAACCGGAAGGGCCCAGCAGACTACGAACGGCGGCACCGTCGTCATCGCTCTTACCGGCTCTCCACCAGCGACCCAATTGCCGTACACGCCGGCTTTCCAGAGCCTCGCGTTCAACGTGCTGGCGGTCAGGCTCAATCCGAGCACCGATCCCAGCATCTTCCAGGACCAGACCGATCCCAACTGGGTCACGGTCCCAGTGGCACAAGGAGTCGGGCTAAACACCGGCTCCATGGTGGACGTATTCACCCAGCTCGCCGTGTTGTTCAACCTCAACACCACCGGCCCCAATCCCGGCTCCGCCGGCACCGGACCCAGCGAGCTGCAGGTCGATATGAACCAGATCCAGACGGTGCCCCAGCTGTTGAACAGCCAGCTGGTGCCGGCCAACACCTACCACGCGATTGAGCTGGAGCTCGACGGCAGCAATGCTGGCACGGTCGTTCCGATCTGCCTCGAAGAGGCTTCCAGCCAGCTCGAAGGATGTATCGCGTCGCAGATCGCGCTGGTCGATCCATCGGCGTTCCTGACTACCACGAGCGTGACCGGGGTCAGCGTGCCGCTCGGCGGGCTCACCACCCTGGTCATCACCATCAACCCGGTGACTTCGGGCGTTCAACCTTTTGCCGGGCGGCCGAACTTCAGCGGCGGGCTATATACGTTCTCGCCGAGCATCTCGGTGACGAGCACGGTGCTGCCAAACGTGGTCAACACGCTAGGCGAGGTAACCGGCTCTGCCTTCGGGGCGACCCAAGTCGCGGCCGAGTTGGCCAGCACCGGCCAGGTGGTCGAAATTGCGACTCTGGGCGGCGGCCAATATCAGTTGCCATTGCCCGCGAGTCCTGACGGTACGCTGTATGACCTGGTCGCCTCCGGTTCGAGCTCCGCGTACGCCTTCGCGCACAATGTCCTGGTGCGGCGAGGCAAAATACAGACGGTACAACTCAACTCGTCGGGTGCCGGTCAAATCTCGTTGGCCGGCAAAGTGACCGACACTTGCTCGGGGATGGCCCTGCAGGGGGCGACGCTCGAGATTCTCGCGCCGGCGCCAGGCAGCGGCGCCGATTGTACCCAGCTGCCGACGCCTTCGGACTGCGTAGTGCTGGCAAGCGCCAATACGGACGACACCGGAACTTACCCGATGTCGTCCAGCAATCTCGTGACACAAAGCTTCGACCGGGTACCGAAAGGCAATTACACAATGCTCGTCACCGATGCCGGCTACGACACCGTCGCTTCGAGCATGACGATCAACGGCGGCGCCAGCTGTTCCTTGGGAACGGGAGGCTCGTGTAATTTCGCGCTCGGACGATCGACGGTCGAGGGCCTGGTGACGATAAGTCCGCCAGTCCCTAGCCCGCGCGCGCTCAACGTGCTGGTGACCGCCGAGGACCACGGCACGCATCACATCGAGAACGTCACTCTGACCAGCGTGCCGGTCGGATCCAGCGCCGCGCCGTTCACGATGTTCGTGCCGGACGCAGCCAACGTCGCCTCGCTCGACATGTACGCGACAGTCAGCGACTATTTCAACGGATTGCCAGAGAAAGCGACCGGCCACACGGTCGCGGTGCTGTCCGGCTTTGCGCCGGCGTCGCGATGCGGCACGGCCGCGACCCGTCCGACGCTCTCGATGCAGTGCGCCGGGCATGGGTCGATCATGGGCTCGACGGCCGTCTTCGACGACGGCACCTCGATCGTGCTCTCCAAGGACGGCGTGCAGCTGATGTCGACGGGTATCGGCCCCCGCGGCAGCAACGTCAAGGGGGAGTTTTCGTTCTGCGCGCCGGTCGATACCGGCCCCTACCAGTTGCAGCGCTTCGAAGCGGTTCCGCCGGCCGCGATGCCCACGCCGGTCGCCTCGCCGACTCCGATAACGATGACGCCGCCGATACAGGTCGGGCAGCCCTGCAACAGCATCTGCGGCACGGGCAGCGGGAACTGCCTGGTCTGCACCAACCAGACCGGCGTGACGGTTCCGTAGCTCCGCCGAGAGATCAGCGATGAAAGGGAATTTGAAACTGAAGTGGTCGTCAGCGCTGCGGCACCTGGCGCTCGCGATGCTGACTTTCGCTTGCGCCGCATGCGGCGGCGCGTTCGGCACGGCGAATCCGACCGCACCCGGCAATACCTCTCAGGTCCCGGCGGAGAACAGTCTGTGGGTGCTCGGCACGCCGGGCACGCCGTTCCAGGCGCTGGTCACCGACAGTTCGCAGTCGTGGAGCTTTCGCGGCGTGGTGCCCGAAGCGGTGGTGATCGTCAACAACGCGCCCGGCACGCAGATGACGGTCACCAAACTCACCAATAATTCCGCGCTGATGACCACGCAACTGTTCAACGGAGTCACGCTGGTGGCCGAGGCCTCGACCAACGATCCGTTCGGTACCACAGTAGTGCAGACCTTCGGCGGCCTGACCGGAGTCGCACCGCACGCGAATCCCGATATCCGGATCTTCATGAAGGGACCGGCCAGCGGGCTGCTCACCGGATTGGTCGAGGATCTGTCGCTGAGCTTCGTGTTCGAAGCGCGCGCCCCGACGCTGTTTCTGTTCGAGCATCCCGACGCCCGCGTTGACGCGATCATCAATTCGGTCGACACCGCCGGAACCATCATCGCCGATATCCAGTCCAACGGCGTGGTCGCAGTGCAAGCGAGCGGAGGTCCCCGACTGCTCATCAAATTCCCCTAGCGCGCGGCGACCGCGGCCAGGCGGCGCTGCGCGCCGGTCCGCTCACGCCATAGTGGACGGCGTGGGACGGACAGGCTAAATTTGCCAAGCCGTTTTTTTCGATTGTGATCTATGGGTTAAATATGAGGGTTGGGCCCTCTGCTGCCGGTGTTGAACTGCCCGGCGTTTTCGACGACTCGGGGCGAATCGCGACCGCAAAATGAAATCGATCTGGTTCCGTCGGATCCTGCTCGCCGCAGTGGCGATCCTTCTATTGGCTGCCATCTTCCCGGCTCTCAGGTATTACCGCTATTTCAGTTCGCACGTCTCCACCGACGACGCCTACGTCGACGGCACCATCGGCCTTATTTCGTCGCGAATCTCCGGCACGGTTACCAAGGTCTTCGTCTCCGACAACTGGCGCGTCAAGGCCGGCGACACGCTGGTCGAGCTTGATCCGAGCGACTACCAGGTTCAGGTCAACGGCGCCGAGGCCCAACTCGAGCGCGCCCGTCAGACTGTCGACCAGCTTTATGCCCAGGTCGAGGCCGCGCAATCGGGCCTGAAGCTCGCCGAATCGCAACTCCGGCAGGCGCGCATCGACTACGACCGGGCAAAACAGCTCAAGGCTCAAGGCGTGGTATCGGCCGAGTACTACGACCAGGCGACGACGGCACTGCGCGTCGCGATGGCTACCCAGGGGCTGGCCAACCATCAACTGATGCAGGCCGAGGCGGCCCTCGGGACCAACGGCGAGGATCACACCCGCTACCAACGGCCGGTGGTTCAGCAGGCCAGCGCAGCGCTGCAGGCTGCGCGGCTCAACCTCAGCTACACGATGATCAGGGCCCCATTCGACGGAATCGTGACCCGCAAGAGCGTCCATATCGGCCATCGCATCGAAGCCGGACAGCCACTGATGGCGCTGGTTCCGATCCGCGGCCTCTACATCACCGCCAACTATAAGGAGACCCAGCTGACCGACGTCCGCGTCGGCCAGCCGGTCGAGGTCGAAGCCGACATCTATCCCGGCTACATCTATCAGGCCCACGTCGATTCGATCAGCATCGGCACCGGTTCGGCCTTCGCGCTGCTGCCGCCGGAAAACGCCACCGGCAACTGGGTCAAGGTCGTCCAGCGCGTACCGGTCAAGATCGTGCTCAACGCCCCGGAGCCGCTCGACAAGCCGCTCAGGATGGGTCTTTCGGTCGAGGTTACAATCGACATCTCCGACACCCGCGGACCGCTCCTCACGTCGACACTCCAGCACGACCTGGGCGCGCGCGGCGTAATTCCCGAGACGTTGCGGAAGACGCCCGACGAAGGAACGCAGAACTACCACTTTTTCGCTCCTTCGCAGCAGACGCCGTCCGGCTTACAATCGAACTCCGCTCCCGCAAGCCCACCGGCAAATCCGGGTCCGCCGCCGGAAGCCGGAGCGCCGCCGAAGTAGCGCCGGAGCCGGCGCGGTTAACGCTGATCGCGGTCCCGCAGTTCGCCAATTGCGCGGCGCACGACACGCATACTAGGCTCGCCTCGCCGTGCCCGACGCCCTTGCCCAAGTCCCCACCGAGCCCGAAACGCTCTCGGCTGCGCTCTGCGTCTATTTTGACACGGCCGTAGAGGACTTGCGTGTACTGGCGAGCGGATGGGAAACGACGCTCTACGAGTTCAGTCTCCGCGAGCGGAGCGCGATGCTGCCCGGCGTCGAACCTCGCGCACCGCTCGTCCTGCGCATCTATGCCAGCATCGAGGCCGCGAACAAGGGCGCGCTGGAGTACCGCATCATCAGCCACCTCGCGGCCGTCGGGTACCCGGTGCCGCAGCCCCATCTGTTCGAGGCTGGTGGCACTGCGATTGGCGCACCTTTCCTCGTCATGGAACGGCTGGGCGGCGGACCGCTGTTTGCGGTTCGCTCTTTCCCGCAGGCCTTCAAGACCTTCTCGGCGGGTTTCCTCGGTTTCGTGCAGGCGCAGGCGCGGCTCCATCGGATGCCCATTCAGCCCGCCACGTTCGACGCACTGCAAACCCCGGCGGCCGAGCGAGAGGGCGCGGCGGCACGCCTGCTGGAGCGCACTCTCGACATCATCGCGGTGCGCGTCGAACAGGGCCCGCTGCCGGGATTGGCTCCGGCGCTCGCGCGTCTGAGGCGCGACGCGGAGAAGTTCAGCGAGGCTCCGCCGTCGCTGCTCCACCTAGACTACCATCCCCAAAACGTCCTGGTTAAGGGCTTTCGCGTAACTGGAATAGTTGATTGGGCCAACGCCGCGATCGGCGATCGACACTTCGACGCGGCCACCACCGCGGTGATCCTCTCGACCAGCGCGATGGAACATCCGCGCTGGATGCGCGACAACGCGGCTGGGAACAACCTGCGCCGCGTCTTCAAGGCCCTGTATCTCGCGCTCTACCAGGCCTTTGCCCCGATGAATCTGGCCCGCCTGCGCTACTACCAGGGCGTCGCCGGGGCGCTTCGGCTCTCGATGCTCGGAATGATGCGGGTGCGCGGGCCGCAAAGCGTCGGCTTTCAGCCGGGGGCGATTAGCCAGGTCACGCCGGACGTGCTGCGCCTGTTGACCTGTTACGTCGCAAGCAAAACCGGCACTGCGGTAAGTATCTCATAAGTGAGGGACTCTCTCGCGCCCAGACGATAACTAACGCCAGTTCTTTCTCTCAATCGGAACGGGACAAGCGTTTCTTCAACGAAATTGCGCCGATTGGCGCTATCTCCACATATGGACTATAGTATCCATAAGCAGAGCGACCCAATGAGCGCGCCCGAAAGACTGAGCGAACGTCTGGATGATGCGACGCCCGAGCGCCGTGACCCGGAGGTGCGCCGCCGGCTCTCCGCGCCCGCGATGCGCAGCTTTCTCAACGTCTGCCTGGCGTGGAATCTCGGCGTCAATCAGCAGCGCGGACTGCTTGGATGGCCGGCCGCTTCCACCTATCACAAGTACAAAGCTGGCCAGATCGGCACACTCTCCTTCGACATGCTGAGCAGGATTTCGCTGGTCCTCGGAATCTATAAAGCACTCCACATCCTCTATCCCCAGGCGGAACTTGCGGATCAATGGGTCAAGCTTCGCAACGCAAGCCCGCTGTTAGGCGGCAGGCCGCCGGTCGAGTTGATGATCGATGGCGGTATCGACGGTCTTTACCGGGTTCGGCGTTTGCTCGACGGCCGGCGCGGCGCGTGGAACTGAAGCCGCCGCTCGCCCATGTCACAAGGCGCGCGACCTTCCGCCTGATCCCCAGCCGCTATCCTTCGGTAGGAATCTTCGACGCCGTCGCGTCGGCCGAGGACCTCGAAGCGGTTTTCGAGCTAGAGGCGTGGACCAACGACAGAATCAGTAACGAGCTGGGCGTCCTGCATACCATTCCAGGCGACGAATGGCTCACGGGACGGCCGCTGGCCACGGTCGTGATGGCGGCGTTTTGCCATCCTCACCCCGCCGGCGGGCGTTTCAATGACCCAAGCCGCGGCGCCTGGTATGCGGCGTTCGCGCTCCGAACCGCGCACGCGGAGGCTATCCATAACCGCACGCGCGAACTGCACGAGATCGGCGGCTGGTTCGATACCTTCGTCCAGATGGCAGCTTATCTTGCGGATTTCGACGCCACCTTTGATGACGTTCGCGCCAGCCGCTTCTCGAGATACTTGAACCCCGACAGCTACAAGGCCTCGCAGCGGCTTGGCCGCCGGCTACTTGACCAGGCCTCCAACGGAATCATCTACCCGAGCGTCCGCGACCGGGGCGGCACCTGTATCGTTTGCTTCAGACCCAAGCTCGTCGGGCGCGTCCGTCAGGGCGGCTTTTACGAATATCGATGGACCGGAGAGCGTCAACCAGCGATCACGAAACTTTGATCCTGGCGAACAAGCAGGCCCTCCCCGGTGCGACTCGGCGCGGTTGTTGTAACCCCAAACGCGCGGCTTCGTCTTATGTGACGGCAGCCCGGATCACGGGCATCAACAGCGAGGTAAAGGTAAAATGGTTGGAAAGACAAAGCTTTCACGGGTGGCGGTGGCGGTCGGCGCGATGCTCGCGATCGCCTGCAGCGCGGCGCTCGCGCAGGGATTCGGGGGTCATCGCGGCGACGCGCATCTGTTTATGCTGGCGAAGGCGGCCGGTATTGACCACTCAGCGATGCATGCGGCCTTCAAGGGCGATACGAACCTGAAGACTGATTTCCAGAACGTGAAGACCACGCATCAGGCGCTCCTCACGTGCCTGGCTTCCGGCGGCGCCTGCGACAGCCAGATTTCGGCCTTCGCCGCTGCGCAACAGGCGCTGACGGTCGAGAAGTACAAGGTCTGGGAGGGCGTGTTCAAGAGCGCCCCCAACACCTCCAAGTCCACGGCGCTGCTCGGCCAGATGCAGCAGCTCGAGCAACAGCGCCATGCGATTTTCCAGCAGGCTTTCGGCGCGCAGACCGGCACCGACGTCTCTGACGGACCTGCTCCGTCGCCGCAGGCGGAGTAGCAGACGCGAGTACCTTCCCGGATAGAATCAAGCGCGCCGCGTTGATGGCTCGGTCGGGAACGGGCCATGGACGCGGTGCCTTGTCAAAGTGGGCGGCGGGCGCGCACAATCTGGGCTGATTGTCTAAGGGTCGGAAGCGAAAATAGCTTGAGGAGGCTACTGCGGCGCTGGAGTTGGATCGCGGCAATTGTCGCCGTCGTGATCGTCCTCTTATGGCTCAAGCACGCTCCCGCACCGGCCAGCTACGTCACCGCTGATGTCGAGCGCGGTGACTTGGTGCGCGCGGTCACCGCAACCGGCACGGTCAACCCGGTGGTGACCGTGCAGGTCGGCACCTACGTATCGGGCCCCATCGTAAAGATCTACTGCGACTTCAATACCGAGGTAAAAAAAGGGCAGATTTGCGCCAAGATCGATCCACGGCCCTACCAGGTCACGGTCGAGCAGGCGAGCGCCAGTCTGGCCAACGCACGGGCGCAGTTGAAGAAGGATCAGGCGAACCTCAGGTACGAGCAACTGACCTACGAGCGCAACCAGGCGCTGATGAAGGATAACGTGGTAACGCAGGACGCTCTCGATAGCGCCCGCAGCGCCGCCGAGCAGGCTGCGGCGCAGGTCGAGCTCGATCGCGCCAGTATCCGCCAGCAGGAAGCCTCACTCCACGCCGCCCAGGTCAACCTGGGCTATACCGATATCATCTCGCCGGTGGACGGCACGGTGGTTTCCCGCAACGTCGACGTCGGCCAGACCGTCGCCGCAAGTTTTCAGACCCCGACGCTCTTCCTGATCGCGCAGGATCTTACCCGGATGCAGGTTGACGCGAGCGTCAGTGAGTCCGACGTCGGCCCGGTACGCCTCGGCCAGAGCGCCGAGTTCACGGTTGACGCCTTTCCCCATCATCCGTTTCCCGCGACTGTCACGCAGGTGCGCCAGGCGCCGGTGACCGTGCAAAACGTTGTCACTTACGACGTCGTGCTGGGCGTCGCCAACCCCGAACTTTTGCTGAAGCCCGGGATGACCGCCAACGCGAAGATCATCACGGCCGAGGAGCAAAACGTGCTCATAGTGCCGCTGCAGGCTCTCCGCTTTTCGCCTAACGGCGGCTCCGGCAAAGGCGCGAGAGAGGAGCATCGTCACGATGATCATAAAGCAGAGCTCTGGATCCTCAACGGTAAGACGATTCGGCAAATCCGCGTTGCCAGAGGCATCGACGACGGCACTTCGGTCGAAATCCTAAGCGGCGATCTCAAACCCGGCGATCGGGTGGTCATCGACGAGATGGCGGGCGCCGGCGATAGCAAAAAGCCGCGGCTGGCACGGCCGCAGATGGGCGGAGGGATGCATCATTTCTAGTCCGTGCGGTCTCTTCGGCTGAAACTCGCCCGTCCCTGCTCGCGACACCGATGGCTGACGTCGTCATAAGCGTTTCGGATCTTCATCGAACCTACCAGCTCGGCGACCTCGAGGTGCGTGCGCTCTGCGGCATCAGCCTGGAGATCGAGCGCGGCGAATTCGTGGCGGTCATGGGCGCGTCGGGCTCGGGCAAGTCCACCCTGATGAACATCATCGGATGCCTCGACCGGCCGACTTCCGGACGCTACCTGCTCGAAGGCGTGGACGTCGCCTCGCTCAGCGAACCGGATCTCGCACGCATCCGCAGCCGGCGGATCGGCTTCGTCTTCCAGAGCTTCAATCTGCTTTCGCGCACGAGCGCGCTCGAGAACGTCGAGCTGCCGCTCTTTTACTCGGGCGACCCGGCGCACGGCGCGATGCGCGCCCGCGAGGTCCTTGCGCTGCTGGGCCTTGCCGGGCGCGAGCAGAGCCATCCCAATCAGCTCTCCGGCGGCCAGCAGCAGCGCGTCGCGATCGCGCGCGCGCTCATCAACAACCCGGCGATTCTGATGGCCGACGAGCCGACCGGAAACCTCGACTCGCGGACCTCGCTCGAAATCATGGCGACGCTGCAAAAGCTCAACCGCCAGGGCCTGACCATCGTGCTGGTGACGCACGACGCCGAGCTTGCCGCATTTGCGGCCCGCGTCGTGATGTTGCGCGACGGGCTCATCATCTCAGACCATCGGCAGGCGCCGCAGCAGGCGGCGCCGGCGGCCCCGGCCGAAGCCGCGGCGCCCGCTTTGATGGCCGAAGCGGAGAAGTCCGCGCCGCTCGCCCATCGCGCTGTCCCGGAGTCTGACGCCGCGCCGCTTACCTTCGTGCTGATGGCGCTCAGGGCCGCCGCCCGGGCGCTCGCGCGCAACAAGCTGCGCTCCGCGCTCACCATGCTCGGAATCTTCATTGGCGTCGCCGCGCTGATTGCGATGGTCGCGGTTGGCCAAGGCGCCAACGAGGCGGTCGAGACGCAGATCGCAAGCCTCGGAAGCAATCTGCTGATCGTGACGCCCGGCACCACCACCTCCAACGGCGTCCGCGCCGGCGGCGGCAGCGTCTCGACGCTGACCGTGGGCGACGCCGAGGCGCTCATCAAGGATGATTGGCCGGTCGCCCGCATCAGCTATCTCGACCGGCAGATTGCCCAGGTCGAGTACAACCATCAGAACTGGAGCACCAATATCCAGGGCGTGACGCCGAGCTATCTGCCGATCCGCAACTGGACGGTGGCCGAGGGGCGGCCGCTCGAGGAAGACGACGAACGCACGGGCGCCCGCGTGTGCCTGCTGGGACAGACCGTGGTGCGCAACCTTTTTGGCGAGCACAGCGACCCCGTCGGCGCGATCGTGCGGGTCAAGGGCGTCGACATGCAGGTGATCGGCGTGCTCGAAGGCAAGGGCCAGTCAGGATGGGGCCAGGACCAGGATGACGTGGTGTTGATTCCGTTCAGCACGGCCGAGCGCAAGGTCCTCGGCGTCGCCGCTCCGCCGGCCGTCCCTTCGGGCGCGGCAACGCCTACCGTGGTGAATCCCTATGCAGCGGTGCCGACCGCGAGTTCTATTTACAGTTCCGACGCGAACCAGATGAGTCCGTTCGGCAGCCCGCCAAAACTTGCGGGGGTGGTGCATCTGATCTTCGTCGAGGTCAAAAGCCAGGCGCTCATTCCGGAGGCGATCGACCAGATTTCCGAGACGCTGCACACCCGCCATCATATCCAGCCCGGCAAGGACAACGATTTCGACGTGCACAACCTGAGCGCGGTGGTCGAGGCTGCCGAAGGCAGCAGCCGGATCATGGCGCTGCTGCTCGCCACCGTGGCCTCGATTTCGCTGCTGGTCGGCGGTATCGGGATTATGAACATCCTGCTGGTGTCGGTGACCGAGCGCACGCGTGAAATCGGCATCCGGATGGCGATCGGCGCGCGCCGCGTGCACATCCTGCTCCAGTTCCTGGTCGAGGCGATCCTGCTCGGGATGGTCGGCGGGGCGGGCGGAATCCTGGCCGGGGTCGGAGCGTCGCAGGCGATTTCGGCGTTCGCCGGATGGCCGACGCTGCTCTCGCCGGCGGCGATCATCGGCAGCTTCGTCTTCTCCGCCGCGGTCGGAATATTTTTCGGCTACTATCCCGCGCGTCAGGCCTCGCTGCTCAATCCGATCGACGCTCTCCGCTATGAATGAGCGGCGCGCCCGGGCCGGATGCTCGCCCGGGACTCTTCACGCGCGGCCTCATGCGCACGCGAGAGTCCTGCCCGAGTTCCGCTCACGCATGCAGCAGTTCCCGCAGCACGTACGGCAGGATGCCGCCGTGGCGGACGTACTCGACCTCTTCGGGCGTGTCGATCCGCGCCAAGACCTCGAACTCGCGCGTGCGGCCGCCGTCGCTGACGCGGACTTTGAGCCTCTGGCGCCGCGTAACGCCCGCCGCCAGCCCTTCGATCGAATAGCTCTCGCGTCCGCTGAGCTCCAGGCTCTGGCGCGTCTCTCCGCCGGTAAATTCCAGCGGCAGCACGCCCATCCCGACCAGGTTGCTGCGATGGATCCGCTCGAAGCTTTCCGCGATGACCGCGCGCACGCCGAGCAGCAGCGTGCCCTTGGCGGCCCAGTCGCGCGAGCTTCCGGAGCCGTACTCCTTGCCCGCGATTACGATTAGCGGGACGCCGTCGGCGCGGTAGCGCTCGGAGGCTTCGAAGATCGTCGTGCGCTCGCCGTCGGGCAGATGGACGGTGAAGCCGCCTTCGAGCCCGGGCACCAGTTCGTTGCGCAGGCGGATGTTGGCAAATGTCCCGCGCACCATGACCTCATGATTGCCGCGGCGCGCGCCGTAAGAGTTGAAATCGCGCGGCTGGCATCCATTGGCGACCAGGTACTTACCGGCCGGCGTGTCGGCCCCGATCGAGCCGGCGGGCGAGATATGATCGGTCGTCACGCTGTCGGCGAGCATCGCGAGTACCCGCGCATCCTTGATGTCGGAGACGGGCGCAGGCGTCGCGCCGATGCCGTCGAAGAACGGAGGCGCCTTGACGTAAAGCGAATCCTTCTCCCAGCGGAACAGGTTGCCCTCGGGCACCTTGAGCCCGCGCCAGCGCTCGTCGCCGTCGAACACCTGCCCGTACTCCTTGCGAAACATCGCGGAGTCGATCGAACCGGCAACCGCCGCGGCAAGCTCGCTGGTCGAGGGCCAGATGTCGCGCAGGTAAACCGGATTGCCCTCGGGGTCGTTGCCGAGCGAATCCCGGTTGGGATCGAAATCCATCGTACCCGCGATCGCGTAGGCGACCACCAGCGGCGGCGAGGCGAGATAGTTGAAGCGCACGACCGGGTTGATGCGGCCCTCGAAGTTGCGGTTGCCGCTCAGTACCGCGCAGGCGACCAGGTCGCCCTGCTTGACCGCGGCCGCGATCGCCTCGGGCATCGGGCCGCTGTTGCCGATACAGGTCGTGCAGCCATAGCCGACCAGGTTGAAGCGCAGGCGCTCCAAATATGCGAGAAGCCCGGCGCGCTTCAAATAGTCGGTAACCACCTTCGATCCCGGCGCGAGGCTGGTCTTGACCCACGGCTTGACGCCGAGTCCGCGCTCGACCGCCTTTTTCGCGAGCAGCCCCGCACCCAGCATCACCGACGGATTCGAAGTGTTGGTGCAGCTCGTGATCGCGGCGATTACCACCGCGCCCTGCGTGAGATCGAAGCGTTCGCCGCCCTCGCCCGTCACGGCGACGCGATGCGCGAGCGGCCCGAGCTCCGTGGGCGGTATCGCCTGATGCGGCGCCACTGCGGGCGCGCCACCCTCGTTTATCCAGCGCGCGACGACGGTCGGATCGACGCCGCTGTGATTGCCGACTTCCTTGGCGAGCTCGCGGCGGAATTCGCCCTTCGCCGCGCGCAGCCGCACCCGGTCCTGCGGGCGGCGCGGCCCGGCGATGCTCGGCTCGACCGTGCCCAGGTCGAGCTCCAGCGTGTCGGTAAAAGTCGGATCCGGCGAGTCCGCGGTGCGGAACAGCCCCTGCTCCTTGCAGTAGGCCTCGATCAACCGCACCTGCGATTCTGCGCGCCCCGAAAGGCGCAGGTAATCGAGCGTCTGATCGTCAACCGGGAAAAAGCCGATCGTCGCGCCATACTCGGGCGACATGTTGCCGAGCGTTGCACGGTCGGCGACGCTCAGGCTCCCCAGTCCGCCGCCGAAGTACTCGACGAACTTGTTGACCACGCCGCGCTTGCGCAGCATCTGCGTGACCGTGAGCACCAGGTCGGTCGCCGTCGCGCCCGCACGCATCGCGCCGGTAAACCTGAAACCGATCACCTCCGGAATGAGCATCGGGATCGACTGCCCGAGCATCGCCGCCTCGGCCTCGATTCCGCCGACGCCCCATCCGACCACCCCGAGACCGTTAACCATCGTGGTGTGCGAATCGGTGCCGAGCAGCGTGTCCGAATAGACCTGGCCGTCGGCCGAGGTGAAAACCACCGGCGCGAGATACTCGAGATTGACCTGATGCACGATTCCGGTGTCGGGCGGCACCACGCGGAAGCTGTTGAACGCGCCCTGGCCCCAGCGCAGAAAAAGGTAGCGTTCGCGGTTGCGCTCGAACTCCATCTCGGCGTTGATCGCGAACGATCTCGAAGTGCCAAAGCTGTCGACCTGCACGGAATGGTCGATCACCAGATCGGCGGGCTGGATCGGGTTGATTCGCGAGGGATCTCCGCCGAGACGCTTGATCGCGTCGCGCATCGCGGCCATGTCCGCAACCACGGGCACGCCGGTGAAATCCTGCAGCAGCACGCGCGCCGGCATGAAGGAGAACTCGCGTTCGCCCGGCTGCGGCTGCCACTTGCCGACTGCCTCGACCTGGTCGGCCGTCACCACCACGCCGTCTTCGCGGCGGAGCACGTTCTCGAGCATCACCTTGATCGAATACGGCAGGCGCGCAAGCGCAAAACCGCGCCTCTCCAGCGCCGCGAGGCTGAAGATCGTGTACTTGCGACCGCCGACGTTAAGCGCGCGCCGCGCGCCGAAAGTATTTTTTCCCATTTTTTCAGACCGAATCCTTTCCGCGGGCCCAATCCTTTCCGAAGAGTCCGCGCGTCGCACGCCATAAACGGCGCGCAACGCAGCTTTGTGGTCAAGTCAGGATAGCGTGACGCTTCGATCTTCGCCAAGGTACGGCGCCCGGACGCCGGCTAGGGCAATTCGCGCAGCACGGTGCCGTCGCGCGAGTAAAAGTCGAGCCCTCCGTCGCCTTCGGCATCCACCCCGAGCAGTTCGCGCGAGTGACCGCCGTTGTCCATCAGGCGCATGGCCGGAATGCCGTCGCTGCTGACTTCGATCGAAATTCTGAGCTTGTTGTAGGTATCGTAGAGACGAACGCTCGGCGCTCCCTGGTTGTCGATAACGATCTGCGCGCGGGGATGATTGTTGCGGTCGTACATCGAGAAGCCCGCCTGACCGTCGTCGGCGACGTCGAATTTCACGCGCGGTTTGCCGGCCGCATCGACCAGCACGAAGCCCGCCGCCGTTATGACTGGCGGCGCGGCCGCGCCGGCGCTCTTGTTGTCACCCTGTGGCGCTGCCGGTGCTGCCCTTACGGGCCGCGATCTGCAAACTGCATCAGTCAGGGCGCCGCCGATCAGGCCGCCCGCGAAAACCAGCACGCCGTAGAGCAGTAGCGTCTTTTTCATGGGGACGATCTCAGCCGCAGGCAGGACGTTAATGCAAGCTTCTTCCCGTCCGCGAGCAGGGCGGGTCAAGTGGAGCGGTCAGGCGGGCGCATCGCATAGACGCGCGTCAGCCTGACCTCGAGTTCGATCACCTGGCGCGGCTTTCCGCTCAGCGAGGCGCGCGCGGGGCGCAGGCTGCCTTCCACCTCGCGCGCGACGCCGTAAACGATCGCCGCCGCGCCGTCGGCGCGCCAGGTAGTGAATGCAACGCGTGGATTGGCTGCGATATCGCGCCGGCGCAGCGTGTTGTCATAGATCACCAGCCGCAACCGGGTGCCGTCGAGCCGCCCGTGAACCGGCGCAATATGCGGTCCGCCCCCCTCGCCCGTCGTGGCCATCGCGACCAGCCGAACGCTCTGCCAGAACTCCACGAACTCCGCCGCGCCCATCTGGCGCGCGGGATAGGCAAGCGAATCGGCCGCGGCAGGTCCGGCCGACGCGGCGCTGCGATCGATAAGCTGCTGCAATGCCTGCAGGTCCGTCGCTTCCATCAAAAAAGCCGGCTTACTTTGCCTGGCGGCCAATCGATGCGCGCGAAGGCGCGGGGCCGGGCAATCCGTCATAAACAAGGGCGCGGCCGTCCGAGTGGAACCCCATCGCGGCCATCGCGCCGACCCGCGCCGAGGCGAGCGCCGGCGCGCCGTCGATCGTCTCGACCGTCACTTTGCGCACCAACTCGATAAGCGCCGCCACCGCCGCTGAGAAAGGCTCGTCGTCGAGCCCGTCGCTGGTGACCAATGCTCGGCCCGTATAGCCGAGCATCACACGACCTCCCCTCAGCACGACGAAATTGCTCGCGTCCCGCGCAACTCCGCATCCGGGCAGGACCGCGCCAAAGGGGTTTGCCGGATCGGCGGCGCTAAGCGCCACCGGACGCTCTCGCGCCGTGGCCGGATTGCGAGCGGCCGCGAGCATCTCGAGCGCCGCGGGCAAGGCGTATTGCTCGCCCGCAAGCGCGCGGACGAAATAGCCGCGGCGAATCACGCCCGCATACTCCATCCTGCGGAGCGCAAACGAGATCTCCTGCCACGTCATCGGCTCGTTTTCCATTCCGAGCATCTCGCGCGTCACGATTCCGTTGCGCTTGAGCAGGAGTTCGGCGCGCTCGCGCGCCGCGTAGCGCCCAGGTATGCGTTCCGGTGCCCGCTCGCGCGCCCGCGCCTCGGTGCGCGCGCCAGAGCGGGAGCCGCGGCCGTCTGGCGCCGCCACAACGCCGGGCATCGCCGGATCAAATACCGCCCCGCTGGGCGCCGCCACCGCCGCCTGAGCGGCGGCGCCGGCGCCCAGCGGGGACCAGCGGCCGGTCACGCTCGAGCGCAGACGCGCGCGCAGCGCCGCGTCGTGGCGAGCGCGCCGATGGGCTCCCGGAGCCATCGCCCGCACCGCCTCGGGCGCCGACCAGAGCAGGCGCAGCGGCGCGAAGCTGTCGTTCGAGACGCGGCCGGCGGCCGCGAGCCGCCAGAGAGCGGCGAGCGCCGTCCGTTCGGCCAGGCCCGCGCGCTCGGCGAGCTGGTCGAGATATTGCGCGCCGCCCGCGGCAAGCGCGAGGAAGACGCGCTGCTCGTCGGGATCGGCGAGTTCGGCGGCGGCTAAAGCCGCCGCCGAACTCGCCCCCTCGTGCCTCGCCGTGCCCGCACGGCGACGCAGCAGAAAGGTGATTCGCGCGGGCACCTGGTCGCCGCCATCCTCGCCCGGCATCGCCGCCCACACGACCTCGCCGCCGAGGCAGAGCAGGTCGAGCCATTCGGAGCGATAACCGCGAATTCGCGCCGGCAAAATGGCGCGCTCCCACAGTTCGGGGCTGAGCGCAATGCCCGAGAGCTGCTCCAGCACTGCGGCGACCCCGGACTGATCGGCGTCAATTCCGGTTCCTCCGACGTGGTTCCAGCGCAACCTAAACGCCGCATACTCATGATCGGCGGCGGGCTCAACCTCGGAACGGAGACGGTTAAGCGTCAGGCGATGGATTTTCTCGAGGTTATAGCGATCGCACCATTGCTCGGGGCTCGCGGACGCCCCACCCCTTGGCGTGCGTTCGCCCATGCCCCCGAGCGCCGCACGGCGCGGTGTGAAATGACCGCGAAAAATCAGTCCCTTCGCCTCGAGCGCGAGCAGATGCTTCTCGAGCGCCGCGGGAGTCAGTCTGACCCGATCTGCGAGCTCGGCGATTTCGACCGGCCCCGACGTCGCCATCGCGCGCCGGACGATCTCTCGTTCCGCCTCGTCGGTTTCTAGAGCGGGCGCGATTGATTCCGCCGCGGCCGGCGGCGCGGCCGCGTGCCGTTCAAAAATCGCTTCCGGATATGCTGCGGCGAAGATCGAAGCGTCCTCGCCGGCGACCAGCATCTCAGGTGCTCCCGCTGAGAAGCGCGTGCGGATCACGCGTCCCTCGCGCTCGAGCGCCGAGAGCATCGCACTCGCGTCGCCTGCCACACACTCGTCGAGCGCCGCGGGCGCAAGCGCTCCGTGCGCTCGGATCAATTCGTAAAGCTCGTCGCGGTCGCGTGCGCGGCGCGCCATCGCCCGCCCGCCGACCTCGGCCTCGACGCTCTCGACCGCGTCCGCGGCGAGCATCGCGGAAAGGTCCTCGGTGCGCAGCACGTCCTCGGCCATCGCACGATTGAGCGAGACCGTGCGGCTGCGGCGGTTGGCGCGCTCGCCGTCGTCGAGGAACGAGTAGTCCCACGCGAGCAGGACGCGATGGGCGAAAACCGACGGTGCGATCGCATCAACCGCGACCACCCGCGTCCTGCCCTGCTCGATCGCGCGCAGGAGATCCTCGATGCGGGCGATGTCGGTCGATTCGGTCAGACACTCGTGCATCGTCTCGGCGGTGATGAAATGATCGGGCAATTCTACGTCGGGTGGGCGGTTTTCCAGGCATGCCTCGCGTCCGGGAAAGATCGCCGCGGCGATTTCCTGCGCGCGCAGGCGTTGAATCCATGCCGGCACCCTGCGGCCGCGCGCCGAGCGCATCACCGCGAGCGCCCGCGTCGCGACGTGGCGCATTCTGACTTCGAACATCGGTGCGGCGAGCAGCGCCTGCTCGAGCACGTGGCGCACCGTGCGCGGCGAAAGCATCGCCATCAGCGATTCGAGGGGAAAGCTGTGGCGCGCGTTGAGCGCGAGCAGCACCGCGTCGTCGATCGCCGAGGCCTGGATCTCGAAGTCGAACGACTGGCAGAGGCGTTTGCGGATCGCGAGCCCCAGGCCGCGGTTAACCCGCATCCCGAGCGGCGAATGAATTACGACCTGCGTGCCGCCGAGGCCGTCGAAGAAGCGCTCGACCACGATCGTGCGTTCGTCGGGAATCGCGCCGAGAGCGCTCTCGCCGCGGCGCACGTAGTCGATCGCCTGGCGCGCCGCGCGTTCGTCCATCGCGCATTCCCCGGCAAGGAGTTCGGCGGCTCGGACCTCGCCGCCGTCACGCCCGAGACGCGCGGAGATTTCGCCGCGCAGCGCCGAGACCTCGGCCGAGAGCGCAGGCGAGCGGCCCGCCGCCTCGGTCTCCCAGAACGGCAGCGACGGTGCCATCCCCGGCGCCGGTTCGACCAGGAAGCGGTTGCGCGAGATTCCCAGCACCCGCCATGGCATCGAGCCCAGCGCAAAAATATCGCCGCGCGAGGATTCCTGGGCGAAGTCCTCTTCGACGTCGCCGATCTTGCGCCCCTGGGACTCGATCACGACGTCGAGATTGCCGCTTTCGGGAATCGTGCCGCCCGACGTGATTGCGGCCATCCGTGCGCCGCGGCGCGCGCGCACGCGGGCGCCGATGCGATCGTAAAATATCTTCGGCGCCGCGCCCCGGATCCGCGCCGGCAGCTCGGTTGCCATCTGTTCGAGCAAATGAATCAGGGCGGCGCGGTCGAGATTCGGAAAGTTGTACGCGCCGCGCAGCAGCCGCAGCAAGTCGGCCTCGCCGATTTCCTCGTCCTCAGCGGCGATCGCGACGATCTGCTGCGCCGCGACGTCGAGGCATCCGGTCGGAATCTCGACCTCGTCGAGCCGGCTGTGGCGGATAGCCCGCACCGCCGCCGCGCACTCGAGCAAGTCGTCTAGCGTGAGCGCGAAGAACCGCCCCTTTGGCGTCGCGTCGAGCCGATGGCCGGAACGACCGATGCGCTGGATCGCGGCCGAGATGCTCTTGGGCGTATCGATCTGGCAGACCAGTTCGACCGCGCCGACGTCGATCCCGAGTTCGAGCGACGCGGTCGCGACCAGCGCGCGCAGTTCTCCGCGTTTGAGCCGCTGTTCCGCCGCCAGACGCTCGGCGCGCGCGAGGCTCCCATGATGGGCCAGCACGGCGTCGTTGCCGAGGCGCTTTTGCAGGTTGAGCGCGATCCGTTCCGCCCAGCGCCGGCTCAGGGTGAAGACGAGGGTTGTGCGATGCTCCCGCACCAGCGCGGCGACGGCGTCGTACATCGCCTCCCAGTGCTGATGGGTCGCGAGCGCGCCGAGGTCGGGCCCGGGCGCCATCACCTTCAGGTCCATCGCGCGGGCGCGGGCATCGGCGCGCACGACTTTGACGGGCCGGGGGCGGCGCACACCCGCGTCATCGATCTCGCCGCCGGCGAGAAATTCGGCCAGCCGCTCGATCGGATTGAGCGTCGCCGAAAGGCCGATTCGCGCGGGACGCGGAGCGCCGTTCGCCCGGACCATCCGTTCGAGCCGCTCCAGCGTGAGCATCAGATGAGCGCCGCGCTTGTTGGGCGCAAGCGCGTGTAGCTCATCGACGATCACGTGGCGCACGGCGCTTAAGCTTCGACGAAAGCGCGCCGAAGTCAGCAGGATGAAAAGCGATTCTGGCGTGGTGACCAGGATATGAGGCGGCCGGCGAAGCATCGCGGAGCGCTCGTTGGCCGGCGTGTCGCCAGTGCGGAGTCCCGCGCGCACCTCGAGTATCGGGCGGACGGCTTCATCGGGACGTCCCGCGGCCGCGGCCAGGCGATGCGCCGTCTGGCGAATTCCGACCAGCGGATCTTCGAGGTTAATCCGGATGTCGTTGGCGAGCGCCTTGAGCGGGGAGACGTAAAGCACCGAGACGCGGTCGCCAAGCGCGCCGCGCTCGGCGTCGCGAAAGAGGCGATCGATCGCCCACATGAACGCGGCAAGCGTCTTGCCGCTGCCGGTCGGCGCGCAGAGCAGCACGTCATGGCCGGGGTGCGAATCGCATTCGGCGATCACCGGCCATCCCAGCGCCTGCGCGGGCGAGGGAGTTGCAAATCGCTCGGCGAACCAGGCGCGAACCGCTGGATGAAAAGCGTCGAGCACTGAAATCATCTCCCGATACTTATAGCATCTGGTTCGATCTATCCGGCAGGGCTGGCCGCAAGCACAAGGAGGCGCGCCGCGCAAAATGACTTTCCCCTATTCTCTTCCCGAACTCGACCTGAACGCTCCACTGGATCGCTACCGCGCCGTCGTCCTTCCCGAATGGATCGATTCATATGGCCACATGAACATGGCCGTGTACGTAACCGTCTTCGATCAGGCCGCTGACGTGCTCTGCGCGCTGCTCGGCGTGGGCCCGCTCTACACCGAGCATCAGATCGGCATGCTGTTCGTGCTGGAAACCCATCTGGCGTACGCACGCGAGGTCCGTCTCGGCGCGCCGCTCAGGGTCACCTCGCAGATTCTCGATCACGACGCCAAGCGCTTGCACCTGTTTCATCACATGTACCACGGTGAAGAGGGATGGGCGGTCGCGACTAACGAAGTGCTCATGATCAACGTCGACTACAAAACCCGGCGGACGAAGCCCTGGCCGGACGAGACGATGCGTCGGCTCGGCCTGATGGCGACGGCGCATGCGGCGCTACCCAAGCCAGAAAACGCCGGCCGCGTCATCGGGATCAAAAAATCCGCATGATCTCTCGATAATTTGACACGTTCTATCGGCCTGTCTGCCGTTGAGATAACTGGTCGATAGTTGAGAACTATCTTGACCTCTTTATTAGCGTCTATTAAACTTATGGCGTGATTTGAAGAGGTGCGACATGGCAGCAATAGATGAACTCAGGATTCGAATAAATGACGCCAGGTCCCGAAGATCCGACCGGGGTCCGACTATAACCGAGTACATCCTAACCGCGGCGCTCATCGCGGTAGTCCTTTATAGCCTCTACACGACCCTCACAGGCCACGGCGCCTGAGCGGAAGCCTCCGGCCCGCTTGGCCTCGGCCCCCCCTGGGCTTCTTTCATCCGCGGAGAAACCTCTGCCGCCTCTGCCGGCCCCGCAAAACACTTGCAGGTAAAGCGCCCTACTCCGGTGGAAGTTGCGGCAACCCGCGCTGAGCAGGACGACCGAGAGACGGCCTGAGGACAGGCGGGAGTCTACGGCTTCATCAGTTCAGGCAGGCGGGCCGTGAAGTCGCTGCGCGACAGCGTCATCTCGAACCCGGCCTCGCGCGCAGCCCCGAGCGCCTTAAGGTCAACGTGCGATGCGAAGCCAATCAGCCGTGCGGCGGGCGCCGCGGCGCGCATCGCGCCGGCCGTCTCGACCGCCGGGAAAAGCGGGTCGGCGAGATCCACGAAGATCATCGCAGGCGCCTGTTCCTGACATCGCGTGCCGGCCTCATTCAGAGAACCGGCATAGGCGACGTCGACACCCACGGCATGAGCGACCGCGTCCACCTTGGAGCGAAAGAACAGGTCGTGCATCAGGCCGAGAATTCGAGCCATGGCTATTGCTCCCTGAAGCGCGCGGCGGAAAACGCGCTCAATTCCACTGCGGGGCTGCGCCCCTTCACCAGGTCGGCGAGGATCGCGCCGGTAATTGCCGAGAGCAGGATGCCGCTGCGAAAGTGGCCGGCGGCCCATAGCACGTTGGCGACGCTCGGCGAGGGGCCAAGCACGGGCAGCAGGTCGCGAGTCGCTGGGCGCAGGCCGGCCCACGCCTCGCGGAAGGCGGCGCCGCAAAGCGCGGGCGCGATCGCGACCGCACCGCGCGCGATCTTGTCGATACCGGCCAGGGTGACGCTCTTGTTGTAGCCCGCCTCCTCCATCGTTGAGCCCGCAAGCAGACGGCCATCGCGCCGCGGCACGAGGTACCCGCGCAGCGAAAAGAGCGCGGGGCCGATCGTGCCCGGTGCGACGTCGAAGCATACGATCTGCCCGCGCACGGGATGCAGTTTCACCCGGTCGGCCTCGAGGCCGCGAATCTCTCCCGCCCACGAACCGGCCGCGTTGATTACAACGTCGGCCTCGCGAATCGAGCCATCATCCATGACCACGCCGCTGGCGCGCTCGCCTTGAAGCGCCAGCGCCTCGACCCGCGCGCTCTCGACGAATTCAGCGCCCGCCTTGCGCGCAGCCGCGGCATAGGCCTGCGTGAGTTTGCGATTGTCGGTGCGCCGGTTGGTCGGCATGTGAATCGCGTAAACCGTCTCCGGCGAGAGCATCGGCTCGATCCGGCGCGCTTCGGCGCCGCTCAACTCCTCGAGCGTCGCACCGGCGCTGCGCTGCCACTTCGCGCGGAGCTCGAGTTGAGCGCGCTCGTCCGCGTCCAGCGCGACGTAGAGAATGCCCGCTGGGTCGTATTCCGGATCGACGCCGCCGTCGCGCACGAGGCGCTCGACGGTCGTCTCGAAGACGTCGCGCGCCTTCATGCAAAAATCGAAGAATGGGCCGGGACCCTCGGCCTCGGCTTGCGGCGCGATCATTCCGGCCGCCGCCCACGACGCTTCCTGGCCCACGCGGCCGCGCTCGAGCACCGTGGTGGCGACGCCTTCGGCCGCGAGCCGCCAGGCCACCGAGCATCCGATGATACCGCCGCCGATAACGATCGCCTTCAATTTCGTTGCGCTCCCTGCTCCTTCATGCCCGCGCAGCCGCGTTTGGAACCTTAAGCTTAGCCGCGCGCGAAGCGGCACGAAAGGCGACGGCCGGAGCAGTGTGAAATCACCATCCATGATGCTAAAAGAGCAAAAATTCCCGCTTCAGCTCGTCCAAAGCGGCGGACCTTTTCCGGACCGCGGTTGTATCGAGCTGCCGCCCGCCGAGGTGCGCCATGTCGAAGCTTATCCGGGCAATCGAAACCAAACTGATTCACGCCGGCGAGCCCGACCCGCTCATCGGCGGCGCGGTCGCTATGCCGATTTTCCAGTCCGCGACCTTTGCCTATCGCGGCGAACAGAATTACCACGACCTCCGCTACATCCGGCTGAGCAACACGCCGAATCACGACGTGCTGCATCGCAAGCTGGCGGCGCTCGAAAATGCAGAGGCGGCGCTGGTGACGGGAAGCGGGATGGCGGCGATTTCCGCCACATTGCTCGCGCTGCTCGGCGCGGGCGACCGTCTGCTCGCCCAGGATTGTCTGTACGGCGGCACTCACGACCTGCTGACGGCCGACCTGCCTGCGCTTCAGATTGGCGCCGACTTCATCGACGCCGGCGACCCGGCGTCGTGGCGCGAACAGCTCACTGGGCGCACGCGCGCGATCTATGTCGAGACGGTTTCCAACCCGCTGATGGGTGTGGCGAACCTGCGCGCGGTGGTCGAGTTCGC
>Ga0335085_10003844_pt1 | contig 25490 bp, 14 predicted proteins | sample Lox_Sample_45_FD_206712 | JGI IMG/M metagenome (GOLD analysis project Ga0335085, IMG submission 206712) | Soil microbial communities from Loxahatchee National Wildlife Refuge, Florida, United States - Lox_Sample_4.5 | ecosystem: Environmental > Terrestrial > Soil > Wetlands | place: USA...
GTTCCGGAGAAGTCCTGGAAACCGTGCCCGGCGTCATCATCACGCAACATGCCGGCGGCGGCAAAGCCAACCAGTATTTCCTTCGCGGATTCAATCTCGACCACGGCACAGACTTCGCCGTTTTTCTCGATGACATGCCCCTGAACCTGCCTTCCCACGCGCACGGCGAAGGGTATGCGGACATGAACACCGTGATCCCGGAATTTGTGCAGCGGGTGAATTACGAGAAAGGTCCTTACTACGCAGATGTCGGCAACTTCGGCTCAGCCGGAGCGGCCCATCTGGAGTTCTACAGGACTTTGCCCGAGAACTTTCTACAGGTGGAAGGCGGCATGTACGGCTATGCGCGGGCGGTCCTCGGCGTATCGGAAAAGCTCGGTTCGGGCAATCTGCTGGTCGGCGGCGAAGCATATTACGACGACGGCCCATGGAAAAATCCGGATGGGTATGAGAAATTCAACGGCCTTCTCACCTACAGCCACGGCGACGACTCGAACGGCTTCAGCATCACGGCCCGCGCCTACCACGGCAAATGGAATTCGAGCGATCAGATCCCGGTGACCGCGACTCCCCTCGTGGGTTTCTTCGGCGCATTGAATCCTACCGACGGAGGAAATTCGCAGCGTCACAGTCTGCAGGGGGAATGGCACCGCGAAAGCGCAAAGTCGAAAACGAAGGTCACGCTGTACGGCTTTTATTATGACCTCGATCTGTTTTCCGATTTCACCTACTATCTGGATGATCCCGTCAAGGGCGATCAGTTCGAACAGCAGGACAGGCGGTGGGTGGCCGGGCTCGACGCACACCACACGATTTTCAGCCAGTGGTTCGGCCGCAAAGTCGAAAACACGTTCGGCGTCCAGGTCCGCAACGATTGGGTCCGCAACGGCCTTTACCGGACGGAGAACCGCGTGCGCACAAAAAAGAACGACAGCAATGCATGCAATGACGAACCCATCGACGCGTGCAATACCGATCCGAACCTTGTCGCGGTCCTGCCGACGGACACGGATCTGAATAAATTTACCGACACGATGATCGGCTTCTATGTTGAAAATAAAATGCAGTGGTCGGATAAATTCCGCACGGTCTTGGCCGTGCGCAGCGACGACGCGATTTATAACGTTACAAACCTGACCCCGAGCTATGTCGCCACGGAACTGCCCGGCGCTCCGGTGGTGAACTTTGCGGCAGCCAATTCCGGTACGGCCACGAAGTTCCTGCCCCAACCCAAAGCGAGTCTGATTTTCGGTCCGTGGGCAAAGACTGAGTTCTATGTGCAGGGGGGATTCAGTTTTCACAGCAACGACGCCCGCGGCGCAACACAAACGCAGGAGCCGATTTCCCCCGACAATCCGTTTCCCACGGCAACGCAGAGAATTCCGGCCCTCGTCCCGACGAAGGGAGCGGAGGTCGGCGTTCGAACTACGGCCATCTCCCATTTGCAGAGCACGTTTTCGTTGTGGTATCTCCATAGTGAATCCGAACTGCAACAGAGTGGCGACACAGGCGGAACAACTGCTTCAGCTTCGCCGAGCAACCGCTATGGCATCGAATGGGCCAACTATTACACGCCTCTGGAACACTGGGCCTTCGATTTCGACTTTGCGGATTCCAGGGCCTTTTTCACCGCAGTCGATCCCGACGATGCCGCGCCCAACAACCCCGGTGGCACGCGCGTACCCGAGGCGGTCGGGTTGGTGGTGTCGGCGGGCGCCACCATGCACGACTACAAACGGTTTTCGGCGAGTCTGCGTCTGCGCGCCTTTGGCCCGCGCGATCTGACATCCGACGGAATTTACCGCTCCAACGCAACGGTCCTGCTCAATGCAGAGGTGCGTTATCGAATGACTCAAAAGCTGAGCTTTGTCGTTGAGGCGCTGAATCTGCTGAACCGCCGGGACCACGACATCGACTACGCTTATACCTCCCGAATCACGCCTACGGGCACGGAAGCATTCACCGACGTTTTCCACCCGGTCGAGCCGTTTCAGGTGCGCGTTGGGATACGCAGGACCTTTTGAATGACAACCGGATGCATCCCATTTCCGGCGGACCCGAATCGCGACGACTCTGCCGTTTTGATTTGGTTCTTATCCAGTTGCGATCAGTGGCCGTTTTTCCAGACCGCGGGGACGCCTCAGGTCAGCACGTGCGCGACAGTGGGCAGGAACAGGCCCAGCGCGTCTCGCCACTCACGGGAAAGATCGGTATCCGCGCACAATCCGACATATCCATCCGGCCGGATGAGCAGCAAGACAGGTTCGACGCCCGCAACGTCGTAGATAGTCCGGACATCGGCCACTCGCGTTCCATCATCGTTCGGAACCATTAAGCAGGACCGCAGCGCATCGGAATTCCGGGCGATCGGCGGGAATCCAGCCGGCAACCGGTGCGCGTTAAACCACAAAGCGGTGAAATGCGGTCCTTTGAACCATTCGAACAAACGCCCGGTCTCGCCTTCCGTGGTGCAAACCAGGGCGTCTGGTGCGCGATCCCCGGCCTGGACCGCTCCGGGCCTGCGTCGTCGTTCCAGTGCGAGTGGCGATCCTCTGTAATTGTGATTCAGGTTGAAAACGTCAGACTGCACCTGAGCCTGCGCCGCCTTTGCAGCGTCGGGATCGATCCCCTGCGCCACCAGTTCCGCGGCGAGGACTCCGAGCACGCCTGCGGCAACAGGCCGTCGTTCCGCCTCGTAGGTGTCGAGCAAGGACACGTCCGCTCCGGAGATCACAGCGGCGAGCTTCCAGCCAAGGTTGTATGCGTCCTGGATGCTGATGTTGAAACCCTGACCTGGCGAGGTCGGCGGCGAATGCGCCGCGTCTCCGACGAGGAACACAGCGCCCTTCCGGAAGCGTTCAGCGAGCCGGGCATTCGGCGTGTGGCTGACGATCCAGCGGAGGTCGGTGAGCGCCACGTCTGACCAGCCGCACCGTTCATCGAAAAGCGCCTGGAGTGCGCTGAGCGACAGTTCCCTGCCTTGCTCGTCGGCCGAAATCGGCGCAACGAACTGGAAATATTCGCTGTGCGGCAGAGGGCACATCGAGACGCGATGCTTCGGATTATCCGGCAGAGACCAATTCAGCCAATGCGTGTTATCAAGAGCGTCCGCGCGTACGTCGGCGACGACGTATCGCTCACCCTCGCTCGTTTGGCCGGTGAAAGGAATGCCCAACGACTTGCGCACACTGCTTCGCGCGCCGTCGGCTCCGACAAGATAACGGCATCTTATCCGCTCGGTACCGCGCAAGGTCGAAATCGTCGCCGAGATGCCATCCGCGTCATGCAGGAAATCTGTGAGCCTGCTTCCGAACTCTACTTCGACGCCGAGTTCGCGAAGGCGCTCCCGCAAGATACGTTCGGTTCGCCACTGCGGGATCATCAGGGTTTCTGAGTACCGCCGGTCCGCGGCCGGCGGCGATATCCGCATGCCGAGCAATTCGTACACGCTTTTTTCCCACTGGAGTGTGCGACCCTCGTAACTGCGCCAGCGGGGGAACAGAGATCCGCCCTCCAGAATCCGTTCGACTATCCCAATGTCTTCGAAGATCTCGAGTGTTCTCGGCTGCAGGCCTTTGGCGCGTGAGGCCCGTTCGGGTTCCGGCTTCATCTCGAAGATCCGTACACTCACGGCCCGCCGCGCGAGTTCAATCGCCGTAACAATTCCGGCGGGTCCCGCGCCGGCGATCACGACGTCTGCTTCAGGGGCTCTGTTCAAATCGTATGGCGCGCCGGCGCGCTCTCGACTATCTTATCGATCGAATCCCGATCGGGGAATCCGATCTTTTCCACCGCCCACCCGAATCGGCTACTATATTCGCTTGCGGCGTATCTCTGCATTTCTGCTGCTGGCCGTCTTCAGCTTCGGGCTGCTGGCCCCGGCGTTTGCCGCGGCCGCAGACTCGAATCTGCCGTCCTGCTGCCGCCGCGCAGGCCGGCACCACTGCGCGACGCCCGTCGGACACGCAGACGCGCAGGACGGCCTTGGCGTGGGTGCAAAATCAGTTTGCCCGCTGTACCAGCAGATCGGTACAGTTCAGGTCAGATTCGCCAAATCGCTGCGGGCATTTGCCGTTTCTTCGTGCGCTCCCCATGTCGCGAGTGCGGCGCGCGACCAACGCAGCGGGCTGTTTATTCGTGTTTTCCGTGCGTACGCACACCTCGAGCGCGGCCCCCCTTCTTCCTTATCCCTCAGCTAAGTAATTTCCAACGGCTTCTCCGCATTCGGATGCGGAAAAACGCAATTGGCCGGTACGCTTTTGCGGAAGAAGTACGTCTGACGCGCGTCAAAGGATTGAAGGGTGATCGAGCGAGTCGATATTCGGAACTGCGGACGGCTTATGGCAGTGACGCGGCGCTTTTCCGCGCTGGTCCTGGCCATTTGTCTGCTCGCCCCGTTCGTCGACGCTTTCACGAGGGTAACGCCTCCCGAAGACTGCTCCTGTTGCCCCGCCGGCAAACATTGGTGTCACCGAACTAAGGGCGCGCATCGCGGTGGACCGGGGATTTCCGGAAATGCCACATGCAGGGATGGCTGCGGCCAGGCGCCGGCTGTCTCCGGAGGGACGCCACCGTCTTCTATTCCCGGTGGGACGTCAACAGGCTTCACCAGCGGTTCAGGAGACCTGCCCGGCGATCACGTCGCGCTCTTCCACATAGGTCCCGGCAATGTCGCGCTCTTTCAGCGTCCCCCTCCTTCACTTGTCTGATTTATCGGCGTCCGCAGCATCCAGCCGTTCAGCCAAATTGAAGGAGAGAGAAATTGAAGCCGAGAACACTTCCCATTGCATTTGCGCCATTTTGCGCTCTGCTGCTTGCCGGTCATTCGGGCGCGCAGGAAACAGTGAATTATGCCAGCATCGGCGGTCAGGTCAGCGATTCATCGGGCGCTGCGGTGCAGGACGCGCGGATTACGGCCCGGCAGGTCGACACAAATATCAGCAGTACGGAGACGACGGATCGCGAAGGGCGATTCCGATTTCCCTACCTCAGAGTGGGGAGTTACGAGGTTACGGTCCGGCATGAGGGCTTTCAGGAAATCACGCGGCCGGTCACGCTGACGGTGGGCGCGGCATTTGAAATTCCTTTCACGCTGATCGTGGGCGCTGTGGAGTCGAAGGTAGTCGTCACCGACGAGACGCCGGTTCTTGAAACCGCGCGCACCCAAATCGCCAGCACTCTTCCGAGGGAGGAAGTGGCGGAACTGCCGCTGAGCGGCCGGAATTACTTCGACGTGGCGCTCTTTGTCGCGGGTGTGTCGCCCACCAACACGGCGGCCAATCAGCTTTTTGCCGAAACGTCGGAAGTGCCGGGACAAGGCATTTCGATCGGCAGCCAGCGCAACTTTTCGAACAGCTTCATCATCGACGGCGTGAGCGCCAACGACGATGCGGCGGGCGTGGCGGGAACGTTCATCGGACTCGATGTCGTCGATGAGTTTCAGGTGGTCACATCCGGCGGCCAGGCGGAGTTTGGCCGCGCGCTGGGCGGCTACGTCAACGTCGTCACCAAGAGCGGCGGAAACACGATGCACGGAGATGTCTACGGATACTTCCGCAACAGCGCGCTGAACGCCGCCAATGCCCTCTCGCACACGGTGCTCCCGCTGACGCAGGCTCAATACGGGGCGAGCCTCTCCGGCCCGATTCTCCACGACCGTACGTTCTACTTCGCCAATTTCGAAGCCCGCGACCTGAATCAGGCGGGCCTCACGACGATCGCGCCTTCCGCCGCGGCGGCGATTAACGCGCGCCTACTGGCCGTCGGCTATCCGGGCCCGCTGATCTCGACAGGCGATTTCCGTAATCCGGTACACAATGAAAACTTTTTCGGCAAAGTCGATCATCGCTTCAGCGACACCGACCAGGCCAGCATCCGATACAGCCTCTATAACGTCGAGAGCATCAACTCTCGCGGAGCGGGCGGATTGAGCGCGCCGACCGCGTCGGCGAACCTTTTCGACACCGACCAGACGGTGGCCCTGAGCAACGTCAAAACCATTTCGCCGAATCTGGTGAACGAAACAAGAGCTCAGTTCACCAACAGCGACCTTTCGGCGCCTCCCTCGGACCTGGTCGGACCCGCGGTCAGCATCTCCGGTGTTGCGTCGTTCGGCACACTTTCGGGTTCGCCGACGGCCCGCAACAACCGGCTCTATGAGGGAACCGACAGCATTTCGATCCGCGCCGGCGCAAATGCCGTCCGCGCGGGCATCGATTTTCTGTATAACGACGACTGGATCACCTACCCTCGTTCGTATCGCGGCAGCTACTCTTTCTCATCGCTGGCGAACTTCCTCAGCGGGGTTTACAACAGCTCCGGCTTCACGCAGACATTCGGTGTATCCCGGGTCCATCAGACCAATCCGAATGTCGGGTTTTATGCGCAGGACGAATACCACGCGACGCCGCGCCTGACATTCAACCTGGGGCTCCGCTACGACTTGGAGTTTCTGCAGACCATTGCCACCCAAACCGGCAACGTCTCGCCGCGCGGCGGCTTTGCGTGGACGCCGTTCGCTTCACGGCGCACCGTTCTGCGCGGGAGTTACGGATTGTTTTATGACCGCATTCCCCTGCGTCCGCTTGCCAACGCGCTGCTCTCGGCAGCCAATACAACCGTGGTGCCCGGTCTGCAGCAGCTCAGCATTAGCCTCTCCCCCACCCAGGCGGGCGCGCCGGTGTTTCCCAATATTCTGAACACGGTGTTGATTCCGGCGGGTGTCCTGTTCAACTTCACCACGATGAATCCGCACATGAAGAACGCCTATTCCGAGCAGGGCAGCTTCGAGATCGAGCAGCAAATCGGCCGCAGCGCGACTTTCACCGCCGGCTATGAACACATACGCGGCCTCCATCTGATTATTTCGGTGAATCAGAATGTGCCGTCATGCACGGCATCGGGGGCCAACAACGGCTGCCGCCCGAATTCGAATTACCAAAACAACAGCCAGTATTCGCCGTCCGCCATTTCGTTTTACGACGGACTGCACCTTTCTTTCCTGCAGCGCCCGGCGAAGTGGGGCAGTTATCGGGTCACTTACACGTACTCGAAGGCGCTGGATGATGTGAGTGAGTTCTTTTTCAGTTCGCCGATTAACCCCTTCAATCTGCTGCAGGACTATTCGCGATCGGACGACGACCAGAGGAGCCGGCTGACGTTCGACGGAACCATTCATTCACCGCTATCGCCGGGCGCGACTCCGTGGAAGAAGTTCACGCACGGCTGGGAGTTCAATCTTGCGCAGACTGCCTACTCGCCGCTGCCTTTCAACATTACAACCGGCGCGAACACAATCCAGGGCACCGCAGCGAGGCCGACTGTCAATGGCGCGTTCATCAGCCGCAACGCGGGTGAAAGCCATGCCATTCTCAACATGAGCATTCGCCTCAGCCGGACGTTCGCTCTTACGGAACGGCTGCGCCTGCAGGCGCTGGGCGAAATGTTTAATACACTGAATCACGTGAACGTCGTGACTCTGAACGGAGTGTTCGGAACCGGCGCTTACCCGACGAACCCGTCCTCCACGTTCGGACAGATCACGGCTGTGAACGATCCGCGCGCGGCGCAGTTCGCGCTGCGGCTTAGCTTTTGAGGACTCCGCATGCACAAGCTCGTTGCCGCCTTCGCCATCTCACAACTGGCTGCGGTGGCGCCCCAGGCGCCATTTCACGAACCGCAGCTTGCCGCCGGTCCGGGACTCGTCACAATGACGTTCGGCTCCGGCACGGATATCTACGTCTCGGTTTCGACCGATAACGGAGCCAACTTCGGGAAGCCGGTTAAGGTAGCAACCGCGCCGGTGGTGCCCTTGAACCGGCATCGCGGGCCGCGCATCGCGATCTCAGGCAGCACACTCGTCGTAACCGCCGTTGCAGGGCAGACGGCCGCGACGGGGCAGCATGCGCACGGGCTCCCGTCGGACGGGGATCTGCTGGCGTGGAGATCAACGGATCGCGGCCTCACGTGGTCGAACGCGGTTCGCGTCAACGACGTTCCTTCCGCGCCTACCGAGGGTCTGCACACGCTCGCGTCCGACGGGCACGGCAACCTCTTCGCCGCCTGGCTCGACAAGCGCGGCAAAGGGACGGCACTTTACGGCGCGTGGTCGTCGGATTCGGGAGCCACCTGGACAAAGAACCTCGATATCTACGATTCCCCGGATGGCACCATCTGCGAATGCTGCCATCCAAGCGCTGCGTTCGATCGGGACGGAGGACTCGATCTGATGTGGCGCAATGTGCTCGACGGCGCGCGCGATTTCTACCTGCTGCATGCCGACGCGGCGCATCGGTTCGGAACGCCGCACAAAGTGGGAGATGGAACCTGGAAAATCAATGCCTGTCCGATGGACGGTGGTGGTCTGGTGCACGCGGGCACGAGAACGATCACGGCGTGGCGGCGGATGAACGATATCTTCATCGTGGAACCGGGTAAGCCCGAGAGGAAGATCGGCGAAGGGAAGGATGTTGCTCTGGCTGCCGCCGGAGACCACGTCTATGTGGCCTGGATCAGAGACGACCAACTCGTGCTGTGGACGAACGGCAGCCAGGAGACGCTTGCCATGCACGCCGGCTATCCTGCGCTGACTTCTTTACCGGGCGGTGGCGCATTGCTGGCGTGGGAGGAGAAGGAAGGCATTTCCATCAGACGTCTGCAGTGACCGAAGGCCCGAGGCCTGCGCTGCGGAGGACCTGGTCAGAAGCTGAGCCGGACAGCGAGCTGCAGTTCACGGGGATCTTCCGCGCTCGAGATCACGCCGAAGTTTGATGCCCCGAAGATTCTTCCAGGTAAATCGAAATTCGGGTGATTCAGGGCGTTGTACATATCGAAGCGGAACTGTGCGCTGAACCGCTCGGTAACCGCGAAATTCTTCTGCAGCGAAAAGTCGAACGTTGCCAGACCTGGTCCGAGGACGTCGTTTCGCGCCGCCGAGCCGAATGTGTTGGAAGCCGGCAGCGCAAACGCAGTCGTATTGAACCACTCTCCGGGCGATTGCGGCCCGCTGTTCGGATTGCCGACGAGGTTCGGCCGCTCAATGTTGTTTCCGTTCACCAGACCGATGTGAGCGACGTCCTGGCCCGCGGCTGTCGAGAGATTCACCGTGAACGGAGCCCCGCTCTGGATGATGACTATTCCACCCGCGCGCCAACCGCCCAGCAGCGTATGCGTCAGGTTGCCCGGCCGGCTGAAGAAAGGCAGATCGTAGACTGCATTTGCAGTGAACCGCTGCCGATGGTCGAAGCTCGACGACGCCTTCTCGGCCGCAAAGTTGTCAGGGTTGGCAGGGTTCTGCGGCAGATTGTATTCCGCGTTGGTGGCGCCTGCGTCAGATGCATCGTCGATCGAGTGGGACAGCGTCCATCCTGCCGCGAACGAAAGCCCATAGGCAAACCGGCGGCTCACCTTCAGCGTCAAAGCATGGAAGGTGGCATAGCCATCCCAGCGAATGGTCGTGAACGCATTCAGCTGCGGGACGGGCCTCGGGCCGCCGAATGTAATCGGCACGTTCAGCGCTGTTGAGCTGTCAGCGTGTACCGTTCGCGATCCCACGTATTCCGCCTCAATGGTCGTGTCGCGCGTGATGGTGCGCTGCAGGGCAGCATTCCAGACTTCGTTATACTCGATGGCGAAATTGTGGTTGACGCCGTTCGCCCCTGTTGCGCCCGTCGGATTCGCAGTCAGGATGTTTTCAGTCGAATACAGCGGCGCCGATGCCGGATTGGCCACCGTCTTGATCAGGAAAAACGGCACATTTTCCGCAAGGTTCTGCAGCACGCTGTACGCTGCCTGATTCGTGTAGATGCCGAAGCCCGCGCGGAACACTGTATCCGGCGTGAACGACCACGCCAAACCAATTCGCGGCGAGAGGCGAATACTCTTCGGCGTCAGCAGGCTGGAATTCCAGCCCACACTGCTCGCGGAAACAACCGGAATGGGACTCAGCGCCGCGATGGACGCCGCAAGAGGCGGCAGGCTGGACGTTGAGCCGGCAACCACAAACTGCGCACCGCCTCCGGGTAGAAGATTGATGTCCGATGTCTGATTCGAAGCGGCTGTGAGATTCCCGTTGTATTCGTAGCGCAGACCGAGATCGACTTTCAATCCGGGGCGCAGCTGCCATTCGTCCTGAAAATAGAAATGCGCCCAGTCTGTTGTCGCGCGCTCCGCGCCCTCACCGATTCCCACCTGGCCCTGCGAGGGAAGACCAAGGAGGAAGTCGGCCAGCGGACTGCCACTGTACGCGCCGGAATATGTGTAGACGCCGCGCGCGTCATTGGGAAACGAAGGATTGAAGCTGAGATGAAAGAAATAGCCGCCCAGCGAGAAGATGTGGTTGCCGCGGTGAAGAATCACGTTGTCGTACAGTTCGAAGTCGCGGTCGATGCGCTGGGTGAAGCCAGTGGCGTCGCCGATCGTCGTGAATGTATTGCTCAGAGAGACCTGCGGAAAGCCAAGGTCGGCGGGATTTGTCGTGGCGCCGTGCAGTCCGTACTGTGACGCATACGGATTGCCCGCGTTGGGGTCGCCCTGTCCGCCTGAAACACGCATCCAGCCGAATCGGAATTCATTCACCGCATTCGCTGAGAACGTATGCGTTTCGCCGGCCATTCCGTTAATCGTGTGCGTGCGCAACGTCCGGCCGAATCCCGGCAGCAGCGCTTCATTCAGCACGCTGGATCCGAACGGATCGGCTTCATTCGCGTTGAACACAGATGCCCGAACGTGGAGGACATCCGCGCCCGAAAGCTGATGATCGATGCGCCCGTTATACGAATCGTTGTTGTTGGTCTGCGATCCGAGGGCTTGCAGGTTATTGCTGTTCCCCGGCAGGTCTGGCAGCGGAACGCGCGCCAGCAACGCGACGGCGGCGGGATCGAGGGGCGTCGTGATCGCATTTCCCGGAAACGGCGCGTGGGTCGCAGGATTCGTGATGGCCGCCAGGCCGGCGAAGTTGCGGCTGCGCTCAGCCGCCGTCGGCACACTGAACAGATGAGCCAGGGTGTTATCGATGCGCTGCCCGTCGTAATTGATGAAGAAGAAAGTCTTCCCTTTCACCAAAGGACCGCCAAGCGCACCACCAAACTGATTCTCGTGGAATGGTGTCGGCTGGCCGCGGGGCGCGAAGAAGTTCCGCGCGTCGAGCGCGCTGTTGCGCAGAAAATCATACGCGCTTCCGTGAAACTGATCGCCGCCCGAACGCGTGACGATGTTCACAACCCCGCCCGATTTGCCGCCGAACTCGGGACTGTAGTTCGTCTTGAAGATCTTGAATTCTTCGATATCGTCGGGTGAGGGATTCAGCACGACGTTGTTGTAATATTCATCCGTAACGCTGCTTCCGTCCACCAGAAACAGATTGTGGCCGGTACGCTGGCCGAGGATATTGATCAGTTTTCCGGTCTGCTGCAGCGAGTCGCCGCGTGTCCCGCCGGGCGGGTTCACCACGCCTTCGCTCAGCAGCGTCAGGTCGAGAAACTGCCGATTTTTCAGGGGCAGATCCTCTACCTGGCTGTTCTCGATGATGTCGCGGATCTCAGCCGAATCCGTCTCGAGCGTGCCCACCGCCGCCTGCACCGGGACGGCCTGAGAAATCTCGCCGACCTCCAGCGTGAGGTCCTGTGTTACGCGCTCCCCGGCGTGCAGCACCACGTCGGGCAGCTGCAACGGCTTAAAGCCGCTTGCGTTAACGGTCAGTACATAGGCGCCGGGGGACAACTGCTCGAATGCGAAACGGCCGTTTTGGTCCGTAACCGCGGATGATCTGAGCTGAGTGGATTGCTGCGTGGCGGTAACCGGCGCGCGGGGAATCACGGCGCCGGAAGGATCTTTCAGTTCGCCCGAAATCGAAGCCGTGTTCATCTGAGAGAAACAGCTCGCCGCGAATGCAAACGAAGCAAGAACGAACGAGGTCCCCGAATATTTGCGCATGTGTGTGAAGAAAACGGATGTTATCTACAACAGTACGCTTTGGTCGGGCAGATGCAGTGTAACTATGTTGTAAAAGCTGAGATCAGACGTCAGCCAGCGGGATCCGCGGCGGGAAGACAGAGTGTGAATGTGCTGCCTCGTCCGGGAGTGCTCGACACTTCGAGATGACCTTTCATCGCCTGGGCAATACTCTGCGACAGGGAAAGTCCCAGCCCGGTGCCGTGAATCTGCGCGGCCCGCACGGCGGTGCTTCGATAGAACGGTTCGAAGATATGCGGGAGGTCGGCAGGCTCGATGCCGATGCCGTGATCGGAGATACTGACGCGAACTTCGGCGCCGGGGCGACTCACTCCATGAGCACTTGCACGAATCCCGATCCAGCGGTCCCCGCTGCCGTATTTGAGCGCGTTGGTGATGAGGTTCTGCAGGCACTGCGAGAGCGCTTCTGCATCTCCGGCCACTGGAGGGAGCTTATCGGGGATGTCGCAATCCACATTCGCATGCGCCGACTGAATCACACCCGCCGTACTGGCGAGGGCGTCTTCGATAACCTTCCGCATATCGAGTGGCTTCAGATCGTATCGCAGACTTCCCTGCCGCGCCGCCGCGAAAAGAAGGATTCGTTCGACGAGCCCGTAGAGTTGTCTCGCCTGACTGCTGATCACCGATCCGTATTGCTTCATCTGCTGTCCCGTCGCGACCACACCGTTACAGATGTTGTCAGCGCCCGAGATGATCACCGTCAAAGGCGTTCGGAGTTCATGTGAAACCGCGGTGACGAAATCCATCTGCATCTGGGCCAGCCTTTGTGCGCGGTGGCTCATCACGATCAGCATCGCCATGTTGACCGCCAGCACCAGCAGCACACCGAAGCCGATGGCGAGATCGCGCCGGCGCATCTCGACCACAAAGGCGCCCAGCGCGCCTCCGCGGCGATGGCGGACGACGAGCCGCCAATCGGCACTCTGGGGGGTGTCGCGCAGGAATGAGAACCACGCAATGCGCACCGATGCATCCGGTCCTTTGTCCTCGAGAGGGACGTGAAAAACGCGCACGGGCGAAGGGCTGCGCGGATCGGGCCTTCCGAACAGGTCGATGGTGCCATCGGCGTCAGCGGGCGGGGGATCGCCGAAGCCCGCATCGGAGCTGTAGAGTACCTGTCCGGGCCGGCCGATTACCGCGACCAGATAGTCGAGACCATTGGTCCCCTGAAAATACGTGCGCGACAGGTCCGCCAGAACTCTCGTGCGAATCTCGGCCGGATTCAGTTCGATGACGATCCAGTCGACGGATGGGGAGCGCCCGGAACCGGAGATGACCGGATGCACAAGCACCATGGTCTCGGGTTGAAAACGCCAGCCCGCCGCCGGATCGTCGCTGCCGAAGACGCCGTGGGAGCGCGAGCCCCGAAAGACAACGGATGCGTTTTCGAGATCGGCGCGCAGAGGAGTGAAACGCGCGGGCCAGACTGCGGGTTCGAAGCGGCCGGCGGCCACGTTCAGTCGCAATCCGGTACCATCCGTACGCAGCAGGTAAACGTTCGAAACGAGATCGGGGTATTTGGCGACGGCTTTCCATTCGGAGAAGCGTCTCACGTACCGGGCCACATCACCGGGCGCATCCTCAACCGGATCGATGCGCAGGGACAGAGCGATTTCCGAGAAGTACCTGAAGAAGTCCTTCTGCCAGTTCATCAGCGACATCTGCAGACTGTCGGCAAGACGGACGGCCGTGGCCTCGCTGACGCCGGTGCTCCAGCGGTATTCGAGAACGGCGAGCGCGGCCACGATAATGGCGCTCGGAATCACGACCGCCGTTGAGATGGTGCGCGCGCGGAAGGGTAGTTTCACTGCTCTGCTCTGAACTTGTAACCAAGTCCCTGCACGGTCAGGATAAACTTCGGCTCCCTGGGATCGTCCTCAAGCTGCTGGCGAAGATTGGCGATGCGCATGTCGACCGTGCGTGTCTGAATGGCGGCGCCGTACCCCCACACGTCACGCAGCAGCACATCGCGGGTGAGCGTTTCTCCGCGGTGTTCGATCAGAAAACGCAGCAGCTGAAATTCTCGAGCCGAAAGATCGACCACCTTGCCGTGCCGCGTCACTTCCGTCCCGCGCAGATCGACGTGCACGGAACCAAACTCGTAGATGTCGGCCGCCGGAGCCGCGTTCGCGCCGGCACGCCGCAGCAGCGCCGCAACGCGCGCCATCAGTTCGCCCATATTGAAGGGCTTCGTCACATAATCGTCGGCCCCCATGCCAAGCCCGCTGACCGCATCCTCACTGCGCGTGCGCGCGGTGAGCATAAGCACGGGCATAGCCCGGCCTGCGGCGCGCAGTCCCCGGCACACTTCGAAACCATCCTTGCCGGGCAGCATGATGTCGAGAATGATCAGATCGACAGGCGGTGAAGAAAGCGATACCGGCTGAGTCGCGCGCGCCAGCCCGGCTATACCGTCGCCAGCATCTTCAACTTCATAACCTTCGCTGCGCAGGCTGTCGCCGATAAAAAGGCGAAGCGCCTCTTCATCTTCGATCAGCAGGACGCGTTTTTTTGTGCTGGAGCTGACGGACACGCTTCTCAGGCACCATGTTACAGCCCTCCGGGTTTTTACAACATCGATACAACGCAGCGTTCCGTATGCGGATAGCGTGGTAGATGGGACGCACGGCCGCCGCGCCGCCGCTTCACCCAGAGGCCTTTTGTACATCCGGTTAATCCTCCCGTTGACGACCCTCGCTCTGTTGCCGGGTCTGTTCAGTCTCGCAGCCGCAGCCGGCGGCAGCATTTCCGGCACGGTGAAAGACGTGACCGGCGCGGTCATTCCGAAAGCTGTCGTGACGGCAGTGAATCCGGGTACCGGCGTGCAGCAGAGCGTCGCCACCAACAACGCGGGCGTCTACCTGTTCTCCGGGCTGCCGGTAGGCCGGTACGACGTCGGGATTTCCGCGAAAGGTTTTAAACCCTATCGGCGTGCGGACATTATGCTCGATGTCAACAGCTCTGTGCAGGTGGATGCAGCCCTCGAGATCGGCGAGAGCGCAGAGACGATCACGGTGAGTGAGTCGGCGGAACAGGTCGAAACGACCAACACGCAGCTGGGCGACGTAATCACTTCGGCAAGCGTGGCCGCACTGCCGCTTAACGGACGAAGCTACACGGATCTGCTCGCGCTGCAGCCTGGCGTCATTCCGGTCACTACGATTACATCGCTCACCGTGCAGGGCCTCGGCCAGAACGTATTCTCTCCGTCAGGCGATCTCAATCCCGGAACGCTGTCAATCAACGGCCAGCGTGAGTCGGCGAACGGATTTATGGTGAACGGTGCTGATGCCGAGGAAACGGGCAGTATGGCCGCGGCGATAATTCCCAATCTGGATTCGATCGAAGAGTTCCGCATTCTGTCCGATAACTTCGACGCTGCGTACGGCAGATACACGGGTGGGCAGATCAACGTGATCACCAAATCCGGTTCCAATCAGTTCCACGGCGATGCTTTCGAATTCCTCCGCAACACCGATCTGGACGCGCGCAATTTCTTCTCTCCCACGCGCGGCGCCTTCATCCAGAATCAGTTCGGTGCGACAGCCGGTGGGCCGGTCAAACACGATAAGGTCTTCTTCTTTTCGGACTACCAGGGCACGCGCCAGATTCAGGGGACTGACACTGGTCTGATTCCGGTGCCCTCGCTTGCCGACCGCAACGGCAACCTGAGCGACCAGGCTGCGTCCCTGACCGGCACGGTAAGCGGACCGTATTTCGCAAATCTGCTTACACAGAAGCTCGGCTACGGCGTTTCTGCGGGCGAACCTTACTACTTCGCCGGATGCACCAGTTCCGCGCAGTGCGTTCTGCCGAATGCCGCCATCCCGCAAAGTGCGTGGTCCGCGCCGGCGCAGGCGCTGCTGAAATACATCCCGGCGCCGAATGTAGGCTCCAATGAATTTTCGACGTCGGCTTACAACCAGGTTTTGAACGACGACAAGATCGGCGAGCGCGTGGATGCGAATACGCGCTGGGGCGCATTCTTCGGTTACTACTCGCTCGACAACTACAATCTCAACAATCCATATCCGACCGCCCAGGGAGGAGCGAACGTCCCGGGGTTCAACGCCCTCAGCACCGGGCGAGCCCAGCTTGCCGTGTTCGGCAACACCAAAGCTTTCAACTCCACGTCGGTTAACGAATTCCGGTTGAGTTACACGCGCGACGCCAACGATCTGGGCAAACCGTCGGGCGGCCTCGGCGTGAGCCTCGCCTCGCAGGGATTTGTCACCGGACCCGGCACGCTCGGCATCGTGCCGCTCGCGCCGCAAAACCAGGGCGTGGAAAATGTCTTCTTTAATAATTTCACCATCGGCTCCGATCCGGATCGCTTTTACCAGATCAACAACGATTTCGAAGTCAGCGACAATTTCACCAAAGTGCTCGGCAATCATATGGTGAAATTCGGCGGTCAGTTCGATGCCTACCAGATCAATACCTATCCGTTCGCCGATCTCAACGGCAGCTTCAATTTCTACGGCAGCGAGACCGGCGTCGATTTCGCGGATTTTCTGCTGGGCATCGCCAGCCAGTACACGCAGAACGATCTGCGTCCGTTCTACGGCCGCAACCGATATGCGGGGCTGTTCGCACAGGACAGCTGGCGTGTAGCATCGACTCTCACGCTGAACCTCGGCCTGCGCTGGGACCGCAACGAGCCGTGGTACGAGAAATACAACAACAACATCACGTTCGTCCCGGGCGAACAGTCGGTGGTTTTTCCGACCGCGCCGACCGGGATCGTGTATCCCGGAGATCCGGGAATCTCGCGCACGCTGGCGCCGGCGGGCAATCGGGACTTCGCACCGCGCCTCGGGCTGGCCTGGTCACCGAGTGCAAGGAGCGATTCCGTTCTCGGGAAGCTTCTCGGTGGGCCGGGCAAGACCAGTATCCGCGCGGGATACGGCATCTACTACGCCGCGATTCAGGGCGAGACGCTGGGGCTGATCTCCGACAATGCGCCCTACGGCTTCACGTACACCAGCCCCGCGCCGCCGCTCTTCACCACGCCCTTTGTCGACGCGGCGACGGGCAACGTGGAAGGCCAACGCTTCCCCGCGCAGCTGGCTCCACTGAGCGTTTCGGCAAGCAACCCCGATACCACGATTGATTTCTCGCAGTTCGAACCTATTGGCGCGATTCCCGGATATAAACCGACCAACCGAATTCCGTATACGGAGTCGTACATGCTGTCGGTGCAGAGGCGGATCGGAATGAACACTCTGGTGAGTGTGAATTATGTCGGCAATCAGGCGCATCATCTGCTCGTTCTGGAGGCGGCGAATCCGGGCAATGCGGCGTTGTGCCTCAGCGTGAGCCAGTCGGGTCAGGTTGCGCCCGGCTCTGCAACCTGCGGCCCTTTCGGCGAAAACGCCGTCTATACGACGGCCGCCGGACAAACCATCAACGGCACGCGTGGACCGCTGGGTCCGGCGTTCGGCAGTGTCAGCTATCAGACTTCGATTGGCAACTCAAACTATAACGCTCTGCAGGCCAGCCTGCAGCACAAAGGCAAGCGGGCGCAGTTGTTCGTCAGCTATACATACAGCAAAGCTCTCGACCAGGCTTCGAATCTCGGCGATCAGGTCGATCCCTTCGATCCCAATCTCACGCGCGGCCTCTCTTCGTTCGATATGCGACAGAATTTCGTGGCGAGCTACGATTACCGAATCCCGTTGGAGCACCTGCTGCACGGGCATCCGCGCCTGACGGAAGGTTGGTCGATTTCCGGTATTACGCGCTTCGGCACCGGTCTGCCCGTTACATTCCTGAATTATTCGGACACATCGCTGCTGGGCACGCAGGGCAACGGCATCAACAATCTCGCCGTGGACGAACTGCAGTACACACCGGGCCCGCTCGATCTGAACCAAAATCCGCGCAACGGCCAGCCCTTCTTCAATACATCCCTCTTCAGCCTGCCTGCGCTCGGCACGATCGGCAGCAGCGGCAGGCGCCTGTTCCCGGGGCCGGGCATTGAAAACTTCGATGTAACGCTGCGCAAAGACACGCGGATTACGGAATCAAAGTCGCTCGAACTGCGGCTTGAGGCCTTCAATCTTTTCAATCACGCGCAGTTCTATGGCCCGTCCTCGGTCGACGGCAACATTAACAGCCCCACTTTTGGTAACGTTGTGAGCGCCGCCGCGCCGAGACTGATACAGCTGGCGGCGAAGTTTTCCTTCTGAGGCATGAAATGAAAAACACGTGTATCCTGGTGCTGACATTCACGGCGGGCGCCGTTTTGCTGCCTGGCCAGCAGCCGCCGCCGGTCGACCTTTTCCCGGCGGCAACGATCAAATCGTTTACGCCCCCCGATAACCCGATCACAGACGCGAAGGCGAAGCTGGGCGACATGATCTTTGACGATAAACGTCTCTCAGCCGACAACACGATTGCATGCAACACCTGCCATTCTCCACGCAACGGGTTCACTACGCATACTCCGGCATCCCGCGGCGTCGGTGATCAGATCGGCCAACGCAACGCGCCATCGCTGCTGAATGCGATGTTTTATAAGACGATGTTCTGGGACGGACGCGCCGCTAGTCTCGAGGAGCAGGCGCTGATGCCGATTCTGAATCCGATCGAGATGGGACAGAAGAGTCCGGCAGATGTGGTGGCGAAGCTTTCCGCGATTCCCGAATTTGTCGACGCGTTCCAGAAAGTGTTCGGTCACCCGGTGAACTGGGAGGATATCGGGAAGGCGGTGGCAACTTTCGAGCGGACACGTCTTTCGACGGAAGCGCCGTTGGATCGCTTTCTGAAGGGCGACGAGAAGGCCATGAACTCTGCCCAGAAGCGCGGCTGGGCGCTCTTCACCGGCAAGGCGAAATGTACGACATGTCATGCCTATGACGCCGCACTGCCTCTCTTCGGCGACAATCGCTTCCACAACACCGGACTGGCGACGCACTCGCACAATTTCAGCGAACTGGCGAAACGCGCGGAAGCGGCGGGCGGCAGTCAGGCGGACATCGATAAGCTGGCGCTGGAGACGGAGGCATCGGAACTCGGCCGTTTTCTCGTCACGAAGAAGCCAGAAGACATCGGCACGTTTAAGACGCCGTTCCTGCGCGATGTCGTTCTGAGCAGCCCATACATGCACGATGGCAGTCTCGAAACTCTGTACGATGTCGTCGAGTTCTTCAATAAAGGGGGCGAGCCGAATCAGCATCTCGACAAAGATATGAAGCCGCTCGGCCTCACTCAGGCCGAGGTCGACGATCTGTGCAGTTTCCTCGGCGCGCTCACGTCAGACCGTTTTTCCGCACAGGGCGGCCCGGAACTGGACCGGCAGCACACCTCATATCTGTACCGTGCAGCACTGGAGCGAGCAAAGAAAACAGGCTCGCGGTAGCCGTACAGCGCGCTGCGACATCTTGACTCATTCCGGGCCTCAGAATTTCGGCCTACGCTGGAAGAGCGAAACACATCTCCATGCTGCGCGTCACACTGGCTGCCGCGGTGCTTTTGGGCTTTGGCCACTCCATCACGCTTGTCGGGCAGGAGCCGGAAGGGGCGAGCATCGTGCCGCCGCGGTTTGCCTCTGCGGAGCTATACAGAAGCGCGAAGAGATCGCACAAAAAGGCAAGGAATCTAAATGACAATCACTCACCCACTTAATTTCAAAGGAGAGGCGTTTCAAGATAGCCGTTGAGCAGATCCGGTTGAAACAGACCCCAGGGTAGATATAGCCCGCGGCCGGATTCACGCAGGAGTTCTTGTACCGCGACACGCGTGCAATCAGGTACCATAATCGCTTGCGGCGCATCTCTGCAGTCCTGTTGCTGATCCTGTTCAGCTTTTCGCTGCTGGCTCCGGCACTTGCCTCGAACGCGGATTCAAACCTCCCCGCCTGTTGCCGCCGCGCGGGGAAACACCATTGCTCGATGGCGGCGCACAGCGGGAGCCCGCAGAACGGCCCCGGATTGGCCGCCAACAAGATGTGCCCGCTCTACGGGCAGACCGGTGCGGTGCAGAGCGAATCCCTGATAGCCTTGGGGTCGCAAGGAGTATCGTTCCGAACGCCCCGGATCGTGTATGCGGGAGGAACTCCGCGCATCCGGTCTAACCTCTCCGCATTCCGCGTGAAGGCGCACCTCCAGCGCGGACCTCCTTTCTTCAACCTGATCGGCTAGAAAGTCATCAACAGCTTGTTCGACGTACGGTGCGGCTCTACGTGCCGCGCTGGCCCTGACTTCGACAGGAGGAAGTACGATTTACCGAGACCGCTTTCGGCAGCTCTCATTTGTATGCGTATCCACAGCCGTTCTCGTCTGTGCCGCTTGCGCTCCGACTAAGAAGGAGCAGGCGAAGCTTTATACACTCCACGGAACTGTCGTAAAACTCGATCGCGAGACTAACCTCGCCACTATCAAGGGCGACAAAATCCCGGGTTGGATGGCCGCGATGACCATGGAGTACCCCGTGCAGGATCGAAACCAATATCTCGCGCTTCACACAGGCGAAAAAATTGAAGCGACAGTCAACGTCACCTCGGAAGGATACTGGCTGACGAACGTCCAAGAGAGTAAAGGTGACTGACATGACGTTCAGTGCCGCCGGACAGTCGACTCCGGAAGCGGCTCCGCAGATCGCTCTGCCGTGGATTGTTCGTCTGCGCTATGGCATGGCCGTCGGCCAGATCGGAACCATACTGTTCGTACGATACGTTCTCGGCGTCCCGATACCGGTAGGTCTTATAGCCCTCGGACCGGTTCTTGTGGCGATCAGCAACGTTCTGCTTGCCGTGCGCATTACCCAGCCGGGAATATCCCGCGCGATACCTATCGCAACGCTGGTCGCTTCGTCGTTCGTCCTCGACACTCTCTGTCTGACTTTCGTCCTGATGCTGGCGGGTGGGCCGACTAATCCGTTCAGTCTGCTTTACCTGGTGCACATCACGCTTTCAGCGATCGTCCTGACGAGGAAATGGACATGGTTCCTCGGCGGCCTATCGATGTTTTGCTTCGGGTTGCTCTTCCTCATCTACCGTCCTGTCGCCGTTCTGGAGATGCATCACACGGTCGAAGGAACGAATCTTCACCTGGTCGGCATGTGGATCGGGTTCGGCGTCGCGGCGGTGCTGGTAGCCCTGTTTTCAGGAAGGATTTCGGAGTTGCTCAGGCAGCACGAAGACCAGATGCTGAAGATGCAGGAAGAGCTTGCCAGAAGGGACAGGCTGGCATCGCTCGCCACGCTCTCGGCCGGCGCCGCTCATGAGCTGAATACGCCCCTGGGCACCATCGCCGTAGTGGCGAAAGAGCTGGAACTGTATGCCACCAACGCAGTTCGCGACCAGGCCGTCGCGGAAGACAGCCGTTTGATCCGCACCGAGGTTGAGCGCTGCCGCGAGATTCTCTGGCGTATGAGCGTGCAGGGCGCGCAGCCGGCTGCGCAGGCCCCTGAGGCGGTGGATGTCCGCGATCTACTCGACGATCTGCGCCGGGATATTCAGGAGCCCGAGCGCGTCGAAGTGATTCCGCCCGCCGCGCCGGTTTCCCTGACGATTCCACGCCGGGCTGTCGCACAGGCGTTGATTGCGTTGACGCGGAATGCGATCGAGGCGAGCCAACCGGACACAGCGGTCCGGGTGACGGCGCAGCCGGCGGAGGGGCGGTTCTCGTTCGTGATCGCCGATCAAGGCAGCGGCATGTCCGCCGACACCCTTCGGCGCATCGGCGAGCCATTCTTCACCACAAAGGAACCGGGAAAGGGGATGGGGCTCGGCACGTTTCTCGTTAGAACTCTGGCCGAACAGCTGGACGGCCGACTCACATTCGAATCAACTCCGAACGCCGGTACGCGCGCCATCTTCGAACTGCCGATGAGCTGGAGGCAACAGAATGCACGCGCTGACTGAAACGGAAGCCGGACGCGTGGCACTGGTTGTGGACGACGACGACATCTTCCGGACGCGTCTGTGCCGTGCATTCGCCAGCCGGGGCTGGGAGGCTGTGGCGGCTTCGGATGGCGCCCAGGCACTCGATATCGCAAAACAGTCGAGTCCCGATCTCGCGGTCGTCGATCTCCGGCTGCCCGGGATGAATGGACTGGAAATTGTGGAACGGCTGCGCCATCTGGACGAGACGATCTGCATCATCATGCTGACGGGTTATGGCAGCATCGCAACCGCAGTGACCGCCACTAAATTGGGCGCGAACCACTACCTGGGAAAGCCGGCGGATGCGGACCAGATTCTGAATGCTTTCAGAGGGATCGCGGAGAAGCCGGATGCGTCGGAGCGGTCGGTGCCGAGTCTGGCGCGGGTCGAATGGGAGCATATCCAGCGCGTACTCAGCGATTGTGATGGCAATGTGTCGCATGCGGCGAAGCTACTGGGGCTGCACCGGCGGTCGCTGCAGAGGAAGCTGGGCAAGTATCCGCCGCACATTTGATACAGAAATCGGTGTGATGCGACAAAGTGACGCATTTTCACCGACGCCATTCAGTCCTACGCTGGGAGCGTGGGACAACTCATACTCCGCATCGCTCTGACCGGATTACTCACAGGCGCCCTGCTGCCGGCGCAGGAGCCGGAAGGTGAGAGCATCGTGCCGCCGCGGTTTGCCTCTGCTGCGCAGACCGCACTATACGACCGTGTTTCCTCGCGCCTGATTGCACCCTGCTGCTGGTCACAACCCGTGCGTCTGCACCAGTCGGAGGCGGCTTCAAAAGTGCGCATGGAGCTGATTTCCTACATACGCGGCGGAATGAATGAGAGCGAGATTCAGGATCGGTTCGCGAGCGAGTACGGCGAGCGGATTCTGGGGCAGCCGCGCGGTGCACGGTCTCTCGTGGCCTATGTCGTGCCCTATATCTGCGGTGCAGTGGGAGTTTTCGCCATGGCGGTATTCCTCATCAGCCGAAGTCGACGCGTGCATTTCGCTTTAGCGGCGGCGAGCCCTGGCGGAGATCTTCCGGAGTTGCCGGATTTGGAATAGCGTTCAAATTGCCGGTGCCTGTTCACGAACTCGGCGGGCCGTCTGCTGCCGCGTGCGCATCTTTCGCCACCAGATGTAGACTCCGGTCACCGAAAGCGCGGCGAGCACTACGCCAAAGATGCACACCAGCCAGCGGTAGAGAAGCACATCCCGAATATCGCCATAGTGCAGACCCCAGAGAATCGTGCTGATGGTGTTGCCCGTGTGCTGGCCCGACGGCAGGAACACCTTTCGCAGCGCACCGGTGTCGCCGTCGATCCACACACCGGTATCCCAGCCATGGCCGCGAATGTCATTGCTGGCGCGCACATCGTACGTGTAAACGCCGAACTGGGCAATATAACCCATCCCCCACGGCCGCGTGACGGTGAAATGATGCGCCGCGGCCTGCTCGGCGATGAAGCGCTGACCGGCCAATTCGGCATCCATCCAGTTCAGGCGCGGATTTTCGCGCGGCTGCGCGAGCATGGCCGACATCATGGCAGAGTCGGTTTCGTAGTCGAACAGCAGGCCCGTTGCGCGTTCATAGACCGGGCGCAGCGACAGCATGACGCTCGACCACGCGAAGACGAAAACAAGCAGCCAGAACCAGAGACCCGCGGCGCGATGCAGATCGAAGTTCACTCGGAACGCACTGGCGCGCCATTTGACCAGCCACGCGTGCTTCCAGCGCTGCCAGAATCCGCCGCGCCCGCGCGGCAGCGTCAGGTAAAAGCCGACGAACGAGTCGAGAGTCCAGAACAGTGCCATCACGCCCAGCACCCAGCCGCCGAAACCGCCCAGCATGAGAGACGTGTGCAGATCGTACATCAATTGCATTAGATTGATGCCGCCATTCAGGATTTTGCCGTTGCGTATGCGGCCCAGTTCCGCACCGGTATAAGGGTCAAGCACGAGGTGGTCGAACCCGATTTCAGCCTCTGAGTAATAATGTCCTGTCGCGGGGGTGACCCGGTATTGCACAGCGATCAGCGTCTGGCCGGGCTCGATCGCGAAATAGCCGGCGCGCACACGGGGGTCGATGGTTTCCACCCGCGCGGCCAATACTGCAAGGTCGAGCGGCTTCGCATTGGGCGCGGGATGCACATACAGCCGCGGGTTGAGTAAGGAATCGATGGGCCTGCGAAATGCGAGCAGACTGCCGGTGAGACCAACGATGATCAGGAACGCGGTCATCGCGAGACCGACCCAGCGGTGCAGCCAGACGAAGATCCGGTACGCCATAGGTCAGAACTGCAGGCGCAGCGCCGGCATGATGGAGAATGGCGCGCCCGGCAATGCCTGGCTGGGATTCACAGTGGCGAAGTACGACTTGTTCAGCAGATTCGTGATATTGACCTGCGCTGTGAGGCGGGCCTTCTTCACCTGGTGCGTGTAAGCTGTCATCAGATTTACAATGCCGAAGCCGGCGATACGATCGGGCGAATAAGTAACACCGTCGGGCGATTCGTAGGTGCTCTCGCCGGTGCGGGCCACAAGTCCTGCGCCAACGCGGAAGCCCTTCAGCGTCTGGTTCCGAAATTCATAGACACCCCAGAGGCTCCCGCTGTCATAAGGCACGCCGGGAAAGCGGAGACCCTGCAGGCTGGGCGTATTGGTGTCGCGGGTAATCGTACAGTCGATATAAGAAAAGCCACCGATGATGCGGAACGAGGGAGTGATCTGGCCGTTGACGTCAAACTCGACCCCGCGGCTACGCGCTTCGCCGATCGCGATGCTGTACATGGGATTGGCCGGGTCCGCCGCAGGAACATTGGTCTTGATGATCTGATAAACCGATGCGGTGGCCGTGAGGCGCTTTTGAAACCATTCCGCCTTGACGCCCGCCTCGTATTCATGTCCTCCCTCCGGCGGTAGCGGTCTGCCTTCCACGGTGAGCGCACCGAGAGCCGTGGCGGCGTAGATCCCTGTCCAGGAACTATAGAGGCTCAGATGCTGGACGGGCTGCCAGGCGATGCCGATGCGCGGCGTCGGGGCCGGGCGATCGTGCACGTCCGTCGCCTGACCGTAACCGGTGTCATAGGTGTTGACGCGGTCGAAGCGCAGTCCGACGAGCAGGTAGAGGTGAAAAGGCAGCGTCATGTGGTCCTGCAGATAACCCCCGTAGGCTGTCTCGCCGTTGTTGACGAAGAAATCGGTGGAAGCGTCGGGAAGCTGGTAGGGCTGGTTGTAGACAGGCGTGTAGACGTTGATGGAGGGCGGGAAATAAACGTTGGCATCGTAGCGACCCGCATCGTAGTAGTAGTCGAAGCCAACATCGAAGTTATGCCGGATGCTGCCGGTTTTGAACTCGCCGGTGACGTCGGCGACGACCTGCTGCGTGCGGTGATAAAAGATGTTGCTCACAAACCCGATCCGTTGTAGGTTGCCGCTGGTGTCTGTGTCACCGAGATAGACCTGATCGTTCGGGACTGGATTCTGGATGTATTGAGTTTTGTAGGTGACGCGGGCTTTCCAGTTTTCGCCGAATGAGTGCACCTCGCGCGCCTTGATCGAATACTCGCGGATGGGGTCGAAGTTGGCATTCGGATCGACGTAATTCCGGCTCAGCGGTACATTCGCGGGCGT
>Ga0335085_10003845_pt1 | contig 25487 bp, 26 predicted proteins | sample Lox_Sample_45_FD_206712 | JGI IMG/M metagenome (GOLD analysis project Ga0335085, IMG submission 206712) | Soil microbial communities from Loxahatchee National Wildlife Refuge, Florida, United States - Lox_Sample_4.5 | ecosystem: Environmental > Terrestrial > Soil > Wetlands | place: USA...
CCTTCACGCTGCCGCGGCTGTCGCGCGTGCAGAGCTATTACCTGCGGCAGTACGATGCGTCGGGCAGGTACTCGCGGGTGTCGGCCCTGCTGCATGTGGACTATCCGCTGTAAGACAGTGGTTAGTGGTTAGTGGTTAGTGGCTAGAAGAACTCGACGTGGTTTTCGTCTGTAGCGACGCGATTAGCCCGTTCAGGATACGTCCGAGTTCGGTGATTCGATCCAACAGCGGGTCTTTTCTAACGGGAACGATGTATTTCAAATCAGTCGCGATGATGATCTGAGTTTCCAGTTCATATAACGAGCCGCGTGCATGGCTGAGAAACTGAATGAATTCTCCCCTGGTTGCGCGACCCTGGCCTTCAGCGATATTGCTCGGTACTGAGACCGCAGCTCGACGGAGCTGGCTTGTCAAGCCGTAGATCTCTTCGCGCGGGTAAGACTTGGTTTCGGCGTAAATTGCGGTTACAAGGGCAATTGCCTTCTGCCAGGCAATCAATTGCTGATAGTGTTTCAACTGCAAGGGGCACGCTCCTTTACCCCGCAGAACCTGACAGTATCCTACTTCCAGACAGTGGCTAGTGGTCAGCGGCTAGTGGAAGCAAAGCAGAATTCGGTCGCCAGCGGATGACCTACAAGAAAATTGTTTATTCCGTTTTCTAGCCACTAGCCACTGGCCACTAGCCACTCCCAGTTAGTTATCCGCCTTCACTCGACCGAGCGGCAGGTGATACAGGGACGCACGGTGACCAGGCGGAAGACGGTGCCTTGGCCGTTGGCCCCGCCATAGAGCGTTGTTCCGTAGAAGTTCCCGTCGGTAGCCTGCACCAGCGCGCCGTGGGGCACAGCACCGTCACTGCCGCTGAAGCTGTGCAGGGTCGTCAGGGTTCCGTTCGGGGTGATTTTGAAGATCGTGCCAACGCGGTTAGCCCCGCCGGTGGAGGTTGTCCCGTAGAAGTTCCCGTCGCTGCCCTGGATCACAGTGCTGGCAGGGTAAGCACCGTCGCTGCCGTTGAAGCTGTGCAGCACAGTCAGGGACCCGTTTGGGGTCATTCTGAAGACCGTGCCACAGGCAAGGAAACAATTCCGGTAGGCGCCGCCATACCAGGCTGTCCCGTAGAAGTTCCCATCGCGGGCCTGGACCAGCCCGTTCGGGCCCTCGCCGTCACCGCCGCTGAAGCCATGCAGCGGGGTCAGGGTTCCGTCTGGGGTGATTTTGAAGATGGTGCCATCGCCGTTGTTGCCCCCGCCATTGGCGGTCACGCCGTAGAAGTTCCCGTCGCTGGCCTGGATCAGCCCGTTGGGCTGGGCACCGTCGTTGTAGTTGAAGCTGTGCAAGGTAGTGAGGGTTCCATTCGGGGTGAGTTGGAAGACCGTGCCGCAACCACTGCCGAAGCCGTTACAAGTGCGGTAGGTCCCGCCCCAGTCGGTCGTCCCGTAGAAGTTCCCGTCGCTGGCCTGGAGCAGTCCGTTAGGGTTCGCGCCGTCAGCGCAGTTGGCTTGGCTGCAAAAGCTGTACAGGGGCCATGACCCGGACCCGAAGACCGTGCCTTGGTTGTAGGCCCCGCCGTCGTAGGTTGTCCCGTAGAGGCCGCCGCCGTCGCTGCTCTCGATAACCCCGGCGTAAGGGAATGCGCCGTCACTGCCGTCGAAGCTGAACGTTTCGAGCGATCCGTTTGGGTACATTCCGAAGACCGTGCCATAACCGGCCCCGCCATTGCGGGTTGTTCCGTAGAAGTTCCCGTCGCTGCCCTGGAGCAGCCCGGCGACAGGGTTCGCGCCGTCACCGCCGCTGAAGCTGTACAGAGTGGTTAAGACTTGCGCCGGCGAGGCAATCGCCGTCGCGGCGCAAAACACAAAGAGGATGCAGATAACTTTTGGCACATGTAGTTGGTTCACAGTGCCTCCTTCCGGCATGGGGCCGGCTAGCTAAACAAGCAGGCGATCAGGGCGCGCGTTCAGCGAAACCTTCCTGGGAAACAGATGAGCTATGCGGGCAAGCGTACCTCTTATGTACGCACCGTCGTCTGTGAGATGGGTCACGGGCGCTGGTGATGCGGTGTGTCAGTTCGCGGCCGGAGGGTCGCGACTGGCGGTTTTGGTAGCCCGCATCTTCAGGGCCTGCCTTGAGCTTGCCGAAGGGTGTGGCTTCAGCCGTGCCGCAGGCGGTGCGTAAAGATCGGCTTTAACTCCTGGGGGAATTCATCGTTGCTGAATCCTGAGGTCCCCTCAGCGGCTAGAGCCGTGATTCAGGGCGAGTGATTGATGGCATGGCTAAACAGGTCGCTGAAAAACGCGGAAAAAACAGAGCCCTCGCCGACTAAAGTCGGCTCGGGATGACATAGATACAGGCTTTAACGGCACGAGTAAACTCGTGCCCTGACACAAAGCTTGCGGAAACCGACTTTTTCAGCGGCCTGTAAAGCCGTGCCCTTTTCAAATCCGTAAAGCAGGCGATCCATTATGAAAGCCGTTATGAGTGACTTCGAACAGAAGGTGTTGTCGGACCTGGCAGAAGTAAAGGCGCACATGCGCTGGCTGGTGGGTAACGGCAACGAAGGCAAGATCCAGGAACTGGAGGAGCGCGTGGACCGCCACGAAGCCTTCCTGCAACGCTTCACGGGCATCGCGACAGCCGTGGCCTGCCTGCTGACGATGGTGCACTTTGCGATTGATCTGCTGAAGTACAAGAAGTGAGCAATTAGCAATTAGCAACTAGCAATTAGAAAAGAGGGCACATTATGGACTTTGCAACCGTACTATCCAAAATCAGCACCGGCGCGCAGATCGCGACCGCGGTTACGCCGGAAATCGAGCAATATGGTTCCGATCATGTGGCGGCGACCCAGCAAATCCTGCAGATCGCGGGGGCGGGCGTCGCGGCCGAAACCTCCGATAAGAACGTGCAGGCAGAGGCGGTGGCCTCGGCACAGTTGGCCTCCAGCCTAGTGCCGCTGGCGTTTGAGCTGTTCTCCTGCTTCAAACACAAGAAGGCAGCACCGGCGGCCTGAGCCTGGTCGACGTTCCGGTCCCACCCTTTCGCTTCGCGAAAAAGGTGGGGCACCCCAGCGCGGCGCCGAACTCCTCCTCCGGCGCCGCGCAGTTTTTCGACTGTGACCGGGGGAACCTATGCCAAGAATTTCTTGAGCGGCCTTTTCACTATAGGGGTCCTTCGACTTCGGTTCGTCCTGCGTTGCGGGGCGAACCTCCGCTCAGGATGACCGAGTAGAAGAAGCTGCATGGCTCTACGGCCTGGCCTCATACACCAGATTAAACGGAGTTTCCGTGGCGCGGCGGAAACGGGTGAAGCCGGCTGTGGTAACGACCTCGCGAATGCGCGCTTCGCCCGACTGCGCGCCCAGGCACAAGCCCACCTCCTGCGAGCGCGAGCACGGGGTGCACAGCAGCGTGGAGAACGAGTAGTACACGCGGCCCACCGGGTTGAGGTTGTCGCTCAGGCGGTCGTTGGCGAAGGGTTCTACGATCATCCACGTGCCATCCGGGTGCAGCGACTCGCGTACATGCTTGGCGGCGCCGACGGGGTCGCCCATGTCGTGCAGGCAATCGAAGACCGCCACGAAGTCATAGTCCTTGCCGGGAAAATCCTTAGCCTTGGCGACTTCGAACTTGACGCGATCGGCGACGCCTTCGCGCTTCGCGGATTCGCGTGCCGCGTCGATCGACTTGTCGTGGTAGTCGAAGCCGAAGAACTGGGACTTGGGATAGGCCTTCGCCATCAGAATGGTGGAAGCGCCGAGGCCGCAGCCTACGTCGGCCACGCGCGCCCCGGCTTCCAGCTTCTTGCCGACGTCGGTTAGCGCGGGGATCCACGCGCTCACCAGGTTGGCGGCGTAGCCCGGGCGGAAGAATTTCTCGCAGCCATGAAAGACGCCGTCGTCATGCTCGTGCCAGCCCATGCCCGCGCCGCTGCGAAACGAATCGGCGATACGCGGCACCGCGTTCAGCGCTCCCAGCGCCAATTGAAACGCTCCCGGTAAATAGGCCGGGCTATCCTCCTTGGCGAGCGTGAACGCCTGCTCTTCTGTCATGCTGAACTTGTCAGTCTTGTCGTCATAGGTGATATAGCCGCCCGCCGCCTGGGAAGACAGCCATTCGCGCACATAGCGCGCATCGGTGCCGGTCTTGGCCGCCAGCTCTGCCGATGTCATTGGCCCCTCCGCCAGCGCCTTGTACAGCCCCAGCCTGTCGCCAATGACTACCATTCCCGCCGCTACCGCCGCCCCCAAATCTCCGACGAACTGCCCGATAAACGCATTGAGCTTGTCCATATCCACAGCCATGGGAGGGGCCTCCTTACCCCGGGATTGCGAAAATCTTACAACGCTTTTGACATGCAGAGGTGGACGAAGGACTCACCCCGGAACAATTGTTGGCATGAAAGTTGCAGAACGTTTACAGCAGCTTAGCATCCGCGGGCATGGCGATTGAATAGCCAATGATAGAAGACAGGTTCTTCGCCTTCTAGAGAGGCTGCTAAAGAAATCAAGGAAGCAGATCCCTCGCCGACTGCCTTCCTGTGCCGTCCCTACGGCGTGATCTCAAACAGCACGCCACAGCCTGAGCCGCCGCATCCCTGGCCCGCACCTGCGGCGGCACCTCCGTAGAGATTGCCATCAGGTCCGATGAGCAGCACGCTTGGCAGTGCTCCGTCGCTCCCGCCTGTGAAGTCATGAAGGGAGGTGTAGGTCCAGCCCCCAGCCGCTGGCGTCAACTTGAAAACCACACCCTTGCCGTAGGCGCCGCTCCGGAAAGTCACGCCGTAGAGATTGCCCGCACCGTCCATCGTCAGCTCGCTCCAGGGTCCCCCGCAACCCAACCCTCCGGAGAAACTCTGAATCACCGAGAAGGCCCAGTTCCCGCCCTGAGGCATAAGTTCGTACACCGTTCCGCAACCGCCGGCGCCTCCAGTGTCGGTCCCGCCGTAGAGGTTGCCGGAGGCGTCCAGCCAAAGGCTGCTGTCGGGGATGTTCCCGCTGTCGCCAGTGGAATTGAACTGGTAGAGCAGAGTTTCGTTCCAGCCGCCACCCTGGGAATGGGTCAGCTGAAAGACCGTGCCGTCGTGGTTGGCGCCGCCTTCCTCAGTTGTGCCGTAGAGGTTTCCCGCAGGGTCGAAGACCGCCCCATACTGCGGGTAAGCGGCATCGTGCCCTCCCGGGAACGCCCACAGAACACTCTCCGTCCAACTCCCGCCGGATGGCGACATCTCGAAGACGGTGCCGTATCCGAGACCGCCCACCAACGTAGCTCCGTAGAACTTGCCCTTGCTGTCGAAGATGAGATTGCCGTTCGGACCGCCGCCGTCAGCACCGCCGGAAAAGCGATACAGCACCTTCGCTGTCCAGGGGCAAACTACACTCTTGCAAGCGGCCTGGGGAGGCGACAACTTTGTGATCGTGCCACAGGTAAAGGGATCGCAAAACCCCATGCCCCCAGCCGCAGTCGAAACATAGAAACTGCCATCCGGACCAACCACAAATCCGTCCGGATGGGAGCCCTCAGAACCTCCTTGGAACGTGTACAGAGTGTTCAGCACCCATCCCGACCCGAGGTGGGACAGCTTGAATGCCGTACCGCAGCCATAGTCGGGGTAATTGCGAGCGTGGCACGCGTTTCCGTATTTCCCACCATACTCCGCCATCCCATAGAGGTTGCCGGCACGGTCCATGATCAAAGTACCGTGGGGTGATGCTCCGTCCGCGCCGGTAAAGGTATGGAGCACCTTGAAAGTCTGGGCATGGGATTGGGCCGCGAGCACACTCAGGAACGCGAGCGTGTAAAGTGCAGCAACCTTCGCCGCTCGCGGGGTCATAACCAAGCCTCCTGGTGGCTGAGATGGCGGACATTTTACTCTGAAGTGGCGGTGTCGGACTTTGCGGACGATGCGACGAACTCCACCCGGCTGGTGATTCTCGTGCCGGTTTCGCACCCTAGCGAATGGTACAATGCCTTTTCCTGTCCGAATTCTGCGGTGACACTCCCTGGACGGACCCAACCCTTGGCACAACAGACGACCGAGCCCCGAAGCATCACTTACGCCGACGCGGGCGTGGATATTGAACGCTCCAACCGCACCAAGCAACGCATCAAGTATCTGGCGCACAAGACCTTCAATCGCGGGGTGTTAAGCGATATCGGGGGTTTTGGGGCGCTGTTTGCGGTGGACCGCAAGAAGTTCCCCGATCCGGTGCTGGTCTCCAGCGTGGACGGCGTGGGCACCAAGCTGAAGCTGGCGTTCGAGATGAAGTTGCACCACACCATCGGCGCCGACCTGGTAAACCACTGCGTCAATGACGTTGCCGTGCAGGGCGCCGTGCCCCTGTTCTTCATGGACTATTTCGCCACCGGCCAGCTGCAGCCGGAGGTGATCGAGAAGGTGATTGCGGGCGTGGCCGATGCCTGCAAGCAGAATGGCTGCGCGCTGATTGGCGGCGAGACCGCCGAGATGCCGGGCTTCTATGGCAACGGCGAATACGACCTGGCGGGATTCATCGTGGGGGTGGCGGACCGCAAGCGGCTGATCACCGGCAAGGAGGTGCAGCCGGGCGACGTGCTCATTGGCCTGCCTTCGACGGGGCTACATACCAACGGCTACTCGCTGGCCCGCAAACTGTTCTTCGAAGTGGCGCGTTACACGCCGGACTCCTACGTCAACGAGATCAAGGGGAAAGTGGGCACCGAGCTGATGCGGACCCACAAGAGCTACTGGCCGATTGTGCGGCGCATGCTTGATGCCGAGGCGGTCTCGGCCATGGCCCACATTACCGGCGGGGGCATTACCGAGAACCTGCCGCGGGTGCTGCCCAAAGGGGTGGGCGCGATCGTCGAGATCCATTCCTGGCCGGTGCCGCCTATCTTCGACCACCTGCAGAACATCGGTAACGTGACGCGCGACGAGATGCTGCGCACCTTCAACATGGGGATCGGCATGATCCTGGTGGTGCCGGCAAAGAAGTTCAAGAAGGCCCAGCTCATCCTGGAGCGCTGCAGCGAAAAGGGCTACGTGATTGGGCGCATCGTGAAGGGTGAGAAGCGGGTAACGTATCAGTGAAGCAGCAGTTAGCAATGAGCGAGCGGCCACGATTCGCCGGACTCGATTGTGCATCCTAAGAGCTGGCGGTATGCTTAAACTGGCATGAGTACTCCGGTAAAGCTCGTAACCCCGTATCCCACCATGGACGAAGTGGCGGAAGTGTACGGGATTCCTCGGTCCCGGCTTGAGCAGCTTAAGAGCATGGTCCGCAACCTGATGTCGCGTGGCCGGAAGAAAACGGGTACAGGCCGGAACGCGACGGTTCGCTCACGAGCCAGCAAGAACTCTCACCATGCCCACAGCACAAAGCGCGCATCCGGGCGAAAGTAGTACCCTCCCACGGCCGTCCGTATTTCTGAACCTGCCCTACGACCGAAGATTCAAGTCTCTCTATCTTGCCTACATCGCAGGTGTATCGGCGTTCGGCATGACCCCGCGCACGACCTTGGAGATTTCCGGAAGTGAGCGCCGCCTGGACCGTATTTATAACGTCATTCGTGAATGTTCCTATTCGATTCACGACCTCTCACGGGTGCAGTTGGACCGAAGGCCGCCGGCGACGCCACGTTTCAACATGCCGTTTGAGCTGGGGCTGGCCGTGGCCCATGAAAAGTCGGGCGGCAAGCACGCGTGGTTCGTCTTTGAGGAAGTGGACGAGCGCCTGGAGAAGTCGCTATCCGACCTGAAAGGCAGCGACGTTTACATTCATCACGGCAAGATAAGCAGCGTCTTTGCGAAGCTGGGCAACGCGTTTCTGAGGCAGCGGCCTCGACCTACCGTTCCGCAGATGACCGCCATCTACTTCGGGCTGCAAGATTCGGTTCCCCGGATCATGGAAGAGACCGGCGCTGACACGCTCTTCGAAGCTCGTCCGTTCCGGGAGCTGGCCGCCCTGGCCAGCGGGCTGACCGACCGAATCATCCTGCACAAGAAGCCGTAGCGCGTCTTTGCACGCGTGGCTCCTGGCTGCCTAACGGCAGACGAGCTTTCCTGCCGCCTGCTAGAATCGCCATGACCCTGCCGGGGGTGGAGGAGATGCATGGCAGCCCTGCAAGTCGGAGATGAGGCTCCGGATTTTGACATTCCAGCGGTAGTGGGCAATATAAAGCAGCGCTTCAAGCTCAGCGACTACCGCGGCAACAAGAACGTGGTGCTGGCATTCTACGTGCTGAACTGGACGCCGGTTTGAACTGCGCAGTTGCCGGGGTACAACTCGGAGCTCGAGCGGTTCGCCGGCTATGACGCCCAGGTCCTGGGCATAAGCGTGGACTCCATCTACAGCCACATGGCGTGGCAAAAAAGGGAAATCGGCATGATGAATTTCCCTCTCGCCAGCGACTTCTATCCTCACGGCGAGGCGGCGCAGAAGTACGGGATCCTGCGCGACGGCGATCCCATTCCCGGGGTCAGCGATCGCACCATATTCATTGTGGGCAAAGACGGGAAGATCAAGTTCTCCAAGGTGTACCCCATCAGCCAGGTGCCTGACGTGGAAGAGGTGTTTGAGGCGTTGAAGAAGCTGTAAAAGCAGCGGTCAGTGGCTAGTGGTTAGTGGGTTCAACCTGCTCAGGGCCAGCCACCGGCCACTAACTACTGACCACTGTCTTACATGCGTGCTGTGGTACAACGCGTCCGCCGCGCTTCCGTAAAGGTCGGTGAAGAGCTCACTGGCGACATTGGCAAGGGCCTGCTGGTGCTGCTGGGCGTGGCCCGGGATGACAGCCAAACCGATGCCGAGCATCTCGCCGAGAAGATTGCCGGCCTACGCATCTTCGAGGATGACGCTGGGAAGATGAATCTCAACGTGGCCGACGTTGGCGGCGCGGTTCTTGCGGTCTCGCAATTCACATTGTTCGGTGATGTGAGGCGCGGCAAGCGGCCGTCGTTTGACGCGGCGGCGCGTCCCGATCAGGCCAAGGCGTTGTACGAGTATTTCGTGGAGCGCATCCGCGCCGGCGGAGTGCGCTGCGAGACTGGCCGCTTCCAGGAGATGATGGATGTAGAACTAGTCAACGCCGGGCCGGTGACCATTCTGCTGGATTCAAAGAAGGAGTTCTAAGCAGCTTTGCAATATGCTGTAATACAGCGTATTCTCAAGGCGTATGGAAAAACAGACACTTACCTTCCGCGCCGATCGCAGGAAAGTACGGGAGCTTGACCGGCTCGCGCAGGCCCTCGACCGAGACCGCAGTTACCTGCTGAACGAGGCGATGGACCAGTATCTGTCGGTGCACGAATACCACTTGCAGCAAATTAAAGAAGGCTTAGCTCAGGCGCGCGCAGGCAAGCTTCTTGACTATGAACAGGTAAAGGCAGGCTGGAAGAAACGCCTTGCCGAATGAGGATCCGTCTCACACCCCTGGCGTCGGAACACCTGCTATCGGCCTATGATTACCTGCAGGCTTTGAGCCCAGCCGCAGCGAAGTCGCAACTCTCCAGAATCTTCAATGCCATCGATCGCCTGCAACAATTCCCTTACGCCGGACGAAAAGGCAGACTTTTCGGAACTCGCGAGTTTGTCATACCGCGTACTCCATTCATCGTGGCCTACACGATCGTCGGACGCGAGGTGCAAATATTGGCTGTCTTGCATGGGTCCCGGCAGTGGCCGCAGTCGTTCTGATGTCCTAATGACTGCTGTCCTCGGTCGTGGGCGGATTGGTGCTGTTCTTCTGCTTCTGCGGCTCCTTCGCCTGTTTCTGCTTGCTGACAGGTGTCTTCTCGCTCGGAGATTCACATTTCTCCGACAACACCTCGACCGTGCTCGCCTGGAACTTACGCTCCTTCTTCACACCGTTCGTACCGCCTGGATCATCGGGAGGTTTCCATAAGCCCGTCAGCTGGACTTTCCCGCCGGAAGCATTCTTCAAGTCCTCCGCACCGAAGACCTCCACGCCGGTACGATGCGACATGCTGTGAAGCGTGAATTTGCCATTCACGTCGGGGCCACTCAGGCATCCGATAAGCGTGGTATGGCCCTGCGGCTCCGCAGGCTTAGCGGCTTGATCGGGGGCGCTCCCGCCGGCAGGCTTGGCTTGGCTCTGCGCCCAGGCCGACACCGCACACAGGATCATCAGAACGACAGCAGTACTGCAAAACCTCATGAACAATGGCTGGATACGCCTTCCTTGAGCTAAGGATAACCTGAGATTGAGCCTCATGCTTTCCCGATCCGCAGCGCGCCGCCGAGAGTGCATACCTTCATCGCCTCCAGCCTGGCAATCATTTTCTGCCACAGACGAGCGGTGACAAAAGCGTCGTCCAGCGCATGATGAGCTTCGCGGAAGTCGAGATGGTAGACCTCGGCCAGCGCCGCCAGGCTGATGTTGCCCAGTTGCTGCTCCAAGTCTTCGCGGTAAGGGCCGTGGCGCAGGATCCACTCGTGCACGCGCGCGGTATCAATCGCGGGGTTGCTGAGCGTGTGGGCCGAGTCCCCGAGTTCCTTGCGCAGCGCCTGCAGGTCAACCTTCACGAAGTGGCCTATCAGCACTTTCCCGGCGATGAAGTGGTGTAAATCCGCAAGCGCCTGCGCCGGGGGCTCACCCCCCTCGACATCGTTGGGCCGGAGCTTGTGAATAAGTACGCTCTGGGCGGGGACGGCAACGCCCGGATTAATGACGCGGTAAAACTGCTCTCCCAGGCGAATGCGGGGGCCTTCCATGGCGATGGCGCCGATGGAGAGCAGGCGATTGTTGCGGGTATCGAGTGAAGTCAGTTCGGTATCGATAACGGCGTAGTGCACAGAGTGCAGCGGCGCGTCACGCGGGAAGATGGAGTCCGGTTCGCCCCGTCCTTCGAACTTGAGCCAGCCCGGCATGGTATTCATTGTCCGAGTTGTGCCCATACCGCAGTCCGGAACTTGCTGTCAATCAGGGAATGCACACGCGTGATGGTGTGAAACGCCTCCTTCAGTGAGTTCCGTTGCAGATGAGTGAGCTTTGCAGGGCTGATGTAGTTGCTTAAAGGTTCACCACGCCGGGCCTGCTGGAGCTGGTTGTCGAGCCGCATGAGCGTGAGGAACTCAAACGCTTCCTGCAATTCGCGCAGCAGTTCAGCATCCGCATAGCTGAGCGATTGCAAGGCCGTCAGGCGGTCGACGGTGTTGGTGTGTTCTACCCCGGCGTCGAGAGCAAACAGGCGCGCCGCGTTGACGATGGGCGACGTTCCATACGATTTGAGGTCGAGCTGCTCCCTGTGCTCGCCGGTACGCTCGACGACCAGCGTCCGGAAGAAGCCCAGCGGCGGCTTGACCGTGATGGAGACGCAACCGAGGACCGACTTGAAAAAGCCCGCGTCGCCTAACCGTTCGCGGTTTTGCGCAGCCAGCCGGTCGAACAGCGAGAAGTCACCGGCTACGGGGCGCATGTCAAAGAAGATGAGCGCGTCCTCGGTGGAATGGAGTTCGCCTTCGGCGATCCAAGCGGCGAAGTAGTTTTGCCACGCCGACAGCGGTTGGCGCCAGCGTGGGTTGCTGGCCATGTAACCGCCCGTACACGGCGGATAGCCGCACTTTTCCAGCGCGGCCTGCGCGAAGTCGGCCAGTGCGGTGAAGTATTCTCTCACCTCGGCAAGCTTGTCCTCACTGGGATCGGCAAGAATCAGGGCGTTGTCCTGATCGGTCCTGAAGGTCTGCTCGCGGCGGCCTTCGCTGCCCAGCACAACCCAGCAGTAGGGAACGGGAGGCGCTCCGATTTTCGCTTCGCCCAGTTGCAGAATCTTGCTCATCAGCCGGTCATTCAACTCGGCGACTACGCGCGTGATGTGGCTGGCTCGCGCCCCCTCGCGCATCAGCAACGGCAGCAGGTCGCCGATACGCTTTTGAGCGGCGGCCAGGTCATCAATGGTTTGCTGCTGTTCGAGATGGCGCGCCAGGCTAAGCGGCGACTTGCCCTGCAGCAGCATCAGGTCGTGACTGGTCAGCACGCCCGCCGGAATTCCTTCTTCGGTGACCAGGATGTGGTGGATGTCATTTCCGAGCATGGCCAGCAGCGCCTGGAAGATGCGGTCGCTGCTTTCTACGGAGATGACAGGTGTGCTCATGATCTGGGTAACCGGCAGCTCAACGGGAGCTCCGGTGGCGATGACCTTTTGCGCGAAGTCGGCATCGGTCAAGATGCCGCGGGCGCGCCGGTCAGCTCCCACAACGAAGAGTGAGCTGGCGTGTGACTGAGCGGCGAGCTGTGCTGCCTCGCGGATGGTGATGTATTCGTGGCAAGTGATAGCAGGCTCGCGAACCACGTCACGCACCGAGAGCGAGTAGAGCAGCTGCTCGGCATTGCCCATCAGGTTGGTCTGGGCGCGGAGTTCGTTCAGGCTGCGCTCCATGTAGCGCGTAACTGAGGTGCGGAGAAAGTAGTCGGCCACCTCGCGATGGCGGTCCATCAGGTCCTGCACTTCCTCGGCCGGGATCGTGTAACACAGAGTGTCCTCGTGGGCCGTAACATCCAGGCGGGCGACATCGCGGCTCATCAGCGAAAGCACTCCGAAAATCTCCCCTTCGCTGCGCATGTCGAGGATGAGTTCCTTGCCCACTTGAGTGCGGAGCGCCAGCTTGACGGCTCCTTTCTGCACGATGTACAGGGCGTCGGAAGCGCGGTGTCCCGCACTGAGGATGACGGTGTCCTTGGGAAAATACTCAAGGGTCATGGAGCGTGTCAGCCGGCGAATCTCGGAGGCCGATAGGAACTGGAAGGGTGGGATCTTTTCCAGGAACGTGGCGACATTCTCAGTGACAATGGAGCTCGATGAGGAGGGTGGAGACGCCACAGGTTCTGACTCGCGGGGAATTCTAACACGCGAACCGAGGTGATGAATGTGACGTAAAGCCATGCCCCGTGGCGCTTTACGGCCACTTGCCTGCGGGTTGGCACGTTACGGCCCCGCCGGTGGATTACAATATAGACTGCTCTGGAGCAGGTTCTGTTTCCCTACCGGCCCGAGATCGAGCGCGACCGTGCGCGGAGTCGGCGCCACAGCCTCGGGCTTCGAATCACGACGCTAAGATGTTGAAACATTTAGAGGATTTGCTAAGTAAGCCCGCATCTTAGATAACGGAAGCGACGGTACAGCCGTCATAGATGAGGCGGCTTCTCTGCTTATTCGCAAAAGTGGCAATCAAGCTCAAAATACCCGATAGTCGGCCCGCACCCGGTCGTGCGGATCGACCTGGTTCCCGTGCGGTGATGGGTCGAGCCCCGAAGACCCGCCACTTCTCGTTTAGTGACCCACTGGTGAAGCTGTTCGCGGCCGGCTTCCTGTTCGTGGCAATTCTGTTCCTTGGGGCTTTCACTTACTTCTACGTCAAGTATGAGCGGCTTGTGGACCGCAGGATGGCCGGTCCCATTTTCAGCAATGCGGCCAAGATCTACGCCCGCCCCGAGACAGTATCCGTGGGCGACAAGACAAGTCCTGCAGAGATTGCCGGGCAACTGCGGCGCGCCGGATACACGCCGGAGGACCAGGGCAGCGATTCCCCCATCGGCCACTTCCGCGTCACGTCACACTCCATCCAGATAGCGCCCGGGCCGGAATCGTTCCATTCCGCACAGAGCGCGACTATCACCGTCGATAACGAGAAAGTCAGCAGTATCTCAGAAGCTGGAAAAAGCGCCGACTCGTACGAATTGGAACCGCAACTGGTGACCGCGTTGTTCGAAGGCCAGGAGCGTTCCAAGCGGGAGCTGATCACTTTCAACGACATTCCCAGAGTGATGGTGGACGCTGTGCTCGCCATTGAGGACCGCCGTTTCTTCCAGCACAATGGCGTCAACTATTTCCGGCTGCTGGAAGCGGCGGCCGTTGATCTGCGCGCTGGTCGCCACGGCCAGGGTGGTTCCACCATCACCATGCAGCTCTCGCGCGGGTTTTTCCTCTCGCCGGAGAAGACGATGAAACGGAAGATGGTGGAGATGCTGATTGCACTCGAACTGGAGCGCAAGTTCAGCAAGCAGCGCATCTTCGAAATGTACGCCAACCAGGTGTACATGGGGCAGCGAGGCTCGTTCACCATCGCCGGCTTCGCTGAGGCGTCGCATGCGTATTTCAATAAGGACATCAAGAACCTGACCCTGCCGGAGGCCGCGCTGCTGGCCGGGATGATTCAGCGGCCCAACTATCTCTCGCCCTATAAGAATCCCAAGCGCGCGCTGGAGCGCCGCAATTTGGTGCTCGACTCCATGGTGGAAACCGGTGCTATCACCAGCGCGGAAGCTGAGCACGCCAAGGCGATCCCGCTGAAGCTGACCGCACCCAACGTCGAAGCCAGTGATGCTCCCTACTTCGTCGACCTGGTGAAGGACCAGCTTTCCAGCCAATACAACGAGGCGGAGCTGAACGACCACGCTTATCGCATCTACACGACACTTGATCCCGATCTCCAGCGCGCCGCCGCCGAAGCAGTCGAGGAAGGCATGAAACTGGTGGACGAGCAGGTGATCAAGCGGCGTACACACAAGATAAGAGACGGCGCGAAGACGGAGATTAAGGTTGATTCCGGACCCATGCCACAGGTGGCGTTGGTGGCCCTCGACCCACACACTGGTGAGGTGCTGGCGTTGGTAGGGGGCAGGAATTACGGCATGAGCCAGTTGGACCACGCCGTTGCGAAGCGACCAACCGGCTCCATCTTCAAACCCTTTGTTTACGCGGCGGCCATCAACACAGCCATCAGCGGTGCGGCGCTTACACCCGTTGCGGACGGCGAGGCGAACGCGAGTACCGGCGACAACGGAGTCTTCACTCCAGCCACCCTCGTAGACGACTCGCCGGTGAGCATTGCCTACGGCGATCAGGTCTACGAGCCACGCAACTATAAGGAGGAATATCACGGCGAAGTCACGGCCCGGTATGCCCTGGCCATGTCGCTGAACAACGCCACGGTGAAGGTGGCGCAGGAGGTAGGATTCGATCGGGTTGCTGCGCTGGCCAAAGCTGCCGGGATCACCAGCGTGCGGGCGACACCGGCGATCGCCCTCGGCGCCTACGATGCGACACCGCTGGAGATGGCCGGAGCCTACACCGTCTTCGGCAATGGAGGCACCCGCCTCCCGCCCGTCATGGTGAAGTCGGTACGTGATTCGCGCGGCAAGGTGCTCGACGATTTCCATACCGACGGTAAATCGGTACTCGATCCCCGCGTCGCGTATGTTCTGACGACCATGATGGAAGGTGTCGTCAACAACGGCACAGGCGCGACGGTTCGCGCTCGTGGATTCACGGCGCCAGCCGCCGGCAAGACCGGCACTTCGCACGACGCCTGGTTCGCCGGCTACACGACGAACCTGCTGTGCATCGTGTGGGTCGGCAATGATGACTACACCGATCTGAAGCTGAGCGGCGGCACAACCGCTGCGCCCATCTGGGCTGAGTTCATGAAGCGCGCCGTCAAGCTGCCGCAGTACTCCAACACGAAGGGCTTCCCCGCCCCGTCGGGCGTGGTCGAGGTAACGCTGGACAAGCTGACGAACCGGCTCGCGACTCCCACCTGCCCGCAGGATTACACGGTCGCTTTCATCGCAGGCACCGAGCCGAAAGAGACCTGTGATGAGGCCTTTACCGATCACAGGGGGGTCTTTACCAAGATCCTGGGGCTGGGCACGCCACTGGTCACCCCACCACCTCCCACTACCAACGGCGCAGTCCCCATTGCTGCGACAGTCCCGCCAGAGCAGGCCGCCAGCGGCCAGCCTCCCGCAGTACAGCAAGCGCCGGCAAAGAAGAAGAAGGGCTTCTTCAGCAAGCTGTTCGGGCGTGGCGACAGCGGCAGTGACCAACAGCAGAGCAGCGGGGCGGGAACGTCAGAAAACGGGAACAACCAGCCGCCCAAATAGGTCTATTATTGTCTTGCTGGGGGTTCAAGACATCGGGGCATGGACCGGAATCCATGGTTGCGGACACCACTTCTGCACTGCTTTCTGGTAGTGTGCTTACTGCTTCCGGCCTGTCTTTCCGCCCAAGACGCGCCGCAATCTCTACCGCCTCCGGCACAGGTTCCCAATCCTAACGCCACAGCGAAGGAACTGGAGGAGCAGGGCGACCTACTGCGGTCGCAGAAGCGCTACCTCGACTCTATTGATTTCTACAAGGCGGCAATCGCCAAGAAGCCATCGGCTTTGCTATGGAACAAGGAGGGCATGGCTTATCTGCTCCTGCAGCGGACTGAAGAAGCGATGAAGTGCTTCGAGCGCGCATCCAAGCTCGACAAGCATGACGCCGCCAGCTACAACAATCGCGGCTACATCCAGTACAGGAAGCAGAACTACCCCCAGGCGATAAACTTCTACCAGAAGGCGATTTCGCTGCATCCCTCCGATGCGGTCTTTCACTACAACATGGCCTCAGCGTTCTTCGCCATGCATAAATACAAACGTGCCGCGCAAGAGTACCAGGCGGCCTTCAAGCTCGAACCCGATATCTTCGAGCGCGTTTCCAAAACCGGCATCATGGCGCAGACTACCTCGCCCGAGGACCGCGGCGCCTTTTCTTTCATGGTGGCCAAGATGTACGCCCAGGCGGGCGACTTCAACCACTCCCTCGAATACCTGCGCAAGGCGATGGAAGAAGGCTACAAGCACATCAACAAGGTTTATACCGACGCCGAATTCGCCAGCTTGCGTGAAGATAAACGCTTCGCCGAGTTGATGGCGCAAAAGCCCGAGCCTATCCAGTAGCAGGTCCCACCAAATTGCGAGCATTTCGCCCACAAAACTTCTAAATGGTCACTTTTGTGGTCTTGACTTCGCCATAGAACAGGCGCATTGTACCCGCACCAACAGATGGCTGTTGCCCCCCGAAAGACAGGCCCCGGTTTAGACCCTTTTCAGGCTAGGCTCCTCTTTATCCGCACTCGTTTGGGCACATTTGCCCCGGCCATGTAGGAACAAATCTTAGGTGTAGGAGTGTGTAATGTCTCATTACGTGCACCCCGCCATGTCTACGGCTTGGGTGGGCATCGGCTATCTCCTGCCGTTAAACATGCCGGACCCGCCCTAGCAGAGTCATCCACTTATGACAAAGGGCAACACGTTCGGTGAATTTCGAACAAGGAGGATCTTATGGCATCCAAAACCAAATGGATGTTGTCTGCGTTCGTGCTCTTGGCACTGTTGGCTTTCTCGACCGTCCACATGGCGCGCAGCCAAGACAGCGTCCAGGAAAAGATGACCCGAAATCAGCAGCCCCAGCAAGGCTTAACCGTCGCGATACCCTGTAACGGCCGCGAACTGATCCTTGCGTATGGCGGCGATACCCCAATCGACCTAACGTTCGTGATGAACGATAGCCTATCCGGCTGCTTCGCCCAGCTGGACTGCCCGGATGTTGCAGACGATCCAAGGACCATACCATTCCCACCCGGAAACGGGACTGCCGTTTTTGCCTGCCAGACCGGAAGAATACGGCTTACAAGTCTGATCGGATCGGGCAATCTCATGTTGGAGATCGGAGGAGCGAACTAACCTACTCGGCTTCTGAAAAACGTAACCGAGAGAACTCTTCTCCGTCTGGCTTTAGCCATTATCAACAGGCTAAGAGGCGGCTGTCGGGAATAGGCAGTCTGCTCTGTGCCGCCCAAGCGAAGTTGGGTCGGGACCCTCGGGATTTGAGAATTTTTAATTGTCAGGCTCGCCCTGACGCTAAGGAGGACGGTTCAGATGAACCAGAATATAAAGCAGCAACGCAACATCATGCGTTTGTGGATGGCACTCTGCGCTATTTGTGGAATGCTAGCCGTCGTCGGTGGAAAGCCCGCCGCTGCTCAAGCCAAGCAGACGCTACCCGCCACGGGCAATGCGCAAAAGATGGGAGGCTTGCAGCTAACGAAGTCCCCGGTTCTGTCCGACGGGATATCTGCGGCCACTCCCTTTATCGTTGCGTTGTGCCTCACCCAAGAGCAGTGTCTCGCTACGCCGCTGGTTGTGACGAACAATAACCCAACTCCGGTGCGGACCATAGCAAACGGTGGAGCCTTCGACTTTCGCGTTGAATGTCTCGACACTAGTGGGAGGGTGGTGGGGGTGACCCTCACGCTCATACCAAACCAGATACAAGCCGGCATGTCCTGCCCAGCCGACGCCGTTGAAATGGTCGTCAATTGCCCTAACACTCCCTGCGTGGTCGGGTGGGTACCGTGAGGGCAGTACGCCACGCGACGGTGCGTACCGAGGGTTGCCGTGGGCCGCCTCTTCATCCTCGATATGCGACAAAGTTAGCGCCATTTCGTGTGTGTGTGCTTGTCAATGGGGCGAGAAGTTGTAGATTGCCGGTCCATAGCTCGGGTGTATACCGCCTAGCAAGGAGCGATTTTGGCGCAGCCGTCCTTGCTTTCGTTGATTCGATCAGCGCCTTTTAGGAACCCAAAGGAGGTCGCCATGTATATTGAAGATAGGACACGTCCATTTCGCACGAGTTTGCTAGCATTGTTTCTCCTGATGACGCCGTTGCTGGTTCTTAGCTCACGCGTGGCGTACACACAGGATGAGGCCGCGCAGAAAACAACCACAAATCGCCGGCCTCCGCAGGGGGAGCAGTCCATAAAAATACCATGCAACGGGGGTACCGATATCCTTGGACAGGGTAATGGCGTTGCAGTGAAGATAATATTCCTCTTCTCGGATCGACTCTCCGGCTGCAGTGCCATATTGGACTGTCCTGATGTTACGCCCAACCCCACATACACATTTCCTCCTGGCGAGGGGCCTTATGTATTTGGTTGCGGGAATGGGAGGGTGCGCGCGACCGCTGGGCCGGGAGCGGGTTTCCTCATCCTGTCAGCCGACAGCGCGGATTAACAGTGCTGGCAGGTGGCCCAGCCTGGTGCCCCTCGATAAGGACGAAGGGGCGGGTGGCCCAGCCGACCGAGTCGCGAGAATCTTTGAACCTGCTCTGTTTGGGGTGCCCCACCCAAGCTGGTGTTGCTTGGGTGGGGATTTTCGTCACGCATCACAAACTCGGTCACAAGGGTTTGGATCACACATCACAGACCCGCCTGCAGCGTGTACTGTACGCTGCCCAATATGCCTTGGGGACTGAAGCGGTACCAGGAAGCCCGTGATCTGCACTTCGTGACCTTCAGTTGCTATCGGCGTCAGCCGCTGTTGGCTGCGGCCGGTGCCAAGCGCCTGTTCGAGGTCGCGCTGGAGCAAGCGCGCCGCCAGTACTGTTTCTACGTCACCGGATACGTCATCATGCCGGAGCACGTCCATCTGCTCTTGAGTGAGCCGGAGCGAGGTACGCTGGCACGCGCCCTGCAAGCGGTGAAGCAGTCGGTAGCCCGAAGACTCATCGCGGGGCGGAGGCACTTCTGGCAGGCACGCTATTACGACTTCAACGTGTGGACCAAGAAGAAACGGATCGAGAAGCTAAAGTACATGCATCGCAACCCGGTGAAGCGAGGACTGGTTGACAAACCAGAAGACTGGGTTTGGAGCAGTTTCCGGCGCTACGTGACGGGAGAAGAAGGTGTGGTGGAAATTGAGTCGGAGTGGACGGGGCGAAAGCGTGAGCGAATGGGCATGCAGCTGCGAGTGAAAGTTACCGAACTAACCCACCCAAGCAAAATCGGCTTGGGTGGGGCACCCAGGGCGAAGGCGTGAACGCAGAATCAATGACTTACGAGCGCAGCGCAACGCAGACAGTCCCATTTTGGAACCCTTAACAAATCTTTACCAAAAATCCTGTAACGCTCTTAGACCCAACTGCGTTTGTTCATGTGGCCCCTACTCCTACGGGTTCGCCACTCAGCTCTGTCCCCTCTTCCTCATGAAGGCCGGGACCTCGAGGTCGTCGGCGTTGTAGTTGATGTCGGGGCTGCTGCTGACGGTTTCGATGGGGACAGGCTGTTCTTCCTTCGGCTCGGCGTGGCGCACGATCTCGGAGATGTCCTCCATGTCCTCGGGAACATAGGAGATCGCAGGGCGTTCAGCAGCGCGGTATTCCTCGGGTTCTGCTGCATTCACCGGCTCAGACTTCGCTGACGAGAATCTCTGCGGCTCCTCTACGGCATCACTCCGAAGAGCGTTACGTGATGGGAACGCCGGTTGGCTTACTGACGGCACTTCGTAGGTGGCGTGTACGCTTGCGGCAGCGGCGCGGACGTTGTGCACGGCGTCGGCTGCGGGATTGGAATGCTCACGCCGTCGCGAAACGTCCTTGAAGCCGGTGGCGATCACCGTGATCTTCACTTCGTCCTTCATCTTCTCATCGAGCACGGCGCCGAAGATGATGTTGGCGTCCTCGTGAGCGGCGCTCTGGATGATGGTGGAGGCTTCGTTGACCTCGGCCAGGCGCAGCGAACTGGAGCCGGTGATGTTGATGAGGATGCCGCGCGCGCCGTCAATGGCTCCCGCCTCCAGCAACGGAGAGGCAATCGCCGCCTGCGCTGCCAGAGTGGCCCGGCCTTCGCCCTTCGCCGTTGCCGTGCCCATCACCGCGTAGCCCATGCCGGCCATGATGGTCTTCACGTCAGCGAAGTCGCGGTTGATGATGCCGGGAATGGTGATGATGTCGGATATGCCCTGCACGGCCTGGCGCAGAATGTCGTCGGCAACGCGGAACGACTCGAAGAAGCCGGCGTCCTTGGCGACGGCCAGCAGCTTCTCGTTGGGGATGACGACGGTGGTGTCTACCGAATCAATCAGCTCCTGCAAGCCGCGCTCCGCCTGATTCTGGCGGCGCTTGCCTTCGAAGGCGAACGGCTTAGTCACCACTGCCACCGTCAGCGCTCCCATCTCGCTGGCGAGAGAGGCGATGATCGGTGCAGCGCCGGTTCCCGTGCCGCCGCCGAGGCCCGTAGTGACGAAGACCATGTCGGCGCCTTCGAGGGCCTCGATGATCTTGTCAGCGTCCTCCAGGGCAGCCTTGCGGCCGACTTCGGGATTGGCGCCTGCGCCCAGACCGTTGGTGAGCTTGACGCCGAGCTGGATCTTCACCGGCGCGTTGGAGCCCTTCAGCGCCTGAAGGTCGGTGTTGGCGACGACAAACTCCACGCCTTCGAGGTGCGACTCAATCATGCGGTTGACGGCGTTACCTCCGCCTCCGCCAACGCCGATGACCCTGATCTTCGCGCTGTTCAGCGGCTCTTCGTTGAAGTGAATGCGAATGTCGTCCTCGGGTTCGTCCTTCCTGCTGAAGTCTTCGATCATCTCTACTCCTTCGATCCGGCTGCCACAGCGCCGGTTGATCTGAGGTCGCTAGGCGTTTTGTCTGGCAAATAGTGCCCTGAGTTTTGCTCCGAGTCCACGATCAATGTTCATGCGCGCCTGACGAGCGCGATGTCCGTAAAGAACCATTCCAATCGCTGTCGAGAACTCGGGCTCAAGCAAATTCGACGGCAGCTTGGCGATGGGGACGGGATATCCCAGGCGAACGGGGCAGCGCAGAATATCGTCTGCGGCTTCAGGCAACGCGTTGAGTCGCGATCCGCCTCCGGTAAATACCACCCCTGCACCCAGCAACTCGAAGACTCCCGCCTGCCGCAGATGGTCGCGCAACAGCTCCATCAACTCCCGCGCGCGCGGCTCCAGAATCTCGCCCAGCATACGCTGCTGCATCATGCGCGACGGACGCTCTCCGACCGAGGGCACCTCGATTTCATTGCCCAAGGGGATTCTGGTGACTACCGCGCAGCCAAACATCTTCTTGATGTTTTCGGCATCCGGAATCGGCGTACTGAAACCGACAGCCACATCGTTGGTGAAGTGATCGCCGCCAATGGGAATCACGCCGGTGTGGATGACGACTCCTTCGAAGTACACGATGAGGTCGGTCGAACCAGCGCCAATGTCCACCAGGCACACACCCAGTTCGCGCTCATCGGTCTGAAGGACAGAATCGGCACAGGCCAGCGCCTCAAAGACCGTGTCGTCCACGTGGATGCCAGCCCGGTTCAGCGCCGTGACGACGTTTTGCGTCGCTGTGGTTCCCGCGGTAACGACGTGGGCGCGAACTTCAAGCTTGCGGCCCATCAGCCCGGCAGGATCATGGACGCCGCCCTGGTTATCAACGATGAACTCCTGAGGTAGCAGGTGCAATGGCTCACGGTCCTCAGGCATGGTGATGCGGCGGGCCTTTTCGACGGCCTGACGCACGTCCTCACGACTGATCTCGCGTGAACGCGCGCCCAGCGAGATACCGCCATGGCTGTTGACCCCCCTGATGTGCGAGCCGGCGACCCCGACCAGTGCGTGCTCGACCGGGGCCTGAGCAACATTTTCCGCTTCTTCTACGGCCTTCTTGATAGAACCCACTGCCCTGTCGAGATCGGCGATGACGCCTTTCCGCATGCCGCGAGAATCGGAGATACCGTGCCCGCGATAGCGCAAAGCATAGTCGTTCACTTCGGCCACGATAACGCACGTTTTAGCGCTACCGACATCGATCACCGTGAGCAGGTTCCCTGTTTGACTTCCCATGGTTACCGGCGCTTCCCTTTTGGGGTAGAAGCTTCTCTTTTCGGCGCTTCCACCGCTTTAGCATCCGCCGCTGTGTTGTTTTCGTTGCTGACGGTCGCCGACGCATCTGGATTGACGATCACCTGGTGCTCGTAGCGCAAGTCCACGGAGTGCAAGTCCTGAAACTGAGCTCTCCACCCCTGCACATGCGCAACGTAGGTCTTAAAGCGCTCCAGAAAATTCGACGAGCCAAGGTGCACCGAGACCGCTCCCTGCGGATCGGTAACCGTGGCCTTTACGTCGTCGGGATCGGAAAGGTCCACATCGCTCAGGTCTCGTGAATAGTGCGCTCCGCTGGCGTCCAGATCGTTCATTAGCTGCATGTAAATCTTCATGCGGGCCGCTCGCGTCGAAAGAGGCTCAACGTCCGTCATGCCTATGAGTACAGGGAACGAGTAGCTGATCTGCGAATCTGGCGAGGGGTCCATGATGACGCCGTTGGCGTCCAAGAGTTGAATACGCGAGTTGATCTGGACGAAAGCGACCGGCTTGCGCTCGTTGATAACCACTTTCAGTTCATTCGGGAAAAGCCGCATCACTGAGGCCGATTGCACCCACGGAATCTGTTCCAATTGTTTCTTGCGCGCACTCAATGGCACGAAGAAAACGTTGCGGTCAATGTCGCTTGCCATCACCTCTAGCACCTGTGAGCGGGGCACATTGTGGACGCCGGAAATGGCAATGTTGTCGCTGCTGTCGATGCGAAAGCGCCAGGAACGCGTTGCGTATTGATAAAGAGCAAGCCCGATAGAGCCGACTAAAGTGGCGATCCCGATCAGCACGAGGGCAATCTTCAGGCGGCCCATGGCCATGCGAGGCAGTGCACCACGGCGGACGGAAACTCGCTTCTGTCCCCGCAGAAACAGCGAGGATGCCTCATCATCGAGGTCAAGCACGCGCGCATCCAAGGGCGACTCGTCGTAGTTGCGCCTGCGAGACGAGGAATCGCTGGCGCTGACTTCAAACTCCTCTTCCGGGGTTGCGGTTGAGTTTTTTCTCGCCATGAAAACCGGCAAAGCGGCAGACTTCTACTACTCGCCTCACTATAACCGCTTTTGCTCGCAATGCGGAGATCGAGAATCGTGAGCATGGGTTTTCCGCGGCGAGCTTGAACCAGAAGAGTAAACTTTGCGCTGACTGGGCTATGTGCGATGGCTGAAGTGCGCGGGGCACACCGGCATCACGCTTCAGGACTGGAGCATGTTGTTGTTTGCCCGGCGACTCTCCAATGCCTCGAGTAACCGCGTCCCGAGCTGCCACACATTTCCTGCTCCAAGTGTCAGGATCATATCGCCCGGCTGAGTGGTGCTCACTGCCCGGGCAACCGCGTCGGAAGAGGATGACATGTAGAGCGCCTTCTGACCGCTGATAGCGCTGACGCGTTGCGCCAGCAACTCGCCGCTGACGCCCGGAATCGAAGGTTCGTTTGCCGGATAGATATCGAGCACCAGCAGCGAATCGGCGTCGCCGAACGCCGTAGAAAACTCGTCCAGCAGCAATTGCGTTCGGGTGTAGCGATGGGGCTGAAAAATTACATGTACGCGAGCGAAACCACACTGCCGCGCCGCCGCCAGCGTGGCGCGTATCTCGGTGGGATGATGCCCGTAATCGTCGATTACGGTTACGCCATTGGCCGTGCCGATTCGCTGAAAGCGGCGGTCCACGCCATTGAAGTGTGCCAGCGCTTCGCGAATCTGATTAATCGGAATGTCCAGCCCAATGCCCACCGCAATCGCGGCAGTCGCGTTCTCCACGTTGTGCTCGCCGGGAACGCGCAGGTCAAATTCTCCCAGGTCGTAACCCTGGTAGCTCACATAAAAGCTGCTGAGAGCTGCGCTGTGCTCTTGTGGCGCGCAACGCACGTTTTTGATTTGGAAATCGGAATCCGCGCGGGCGCCGTAGGTAAGGATTCGCCGCTCCACAGAAGGCAGGAGCCTTCGCAATTCTTCATTGTCGTTACAGGCGACCACCATTCCGTAAAACGGCACTCGGTCCATGAATTCACGGAATGTTTTCCTCACATCTTTCATGTCGCGGTAACAATCCATGTGCTCGCGGTCGATATTGGTAACCACGGCGAGAATCGGCGAAAGCTTGAGGAAAGAGCGATCGCTTTCATCAGCCTCGGCAACCAAGTACTGTGACTTGCCTAGCCGAGCATTAGAGCCCATGGCATCCACGCGTCCGCCAACAACCACCGTGGGGTCGAGTCCTCCCGCAGCAAGCACCGCGGCCACCATCGACGTCGTCGTGGTCTTGCCATGCATGCCGCCAACGGCGATTCCGTACTTCAGACGCATGAGCTCAGCGAGCATCTCCGCGCGCTGAATCACGGGAACGTGGCGTCCGTGGGCGGCTGTAACTTCGACGTTGTCTCGCGTAACGGCCGAGCTGACGATCACGACATCAGCGCCGGCAATGTGGTCAGGACTGTGTCCCGCGAACACCGCCGCACCGAGTTTATCCAGGCGGTCCGTCACTGGTGAGGTTCTCAGATCCGAGCCCGACACCTGGTAGCCAAGGTTTAGCAGCACCTCGGCGATGCCACTCATGCCTATGCCGCCGATGCCGACAAAATGCACGCGCTGGATTTTGGCAAACATGGGAGAGACGAGTCTCTAGGCTACCGCTTGCGCGTCCGGTATGCCAGCCACTCGCACCACCAAGGCTGCAATGTTGTAGGCTGCGTCACGATGAGCGAACGCCCGTGCCGCTTCCGACATCGCCGCCAGCAACCCACGGTCGCGAAACATGGCCGCGATTTCCGGCACAAGGCGGGCAGTTGTAAGCTCTGCTTGTGGCAGGAGGCAGGCAGCTTTTGCTTCCGCGAGCAGGGCGGCGTTTCGCGTCTGGTGGTCATCGGCTGCGGTTGGCAGTGGAACAAAGATAGCCGCCTTCCCAGCCGCAGCTACCTCCGCTACAGTGCTGGCTCCGGAGCGGCAGAGCAGCAAATCGGCACGCGCGAAGGCTCCGGGCATGTCCTCGACGAAT
>Ga0335085_10003846_pt1 | contig 25474 bp, 21 predicted proteins | sample Lox_Sample_45_FD_206712 | JGI IMG/M metagenome (GOLD analysis project Ga0335085, IMG submission 206712) | Soil microbial communities from Loxahatchee National Wildlife Refuge, Florida, United States - Lox_Sample_4.5 | ecosystem: Environmental > Terrestrial > Soil > Wetlands | place: USA...
GAACGTCCCCGCTCCACTTCGGTCAACACCACATTGCTGGTGGAGTTTAGCACCCCGGAGAATCCGCGCAATTCGCAAGCAGGCAGTCCGCGCGAGAAGAGCGAAAAAATGGGCACGCCATCCATCACCGTGGACTCGAACAGAAACTGGCGCTTCCTCTCTTTGGCGCGAGCTATCAGCTCGTGATACGCATGCACGACCGGGCCTTTGTTGGCCGTAATGGCATGCGCCCCCGCATCCAGGGCCGCCAATAGGTGTTCGATCGCGGGTTGCCCTGTAGGCGCATTCAGAGTGGTCATCTCAAAGAGCACGTCGGCTCTGCTATGTTCCAGCCATTCCTTCACATTGCGAGCGATGGGTACTTCGTTCGGGAAATGTCCCGCAAGCGCCGCCAGCGGATTCAGCCCGTCGGGATCAGAAATCCAGCCGATGCGTCGCGAAGCTACTCCGGTCAGGCGCCAACGGACGTCGTACTTTCTCCGCAGTTCGGTCTCTTTCGAGATGAGCATCCGGATCAGTGCGCGCCCCACTGCGCCAAATCCCACAAGTGCAAGGTTATAAGAAGGAATGGCCGTCTCTCCCGAGGTCTGAGTAATAATCCGGCGAAAGTTGCATGCACATCAACAACCCTGCGGTTTTCGACCGGGTTCGCGTCCGTCAGCCTGTGAAGCTTATTTCGCCCCCGCCGACAATTTGGCCGCCGCGCTGTTGATCAGCACCGCTTCGCTCTCCAGCACTTGCGCTACGCGCGCCGCTGCTTGCTCCGCCTCTTTCCATTTTTTCTGCTCCAGATTTTCGCGGACGGCGGGAATCGCTTTCGCCGCATAGCCGGTATAGGCACCGGGAGCGTAGAGCTCGTGCTTGTACCAGAAGCGGCCTGGCAAACCCTCCGGAGTGGTGAGTTTCCTTTCGCTCTGGATGAGCAGCTGGTTCACGTCTTCGAGGGAAGCGCCAGCCAGTGCTGCTCCCCCATTGGCGCTGACCCGATCGAGCACCTTTTGATATTCGGCCGAACTGCGCGCCAGGTCTTCCACGGCATTGTCCAGAGGCGCGAAATTCAGGTGTGGGGGCGCTTCTTCCTTTTTAGGCGCCACCCAGGTTTCGCGCGGATCTGCGGTGGCCTCGAAAATTCCTTCCTGGATCTTCAGGTTGCGTTCTTGAATTTCGTCGCGTTGTTGGCCGGCGAATTTCTCCACTTCGCGGACATACATTCGGACATCGTCCGCAAAATCCGCGAATTGAAATGGCAAAAGATCCGCATCGGCCATACGCATCATGAGGGTCCCGCCGGTCTGGCTGAGCGCGCGGCTATACACGAAATCGGTATCGCTGAAATGGGTGTACCAGTAAAAATCGTCGTAAATGGAATGATAAATTCCACCGTGATCCTCGCCACCATAGCCGATGCCCAGCGAAGCGATCCCCGCAAAATTGATGAATGGCGCATGATCCGAGCCGCCGCCCAGCATATCTAGTCGCATATCGTGACGTTCGCGCAATTCGCGGCGCTCGTCCGCAGTGCCGGCGTCGGCAATTTCCTTAAGTTGCGTGCGTTTCCAAGCGGACAGCTTGGTTTCCGGATCTTGAATGTCGCGAGCCACGTCGTTGACGAAATGTTCCAGCGTATGGGAACCCTCGAGCTCAAGATAGCCACGGCTATTCGTATCGGAATTGACATACATCACCGCGTGTTTGCGCAGTTCGTCGACGTGCGTCTCCACCCATTCCGTCGAGCCAAGCAAACCTGGCTCCTCGCCATCCCACGCGCAATAAATCAAGGTGCGTTTCGGCTTCCATCCCTGCTTCAGTAGTTCGCCCATCGAGCGCGCTTCTTCCAGCACGGCCACCATGCCGGAAATGGGATCTTCCGCGCCGTTCACCCAGGCATCGTGGTGATTCCCGCGGATGACCCACTCGTCGGGATACGTTGCTCCCGGAATTTTCGCGATCACGTCGTAGAGCGGCTTCTGATCCCAGTTTGAAAAAACTTTTAGGTGTACTTTCGCCGGACCCGGTCCGAGCCGATAGGTGATCGGCAATCCTCCACGCCAATCGTGTGGAGCGACGGGACCACCAATCGCCGCAAGCAGCGGTTCCGCGTCGGCGTAGGAAATCGGCAGCACGGGAATTTTGGTCAGCGTCTGAGCATCCTTCAGCGGCACGCGCTTGGCGTCGGCGGTTGCACCGACACCCGGAGTCAACGGATCGCCCATGAACACGGCGCTGTCTTGCACGCTGCCCCGTTGCACGCCATCCTTCGGCCGCCAGGGCCCCTGGGGAAACGTGGCGCCACCGGAATAGCCATCGTCGCGCGGATCGGAATAAATGATGCAGCCCACGGCACCGTGTTCGGCGCCCATCAACGGCTTAATGCCGCGCCAGGTGCGGCCGTACCGGGCAATGATGATCGCGCCCTTCAGGGAAACGCCGCGACGCTCCAGTGCTTCGTAATCTTCCGGCATTCCGTAATTCACATACACGAGCGGGCCGGTCACGTCGCCGTCGATCGAGTATGCGTTATAGGTCGGGAGTTGCTCGGCGGTCTGGTCGGAAGTGGGATCGCCTGGCACGGGCGGCTCTTGCAGTTTGGCGGTGAAATGCGGGCCGCCGTCGATTAGCTCGACGAGGCGCTCCTTGGGCGTGGGGAACAAAACGTTGAAGGTTTCGATGTGCGCGTCCAGGCCGAATTCCTTGAACCTGGCGAGCAGCCACTCGGCGTTCTCTTTATCGTACGGCGATCCCACATGGTGAGGCCGTGCCGTGAGATGCTCCATGTATGCGCGCAGATTCTTCGGATCCGGGATCGCGCGCATTTTCTCTTCCCACTGGCGTTCCACACGCGAAGACTCGGCGGAGTATCCATAAAGCGGAACGTCGTCGGCCGTCACGCGGGATTTCAGCGGCAAGAACGAAGCCACGACCAGTACGAGCGCAGAAAACAAGGTAGTCCGGAATGAAGTTTTCACGAAGGGTCCCCTGATGAATCCAGGTTGGGATTATTTCCTGAACTGCGCGGCCATGCAAGCTACTTGCGCCGGAAAAAGCCCATCCAAAAGGCTTTGCCAGCCGGTAGCGAGCGCTGCGTCACAGAAACGAGATGGAACCCGCGAGCTTCGAGAGTGCGGCTGAGCCAGGCCGAGTCGATCAGCGTGAAGTGCGTCTTTAGATTCTGCATAGACGGGAACGGAGTGGCAGCAACTGCCTGGGCCACCGTTGTTGGTAATTGCAAAACGACGGCCAAGCTACCACCGGGCTCAACCAGAGCAAGCGCGTTGTCCAGGCAGCGATCCGTTCCAGCGTGCTCGAACACCAACGCCACGTGGACCATTTGGACGGGAGCTAGGTCATCGATGGACCCAGCCAAATCAACGCAGTGGAGATCGAGACCGGGCAGGAACGGATAGCGCGCCTGCACGGCGTCTAGATAGGTGGGATTACAATCCAGTCCGACAATTCGTTTCGTCACGCCACTGTCGATGCGATCGAGGCCATTTCCGCCGGCAATACCAAGAATGGCAACTGACACTGGACGGCACCGCGCAAGGGCCTCCGCGAACAAATCCGCCAGCGCACTTAGCTGCTGGACTTCCGGCGAATTCATGTGCCCTTCATAGTCGGAAAGCGGTACGGCCAGCCAGGGGTTCGACATGTTTCCATGCTACGGCTCTCGCGGAGAGCTGACAATGTAACCCGCGACGTTCGCGCCTCAACTCAGCGCGCGCAAGATCTCGTTGACGATTTGTGCGGGGTCTTCGGTGATGTCGACAATGATCGCATCGCGCGGCTCTTCGAGTACGGCGAACTGATCGTCCAGGATCGATTCGCCGGCGAAATGATGGGTCCGTTGGCGCAACCGCTCGGCGATCAATTCCTGGGAGCCCCGCAAATAGATGAGCTTTACGTCCAGCCCCGCCATCAGAATGCGGCGATATTCTTCTCGAAGCGCCGAGCAAGCCAAGACTACGTTTTTGCCTTTGGCATTCAGCGCCCGCAGTTCCTGGTACATAGCCTCGAGCCAGGGCAACCGGTCGGCTTCGCTCAGTGGTATGCCTTTATGCATTTTTTCTTTGTTCGATGCCGAGTGAAAATCGTCGGCTTCCCGATACATCCAGCCAAGCCGCTCGGCGAGCATCTGCCCGACGGTACTCTTTCCCGATCCTGTTACTCCCATCACCAGACAAATCATGAATTTTCCGTTCGTTCGAGCGGTGCGAAACCCGAGCCACATTTTTCATCCGATACAGCGCACCGCCGAAAAGTAGGATATCATCCGCTGCTTCGGTAGCCAGGTCCGCAACGACGGAGCCAAGTTGAGTCAAACCAGGTCCGCAGTCAAAAAAGCTGGACTGCTATATTTCGTGTTCGTGATGTACGCGTACACCACCGGTGGGCCGTTCGGTCTGGAAGAGATGGTGACGACCAGCGGGCCGGGGATGACGCTGCTATACCTGCTGGTGATTCCGTTGTTCTGGAGCATCCCGGTTTCTTTAGCCACGGCGGAATTGACGACAGCGATTCCGGTGGAGGGCGGATTTTACCGTTGGGTACGCGCTAGTCATGGCGATTTTTGGGGCTTCCTGACAGGTTGGTGGAACTGGAGTGCGTCGTGGCTGCTGGCGGCAAGCTACGCCGTGCTGTTCGCCGATTACTTGGCCAATTACTTTCCAGGACTGGCAGGTTGGAAACATTATCTCGTCGCGCTGTCGTTGATCGCCCTGTTCGCCTACATCAATATTCGCGGGATTCAAATGGTAGGAGTCGTCGCAACGATCTTGGGCATTTGCATTTTGTTGCCGGTGGTGGCGGAGTGCGTGATTGCAGCGACGAAGTGGCACCACAATCCATTTCACCCAATGATTCCGCCGCATGTGCCGACTTTTCAGATCTTCGGCGTGGGGCTCGCGTTGGGCTTGTGGCTCTATTCGGGGTACGAGCAATGCTCCAGTGTGGCGGAGGAAATCGAAAATCCGCAGAGAAGCTATCCCTTGGCGCTTGCGATTGTCGTCCCCATGTCGGTTGCCACCTACTTCCTTCCCGCGATGCTTTCATTGGCGGCGCTGGGCAATTGGCAAGACTGGAACACCACGTATTTGGCCACTGCGGCCAGGCTAATTGGCGGAAGCTGGCTGGGAGTTCTGATGACCGTAGCGGCGGTGCTGTGCACCGTGTCGCTGCTGAATGCGACAATGCTCACCAGCACGCGTATGCCATCGACGATGTCGGAAGACGGATATTTGCCCCCATTTTTTGCGGCACGGCACCCGAAATATGGAACGCCGTGGATCGCCATCCTCATCTCTTCGGTAATCTGCGCGTTGCTCGCGTTCCGCACCATGGCCCAACTGCTGACCGTGTACGTGTGGCTGCGCATTCTGGTGACGCAGTTGACCGTTCTTGCGGCATGGCGCCTTCGCCGCGCCCAGCCGCAATTGAAGCGCCCCTTCCTTATTCCGTGGGGAAATTGGGGCCTCGCCTACGTGGTGATCGCACCGCTGCTGATGAGCGCCGTGGCCGTGGTGGGCAGCGACAAGTTCGCGTTGAAGTGGGGACCTATCCCCGTGCTATTGGGAATCGTGGCTTATTATGTGTTTCCGAAACTCCGAGCAGTCGTGGAACGCGGAGTTCAGGTGAAGTAGTCCAGGACTCGGTAATACATTCCGGCAAGAGGCAACGCCCACGTGTTTCCGCCCCGCAGGCCGAGTGGCGCGCCGGGAAACGGAATTTGCGAAAAGGGATTGTCGTCGCTGTCGCCGCAGATCACGCCAGCCAATTTCGCGCCCATCCAGGTGGCCGCGGCTACGCCATGTCCTGCAAAGCCCACCGCAAAGTGCATGCCCTCGAGTTTTCCGGAGTGCGGCATCACGTCGAAAGCAAAATCCAATGTGCCACCCCACACGAATTCCACTTTCGTGTCGCGCAACTGTGGATACACCTCGATCATTCCCTCCCGCAGCAGCTCCGCACTTTGGCGCACCGTGTTTTCGGATTCCGGGAAAAATGCCGCGCGTCCGCCAAAGAGCATGCGATTGTCTGGGGTCAGGCGATAGTAATACAGGAAATGTTTGGAATCGTAGATCATGCGGTTTCGCGGACTGAGTTCACGCGCCAAATCCGCCGGAAGAACTTCCGTGGCGATGATGTACGAACCGATGGGAATCACTTTTCTGCGCAGGGTTGGGGTGGCGGACGTGGTGTACGCGCCGCTGGCGAGAAGAACTTCCTTCGCAACCACGGAACCGCGCGATGTAGTTAAGCGAAATCGCCGGCTGCCGTTGGACGACTCCGCCATCACACCGGTCACTGGTGTGTGGTCGTAAAGCTCGGCGCCCGCACGTTGCGCCGCCCGGGCCAAACCGGCGACATATTGTGCGGGATTCAGACCCGCGCTGGTTTCATCCACCAATCCACCGAAGTAAATGTCGGAGCCTATCTCGACACGCAATTCACTCCTCGGAACAATTCGCAAGGAATGCCCGAACTCGCGCTGGATCCCCGCCGCTGCATCGGCATAGGCTGCGAAATGCGAAGCTTTACACGCCACTTCCAGATGGCCGCAGCGCGAAAATGCGCAATCGATCCCGTCTTCCTTCACGATTTGTTCCACAAGGTCGATAGATTCCAGCGATGCTGCATACATCCGGCGAACGATTTCCCGGCCATAGCGGGAGATCAGCGTAGGAACCGGGAGCTTCATTCCCGTGAGCACCATGCCGCCATTGCGGCAACTGGCGCCCCAGCCCAGGGATTCCGCTTCCAGTACGGCAACGCGCACGCCACGTTTGGCGAGAGCGCGCCCCGCCGACAGGCCACAGAATCCGGCGCCCACAACGGCAACCTCTACGCTTTCGGGCAACGGATCGCGGCAGCCTTGCGCTGGTTCCCTGACGGTTTCCAGCCAATAGTTCGTTTCGCGGATGGTCATGAAGGATTTGATCAGATTTTAGAACGGGATTCTAGGGAGATGCAATTTTCCGACGGGGACAGGCTGGCACGATCGAGTGTGGCGCGTTGTCAGTTGCGAAAGTGTGAATGAGGATGGGAGTAAATCGGATTTACGCGGTCCGCAGAACGATGTGCGTGATTTCGGGTGGCGCGCCCAGCCGCACAGGAGCGCCGACGGTGCCGATGCCGCGGTTCACGTACAGCGCCGACAGACCCTTGGGCGCATTTTGCATGAGCTTGATGGTTTCTCCCATGCGCTTCGGCTGACTGGGCATCGCGAGCGGGCGATGATAAAGTCCCGCCACGTAGTCGGTGATAAAGCGCGCGGGACTCAGGCTGACGTCCAGAATTTCGACCTGCACCTGGCCCCCGTGGGTATGACCCGCAAGCGAAAGTTCGATCCCGAGCTCCGCGGCGCGATTGAAGGTATTGGGATTGTGCGAGAGCAGAATGTTAGGCATGTCGGTGCGCACCAGCGGCTCCACGTTCGCCAGCATTTGCGTCTTGCGGCCGCCGGACAAACGCTCGCGCTGATAATCCACACCGATCAGATTGAGCTGCGCGCCACGGAATGAGATAACCGAGTTTTCCTGGCGCAGCATCTTCATACCGGCTTGCTGGAACAAGCGCCCGGCCAAGTCCTCGGCTCGCGCATAAATCTCGTGATTACCATTGCACCCATAGACGCCCAGCGGGGCCCTCAAGTGGCGGACTTCTTCGACGCAATCGAACACCGAATCGTGGACGCCGGTGATCAAGTCGCCTGTAACCACCGCCAGGTCCGCACCCACGTCGTTGGCCATGCCCACCACGCGGCGCACGGAGTCGCGGGTCATATAACTGCTCAAGTGGATGTCGGAAATCTGGACAATTTTCATGCCATCCAGTTGCGACGGCAAATTCGCGATGGGAATTTCGACGCGATTGACCTGATACGCCAGCCGCTCGGCGGCGTAGCCGTACATCACGCCGAGAAATGGAGCGGCCCCTGCAACCACGCTGGCGGTGCGGAAAAACGTGCGGCGCGAAGGATCGGGAACAAAGTCCAGGCTGGTTTCCGGCTTGGCCAGAGCTTTAGACGGCTCGGGCGGAGCGGCCTTGCGCAGGCGGTGCCAAGCCCACTCGACGGTATGAACGGCTTTGACGCAGAGGTATCCCCCTAAGGCGGCCAGCATCCATAGCCCGGCAATGGACATAAACGCCGAGTGGCCCGGCAGAATGCGGCGGTGCTCCTTGACCCAGCCCTCGCCTAGGGAAACGATGATGAGAACCGCGCCGATGACATAGAGCAGACGCACACCAATGCGCAACCAGACGCGGCCCCAGTTGGCGGTGACCCGCCAGAGAGCCAGGTACCAGAATCTCTGAGAGAAGAACAACAAGGCTAGCGCGCCGATAGCCACCGCGCTGCGGGTAAGGAGGTAACTCCAATTCAATGCACAGGCCCCCTCAGCCTGAACTCCTAGAATACCATGCCCGACAGACCAGCGCCGGAAAGCGCTAAAATGCGCCGCAAAGCGGTAAATGGACCGATGCTGTTGATTTTCCGCACGGTCAGGCCGAAATCGGGGGTATGATGGCGGCCCGTGGGACCCCTTTTTTCGCAATGGGTCGGTTGAAACTTCCGTCAGCACCTAGCGTCTGATGGAAAGCTTCCCGCCCGGGAAGCTAAAGGAGAGAGTAATGAGAAAATTGACGTGGTTGGCGGCCCTGCTGCTGGCGGTGGCGTGCGGAGCGTTGCCTTTGCGAGCTCAAGACGCAAAGAAGGCTCCGCCGAAGCCCGCGCCCGGCATGTCTGATCTGGTTTTGGAGCAATGGAACGACATTGGGCGCAAGCTGATTGCCATGGCCGAGGATTTCCCGGAAGACAAATACAATTACAAGCCGGCGCCGGAATCCCGGACCTTCGCGGCGATGATGCTGCACGTGGCGGGCTCGATGTACTACTTTACGGACATCGCCGAGGGCAAGAAGCCGCGGTATTCCGATGACCCGAAGGACGACAACCTGAAGAGCAAGGCGCAGATTGTCGCATTCGTAAAACAATGCGTAAGCGATGGCGCCGACGAGATCAAGAAACTGGGCAACAAAGGATTGGAGAAGGACGTGAACGACGGCGGGCCGCATCTGGACCCTCTCTATAATCTGGCCTATGGGCTCATCGAGCATTCTGGGGAGCACTATGGCGCGCTGGTGGTGTACTACCGGAACAATGGCATGGTGCCGCCGGAATCGCGTCCGAAGAAGTAAGGTTCTGCTGTCGGGGGCTGGGCCATCCTGGCCCCTTATCCTGCCGCGGTTCCTGCAATTCCCTTGTCCAAAATTCGTTTTAGTTCGTCGGGATCGCTGGTCGGTGGCAAGCAGGTCGTGCCTGCGCACACCAGCGCTTGCGCCTTATCTTTCGGGAGATGCGGTATGGTCTGGCGCAGAGCCACGGGCAGATTGATCAGCGAGGCATCGGGCGTGATGCGCAGGACCGCTTTGCCGAGGCGATAGACGCTGTTCGCGGCTTGTTCGAGCTTATTGGCAGAGGGATCGCCCGCGGCGCCAGTGACAACCACTTGCGTGGGATGCTCGGCGAAAAGCGTCGCCGCCAGGCCATAGGTCGCCGCGAAAAGACCGTACTGTGGCGCCACCCCCGCGAAGGCCTCCAGGGTTTTCCTAGCCCAGTCGAAATAATTGGAATCATCCGTGTAGGGGTGCATGCGCGTCAGCGCCATGGCGGCTACGGAATTGGCGCTCGGCGTGGGCGAATCCTGGAAAGGCTTGCGACGTACATCAAGTCCGCCCATGGCGGGCGCATCGGAGGCGCGGTCGAAGAAGCCGCCCGCTGCAGCATCACCATATTTTTCGATGGTCAGGTCCATGGTGCGCTTGGCGGCTTGGAAATACTTTGCGTCCAGCGTGGCTTCGTAGGCGTCTAGCAGAGCCATGATGCCGAATATCTGGTCATCAAGAGAGCCGCGTAACGCTGGGCCGCCGATGCGATGTGCGAACCCTCCGTCGTCGCTCCAGGTTTCGCGCAACATACGGTCGAGGGTTTTCAGCGCGAAGGCCTTACAACTTGCCCCGATGGACCCGCCGAGCACGCCTGCGGCATCCAGGTACGCGGAAACGAACATCGCGTTCCAACTGACATACATGGTTTTGTCGATGTAAGGAGTGGGACGGGTCTTCCTCGCCGCCAGCATCTTGCCCTTCGCGGACGCGATACTCAGGCGCACTCCGGATTCGTCCAGTCCCAGGCTTTTCGCTATTTCGTCAACGTCCCGCGCAATCCAGAGCACGTTTTTCTCCGGGTTGTGGTGCATTTCCCCGTGCGTCTCCACGTCGTAGTGCAACTCCATGACCCGCGCGTCTGTCTGGGGAAGCACGGCACGAAGCTCGTTGAGCGTCCAGGTGAAGTAATCGCCGTCATCGTCCAGCGAATAGTCGGCGTCCTGGCTGGCGAAGAAACCGCCGTTGACCTGGTCGGAAAGAACCTCATTCACCCAACCAATGATGCCCGCGGCGGTATCGCGGAGAAACACATTCTGCGTCACTTGCCATCCGTGTAGATAATTCTTCAGGAGTTCCGAATTGTCGTAACTCATTTTCTCGAAGTGCGGCACGAGCCAGCGTTCGTCAACGGAATAGCGATGGAAACCGCCGGCGAGTTGATCGTACACGCCGCCTTTGGCCATTTTTTCCAGGGTAGTTTCCGCCATGGCAAGCAGATGTTTTTCGCCCTTTTCCCGGTAGCGCTCCAACAGCAGATCCACGGCGGAAGCGTGGGGAAATTTGGGAGCCTGGCCGAACCCGCCATTGCGAATATCGAAATGCTGGGTGACGGAACTGATTTGCGCATCGACGACCTTCGGGTCGAACTCCGCGTGGGCGCCGCCGAACATCTCCGCTTTGGCCACGGCTTCGGCCAGCGCATCGGCAGTCTTCAAGAGTTCGTCGCGCTTGTTTTTGTAGGCATCGGCCACGGCAAGCAGGACACGACGAAAGCTGGGGCGTCCCTGTTGATCCACCGGCGGGAAATACGTGCCGCCGTAAAAGGGCCGGCCATCCGGCATCAGGAATCCAGTGAGCGGCCAACCACCTTGCCCGCTGATAGCGCTGATGGCGGATTGATAGCGCGAATCCACATCCGGACGCTCGTCGCGATCTACCTTCACTGGAACAAAATGTTCGTTGATGATTTTGGCGATCGCGGGATCTTCATAACTTTCGCGGTCGATGACGTGGCACCAATGGCACCAGACCGCGCCGATATCCAGCAGCAGCGGCTTGTCTTCGCCGTGAGCGCGCGCGAAGGCCGATTCGCCCCATTCGTACCAGTCGATGGGCTGGTGCGCCGCGGAACGCAGGTACGGGCTGGCCGAGTCTTTCAGTCGATTTTCGCTCATGTGTGCCCGGCTCCCATTGTTGCGTGGCGATGTACTTGCGGATTGCTACTTATTCGGCTGAGTGCCAAGGGACTCGAGTTACTGCACCTGGTCGCCGGATCCCGGATCGCGCGGATCCAGGGGCTTTCGCCCCGCGTAGCCTTCATCCTGGCGGTGATAGTAACGAATGCGGTCTTCGCCGAGCTTCCAGCAGAGATAGACCTCTTCGTTGTTCACGATGGCGGGGAAATCGAGCAGACCGATGTCCAGGTCCTTGATGACGCAGCCAGTGGACAGAATTTTTTCCAGGTTGGTTTTCATCACTTCCGCCAGGCTCTGATGCTCCATGCGTTTTTCCGCTAGCACCTTGTAGGGAACCAGAACGCCTCCCATCATCATGATGCGCGTGGAAACCGCAGCCAGATCCTGCTCCAAGACGTTCAGCCGCTTGCGCACGCCGATGGCCTCAATCAAGAACGGCTCCAATTCGCGGCGGGTACTTTCGGCTTCCGTCAAAGTGAAGATACGTTGCGGTGGTTCGGGTGATTCGTCCTGGTCGTCGTCTTCGTTATCCGCCATGCCATCTCCCAAGGGATCTTCGAGCTCCGCAACTCCGGCAGAGTGCAGCAGGCCCGATGTAACAGATTAGATGAATTCTGGCGGTTTTCGTTTCGGATTACCAGTGAAAGCCGGGGAAGGCACCCAGCGGAATTTAGCCGCCGATGAACACCATGGTGCGAGATGGCGGCAAGAAGCCGGGCTCGTTAATGCGGTGGCCTGCTTCTTTTTCGTTCACAACGCCGCGCACCCAATTCACGATTTCCTCATCGGTAGCGTTTCCGCGGAGCAGGCCGCGCATGTCGCGGTCGTCTTTGCTGAACAGGCAAGTGCGGAGTTTGCCGTCGGCGGTCAGGCGAATGCGCGAGCAGTGCCCGCAAAACGCCTGGGTCACGGGAGCGATCAGGCCGATTTCTCCGGGCGCACCATCAGCAAAACGATACTTGCGCGCAGTTTCGCTTTTTTCGTTGGGTATTTGCAGCAAAGGCCACTGCGCATGAATCCGGTCATAGACTTCCGCCGCCGGCACCATCAGGTCGCGAGACCAATGGCGATCGGCATCCAGCGGCATGAACTCGATGAAGCGCATGATTACGCAGCGCTCGCGTGCAAACGCCGCGAAGGCTTCCACTTCATCTTCGTTGAACCCGCGCACCAGCACGGCATTCACCTTTACCGGAGCGAAACCCTTGGCCTGCGCCACATCAATTCCGCGCATCACCGTGTCGTAGGAGCGGGTGCGCGTGATTTTTTCAAACTTGATGGGATCGAGGGAGTCCAGGCTGATGTTGATGCGCTGCAATCCCGCAGCCAGCAGCGCATCGCAACGCTCGGCCAGCAAATGGCCGTTGGTGGTCAAGGACAAATCGTGAACGCCGAGGGCATGCAAATAAGCAATGTATTCTTCCAGGCCAGGGCGTACCAGCGGCTCACCGCCCGTCAGCCGGACTTTGCGAATACCCAGACTCACGAAAATGCGCGCCAACCGCTGCAACTCCGGCCACTTGAGAATCTCGTCGTGCTCGCGATAGTTTTCTGGATCGGCGCTGCGGCAATAGACACACCGAAAATTGCAGCGATCGGTGATCGAAATACGCAAGTCGGTAATCTGACGGCCGAATTTGTCGAACAGGCTCATGAGCGCTCGCCGAAAACGAAAAACCCGATTCGCACAAGGAATCGGGCTGTAGACGAAAATCCGTAGATTTCCGACTAACTTGCTCCTTTCCAAGCGCGGGAGGCTCGGGCGTTTCCACCCAAACCCTCGGCAGCCATTTTGCGGCCGCCTCGCCCCGTCACCCTGGGATGTCTCCCCGGTAGGCCGACGGGATCGGAGTTACTAGCTTTAGATGCTACGCCGAGAGCGAAAGACACGCAATCGGGTGTTCGCCGAGGCCATTTCGTGGCCAATTGGCAACCGGTTCCACGCCCGTTTCTACGTGCGTTGTTGACTGTGATAGATTCTGGACAGAATGCGAATCTTCGTTCTGGGAGCAGGTGCGACTGGCTCCCTTCTGGCACAACTTTTAGAGCGGCAGGGCCACGATGTGTGGTGTGGCGACCGCGACCCGGAACGGGCGCGCCGTTTTCTGGGCAAGCGCTCAACGATCGCGGTAACCACGGTGAACGCCCGCAATCTGCACGGTATCGTGCGTGCCGCGCGGGACTGCCAACTCATCGTCAACGCTTCCGCTTCGGTCTTCAACGAGATTGTTCTGCGGGCGGCGCTGCGCCTGCGGGCCCATTACCTGGACCTAAGCTCTCACCTGACGCGAAACCCTTTCCAGCCGGAACAATTTCGCTATGCCAAGAAATTCCAGGCGAAGCACCGCGCGGCTTTGATCAACACCGGCGCCGCTCCCGGGTTGACCAATCTGCTGGTGAAGCGCGCCGCGGATCTGTTGGACGAAGTGCATTCCGTACACATTCGCTTGTACGAAAGCACGGAGAGCGAAGACCCCATATCGCAATGGTCGCCGGAAGTATCGTTTGACGAGGCCATCTCGAATCCCCGCGTGTACCGGCACAAAAAGTATTTGCTGGCCAAGCGGTTCTCGGAGTTGGAGAAATTCCGGTTTCCGGAACCGATTGGTCCGGCGACCGTGGTTTTGGCGGCACAAGATGAGGTGGCCACGCTGCCGAAATTCATTCCGATGCAGGACCTGGACGTAAAAATCGGCGGCAACGAATTCGATCGCCTGCGGCGTTGGCACAAGCAGGGCAAACTCTCGCGGTCGCGGGGCCTGGCCCGGCGGCGGTTTCCCGAAACCTCTTCACCGCGAAAAATCGCGTCGTTGATCCGCCGGGGCATTTTGCAGAATGCGCGGTTTGCCGCGTCCGTGCTGGTACGCGGCGTCAATCATGGTCGGAAAGAGGATGAGTATATCGTGATACGCAGCGATGCGCACTTTCCCACGCTATATCAGATTCGGCAGCAGGGATTATTTACCACGGCGGTTGCTTACGGGACGGCACACATTGCCGCGCAGTTCATCAAGGCGTTTCCACGCGATGCCGAAGGGGTATTCGCGCCAGAACAGTTACCCCAAGAAATGCGGCGCGCAATTTTGAGCGGGGCGCGCAAACATGGCATCAAGTTAGTGCACAAAGTTACGCTGCTGAAGCCGCCGGAAGATGACGAGGAGATTTTGTGAGCGGAGTATCGCAAACTTAACGGCTACGCACAGGATAAGCGCAGCCGCCCTTCGTAAAGCGGTGAAGTGAGACCAGCCTAGCTAATCGCAGGCCAATCCTGCACAAAGTTTACTCCGCGATTTCGCCGCGCGCCATGTAAACAATTCGGGAACGGACAGGCTAGCAGCAGCGATTGGGCCGCGAATATTTTTTGTTCAGCTGCTCGACATAAAACTGCGCCGGGGATAGGGGATGCGTTTCGCCGGCGCGCGTGGCGCACCTGCGGTAAGTCTCGTAAGCAGCATCGCCGCACCACTCGCGCAGACCTTGCCAAAAATGAGTGGCGGCGGTCTTGAGAGTCTTGTAGGAGGCGCGCATCAATCGCCCTCCGCCCACTGTGTGGCCACATATGGAGTTTCGTGCAATACGGATTCCCTGCCGCGCCTGAGAATCGCATGCCATTGCACGATAGCTTCTACCAGGAGCACCAAAATCATCAGGGCAAGAACCGCAGTGACGGCGGCGTCCAGGCGCTGATTAAAAATGATGCGCTGTGTCTCCCCAATTTTTGCCGCCGGAATCTTGCCTGTGGCGATTTGTGCCGCCAGCCCATTGGCGAAGGACAGGAAGCCGATGCGGGGATTCGCGCTGAAAATCTTGTCGTAGCTGGCGGTCATCGTGATTACCACGATCCATGCCATCGGCAGGAGTGTTACCCAAATCCATTTCAGGCGGCCCATTTTGAGCAAAATACTGGTGGCCACGACCAGCGCAACGGCGGCAAGTAGTTGATTGGAGATGCCGAACAGCGGCCACAACGAATTAATTCCTCCCAAGGGATCCACCACACCCTGATAAAGGAAGTATCCCCACGCGGCGACGATTACGGCGCTCGACAACAGTATCGCGGGATACCAATTCAAGCGACCGAAGGGCTTCCAGATGCGACCACCCAATTCCTGAATCATGAATCGGCCTACGCGCGTGCCGGCATCGAGCACGGTGAGGATAAACAAGGCTTCGAACATGATCGCGAAGTGGTACCAGATGCTAAGCAGGCGTTCACCGCCGATGGTAGTGGAAAAGATTTGCGCCATGCCCACGGCCAGCGAGGGAGCGCCGCCCGCCCGATTCCAAAGCGTTTGTTCGCCGACCGAATGAGCGAGATTGGTCATGGTTACAGCGGAGAGTGGGTAGCCCCAACTGGAAATGGTCTGCGCGGCGGTTTCCGGTGCGGCGCCGACGATTTGAGCCGGGCTGTTGATCGCGAAATAGACCCCTGGCGGCATGGCACACGCGGCCACCATGGCCATAACGCCGACAAACGACTCCAGCAACATGGCGCCGTAGCCGATGAACCGGGCGTGACCTTCGCGCTGAATCATTTTCGGTGTGGTGCCGCTGGAGATCAGCGAATGAAACCCACTAATGGCGCCACACGCAATGGTGATGAAGCAGAACGGGAAAATCTTCCCGGCGAAAACCGGGCCGTTGCCATCGACGAAGCGCGTCAGCGGCGGCATCAGAACATGCGGGCGAACCAGAAAGATTCCCGCGGCAAGGGACAAAATGGCGCCAGCTTTGATGAAGGCACTCAAGTAATCGCGCGGGGCCAGAAGTAGCCAGACGGGCAAGGCAGAAGCCGCGAAACCGTAAGCGATAATGGCGAAGGTGAGGGCTAGTCCGCTTAACGTGAAGGCGTGGGCCCATGCCGGCGAATCGGCTACCCACTGCCCCGCGACCACCGCAAACAACACCAGCGCCACGCCGATGAGGGAGGCTTCCAGCACGCGACCCGGCCGCACGAAGCGCAGGTAGACTCCCAGCAACAGCGCGATAGGAATTGTCGCGGCAAGCGTGAACGTGGCCCAAGGCGAACTTTTCAGAGCATTGACAATTACGAGGGCCACGACGCCGAGCAAAATGACCATGATGGCCAGGACGGCGAGTTGCGCGATGAAGCCGCCACGTTTGCTCACTTCTTCGCGCGCCATTTCTCCCAGCGTCTTGCCATCGCGACGAATGGAACAGAACAAAATCACGAAATCCTGCACGCAACCGGCGAACGCGGCGCCAGCGATCAGCCACAACGTTCCCGGCAGGTAGCCGAACTGGGCAGCGAGGGTCGGGCCGACGAGCGGGCCGGGGCCGGCAATCGCGGCGAAGTGGTGGCCGAACAAAACCCACTTATTGGTGGGAACAAAGTCACGGCCATCGTCGCGGCGCTCGGATGGGGTGGCGCGGGTGTTATCCAGGGCGAGCAGTTTCGCGGCGATGAAAGCGGAGTAGAGACGATAGGCCACGAGATACGAGCAGACAGCCGCGAGGACGAACCAGGTGGCGCTGATCGGTTCGCCGCGATGCAGTGCGATGGTCGCGAGAGCCGTGGCGGCCACGCTGGCCAACACGACCCAAATCAAGATTTGCAGGATGCGTTTCACGTTGCGCTTTTGTGTTGGCCAACTCCGATCGGATGCACCGCGGAATCGTATGCGAGCATGCCTCGCCCGTCAACGCTACGTTGCTGTTACGGTGCCGCGCCGATCAGTCTGGGATGCTGGTGAATTTCAAGAGCGGATAGAGATCTTTGAACACAGTTAGGATTTGCCGGGGAAAATCGCTGCGCATCGCCGCGGAGGGTTCCATTTTCCTGCGCACGATCCATGCTTGAATCTTCTTCCAGTCTTCGGGGTTGGTGGGCCAATTTTCGTGCTTGGTCCATTCGCCTTTCACTGTCGAATACCAATAACTTTCGTAGCGAGCGCTTAAGCGCTTTTTCTGCCGGGCGACCCATTTGGGGTTTGCCGCCACGCGGGGTTGCGCGATCAAAGCCAGGACCGATTCCTTTCGCTTTCCGCCGGAATAGACGCGGAAACCGGCGGTAACCACTTTGGCAGATAAACCCATGTAGAGCTGGCCGCGCTCCCGGCCGCCCGGCGAGGGACGGCTGAACTTCACGTACATCTGCGTTTTGTAGAGGGTTTTGTCCTTGGCAAAACGAATGTCGCGATTGATGCGCGAAAAATTGGCGCCGGTCTTGCCGCAAACGTCGAAATTATTGTCCAGCTGCAACATGGCGGGCGAGAGATCTTCGAGGAAGCGGCGAAAAGGTTCGACTACGCACTGGCGGTAGCGTTCGCGGTTTTCGTCCATCCACGGTTTGTGATTGTTTCTTCCCAATTCGCGGAAAAATTGGAAGGTATCTTTCCTGAATGGGGCTTTCTCCATTGGCATGCCGCCTCCTCGGATCGCAGCGGGCAGTTCTGAACTTTCTATTGTGCAACAATTGCACTATTCTTTTTGCGCATCGCTGCGCGATACTTTTGGCTTACTGAATGATTTGAACAGGTGACCTTCGTGTCTTGCAAACTACTGTGGATCTTTGCTGCCGCTGTGGCGCTCAGCGTGCCCGGCGGCCGGTTATCGGCTGCTGACGAAAGCAAAACGCCCGCCAAGACGTCTCCGTGGAAGTCCGAAGATGTGGTGTATGCGGAGACCATTAACGACTTTTCGCTGTCGCCCGACGGGCGCTCGGTGGTTTGGATCCGGGGCGAGGGCGATAAGGAAAAAGACGAACGCGTATCCAATTTGTTCCTGACGAGCCTGGCCGGAGACCGGACCGTGCAATTGACACGGGGCAATAGCTCCGTTTCTTTGCCGCAATGGTCACCGGATGGGGAGTGGATTGCTTTCCTTAGTTCGCATCCGAGGCAAGGGGCCAAGCCGGACACGGCGGGGACGCAGATCTGGCTGATCAGCGCGCACGGCGGCGAAGCGTATCCCCTGACGGAACTGGAACGAGCGCCGCGGCGGGTGCAGTGGCTCGACAAAGACACGCTGCTTTTCAGTGCCGCCGAAGATCCCAGCGCATACGAACTGGCGCAAAAGAAAAGGAAAGACGACTCCGAAGTGGTGGACGATGCCGAGCACGAGCCTCCCGTGCGGCTTTTCAAAATTACGGTAAAAGACAAAAAGATCACGCGGTTAACCACGAACACCGACTGGATTGAACGGTGGAGCGCCTCGAAAGATGGCAAATACGTGATTGCAGTGCACGCGCGAAGTTTGCACTACACCTTCGATCAGAAAGTTCCACCGGTGACTTTCCTGCACAATCTAATGGACGGTACGGAGAAACAAGTCTTCACCGAGGGACGCATTTATCCGGATCTCTTGGCCTGGGCGCCGGATAATTCAGGTTTTTATGCGAGCGCTTCGTTTTCGAATGATGCAAAGTTCCTGACCGCGACCATTCAACTCTTGTACTTTTACGATCTAGCCAGCGGCAAGGTCATTCCCGTGCCGCTCGATTGGGAAAATGGTGCGGGGCACGACCTGCACACCACGCGCGATGGTTTCGTTACGTTACTTGCGGCGGGTGCGCACTTCGATGTTGCAGATTACACGCGGGAGAAATCCGGCGACACGTGGCACTGGAAGCGGGCGACATTGGGCGGCGAAAACGCCAAAAACATTCAGTTTTTTGACGTGAGCGACGACGGAAAGACGTTCGTTTACCAGTCCTCCAGCGCTAGCCGCATGCCTCAACTCTTTGCGGCGCAATTGGACGGGAATGCTCTGGCGGCGTCGAAACAGTTGACCAAGTTGAACGAGAGCCTGACAAAGTCTCGCGTATTTGCGAAGTCGGAAGTGATTCGCTGGAAAGGCGCGAATGGCGAGGAAGTGGAAGGACTACTCCGCTATCCCGCAGATTATGATCCCAGCAAAAAATATCCGGTGATCACGGCGATTCACGGCGGGCCAACTTCCGAGGATTTGGACGCCTGGAGCGATCGCTGGGCGTATCCTTATCAACTTCTGACGCAGCGCGGGGCGTTCGTTCTAAGCCCGAATTATCACGGCAGCAGCAACTATGGATTGAAATGGGCGGAGTCGATCTGCTGCGGAAATTACTACGACCTGGAAACGCCAGACATCAATGCGGGCGTGGATTATTTGATTCAGAAGGGATTGGCGGATGCGGACAAAGTGGCGACGATGGGGTGGTCGAACGGGTCGATTCTCTCCACCAGCCTGATCACTACATATCCCTCACGGTACAAAGTGGCCAGCGTGGGCGCGGGAGATGTGGAATGGATCAGCGATTGGGGCAATGTGGTGTTCGGCGATTCGTTTGACTCCTATTATTTCGGCAAAGCGCCGATGCAGGATCCCGAGCTATACATTCGCAAATCACCATTCTTCAAGTTGGATAAGGTGCAAGCGCCGGTATTGATTTTCCACGGCACCGCCGACACGAATGTGCCGACGTCGCAAAGCTGGTCATACTTTCGCGCGCTGCAGTACTACGGCAAAGTGCCGGTGAAATTCGTGGTGTTTCCCGGCGAGCCGCACGGCCCGCGGAAGCTGACCCACCAGATGCGCAAAATTGACGAGGAAATGGCGTGGTTCGACAAGTATTTCTTCAAGACCGCGCCGGTGGAGAACGAAGCGGTGAAAGCCGGTTCGCCGCTGGACACGGCGCTGCGAACGAAGACCGCCGCACGCACGGGCGAAATCTATGGCACAACCTTTACGGGCAAAGGAAAGCCGGTGTTGATTCCAGAAGTTGTGAAGCGGGGAGACCTGGAGGTTGGGCGATTCGAAGTTACATGCGCGCAATTTTCGGCCTTCGACAAAAACTACAAGGTCGAACATGGCACGGAAAACTACCCGGCGACGGATGTGACTCTTGAGCAGGCCAAATCCTACGCGGAATGGCTCAGCAAGCTGACGGGACAAACGTGGCGCGTGCCGAATGAAACCGAATTAGCAGGCAAGTACGAGAAAAGAGATGGGGAAAACACGCTGGATTATTGGGCTGGCTATTCTGTGAATCCCGATGACACGATTCGCCTGCGCGAAAAACTGAAGGAACTGCCGGGTGCCGCGCCGTTGCTGAAACCTGTGGGAAGCTTCGCTGCGGAGGGACAGGAGAATGAGCAGTTGCTGTTCGATTTGGGCGGGAACGCAGCCGAATGGGTGATTACAGCGGACGGCAAAGGGAAGGCGGCCGGCGGCAGCGCAGATTGCCCAGCGGACCCGCGTTCGAGTTGCACGCCGGCTCCCGAATATATCGGGTTCCGCGTAGTGCGCGGAGCGGCGGCAGTGGCGCCTTCCAAGGAGTAGGATGCGAAGAATGCGCTGGTTTCGTTACGGTTGTGGGATTTTTCTGCTGCTCTTCCTGGGGCATGGGATTGTCGCGGGAGCGGAGCTGACCAAGGACGACATCGATTTCCGCAAGGGAGTGTACATCGGCAAAGGCAATGTGCACCTGCCGTATCGCCTGTTCGTTCCGTTGGGCTATGACGTAAACCATAAATACCCACTGGTGTTGTGGTTGCACGGCGTGGATGGGCGCGGTTCCGACAACCTGAAGCAAATTATCAAGGAAAACCAGCCAGGCAGCCACTTCTGGATCAGCAGCGCGGTGCAGAAGAATTTTCCTGCGTTCGTGCTGGCGCCGCAGTGCCCTTCTGGGGATACCTGGGCGGAGCCGGAATTCAACCAGCCGAGTAAATGGCTGCTGCTGGCGGTGGACGCCCTCGCCAAGGTGCAGAGGGACTTTTCGATTGATGCGGACCGCGTGTATATCGTGGGGCAATCCATGGGCGGCTTAGGCGTGTGGTCGCTGCTGCAGAATTATCGCGGGAAGTGGGCGGGCGCCATCGTCATGTCGGCCTACGATACATTTTCAGACATTTCCGCAATTGCCGAGGTACCGCTGTGGGTGTTTCAAGGCGACGCCGACCAGTCGGTACCGGTAGACATGGTGCGCTCGATGATGAAGCAACTCAAGAAAGCGCACGCGAACCTGCGGTATACCGAATATCACAAGTCTGATCATGACGTTTGGACCAAGGCTTTCGCCGAGCCCGATCTGGTTCCCTGGCTCTCCACACAGAAGCGCGGTGCATCCAGAGAAGGCCAAGTTGGCTCTGGCGCGGCGGCCGTATCCCATTAGAATGTGGAAATGAGCGAATTCCAGCCTACCCAACGGACCCAGGTAATGCGTCTGCCCAAACGCGGGCGCTATGATGCGGAGACGGTTTACCAGATTCTGGACAGCGCGTTTGTGTGTCACGTCGGCTTCTCGGTCGAGGGGCAGCCTTACGTTATACCTACGAACTACGGGCGCGCCGGAGATACTCTGTATCTGCACGGCAGCGCCGCGAGCCGCATGTTGAAGACGCTCAGCGGCGGCGTTCCCGTGTGTGTAACGGTGACCCACCTGGATGGTTTGGTGCTGGCGCGTTCGGCGTTCCATCACTCGGTCAACTACCGCTCCGTGGTGATTCTGGGTACGGCACGATTGGTGGAAGATCCCGCCGAGAAGATGGAAGCGCTGCGCATCTTTACCGAACATGTGATGAAGGGGCGTTGGAATGATGTGCGCCCGCCGAACGAACAGGAACTGAAGGCCACTATAGTGTTGGCGCTCCCTCTGGAAGAAGTAAGCGCAAAAGTGCGCACGGGCGGGCCCGTGGACGATGAAGAGGATTATGCGCTGCCGGTTTGGGCCGGCGTGCTGCCGCTGGAAACGGTCGCGAAAGAACCCCTGCCGGACGCGCAACGCAGGAGCGATCCGCCGGTTCCCGAGTACATGAAGAAATACTCGCGGTAACGCGGGTTCCTTACCACAAAATGGATTTTGGGTGTTTGAGAATCGAAGAGGGATCCCTCACTTCGTTCGGGATGACTGCGGGCCTCTTTTCATGGTTCTGAGGGCCAGAGGGGAAAAAATACGGGGCTCACTTGGGGGGACAGCGTGAGCCCCGTGGGCGGGAACTTCGTGCGCAAAGCAAACCGGCGAAGCTAGTTCTTGTACTGCTGAGAGCCGACAATTTCCTGCATCAAGTCATCGTAAGAGCGCATCGCTTCGTCGACGATGGGCTTGGCGGTGGCGACCGCCATTTTCAAATTGCTACGGTACAGCGCCATTTCTTCGGGATCTTCCAGCATGGTGCTGCGCATGGCCGCCACATCGGCCATCACTGCGCCTACGCTGGTATGCAGAGACTTGACGCAACTGAGCAGCGCTTCGAGATAAGCCAAGATCTCCTGTTGTTCCGCGGATTCCTTCTTGTGGTTAAACATTACACAATCCTTTCTAATGCTTAGATGCGGCTCTCGGGAAGGATTGCCCAAGCAGGCGCAAAGCAAGGACCCGGTTAGCACGTCAGGAAAGGGTGTGCGTGAGCGGGAAGAGCAGGAGAAGAACTGTAACGTGCAGGGGCATTTTGCTGGGGAAAGGGAAGGGCGGCTGTGAGACGCGGCACAAGAGATTGTGATTTCCGTCACACGGATTTGGCGCGCCGTTTCGCGTAAAACGCCACGCCGAGCAGGATTACTCCGAAGAATACGCAGATAAATGCCGTGGAAAAGACCAAAACGCCAGCCGATTGCAGGTCGGTATAGGCGATACTCGCGACGACGACCTTCAAGCGGGGCTGGGCCGCTGCCAGACGAGAGCCATCGGCGGCAGAAGTCAGTTGCAGAGTGTATTCCCGGCCGGATTTGCCCTGGAATTCTCCAATTACGCGAACGACTCCTGGCGATACGCTCGAATCAGTGTGTAACTCAGCCGAGGTACCGTGCTTCTGTTCCTGTGCATTGCTGGAAAGAACCCAGTTGGCGCTGATAGCCGGGGGAATATCTTTGCATTGCACGGCATTGGCATCCACACCCATAAGGCAGTGGAGCGTGTCGAGCGGGATGGTCTTTTCCGCGTCGATTTCGATCCAGTAGAGCGCATCAAAATTGAGTTTGAACGGCACGGATACGCTGTGGCCGGCGGCCAAGGAAACCGGCAGGTCGAGAGGCACGAAATTCCGCGTTTTGGTCCACCAGTTCCACGCGGCAAACACACTAATGCCCAAGGTAATCAGCGCAAGCCCGGCTTTGGTTTTCAGTTGCATTGGTACCGGCTCAGTTGGCGTCACCCCATTCTGGAAAAGCACGCAGGGCGTCGACGTAATTGTGGATTACATCAGTGTGCGCGTCTTCCTGCCAGCCGCCGAGGTCCGAACTCTTGAATAGATCGCGTGGGCGCCCCTGGTCGTCGATGGAATAGAGCGTGAAGTTCAGCGCTTGCCGGGCCTCACTGGCCAGCGCCGCGGAACCGGTGGCTTTGGCGTAGAGAGCAAGGACCGCGCCGTAATTGGAATTCACACCGCCCCAGGCGTCTCTGTCTTCATCCTGCTCGTGGCAGACGGTGATGCCGAATTCCCGATGCGTAAAATTCTTCCGCACGAATTCGATCAGCGTGGCGGAATCATTCCGCCATTCGGGTTCCAACGATTCCTTCTTCTCCAGAAGGTAGCGAGCCAGATTTAGCGGAGCCCATGCCGAACGATTCGTTGGCGTATCGTGGTCTTCAAAGAATTGCGCGAAGAGCGAGCCACCGGAAGTGGCGCTGGGAATCTGGCAGGTTTTGATCCAGCGCCAGAGAGCGGCGCGAGGGGCGGTGAATTCCTTGTAGCCATGGGCGAGAAGGGTATCGTAGAGGCGCAGGATGTAGGTCATGTTCCCGGAAATCGGGCCACGGCCTTCTCCGGTACCAAAGTCGGCGCGAAACGGCCACGGGGAGTGAGAGGCGTCCCCGGTCGCCTGATTCCGGGCCAAGACCCGTGCGCTTTGCAGGGCTTGGTCAAGATATGTGCGTTCGTTGGTCGCGTCGAACAATAGGACAAGCGCATAACCGGCGATACCACCCTTGTCCGGCTCGATTTCGTAGGGATGATCCGCCTGTGAGCCGCAGTCTGGCGGTTGCGGGAATTTTCCGCGTGTGGCAGTGGAACGCGGGAACCGGGGATATTTTCCGGAGTCGGGAGTCAGCGCTTCGTTCAGAAGATAATCGCCCATTGCGCGCGCCGTCGTTAGATAGGCAGGATCCTTCCGGCCGCGGAGATCGTAAAACTTCAGATAGGAGAGAATACCCATGCCATTCTGCATCGCGGGAATGGTATCCCGGTGATCCGGCAATGGCGTCCAGTTGCCATCCAGAAAAGTGACGGAAACGAACCGGGGATAACCGTGGTCTGCGGGACACTGCTGGTAGAAACGCATCTCGCGATCCAGGGTGGTGTTCCACGCGATCCAAGGCTCCAGGCGGCCCTTGGCATCAAAGCGGGCCTGGTGCCCGGCGATCAGGGTGTTTTGGGAAGACTGCTGACAGGTGAGCGCTGGCAATAACAGGGCGGCATTGAGGAGGAGAACGCCGAAAATGCGCATACCGCCATTTAACGCGACAACTCTGAAGAAATCAAAAGACGGAAACCAGAGCGGCCGAAAGACGAATGCTAGGTATGGCGGCAACTATCTAAATTCGATTGGCTGTGAAAGCGGCGGTTGGACCGCCGCGCTCCAAAATTAGTGGCAGGAGCAGCCGCCACCGCAGCAACCGCCTCCGCCGCCGGAGAAACCGCCGGAAGGAGAGGAGGAGCCGGAACCAGCCGTGGCAAAAACGGAAAGCTGGATGGTGGCTTTCTTGCTGGAGCACTTGGGGCAGGTGATTTCGGCCTGCTTGTTGATCACGATTTTCTCAAAGCGTTCGTTGCAGCTATCACAGACGTATTCGTAAATGGGCATGTGAAACGGTTCTCCAAAACTGCGCCGGTATTGCAATATCGACGCGAACTCTAATTATACCGCAGAGATGTTACGGGATGAACATCAGGTCATGTACCAGCCCCCGTTGGGGCTGATGGTCTGGCCGGTGAGGAAGTCGCTTTCGGCGAGCAGGACGGCGATGCGGCCGATTTCGTCGGGCGAGCCGAAGTGACCAACCGGCAGGCGCTCCGGCGAAGCGTTGGGGTTGGAGGTAATCATGTCGGTTTCAATGAGCGCCGGGGCGATGGCATTGCTGGTGATGCCCTCCTTGGCGAGCAGAGATGCGTAAGAATGCGTCAGGCCAATCAGGCCAGCTTTGGAGGCGGCATAGTGCGGGCCAATGACACCGCCGGTTT
>Ga0335085_10003847_pt1 | contig 25464 bp, 17 predicted proteins | sample Lox_Sample_45_FD_206712 | JGI IMG/M metagenome (GOLD analysis project Ga0335085, IMG submission 206712) | Soil microbial communities from Loxahatchee National Wildlife Refuge, Florida, United States - Lox_Sample_4.5 | ecosystem: Environmental > Terrestrial > Soil > Wetlands | place: USA...
TGGAAATCCGGCCAAAAGCAAGAGCGCCGGATTTCCACATTTCGCACAGCGCCTACGGCTGCGGGTAACATTTCCGAGTTGCAGGACGATAGAGCGAAAGTAACATTCTTAAATTGCGTGACAGGGGGCTAGGCACTCAAAGGCAGCTCCAACGAGATCGACTGTAGAGGACTTCGGGCCGGATGCGTCCGCGCTCGCCGCAATGCAGGCGCGGGTGGCGGCGACATTGTCGCGTATGTCGTCGCCGCTACGCCGGTGCTGGCGCATACATGAAACGCGATGGATGCGCCACCCATGACTCGCCAGGTGTGATGGCTTACCATCGTCCGATCGTGATCGACGCGAGAGAACCGAAGGCGAACGCCTTCACCGAAGGGGGACCGATCGAAACGATCCAGAAGCCCCGTAGGGGCGGAGTCATGTCGCCCACGGCGACTGCAGTTGGAGCCGTGGGACCAGAAGGTCTTCGGATTTTCTCTCATTGGATTCCCGCGTTCCCTGGAATCACCACGGGACGCCAGACAGAGTACGGATTCTCAAATTGAGCCGCCACCGAATCGCGCCATGGAGGTCCAATTTCCCCTCCCTGATCTTCCGGAGCTCAGCCTCACAGATCCGCGGACCGGCTCCACGGCTGCGAGTTCCGTGTTGGCTTTGATTCGCCAAGAAGCCGCTCCAGAAGATCCGTGCTTTTCTCCCAGGTGAATTCTCGAATCCGCTCCTGACCCGCATGGGCAAGCCGCTGTCGAAGGTCTTCGTGGGTCAGCAAACGTACAATGTTGTCGGCCAGGCTCCGGGAATCGTTGGGAGGCGAGAGCAGGGCGGTTCTTTCGGGCTCCGCATACTCCCGGATCCCACCGCAATCGGTGGACACAATCGCGGAGCCGCAGGCCGCAGCTTCTGCGGGCGGAAGCGCGAAACCTTCCGCCAAGCTGCAACAAAGGTAAAGCGCCGATTCATTGTAGAGCTGAACCAGGTCAGTCTCCTGGAGATCGCGCCGGTAATCGATCCATGGGGGGATGGGGCTCGGACGGGGCCCATGCCCGAAGAGGGTGGCTTCGAGCCCGGCACACCGGGCCTTGGCGAGTTCAAGGGCTTGCAGGCCTACCTCGGGACTCTTGTACGCCGACGATCCGTACAGCATGGCAATGCGCGGTGGCCTGCCCTCGATGGCTCTTGTCAAGTGAAAGCGTGAGTGGTCAACGGCAATCGGAATGGTCAGGGTGTCTCCGGGCGACGCCCCCGAAGCCAGCACCTTCTCGCGCAGCCAGTTGGACACTGTGATCTTCTTCAACGGCCACCGCCAGGTTTCCTGCAGCACCTCCCAGGGGGCGATCCACGGATCGAAATCCTGCACCAGATAAAATTTCATGCCCTTCGACGCGGAACTGTCGAACACCGGCCGGGCAGTTGTCCAGGCCGTGGCGATGATCGCGTCGCAGTCCGGGATACCGGCAAGCAAGCGCCTGGGGAGGTGCAGCACTTTCACTCCTTGATCCAAAGTCTGCCACCAGAGGTTCGGCTTCGAGAAAGCCCTCCTCGCCCGGCCTGCACTGGTCCGCAGCCGGCGGTAGAGGCCTGGCGAGGCGTCCGACAACTCCAGAATGTGGACGATCGTCACCTCGTGCCCACGCTCGATGAGCCGGTTGGAGTACTCGTACACCACCCGAAGGCCGCCGACGGGTCTTGCAGAGAAAGGGGGTAGTGAGAAGGTGATCTTCATCAGTCTCCGGCGCCTCAGCCGAGACTCAATCCTGCTGCCGAAGCATCGAGCGAACGATTCCCAACGATCGTTGCATCGTCTCGCGCCGTCGGGCGCGCGTTGAAGTGCCGCGAAGCACGTTGTAGACCACGGCGCCCGCCGCTCGCGCAAGGATGGCCGAAGCGACCGCCAGCCTCAGGAACTGGTAATGCGTGGGGCTCGAGTGTTTCCGAAAATAGCGCTTCAGAGAGTCGAAGTAAATCGCGCTCCGTTCCGAGAGTGCCAACCGGTTGAGGGACGCCGACCCATAGTGAATCACGCGGGCCTGCGGTACATAAACCAGCCGCCAGTTTGCCTCTCGAAGCCGATAGCAGAGGTCCGTATCTTCGAACCAGTAACGGAAGGTCTCGTCAAAGCCGCCAATCGAATCGAATGCGTCGCGACGGACCAGCAGGCAAGCCGCCGCCAGGTGTTCCGCTTCGCCCCCGCCGTCCGGATCGCGAGACATCGTGAAGGTCCTTCGCGTCCAGATTCTACGCTCCAGGGGTTCCTCGAGCAGCAGGATCTGCGCCAGGACGCCGGCGAGGTGAGGAAAGCTCCTGTTCGTGAATCCACGCTGCACCGAACGGTCCGGATTCAGGAGCTTGGGACCGGCCGCCGCAGTCCGAGGATCCGACTCCAGCTTCTCCACCATAAGGCCGAGCGAGTCTTCCTGGAGAATGGCGTCATCGTTCAGGATCAGTACGTAACGTCCGGTGCTGATCCGGATCGCCTTGTTATTGGCCGCCGAGAATCCGAGGTTTTCCTCGTTGCGAACCACGCTGATACCGCTGAATCGCGCCGCGGTCGACCGGGGACTTCCGTCGAAAGAGGCGTTGTCAATGATGATGACCTCGCCGCGCAGCCCGGCTCGGGCGATCTCCGCCAGGGACGCTTTCACACACCGGGGCAGCAAATCCGGCTGATGGTGAGTCAGGATGCAAATGGAAAGATCCACGACGGTGACGCCCATCCGCGGGCTCCACTCAAGGCTCACATTAACGCCTGCCGCGCGGGCGAATCCCTCGGAGTATCAGAAAGTTAGCAATGTTCGTGAGCGGCGCAGCCGGGTCACGTCCGGCGCGCGACTACAGTGTACAATTCTACTTCAGTTTCGAGGAATCTGTAGCGGGCGTACGTGGTTCTCATGTTCTCGAAACCGAGCATTCCCAAGACTCTCTCCACGAAGCTCGGACTCAGATTCCACCAGGTTTCGGTCGGTTCGCCCACCTTGTAATTCGGCCGGAAAGTGATCGCGGGCAAGCGGCGGCCGAGGCCGCGCGCCAGACGATCCAGCCGTCGGAGAGGACCTGCGGTGTCGGTTACCACAACGGTCTCGCGCGTCAGCTTGGCAGCCCTCTGGAGAGCCAGAAGAGGATCGCGAAGGTGGAGCAGCACGGAACCAAACACCGAAATGTCGACCTCCCCGATTCCCGGCGGTATCTCGTATACGCTTCCGTAGACAACCTTGGCCTGCGACTGATTCACGCGGTGGGCCAGCCAGTAACCATTGTTCAGCCTGGCGATGACCTCCTTCCGGTCCTTTATGCCCTGCCTGTACTGTGCGTCGCCAAGCTTCGAATAAGGAACGATGTCCCATTGCTGATCGGGAGAAAGATCATAGGCCACCACCTGAGCGCCCTGCTTCTCCATGTAAAAGCAGAGAAAGCCGCTCGCGGTGCCCACTTCCAGCACACGTTTGCCCTCCAGGGAAATGCCGCCCAGGTATTGAGCCTCCGTGCCCCGCAAATCCCATTCTCCCTTCACTCGGCCGTATCCCGGCAGGTCCATCGTGTGATAGAAATAGCACTGGTTGATATCCGTCACCACTCTGGGTGCTGCATACAGGCTTGGCTCCGACATCGACTCTCCTCAAGAGCAATCGCTTCCCGAGAGACAGGCATGCGCCCGCCACTTGAGGCGATCATCCCTCAATGGACTGCCAGCAGGCCGACATGAATTCCCCTTTAGGTGCCTCGTCAGAGTACATCCGACACGCGGCGAAACGCAACCGCCGGTGACCGCACCCCGTCGCATTCTGGTCAACCCGAGTTGTGATATGCCAGAATATACAGCGGCCTCGTTCGCCAGACGAAATCCTGAGAAGAGCCCTTGATGGACCGCAGTCCAACAGTTTCAGTGGCGCTCTGCACGTACAATGGCGCGCCGTTCGTTGCGGCGCAGCTCGAGAGCATCCTCAAGCAGACCAGGCCGCCGGACGAGGTGATCGTTTCCGACGACGGCTCCGCGGACGAGACTCTGTCGATCGTCGGGAAGATTGCGGCCGAGCATCCATCGATCGTGCGCGTGGTGCAGAATCCGCGCCGGTTGGGAGTCATCAAGAATTTCGAGTTCGCAATCGCCCGGGCCACCGGTGAGATCATCTTCCTGAGCGACCAGGACGATGTTTGGCTGGAGAATCGCATCGAGCGGATGCTGCTGCCGTTTGCAGCGAATCCCGATACCTGTCTGGTTTACTGCGACGCCCGGCTTGTGGACCAGGATCTGCAACCGCTTGGGCGCAGCGTGTTTGAAGCGCACGGCGAAATGCGCCTCGCCACGCGGCACGCCGCTCGCGACGTGATTCGCGGAGTGGACCTTGCAGTTCTGGGCTCAATGATGGCCCTGCGAGCCACGCTGAAGCCCTTTGTGCTGCCGATCGAAGAGGTCTGGGGCGCGCACGATCACTGGATCATCTTCATAGCCCATGCGCTCGCCGGAGTCAGGGCCGTCGACGAGCCCTTGATGCTTTACCGCCGGCACGAACGCAATGTCCGCGAAGCATATTCACGGACTCTGGACGGCCAGTGGTGGCGCGAGTGGAAGTTTGGCGTCCGGAACAGGGACATCGATGACTACACCATCGAGGCGCGGCGCTGGGAGACGATGACCTCGCACCTGAAGGCGATCGACGAGGGTAGCGGCGGTCCTCCCGAAAACCGGCCGAGCAGACTGCCCGACTCCGCCCGCGAGACCTTGACAGCGTTCATTTGCGAGAGCGAGCGGCGCCTGGAATTTGCCCGCGCTCGCGAGTGCGTGAAGCGGGACCGGCGTTCCCGTCGTCTGCTGCCGATGCTGCGCCTGCTCGTCCGAGGCGATTATCACTTCTACGTCCACGGACTGCGGAGTTTTGGCAAGGACCTGCTGATGCCGTAGGCAGGCGGCATCGCCGGCCTTGACAGGACGCTGAAGAATATTGCGGCGCGCTCGGTGAAGGGCGGGGCTTCAGCCCCGCCGCCGGGTGATGCCTCAACCTTTCCATCGTCTGTAATCGGGGCGCTGGTGCGGTGGGGCTGAAGGCCCCGCCCTTGTATAATGGATCTTTCCGTCATCATACCGACCCGCAGCCAGCCGGAGCTCCTGCCGCGCGCGGTCGAGTCCTGCGTTCGCGAGTTTCACGCCACAGGTCTCGCGGGCGAGATTGTACTGATCGACAACGCCTCCACCGATGGGGCGCCGCAGCGCGAAGCCGCCCGCGTTCCCGAGGTGCGCGTTATCCGCAACGAAGCGAATCAGAGCTTTTCGGCCGCCAGTAATCAAGGCGTCCGCTTCAGCCGCGCGCGCCTGATCCTGCTTTTCAATGACGACGCCGTGTTGTCCCCCGGATCGCTGCTCCCCATGGTGCAGGCAATCGACGCCGATCCCGCGATCGCCGCCGTCGGTCCGAGGCTCGTGAATCCGGACGGCTCGGCGCAGTGGTACAACACCAACTGCAGGTTTCCCCGTCTGTATTCCATGCTGCTCGGTTGGCTCGGTCTGACCCTGTTTCTGCGGCGCCGCGCCTGGACGCGCGATCTGCTGACAAATTACCGGGACGAGGAACAGGGTGGTGAAACCGACTGGATCGGAGGCGCCTGCCTGCTCGCGCGACGCGAGGATCTGGAGCAGGTGGGCTTGCTCGACGAGGGCTACTACTACGGCGCGGAGGACATCGACCTTTGCTATCGCTTCCGCCGTGCCGGACGAAAGGTCGTCTACCTGAGCGACGTCCGCGTGACGCATTTCGGCTCGGCGTCCCTCAAGAAGCTTCAGAGCATCGAGTTCAAGATGATCAACATCCGGGCGCTGCTGAGATTCAAGAAGAAATATGCGACTTGGCCGGAGAACCTGCTATGGAAGCTCACGATCTCCGCAGGCCTGATATTCATTCATCTGCCTCTCGCAATCGCGCAGGGAATTGGCCGGCGTGATCCCGAGCCGCAGGCACGGCTGTCGCCAGTGAGGGTCTGGCGCTATCTCGGTGACATCCTGTGGGCGTAGAGAGGGCAATGACCGTTATGCCGGACGAGACTTGCGGGTTCTCATCGCCTACGCTTCCGCTTTCTGAGGGTTTGCCAGTCGGCGCCGTGTGCGTTGAGCATTCCGTGGCGTTGGCCGGTTATCGCGCCTGGCAGCCTTACCGTAAGGTCTTTGAGAGCTTCGCGGCGCTGCTCGGGCCCGTCATACGATCAGCGGCATCGCCACGCTTGCCGGTTCCGCTGGCTGCAGGCCACTCATGCCTCTGAGGCGATAAGCTAAGCCGTTGAGGTGAAGTCCGACGATGTTTCTGAATGGCCGTTTCCTCGGGCAGCGCGTAACCGGCGTGCAGCGTTTCGCGCGCGAGGTCATTCGCGCCGGGACGGAGCAGGAATTGTGGCGCGCAGACACCACGCTGCTTACGCCGAGGGAAGCGGCTAACCCGCAATCTTTCTGCGGAATACCGGTTCAACACGTTGGAAGAAGCAAAGGACACCTTTGGGAGCAATTGGAATTGCCGCGGGCTGCTGGAGCGACACCACTTATCAACCTGTGCAATACCGCACCAATCTTGCGGCGCCGGCAGCTTGTCGTGCTGCACGATGCCGCCATCGCCGCAATGCCTCAGGGATTTACCCCTGCGTTCCGCCTCTGGTATCGGGCGATGATCCGCGGCTATGGTCGCCTTGCCTATAGGATCACCAGCGTATCGAAGTTTTCGGCGGCGGAAATCACCCGTTATTTTGGCGTGCCGGCAGACAGGATCGAGATCATCCCGGAATCCGGCGAGCACATTTTGCGGGAACAAACGGATTATAGAATTCACGAAAAACACCGGTTGGAACCGGACAGCTATTTCCTGGCCGCAGGCAGCCTCGCGGCCCACAAGAATTTCGGCCGCGTGCTGCAGGCTGTCTCTCGCCTGCCACCGCTGAAACAGAAATTCGTAATCGTCGGTGGCCGCAACGCGAAGGTTTTCAACTCTAAGAACATAGACATTTCGGGCGCCATCGAAGTCGGATATGTCAGCGACGCCCAGCTACGGGCGCTCTATGAACGCGCCGCATGTTTCGTGTACCCATCGCTCTACGAAGGTTTTGGCTTGCCGCCCCTCGAAGCGATGACCTGCGGCTGTCCGGTGCTGGTGGCGCGCGCGGCGTCCCTGCCGGAGATATGCGGCGATGCCGCCGCGTATTGCGATCCCTACGATCCCGCCGATATTGCCCGGCAGCTGCTGCGCTTGTTGGAGAGCGGCCAGGCGCGCGACGAATTGCGCATTTCAGGCCGAAAACGGGCAGAGGAATGGACGTGGAGCAAGGCTGCGCATGTCCTGCATGACATAATTGCCTGTACCTTCTAACTGGCGGACGAAGATCTGAAGCCGGACGAGGTCGCTGGTTTGGCAGCGAGTCTCGAAGCGGCGCTCGCCCCTCCCGGCACGGCCCGAGTGCACTGCCCCGGCGCAAGCCTACCCGTGCGGCCTGGCATCATCCTGACTTGCTCAATTAACGCCGCGACACCGTGCTTCGAACGTTTGGGAGCAGACCGGGAGAGCCGCTCCTGAATGATAAGATGAGGGATTGGACTGCCTGGAGCCGATGAGCCGTGAAAGCGGACTTGGCAGCTTGGGGAGCGCCTTGCCTGGAAACGAACTGCCCGCCACTCTCGATCGTAGCGGAAAACGCCTGCAGATCGGATTCCTGACCGCCGAGGACCCGATGGATCGCCGGTCCTGGTCGGGCATTTTCTATTTCATGGCCAAGGCTCTCGAAAAACATTGCGGGGACGTTCACTGCCTCGGCCCCTTTGGCTCACTTGCGCGGAACTTCGGCAAAGGGCTCGCAGGAGCGTCATGGGTGCTGCTTCGGAAGCATTACCTGCACACTCATAGTCCGCTGCTGGCCAGGCGATACGCTAGACTTATCGAGCGGAAGATCGCCCAAAGACCTTTGGATTTGCTGTTCGCCGTGGCGGCCACGCCGGAAATCGCCTTTCTGAACACGCCCCTTCCGATTGTTTACAGCGCCGACTCAACCTTTGCTGCCGTAAGAGGTTACTACCCCCGCTACACCAACGTCCTGGCGATGTCCGCTCGCGAGGCCGATTACATTGATGGATTGGGACTCCAAAAGGCCGCCTTGCTGGCTTTTCCCTCAGCGTGGGCAGCGCAGTCGGCGGTCCGGGATTATCAGGTGGAAGAGTCGAGGGTCCACGTAATTCCCTATGGCGCGAACCTTGAAGAGGCGCCTGCCCGTGAGGACGCCTTGCGTCCCAGAGCGTTCGGCGAATGCCGCCTGCTCTTTGTGGGCGTCAAATGGGAGCGCAAGGGCGGCCAGATCGCCATCGAGACCCTCACCAAGCTGCGGGCCTTGGGAGTTCCGGCTCAGCTCACGATATGCGGCTGCGTTCCTCCGCGAGAGTTCCAGACCTCGGGGCTCACGGTCATACCTTTTCTGAACAAGAATGATCCCGGGCAGCGGAAGAAGCTGGAGGAACTCTATCTCGCCTCTCATTTTCTGCTGCTGCCCAGCCGGAGCGAATGTTACGGCATCGCCTTCTGTGAGGCGAACGCCTTCGGGTTGCCGGTGGTTACCACGCGGACGGGCGGCATCCCGCAAGTGGTCCGGGAGGGCCGGAATGGTTTCATGCTCCCGTTGAGCGCAGGCGCCTCGGGATATGCAGAGTTAATAGCCCGAATCTGGGAGGACCGCGCGGGCTACTTGAAATTGACACGGTCCAGCAGGCAGGAATTCGAGGAGAGACTGAACTGGGACGCCTGGGCAGGGAGCCTGAGGAAGCTGTTGCCCGGTGTTTTGGCGACGAGCCGTGTCGTGTCCGCTTGATAAGAAAGGGCGTCAACTTCGTCACTCCCGGCGATGGAATCCATGCGGGCATTCTCCATTGGATTGGGGCTTGCGCCGGAAATGACGACATCTGAAACGCGGCGCGCGAACGAACGATGAATCCTCTTGACCTCATCACCGCCTTGATGGTTCTGGTCGGCATTCTGGACAACACCGTGCCCGCCATCCCGATCGCGGCCATGGGCGCGGTGGTGCTTCGCGGGACCTCTACGCGGCTCCAATACTGGCTTGGATTCAAACGAATCGAATGGGCCATTGTGATCTGCCTCGCCTATTGGGTGGCGAGCTTCTTCTGGTCGGGCCAAAACCTCGGCGAACTGATCAGTTACGACTTTTTGCGCCACGACGGCGCCATGTTGATCAGCTACACCGCGTTCATATTCTTCCTCGGCTGGCCATTGAAGGCGAAGTACTGCCGCATATTCTGGCTTGTTTTCCTGGCGGTGCTTTCCGGTGTTGCTCTCGCCGGGGCCGCCATCAACCTGAACCTGCCTTATTCAGGGTACCTGGAGCACCTGGGAATCGTGGGCGTGGAGGAAGTCGGCAGCGAAGTACAGAGTGCGGGAGGGATCTTCTACGGATGGTACCGGGCGCACAATACTGCTGGCGGGGCCTACGCGGTCGCCTTGGTGCTGGCGCTGGCGCTCGTTCAGGAAACAAAGCTCGGCTGGAAGCAGAGAATGTTCCGCCGGGGGCTGGTGATCTGTTGCCTCATTGGTCTGGCGCTTACCTATTCCCGCGGCGCGTGGCTTGGGTTTGTGGCCGGGGCGGCGATTGTCCTGCCCATCCGCAAATTGAGTCAGACATTCAAGGTCGCACTTCTTCTGGGCGTGCCGATGCTTTTGGTGGCCTTGATGAGCAGCTCGGTGGTCGCTCGCATGGATACCTTTACCGATCCCTATTCCGGGACAGCCGGCGAGCGTCTCGACCTCTGGGCTGAGGCTCTGCAGGATTTTGCCAATAGCCCGATCGTGGGCATGGGCTACGGAAGATACAACGATATCTTCGAGCAGTTCACCGGAGCGAGGGGCATCATCTGGGTGGCGACCAAGGGCATTGTGATCAGCGACGACTCCCATGCCCACAATTCCTATCTTCATTTCCTCGCGGAGGGCGGGATACTCGGCCTGCTGGTCACCGCGTTCGTCTGGTGGTATGCCTGGAAGGAGCTCTCGTTCTTTGAGTCTCACTTCCCGAGGTCGCAGCTCTACTGGCTGGAAAAGGCGTCCAAGGCTTGCCTGGTTGTCGCACTGGTGCAGGCCCTCACCGAGCATGTTATGGGGCGGGGCACCGTTGTGCTGATTTTGGACGCCCTGATCGGCATGACCATCGCTGCCGCCCGCTTCGAAGCCCGGGCCGCGCAGGCCGCGGCGGAGACCGAGGCGAAACGCGCCACCGCGAACGCGCGGAGCGCCGTCAGGCGGCCGGTAATTGCGGCGCGCTAATTCACGCGTAGGGACGGCCCCCGTGGCCGCCCACATCAATCGCCTTGCAAGCCGTCAATTGGGCGGCCAGGGGGGCCGCCCCTACGTGTGAACTGGGCGTCGAGCACATCATCCATGGCCAATCCCTTTTCCCGCGCTGTGCGAGGCTTCATCTCCCTGAACAGGCGAATCTGCAATCGCATTGTGCCCCGCCTGCCGCAGGCTCGGGTCAGCCTGTTTGACGTGTACAACGACTCCGCGGCCGATTTCATCGCCCGTGAAGAGAACCGTCGCGTCGTCGACATCGGAGGTGGAAAGACCTGTTCGTTCCTCAACGGTCGCGCCGCGTCCGGCACCGGGGCGGCTGCCGGCACGCGTCCGTGGGTCGTGGCCGTTGATATTTCGGAGGAGGAGATCGGCGGCAACTGCGATGTTGATGCGAAAGTCGTGGCCGATGTCCTGGAGGGGCTGCCTTTTTGCGACGAATCGGTGGACTTGGTCACTTCCCGGTCGGTCGTCGAGCACATCCGGGACGTCCGGCGCCTCTTTTCAAGTTCCCACCGCATTCTCCGCCGTGGCGGGCACTGCGTCCACCTGTTTCCCTGCAAATTCGCGCCGTTCGCCCTCATCAATCAGATGTTGCCTTCAAGGGTCTCGCGCGCGGTGCTGTATTCCCTGATTCCGCAGAGCCGCGGAATCTGCGGATTTCCCGCGGTCTATGACCGCTGTTACGACTCAGCTATCAGATCCCTGCTGGCAGCCGAAGGATTCGAACTGGTTTCTCTGCGCCTCAACTACTATCAGTCGGGCTATTTTGATTTTCTGGTGCCCTTATTTCTGGTTTCGGCGGCCTACGAATGGATCGTTTCCTCTCTCGGATTTCGAAATCTGGCGGCGTATCTCCTGGTTGTTGCCCGCAAGCCGTGACCGCACGGCGGAGCGCGGCCGTCTTCGGCCGCAGTAGCGCCGATGTCCTCACCGGCGGAGGTCGGCGCTGGGAACCGCGCCGCTACAGCGCACGAGGACGTCGGCCCCACAGCGGGCAGGATGCCCGCGCTGCGTGGCGTGAGCCCGCGAATCCAGCCACCACTCCTGCGGGCTGCGGCATCTGATTGCAGGGCGATTCAGGTTCAGGTTATGTTTGGGGGGTGTACGGAGGAGGCAAACTTATGAGGAAGGTCGTATTGTTCGTTGCCGTTGCCGGTTGGTGCTTTCTCAACCCGGCCCGCCCCCCGGTGCTGTCGCAGCCTGCCGCTCAGGGATCACAGCTCAGTTTCGGCGACATCGTGGGCACCGTGGGGCTGATTCCGGGCCCGGAGAACAGCAAGGCGATGAAGGTTAGCTTTGCGCGCATTATCGCCCCCTGGTCGGAAATCTCGCGCTCAAAGGGAAGTTACAACTGGGACGCCACGGATAAGCCCCTTCGGCAAGCCCACAATCAGGGCATCGGGGTGGTCCTCGACCTGACCTATACAGCGGTCTGGGCCTCAACCAATCCCAATCTGCCGGAATCCCGTTGGCAATTTTATCCGCCCAAAAATGTTTCCGACTGGACGGACTTTGTTCAAGCTGCGGTTACCCGCTACATGGCCGATCCTTACGATGTGAAGTATTTTCAGGTCTGGAACGAGCCCGTGCGAGGGTCCGGTTTCTGGGTCGGGACGAACGAGCAATGGGTGGATGACATCTATATCCCGGCGGCCAAGGTGATCAAGCAACACGGGGCCAATGTCGTCTTTGGTGGCTGGCCGAGCGGCAGCGGCATACCTGCCTACAACACTGAGCTAGAGCTGCACAACGCCTGGCAGTACACGGATATTCTGGACATCCACTACTACCCCGTCGTTCAGAACTTTCAGATCCTTTACGATCGGTGGATCGCGACCGGGAAATGCAAGGGTATATGGGAAACCGAGATGGGCGCCCAGGACAATCCTCAGATGCTCACCACCGTGTTTACGAACACCTACAACTGGGCCCGGACCAGGGGCCATTGGAGCTCCCCGGACCAGTATAAGCTCTTCTGGTTTACAGGTTTCGGCGCGAGTGATAACGCGGCTCTGACAAGGCAAACGCCGGGAAAGACGCCGGGTCAGGTGGTCTTGACGGCGAACGGCCGGGCACTGGCGGCCTTGGCCCAGAAGTTGCCATAGGCTCCGGGCTCGTGGTGGTCCGGCCGCGTTGCCGCGCGGCGACTGGGATTTCTGACAAGACGCTGGGTTGCGGGAAGGAGAGGCCGAGGACCGCGTTTCGGTGTCGCGGATTGTGCGCCGGTATGCCCAGTCCATCCGCTGGAAGAGGACAAGCTTGGCTGCGGCTGATCGACGGCTACGTCGGCATCCCTCTGGTCCTTCTGCTCGGAGCAAGGCCCAAAAAGAGGCTCCTTCCTGCTTTCTCGACCTTAGGTTTGTTGCAGACCGCGGCGATCGGCGACACGGTACTGATGTCCGGGCTGCTTGCTGATCTCCGCCGCAGCTTTCCGGATGTGAGAATCGTTCTCTTCACCGGTCCGAGTAACTACCCGATCGCGCAGCTTCTTAGCGGGCCGGATGAGGTGGTCAAACTGCCTGTCGATCATCCGCTTCAGGCAGTCCGCATTCTGCGCGCCAGCCGCGTCGAGGTCCTCTGCGATTTCGGCCCCTGGCCGAGGCTCAACGCGTTGTGCGCGGCCCTCTCGGGAGCGCGGTTCCTGATTGGCTTTCGCACGCCCGGCGAGTACCGTCACTATGCTTACGACCGGGCCGTAGACCATTCCGCACAGGTGCACGAGCTCGAGAATCAGCGTGCCCTGATCCGGGCCCTTGGGGTTGAATCGACGTCGCGCCCTTCGCTGAGAGTGGATGTACCCTTGCCGGGAGGCCTTAGCTCAAAGACCTATCTTGTCTTCCACGCCTGGCCGGCAGGATATCGCGCTTACCTCAAGGAATGGCCGGGTCCCTACTGGGTGAGACTCGCGGAGTCTGTCCGGCCTTTGGGCTACACTGTGATCTTGACGGGGGGCCCGTCGGATGTGAAACAAGCCGAGGCGCTTCGGTCCCGCCTCGAACCGTGTCTGGGCAAGGACGTCGTTAGCATTGCCGGAAAGACGACTTTGCCTGAAACGGTCCGTGTCCTTCGCGAAGCTGCTGCGGTGGTGAGTGTGAATACTGGAATTGTCCACCTGGCGGCGGCCGTTGAGACGCCGGTCATTTCGCTCAATGGCCCCACAAATAGTGCCCGATGGGGGCCGATCGGGCCGAACTCGATTTCCATCGACGCCGAAGGACCGGGTTGCGGCTACCTCAATCTCGGCTTCGAATACCGGGGCCACCGTGAGGACTGCATGTCCACAATTCGTCCGGAGAGAGTGCTGGAAGCGCTCTGCAAGGTCTTGAGACTTCCTGCCGCCCCGGAAGCCAGTGGAGTTTGCACTGCGCCTCCGGCGTAGCGCAGGAGCGCCGAGACCGGCTTGGAAAAGACCCCTATGGCGAACCGCCCTTTTGGGCTAAATTGGCCTAAATACTTGAAAATAACCCGCAAAAAAGTTTCTCGGTTTTCTCAAGTTCACCCACCGTCCCAACCGAGGGGCTCACAATACGGCTGCGGGTTCCTTTGGAACCCGCCGCGACGGGAGGAAGAGAAAGGGAAATCAATTTTCCGCAAGACGAAACCGTTAGATTTATGAAAATAAGGCACTTACCATAATTCATGGTGGCTGAAAGCCGTTAGGTTACTGAAAACAGACAATTTATGCCGTTAAAGCCGTTAAGTTAATGATGCGCGGTCTTTTAGGTCGATTTTAGGAGGCAAAAAACCGGTCTCCGATGCAAAATAAGGCACGTTTCTCTACCAAACAGCACCGTATTCAGCGGTTTGCTGCCGTGAGGCTTCAATGAGCAGCGACTTCGTCCAATGGGCGCAGGAGCAGGTGCAGGCAAGCATACGTGTCAAGCAGGCTGTCGTCGAGGACGGGGACCTCTTGCGCGCCCTAGAAGAGGTCGCTCGGCAGGTCATCCGCCGCCTGCGGGCTGGTGGCAAGGTCCTGCTCTTCGGCAACGGAGGCAGCGCTGCCGATGCCCAACACATCGCCGCTGAACTGGCAGGACGATACAAGCTGGAGCGCCCCGGTCTGGCGGGCGTCGCCCTGACGGTCAACACCTCCACGCTCACGGCGGTCGCCAACGATTACGGATACGAACATGTGTTTGCGCGGCAGGTACAGGCTCTGGGGCGTCCGGGGGACATCGCCGTTGGTATCTCGACAAGCGGGAACGCGTCCAACGTGTTGCGCGGCCTCGAAACAGCCAGGGCCGCCGGACTCATCAGCGTGGCCATGACGGGTCGCAGCGGCGGCAAGCTGAAGGATCTGGCGCAATACTGTCTCCGGATTCCTTCCGATGAAACGGCGAGAATTCAGGAGTGCCACATCCTGATCGGGCATATTCTCTGCGACTTCGTGGAACGCGAACTCTTTGGAACGAACGCGTAGTGTCTCATTTGTTGTGCACGCTTCCCAGCGTGCATCTGGAGCGTAGAGCAGGCAAGGTGCCTGCACCACAAACGAGTCACCACCAACGAAAGCACGGGCGCAACTTTAGGTATCTTGCGGTGTTATAATTTATTTCGCTCTCGAAGATCGCAACTTGCCTCGGGTGTTAGCAGTGACGGGCTCCAAAAGAGTCTTCGAACGCTGAACGAACGCCTATGATCCGCAGCAAGCTCATCCTCCAGCAAATCGCCCTGAAAGCCGGACTATACGTGGCTTTCACCGCCGCCTATGGGATCGCGTACTGGGTTCGATTCATCTCCGGGTTCTTCCCGATCCGGGAAGCGATGAGGCCCTCGGACTATGTCGTGTTCTACTTTGTGTCGGCACTGGCCTGGGGAGCGCTTTGCCGCCTGGCGGATTTGGATCAGCTATGGCTCGCCTCGAATCCCTCGCGCTGGACGCGCCGCGCGCTCTGGGCCACGGTCGCCACGCTGATGGTGGTGTTCTTCATTGCGTTTTTCGTGCGCTCGTATTCCTTCTCCCGCCTTTTTGTTGTCATGGTGGGGATTCTGACGCTGTTTCTTGCGATTATCACGCCGCGGCTCCTTCTGTTGCTGGCGCGCCGCCATGGCGGACGCCGGGCGGAAATCCGAATCCTGCTGGTGGGCGACGGGCGATATGCGGAGCGCGTCGCCGAGCGTGTGCGGGAGAACTCCTGGGTGCCCTGCCGCGTGGTGGGATATCTCGCGGTGGGCGAAAATCCGGGCGGCGTGGTGCGCCGGTTGGGCGGCATCGCCGACCTGGAAGCGATCTGCCGCCGCGAGCCTCTGGATGAAATCCTGGTGGTGCTGCCGTTGGCGCACCTCGGTCTGGTGCAGGATTTAAAAAAGGCGCTGGCCCGCGTCTCGGTCCCTTCGCGGCTGGTTTGTGATTTCCTCGACGAGGTGTCGCCGAGTGAGGCCGTCTTTGAGGTGTTCGGAACGCGTGTCGTGGACCTGCACCGGAGTCCTGCGGACTCGGTGGTCTATGCGTTTGTAAAGCGTTCCTTCGATCTGATCGTGGCCGGCGCTTTGCTGATTCTTCTGTCGCCCGCGATGGCTGTGGTCGCCGCCCTGGTCAAGTTGACGTCGCCGGGTCCGATGCTCTTCTCCCAGAAGCGCGTGGGACTGCACGGACGCACGTTCTGGATCCACAAGTTTCGTACCATGCGCCTGCAGAGCGAGAGAGCTTCCGACGTCGTCTGGACGACTCCGGACGACGGGCGGCGCACTCCCCTGGGAACCTTCCTGCGCCAGACGAATCTGGACGAGCTTCCTCAGTTATGGAACGTCATCCGTGGAGACATGAGCCTCGTGGGACCGCGTCCGGAACGTCCGCACTTTGTCGACAAGTTCTCGGAAGAAATCGAGCAATATAATGTCCGGCATTTCCTGCGGTCGGGGATCACCGGATGGGCTCAGGTGAACGGCTGGCGCGGCGACACTTCCATCACCCGCCGTATTGAATGCGATCTGTATTACCTGCAGAACTGGTCATTCGGGTTCGACCTCAAAATCCTCTGGCTGACAGTGTGGAGAGGCTTTCGCGACCGCAACGCCTACTGACGGTCACGGCAAAATATGAATCGTTTTCTCGAGGTAGTCCTGGCGGCTGTGTTGGTGGGCGCTGCCCTGGACTTTGGCGGAGTCCAGCCGCTGGCTTACTCGCTGGTCGAGATGGTGCTCTTCGCAGCCTTGCTGGTGGCGATGGTTCAGGAGACGTGGCATGGACGCCTGAACCTTCCGGTCCCGATCTGGCCCCTGCTGTTCGTGGCCTGGGTCGGCATCGAGATCGTCCCCCTTCCGTCCGGGTTGGTGCGCGCCCTTCAGCCTGCGCGCTTTCGCATTTCCCTGCCGGCCGGGCTTCACGAATCCGCATGGCTGACGTTAAGCATCGATCCTCACGCGACACTTCTGGGCTGGATCCGTTTGCTGGCCTATCTTGCCGGATTCATTATCGCGGTGCGCGTTTTCGATTCGAAGACGCGCCGCAGCCTGCTGGTGCGGGCCTTGATCGCCATTGGTCTCATCGAGGCTGTATACGGCTCCGTCGAGTATCTGAGCGGATGGGAGAAGATCTTCAGATACCAAAAGCAGTTTTACGTGGGGATGGCTACAGGAACTTACATTAACCACAACCATTTCGGCGGCCTCCTGGAACTCACCCTCCCGTTCCTGGTGGGGCTGATTCTATACTATTTTCAGATCTGGCAGGAGCAGCGGCGCAAGAGCCATTTGCGGCGCGACCAGACAGGCGCCTCGGCAGGATTTCAGGCCCTCGTCTACATGTTCCTGCTGGTGGTCATGCTGGTGGCGCTGATTTTCTCCCGCTCGCGCAGCGCCATTCTGGCAGCTCTGGTGAGCCTGTTGTTTATCGCCCTGCTGGCGCAGCTGCGGGTCCGCCGCAAAACCTGGCTGCTGGGTCTTTTTGGATTCATGCTGGTGGCCGTGGGATACGGGCTCTGGATCGGCCTGGGCCCGGTGTTGTCGCGCTTTGAGGAGCTTGGCCTCGGCGCCAGCAACCAGTCGGGCAGCGAAGCCATGCGCCTGTCGTTCGCGCGGGACGCTCTGGGCATTGTGCGCGATTATCACTGGACGGGAACCGGGCTCGGCACCGTGGGGATCGCCTTCCGGCACTATCAGACGGCCTGGGTGACTTTCTTTGTGGACCACGTCCACAATGATTACCTCGAGTTCGCCGCCGAGACCGGGATTCCGGGCGCCGCCCTGTTGTTCCTGCCGGTCGGGTACCTGCTGGTCAAAATGATCATCGCATTTGTTAAAGACTCCCGTCGCTATCGTCCGGCGATCCTCCTGGGCTGCGTGGGAAGCATCTTGGCGATCCTGATTCACAGCGCCACGGATTTCAACCTGCAGGTGCCAGGAAATGCTCTGATTGTGGCCGTAGTTCTGGGAATCGGTTACAAGGCGGCCTGTGTTGAACGGCGCGAGGAGTCCTCGACCGAGCGTCCATCGAGGGAACGTGTTCGCACGGCTTCCAGGCTCCATTAGCGATCGCTGTAGCGGCGCTGTCCCCGGCGCCGGAAATCGCCGGTGAGGACACCGGCGCTACAGGGGCGTTGTCACTACACGATGTAGTCCTTGTTAGTGGCGGTCAGCGATCGGGTCGGCTTCGGCTTTGACGAGAGTGATGTCATCGGCCCAGACCTTGCCGGTGATCAGGTTGTCCAGCTTGTCGCTGGGAAGCCGGGTTACACAGAGGTTGACCAGCCGGGTCTGTGGCTTGGTGGTGAAGCTGATGCTCAGGAGAGTCCAGGCTGCGTTGGTGCCGAGAAGCTGGTCGGAAACCACATCCAGCGACTTCTGGTCGTAGGGATCGTAAGCTTCCAGCCGGGGTCCACTGTTGGTGGTGATGGCTTCCGTCCTCATGAAGCCGCGGACCCGGTAGGTTTCTCTTGGGCTTACCTTGACATCTTCGCAGACATTCCTGAACAGGTAATTCTCTTTGCCTGGAAACCGGATGAGAACGGAGCGGCCGCCCGAATGGAACGTCGTGCTATCGAGCCCGATGTACAATCCGGGAGGCGGGAAGAACCTCCACCCAAAACCGAAATTGGTGATCTCACTTTCAAAGTCGCCGTCGTAGTTCAGATTTCCCGGTTCGCTCGGTGGGGTCACCAGTCCGCGTTTCTGCAAATCCATCCAGTCATTGTAAGCTTCCTCGGGCATTTTGAAGTTCAGCAGGATGTCGATGTAAGGTCCCACATCGCGCGCCGAGAAGCCTTCGTGGCTGGCGACGAGCCGCTGCCAGACCTTCTGGGCCTCAGCCGGTTTCTCCTGCTTCGCGAGGTAATAGATGTAACTGACTTCGGGCCGGGCGTTATCGGGAATCAGCTTGGCGAGAATTTCGTCGCCGTTTCCGACTGCCTTCCACGCCGTCGAGAAGATCATGCCGTCATATTGGGGAGTGCCCGCCAGGACGATGCGGAAATGGCGCAGCGCCTCGTCAACATCGCCGTGCAAGAGGAAGAAGTTGGCGATCGCCCACTGAAAGCCCGGCAGGCGCGGAGCCAGATAGTCGGCGCGCCGCAGACTGGCCTCGGCCTCGTCCACGCGGCCCGCGAGTTCCTGGGCGGCGCCGAGATCGAGCCATGGTTGAGCGTCGAATGGGCTCTTCTCCGCCGCCAATTTCAGCTCGGCGATCGCCTGCGGGGCGTCGATGTCGGTCAGGCTGTATTGGTAGATGCGTCCCAGTTGGAGGTGATAATCCGAGTCGTTCGGGTCGAGGCGCGTGGCCAGACGAAGATCGTCCGCTGTGACCCGGTGGGAGACCACGTTCGCGAAATACGCCTTCCCCACCCAGAAGGTCAGCAACAGGAAGGCCACGCCTTCCAGGGCTGCCATGCCGATTCTTGCGGCGCTGCTCCTAATGGTAATCTGCATTCTGACCTCGACGCGTTGTACCCGGCTTCATGAGGAGCGATCAGACCCCATGTTAGCACGGCGCCTGGGCCCCGCAGCTTGAAGTAGGGGCGGGCCTTGTGCCCGCCCGACTGAGCTGCCGTTCTGAATCGGCGGGCACAAGGCCCGCCCCTACAGACCCGTGATAGACTCTGGGGCCGGGCGATTCCACCTCGTGGGATGCGAAATGAAAAGACGATCCTTCCTGAAGCAGGCGGCGGCCGTCCCCGCTGCCGTAGCTGTCGGCCACTTGGGACGCTCCGGCGTTCCCCCGGAAGCGGAACGCCAGCCCAGGCCCGCCGTGCCGGCCGGCCGCTATACTCCCGGACGAGTCCCGAACGAGTACAGCCTGTACTTGCCTGGCGAACGCGAAGCGCTAACCGTATCGCCGCGCGTGTCGAGGATCGCGGACGAGGTGGTCACGGCATCCCTCGGCCATGAGACCAGGAACTTGAAGGCCGGCGATGAGATCGCAGGATGGCGGCTGGTCGCGATCATCGGCTGGCTCAACGGCATCGCGACCACAGTGTTCGAAAAGCACGTCACGCATCAGGGCGCGATTGTCTACGTCACTGAAGATGGCGAGATCGCCCGTGTTCCCAAGCGCATCGGCGATCTCTCCCGGATTCGTCCGCGTCCGATAGACAGGCCACACGGTGTGAAACTCGAGCGGCCCGCGCGCTACGTTCCCGGACCTGACGTCTGTGGCCAATACATTTTCAATTCTGACGACGACCCCTGCTACGAGAACATCGCCGCGCTGGGCGCCGAGCTGGTCGGCTGGACTCTCGTGGCCAACGAAGAATCCGGCCCCGAGAAATCCCTCTGGCTCGAGGTCGACGGCAAGTCGCGCCAACTCGCGCCCGCGCCCGAAGCCTTGTGGGCGCCTGACACCAATGGCCGGCTCTTCGACCCTCGCCGGTATCTGCCGTCCGAGTACCTGTACGAATACGTTCCCGGTTACAGCAAGCGCACGCTGCTCGGCGGATTTCTGCCGGCAGCGGATATCGGCGTGTGGAATCCGAAGTTCGGCGTGGGCTACGAGGCGATGGTCTTGCTGCCGGCCGGCGTCGATGCCAAGCCCATGGGACGCGTGCGCGTGATGCTTCCGTCCGCTCACGGCGCCGTGATTCCCGCGGGCGACACGGGCGCGGCGAGCGCCGCGGCGCCCGAAGCGGGATTCGCCGATCACTACTGGAACGGCTCGGCGGAAGAGTTCTTTTCCGCGCTCGCCGGCGTGTGGAATCGCTGGCATCACTTGTTCGAGGACAAGATGCAGGTGGAGATTCCCGACGAATGGCTGCTCGACGCGGCGCGGGGCGGGATCGCGCTGTCACGCGCCAGCTATCGTGGGCTTGAGCCCACCTACCAGGTCGGCGAAGGCGCTTACACCAAGATGCCCGAACGCAGCCACGCCCTGTTCCCGGTGGCGCACTACGAGTTTATCTGGACGCAGCAGTTGTGGAACCTCGCCGAAGAATCCGAGCCCTACTTCGAGCACTATCTCGAGCGCTACATCCTGCCCGACGGCAACTTCACGTACAACACCGAGGACCAGGTGGAGGCGCCGCTCAATGCCGGCGTCTTCCTTGAGAACTCGGCGCGCGCCTACGACTACACCGGCGACTTCGCCTCGCTTGAGCGCCGTCTCCCGGTGCTGCGCCGCATGATCGCCTTCGTCACCGATCGCTATCGGTACTCGAAGGCGACCTTCCCGCCTGACGATCCGCGGCACGGGTTGATCTGGGGCTCGCCCGAGGCGGACAACGGCGATCCCAAAGACGATTATCCCGATTCGCACCCTTACTACTACCAGAACGCCGCCTGGACCTGGCGCGGCCTCACGGAGCACGCGCGATGCCTCCGGCGCGCCGCGCAGGACCGGCAGGACGAGGCGCTCGGGGCCGAGGCTGGACTCATCGAGGCTCTGGCGCGCGACATGCGCTCCAGCATCGAACGCTCACTCGCCAAGACGCTCGCCGATCGCAATGACGCCATGAAGCAGGCGGGCATCACGCCCTTCACCGCGTTCGACACCAAGCGCAAACCCGAGGAGTTGTCGAGCTATGAGAACCATCGCTACATGATGGATTGGTGGACCGCCGACTGGGGCGATCCCGCCCTCGATCTCGGCCACTTCAAGCATCGCGCGCTCGCCGGCGACCAGATTCTGGGCATGAACATCGATGGCGATTATCCGCGGACATCGAACTTCATGGAGCACGGCACACTTGCGGGACGCATCCGGCAGGACGATTATCGCTGGTTCCTGATCGCCCTCTATGGCAATCTCTGCTACGCCATGGACTCCGGCAATCGCTATGCGCCCGAAGACGCGCTGCTGCCCGGCAACTTCCCCGGCGAAGGCAGCCCGTACGCCTGGTCCGCCGTCGTCAACAGCACCTTGCAACCGGCGCTTGCCCTGCGGTGGCTGCTCTGCTATGAAGAACACGATCGCGCGGTGGTTCACCTGCAGAAGACCGCGCCCAAGCATTGGTTCAGCGCCGGCGAGAAGATCCGCGTGGAGAGCTGTCCCACGCGCTTCGGACACATTGGCTGGACGACACTCGCCGCGGGAACCGGATCGGAGGCCACGTGGCAAGTCGAGCTGCGATTCACTAAGCCGTTCGAGGGCGATCTCGCGGTTCACATCCATCCACCCGACCGCCGGCCTTTGCGGTCTACGTCGCTGGGCCAGCTCTATCCCGACCGCGTCGTGGTACCGTCAGCAACTCTGGGACAGCAGATGTTGGTCCGGCTGCAGATCGCCTAGTTTTGCCACAAGCCCGCCGGGGCGGTGAGGTGCTGATTTCGGCCCAGGACCCTCTGCACCCTCTGTGCTTTCCTCCGTGCTCTCTGTCGTGAAAGCTTTAGCCCAATGCGGCTCGTCGCAACCAAATCGGTCAAAGTGGCGAGCGGCGAGTGACGAGTGGCCGCCAAGAAAATCGTCGCGCGCTGCGAAGAAATCCAGGGTTTGTAGTACCAAGGCCCCGGAGGACTCGCAAAGCGCACAGAGATCCCACGTCGGAATCAGGACATTACCGCCTGCGGAGTGCGATTGATTGCGATACGGAGTGTTGACACCCTCGAAGGCGTGGCGCTAGACTTCAGCGGGCGATGGAGAGCGGGTCTCGAAAGAACTCGTGGTTAAAAAAGTAGCTCAGTAGCTCCTCGTTCTGTCGGCGACGCTTAGCGGCGTCCTCCCTACAGTTCTGAGTCTGCTGGGAAGCTTACGGGGGCGAGAGCCCCGTCGACAACTTAGCCTTATCCTTCGCCCTTCTTGCCTTCTTTGGAGTGGACATGGCGCGTCATGCGGGGTTCGCTGCCGCCGCTACCCTCACCCAGGGTCTGGCCAACGATATCGCGAGCAGTTACGTAACCTATGGGGTAGGGCCGTTGTTCTTTCCCCTCCCGCAGACGGTCTCCGTCGGCTCGACTACCGTGACGTTTGCCGGCCTGATCCAGTTGCTCGCTCCCACGCTCGAATTCCACGCCAACCCCGGCAATGCCGTAACCGTGCACTTCTCGTTTCTCAGCACCTTTCGCGCGCAGGTGAACGGCCAGCCCATGCAGAGCTGGGTGGTTCGATGGGATGCCACGGTGAGCGTCCCGCTGCTCACGACCATTCAAGGCACCCAGATCGTCCTGGGCATCAATGCTGCACAGGTGGTCTTATTGCCGCTGACCCTGACCCAACAACAAGGGCCGGCAATACCACCCGAGATTCTGAGCGCCCTGCAATCGACGCAGCTGGCTGCGGCGATCACCGCAGCCGTGAATCAGCTACCGCCGATCACCGTCTCGCCGCCGATGCTCAACACCCAGATCAATTACGTACAGCCCCTCGACATCAAAGAAACGAAGGTGTCGCTGTTCGATTGGTTCACGATCAACCTTACGGTGAGCAACATCGTCTTGCGAGTACTCGAGGGCGCGGTCACGGTGGCCGTGGATTTCGCTGGGTACACGTCGGGCGACCCCAACCAGCTTGTCGACTTGACGGAGGTGGGCGGCAATGGCTCCACCTATGTCCAGACGGTGACGGAATCGACCGATCTCAGCGATACCGCGATCCTGGTCAAGCTCGCCGAGCAACCCGGCGGCTCGCTGGCCCTCGTGTTCAATATGAACGTGGTGACCCAGGTGGTGGAGCGCCAGGTATCGCCGCAGGTGCGTGGGACGCCGGTCGCCAAGCAGGTGGTGTTGCAATCCGTGGCAGCGAATTACTCCGTATTCAACAAGCCACTGCGCGGGCCCGAAGACGGACTCGCTCTCAGCTTCATGGCGGCGTCGATGGGCGTCGACGCGAGTGGCGTCGCCTATATCCAGCCTTTTCTGCGGACGTATGACGGTCCCACCAACTTCATCCAGGACGACACCTGGCACTTCTCCGTGGGCGATGTGGAAATCGGGATCCCGATCTGGGCCGAGTTGCTGATCGGCATTGCGCAGGTGCTGACCCTTATCGGCGGATTGGTGGGAGTGTTCGTCGCCGCTATGAATATCCGCGGTCTTTTGCCATTCTTCGATGATCTGATCACCTCCATCAATGACGCCTTCGCGAAGGCAGATCCCGGCAACATCGGCTCAAATGTCCAGGGCAAACTGCAGAGTGGCGCCTTCGGGGGAGCCTTGCCTCCACCCTGGATCCAACCGATGCCGGGACTGACGGCGCCCCGTTTTGACGGGATGATCAAAAACATCTCCGTCACTTTCGACACCATCGACATCGCCATCAACACCTGGATTGACTGGGACGACCGCACGCCACCGCCGATCGGGGTGATCACGCCTCAGAGCGTTGGCGCATGGCAAATCGAGCCCTTCGCCATATCGCTCAAGTTGCGCAGCGATTACGAGAAGCTGGGCGGCAGCGCCATTCTGGTGCGCTGGGATGTGCGGCGCTCCGACACGAACCAGAGTGTGGCCAGCGTGGTGAAGGCCTACAACGATCCTTCGGGCAACGGTCCGGTCATCGTGCACCACTCGGAAGAGCTGTACCTGGTGAACGCCTTCAACGTGACTTGCACCGCAACCCTCACACTCGGCAGCCAAGTCGGCGAGATATTCTCCGCCTCTCAGACGATCGTCATCAACGACGCCCTCGACCGCCGCCGGAAATTCGCGCACTGGGGCCCGCACGTGGTGCACATTATGAACAAGGGCACCGACAATCAATGGTGGACCCACATCCGCCGCTCGAAGATCCATCGCACGGCGGTCAGGGCACGGTGCCGGGAGTTGAAACGACGTCTGGCCTATCGAGGTATCGTGACCTATCAGGACGGTCTTCCCTTCCCGTGGGACCAGCTCAACGAAAACCGCGGCCCGCTTTGCGAATATTGCTTCTTCGGCGGACCCGATAAGACGATAGCTTTTCCGGAAGAGGATTGGTTCTAATCGCCAATCGTGACGTTGATGCGGATAGTTCCGCGATTCGATTGGCCACTTCACCTGTTCGCCTCCAGCCAATGACCTGCCGATGCGCGCCTTCTGCCCATCTACTCGCTCCGAAGCTGGGTGGGACTCCGATGAGGGGATCGCTCGGCGCCAGCCCGCCCTGCCTGACAGTGACTGGTGTCACCGACGACGTGCTCCCAATTCAGGCAAAAGAAAGGTATAGACGAACTTGCTCCCCGGCCAGTTTGGAAGCGTCTTGCCGTCCGCAGGGCTGAGCTTGGCAATGGAGCCCCGGGAGCGACCTCGAGCCAGCCGGCAGCCAGGCTAACTCGTTGTGGCACGGTCTCCTGACCGCGCCACGGCCTCCGACCGAAGGTCTCCAGTCAGGGGCCAAGGGTCAGTCGCAGCTGTGGCACGGTTAGGAGACCGTGCCACAACCGGAATTCCCTAATAGATTCCCGCCTTCGCGGGAATGAAGGCGACGGGGAATGGCAAGGGAGGAGATGCAAAGCGGGGGAATCAGTGAGAGTTGCCCAAAATCTCGATACAACAGCCAATGGTAAAGCATTGACTCGCTGGAGCCGGTTTTGGGGACTTTGCTCCGCCCGAAATCATGTGTTTGTGGGCGACGATTGGGCGGGGAATCGGACCGGTCGTGCTTCTGCCCTACTAAGAAGGTCCAATGCCGGGGCCGGATTAGCCGAGTTTCTGCGCTCGATTGGCGGGCTGACCACCAAGCAATCGGTGCTTGTTCCCGTCATGAAGTTCATGTGGCGTAAGGTTAGCGCGAGCAACTTGTGGTATCCTCCCTTCCCCGGGGACCAAGGGCTGGCCTTGAGTTAGGCTGGCGCTAGACAGGAGATCATCATGA
>Ga0335085_10003848_pt1 | contig 25461 bp, 22 predicted proteins | sample Lox_Sample_45_FD_206712 | JGI IMG/M metagenome (GOLD analysis project Ga0335085, IMG submission 206712) | Soil microbial communities from Loxahatchee National Wildlife Refuge, Florida, United States - Lox_Sample_4.5 | ecosystem: Environmental > Terrestrial > Soil > Wetlands | place: USA...
GCGTCATCGAGCCGGTGGTGTTCGGATTTACAATGAGGATGCGCATCGGTCGGGTGTCGCGTGACACTAGCGTTCGCCGCCAAGATACGGCGCTTTGATACGCTCGTCGTTCAACAAATCAGCCGGCCTCCCGACAGCGACGGCGGTTGTCGTAAGTGATGCCCTGACACTCGATATGTCAACAATGCTTGCCCAACATCTCGCGTTCAACCATGAACATGTCTGCGCAAGCGCGCTCTATCTGGCGCTTTATAAGATGCTGGACTAACCTACATTCGCGTTCGCTCGGGTTGGTGGCAGATAAACATGCAAGCGAGGGTGCTGACGATCCGGCTGGTTCGGCTAGCGATGGGCGCATCCCTTGTCGTTCCCAGTCTGATTTTTGCCTTCGCGTCGTGGAACAGCTACCGCAATATCGAGACGCTTACCGACGAACGTCTTACCCGTTCGCTCGACGTCCAGGACGAGGAGGCGCAGAAAACATTTTTGCTCGTTGATCTGGCGCTAAATACCGCCAGCGACCGCATCGCTGAAATGTCCGCCCCGGAGATCACCGCTCGCAAGGAGCGGATCCACGACTTTCTCGAAAAGCTTGTCCATGAAATTCCTGCCATTCAATCTGTCTGGATTTATGACAACAAAGGCGGAGTGCTGGTTTCTTCCTGGATGCAACCTCCGCCCGACGACAATTTTTCCGACCGGGATTTTTTTCTGGCGCATCTGAAACCCGGCGACAAGACGTATTACGGGCAAGTGTATCAATCGCGATTTGGCGCGCAGCCGTTCTTCACTGTCAGCAGACGGATCGAGCATGACGGCGAGTTTGTCGGCGTTCTCGAAATTTCCGTTCTCCCCAGCAATTTTTTCCAATTCTTTTCGACTCTCGCCTACACCAGAGGCCTGCAATATGCGCTGATCCGCAATGACGGTTTGATGTTGGCCCGCTATCCGGCTGCACCGGCCGGCGCGACCAGCCGGCTAGACGAACATACCGGCTTTCGCCGCTCGATAAAGCGATCGCCGCCCGGTGGAATTTACACCTCGACATCTCCGATCGATCACGTTGAGCGGCGGTTTGCCTACCGCCGCTTCGGCGAGACGCCGCTTTACCTGACCGCCGGCATTGCGACTTCGGCGATCCGGACGGAACTGATCTGGACAATGGCCGCGCATTTAATCTACGGCGTCCCGGTCACCCTGATACTCTTCCTGACTCTGTTTGCAGTCTTGCGGAGAACCGAACGGCTCTACGCAGAAATTGATCGGCGCTCGGCGGCCGAAGACGCACTGCGCCAATCGCAAAAGCTCGACGCAATCGGACATCTGACCGGCGGTGTCGCTCACGATTTCAATAATCTTCTCACCGTCATCATCGGCAATCTGGAGACCGCTCAGCGGCAATTGGAATCGTGGAAAGACGGCGCCCAGGTCAAGCTCGCCCGCCGGCTGGACAATGCCATGCAGGGGGCGCAGCGCGCCGCGACCCTGACCAAAAGGCTTTTGGCGTTCTCCCGCCAGCAGCCGCTGAACCCCACCACTCTCGATGTCAATCGCGCCCTCAATGGGCTCGCGGAATTTCTGCGGCGGGCACTCGGCGAAGACGTCTCGCTCGAAATCGTCGGCGGCGGCGGCATATGGCCGGTTGAAGCGGATCCCGCCGAACTTGAGGCCGTTGTTCTCAATCTCGCGCTCAACGCAAGGGACGCCATGCCTGAAGGCGGCAAACTGACCATAGAAGCCAGCAATTCATACCTCGATGATGCCTATTGCCGGCGCAATGGCGATGTGCGTCCCGGACAATATGTCCAGATCGCCGTGACCGATACCGGTTCGGGAATGAGCAAGGATATCGTTGAGCGGGCCTTCGAACCCTTTTTCACCACCAAACAGTCCGGACAGGGCACCGGGCTCGGTCTCAGCCAGGTCTACGGCTTCGTCAAGCAATCCGGCGGACACGTGAAGATCTACAGCGAAGTCGGGGAAGGCACGACCATCAAGATCTATTTACCCCGCTCTGCCGGGAAATCGGCGGCGGCTGAAGAAGTCAAACGCGAGCCGAGCCGGGGACGTTCGAGCGAATGTGTCCTCGTCGTCGAGGACGATGCCGACGTACGCGGCTACGTGGTCGAGACACTGGAAACATTGGGATACGACGTGCTTGAAGCGGCGGATGCCGAGGACGCGCTGCGCCTGTTGCGCGAACACAAGACTGTGCGCCTTCTTTTAACCGATGTCGTTATGCCGGGCATGAACGGCCGCAAACTCGCGGACGAAGCAAAACAGCGGCAGCCCTCGTTGAAGGTGCTGTACATGACTGGATACTCGCGTAACGCCATTGTCCATCAGGGCCGCCTCGACCCGGGCGTCGATTTGCTTCAGAAGCCGATCACCAGTGAGCAACTTGCCGCCGCGGTTCGAAAAGTTCTGGACAGTTGAGCGGCACCCTCCTCCGGACCGACGACTTGCTCCGTAAAGGAACCGAAGCGCCGGGCGCGCTTTGTCAGGCTCACGAGGTTTAGAATCCATCACGTCTTCTTGTTTGGTGCCTGCAGCGGAGCCGCGCGTTTTTCGACGAAATCGCGCAGGCGCTCCACCGATTCCGGCGGTCGTTGCATCGAGGTGTTGATATATTCGAGGAACAGGCCGTCGTCGTGCGACAGATCGTTGACCCGCGGCAGCACATTGGTGATCTGCCAGTTGGTCAGCGGCGTGTTTTGAGCAATGCGGGCCGCAAGTTCCTTGGCCTTGGCCAGGGCCTGCCCCTGCTCGACCACGTAGCGCACGATGTTGAGCTTCTCGGCTTCGTCGATCGACAATATGCGGCCGGTAAGCATCATGTCCGCCATCACCGAATAGCCGACGATGCGTTGGACACGGACCGAGCCGCCGCCGCCGACGAAAATGCCGCGCTGCCCCTCGGGAAGGCCAAAAAATGCAGTGCGATCTCCAACCCTGATATGGGCCGCCGCCGCAAGTTCAAGGCCGCCGCCGACCACCGCGCCATGTAGTGCGGCGACGAAGGGAATTGGACCACGCGCAATAATGTCGAACACGGTGTGCCAGGCATGATCGCGCTTCTTGCGCGGCTTGGGCGTCGCCGGATCCATGTTCTTCAGAAGCTCGGCGAGATCGAGGCCAGCCGAGAAGTTCACGCCGTGGCCAAAGATCACGCCCGCGTCGGCCTCGTCGCCGCCGCGAACGACGGCGTCGCGCAACTGCATGACGACGTCATTGTTGATGGCGTTGCGCTTATCGGGACGGTTCAAGCCGATGACCGCAACCGCGCCGTCAAGTTCATAGGTGATGAGTTCAGAGGACATCAATTAGTTTCCTTTGCAGAGCGATGAGATGGCGTCGGGCGGACGATGGCTCAGTGGCGCCTCGGTCCTCCGCCGCCGACGATGATCAAGGCATCAAGCGCTGTCGCACCCTGGCCGGCGGCGTGCACCATCAGCGGATTGACGTCGACCTCGGCAATGTCAGGGCGCGCCAGCATCAGGCGGCCGACTGCCGCGGCTGCGGCTGCCACCGCTCTAATGTCGACGGGCGGCGCGCCGCGGAAGCCTTGCAGCAGCTCGGCCGTTTTGAGCTTGCCCAGCTCCTCGACAATCTCGTCTTCGGTGAGATCCGGTGGCATCAATCGCACATCGCCGAGCGCCTCCACCCAGATGCCGCCGAGCCCCACTATCACCACCGGCCCCCATCGCGGATCGCGGCGCGCGCCAACGACGAGCTCGAGCCCGCGCGGCGACATGACTTCCACTAGCACGCCATCGAGTTTCAGGCCGGGCTGCGCGCGCTGAACATTTTCGTGCAAAGTCGCCCAGCCCCTGCGCACTTCATCAGCATTGGCGACTCCGAGCATGACACCACCAGCCTCGGTCTTATGTTCCAGCTTCGCCGCCTGCGCCTTCATTGCCACCGGATAACCGATCCGATCGGCTATTTGAACCGCCTCCTCGAGACTGCGGGCGAGTTCACCCGCGGGGACGCGCAAGCCCAGAGCGGCGAGCACCTTCTTGCCGAGCCATTCCGGCTGCGCGCCTTCGCCGAGTTCCGGAATCGATACGGACGCGGCCGGCGTGATCTTGCGCTTGGCCAACGCTATGCTGCGATTGCCGTACTCAATCACTTTACCCATGGCGCGCAGAGTGCGGTCCGACGAACGCGACAGCACAACATTGTTTTTCAACGCGACTGCCACGAAGTCCGGCGCTAGCGGCGAACCGTCGCCGAGGATGGCAAGCGCCACCGGCTTGGTGCTCGTTTTGGTCGCGGCGACGATGCCTTCGATATAGATAACCGAGTGCCGCGGGCTGGTAGCAGGAATGGAAATCGCGAGGGCGCCGATGGCGGGATCTTGCAGCAATGCCTCGACGCAGGTCTGGAGCAGATCCGGCTGCTGGATAGTCTGGGTCCCCAGATCAAGCGGATTCTTCGGCGGCAAAAACGTCGGCAAAATCGGCGTGAGAATATCCAACGTTTTCTGCGACAGCGGCGGCAGGTTAACGCCGATGTCTTCGCAGAAATCGTGCGCGATGCCGCAGTACGCCCCGGAAAAGGTGAGAATGCCGAGGTCGCCTTTTGACGGCTTCGGGAAGCGGGCGAGAATCTCGCTCACATCCATCAGCTCGTCGAGCGTGTCTGCGACGACAACGCCAGCATGTTCGACCAGCGTGCGCATAACTGCGTGATCGCCGGTCAGGGCGCCGGTATGCGAGCGCGCCGCCTCTTTCGCTCTTGCGCCGCGGCCAGGATGCATCATCACGATCGGCTTGCCACGCTGCAACGCTTCGCCGGCAATATCGATGAATTCCTGCGGACGCCGAATATCCTCCGCGTAGAGCGCGATGACCTGTGTCACCGGATCGTCGAGCAGATATTGGATAAAATCGGCGAGGCCGAGGCCCGCTTCGTTGCCGGTCGAAATCCAGCACGAGACCGGGACCCCGCGTGCGTTCAATCCACTCTGGAAATGACTGCCGAGACCGCCGCTTTGCGCAACAATAGCGACGGCACCGGTCGTGCCTTCCGGCAAGCGAGGTGTGGGCTGCGGTGAGAAAAAGACCGCAGCAAAGCCCTCCACGAAGTTCATAAAGCCAAGACAATTCGGCCCGACGAGAGCGACCCCGCCCGTCCGTGCAATCTCGCCGATGCGGTCCTGCTCGCTGACGCCATCGCTGCCAACTTCGGCAAAACCTGACGCGAAGATTACTGCGACTTTCACCTTGCGGCGCACGCAACCTTCAACGGCTTCGCGGACGGCGCCTGCTGGCAATGTGAGAACGGCGAGATCCACCCCCTCCGGCAGCTCATCGATGCTCGCAAGCACCTTATGGCCCTCGATATCGGAGGCGCTGCGGCCGACAAGATAAACCGGGCCGCTGAACTTGTTATTGCCCAGAAGCTCCAGGACGACGCGACCCGCCGAGCCTGGCTTGGCGGACACCCCGATGATCGCGACGCTGCGCGGGCGCATGAGCGCGGTGATGGCGGCAGACGATGCGCGCCGCCGATCAGCAGAAACGTTCGACGTCATGTTGTGCAAGTCTCCCCTGGGATTGCTTCCTCAAGCTCAGGCCGTTCCGCCCGAAAGTTACCGTACCGGAAAATCGAAATAGGTATCTGGAAATGGCTCGTGCGACAGCGTGAAGTGCCACCATTCCTTGTCGTAGGGGCGAAAGCCGTGGCGACGCATCGCCGAGGCGAGCGTGGCGCGGTTAGCCTTGGCTTCGGCGCTGACGTTCGCGGCCCGCCAAGATCGTGGACTGAAAAAGTCGAACGGCGTTCCCATAGCGAGTTCGTGGCCGTCTGCGCTCGCCAGTGTCAGATCGATCGTCGAGCCCCGGGAATGGCCGGAGCGCGAGGCGATATAGCCGTCGCGAAACAACGTGCTTTTGTCGACATCGGGATAAAACTCGCGCTTCGCGGCCTTGTCGTTAAGGTCGCGCGCCCAGTGGACGAAGTTCGCCACCGCTCGCGTTGGGCGGTAACAGTCGAACGCCTTAAGCACGAGGCCCCGCATCGCGAGGTCACGCGCCACCGCGGCGAGCGCCGCAGCGGCAGGTTGGGTCAGTAGGCAGCGTGCGGCCTCGTAACCGGCGATCGGGCGGCCGACGAAGTTGTGCGATCCGGCATAGCGGGCTTCCACGATGAGCCCCGGGACGACCGCAGCAGCATCGACGAAACCCGCCGGGCGCTCCTGCGCAAACCCGGGCTGCGGCACGTTTGCGAAAAGCGCAGCGGCAAGCGAATAGGTGAGGACTTTCAATTCTGCCCCGCAGACCAGAGCGGCTATGTCGATCCGACGATCGGACCCGACGTTAACGCCGCAGTAACCATATACCCGGCACATTTTGCCGGGGAGGTCTTAGCGTATCCACTGCACCCTCGGGGGCAATATTGGACGCGAGCGCCGTACCTATCATCAGGGCCGGCGGCCCACCGGCCGCTGTGCACAGCTTCGAATCACGCGACCGTAATCGGCGGGAACGATCAACCGACATGACTGAGGCAACCTCAGCACAGGGCGGCGAGCGATCCTTGACGCTATCGCGTCTTGGTGACCTCGGGACCATGCTGCGGCGGAGCGACATTGCGCTTGCGCTCGGCATGATGGCCATCCTTGTGATGCTCATTCTGCCGCTGCCAGCATTGTTGCTCGATTTTTCACTCGCCATCTCGATCACTTTCTCGGTTTTGATCCTGATGACATCCTTGTTCATCCAGGCGCCGCTCGAATTTTCCGCGTTTCCGACCGTCCTACTGATCGCCACCATGCTTCGGCTGGCGCTCAATCTCGCCTCGACGCGGCTCATTCTCGCCCACGGCCATGAAGGAAGCGGCGCAGCCGGGCACGTCATCGAAGCGTTCGGCCATTTTGTCATGGGCGGCAATTTCGTCATTGGCATTATTGTTTTCACCATCCTGGTGATCGTGAACTTTGTCGTCATCACCAAAGGTTCGGGCCGCATCGCCGAGGTGGCGGCCCGCTTCCACCTCGATTCCATGCCCGGCAAGCAGATGGCGATCGATGCTGACCTCTCCGCCGGTCTCATCGACGAGAAAGTGGCGCGCCAGCGCCGTAAAAACCTGGAAGACGAATCCGGTTTCTTCGGCGCCATGGACGGCGCTTCGAAGTTCGTGCGCGGCGACGCCATCGCCGGCCTCCTGGTCGTGCTGATCAACGTCATCGGCGGCATGGTGATCGGCATTTTGCAGCAGGGCTTGACCTTTGCCGAAGCCGCTCAGGCCTACACACTGCTCACCGTCGGCGACGGCCTGGTAACGCAGGTTCCGGCGCTGATCGTCTCGATCGCCGCCGGTCTCCTGGTCTCCAAGGCCGGCGTCAGCGGCGCCGCCGACAAAGCGCTGCTCAGCCAATTCTCCGGCTATCCGAAAGCGCTCGGTATGTCGGCCGCCGTCATGGTGGTCATGGCGTTGCTACCCGGCATTCCCATGATTCCGTTCCTTGCACTTGGCGGCGGCACCGGTGCCTTGGCCTATCTGATTGATCGCCGGCACAAACAATCCACCGCCGCGGAGACGAAAAAGGCCGACGACGCCAAACCACCGCCCGCGGAAGAGCCGATGTCGGCAACCCTGAAAATGGACGATCTCAAAGTCGAACTCGGCTATGCACTGTTGCCGCTCGTCAATGCCCCTGACGGCGGCGACAAGCTGACCGAGCAGATCAAGGCGCTGCGTCGCTCGCTTGCGATCGAAATGGGCTTTGTCATGCCGGCAGTGCGCATCCTCGACAACGTCCAGCTCGATGCCAACACCTATGTCATCAAGATCAAGGAGGTGGAATCCGGCACCGGTAAGGTCTGGTACGGCCAGTACATGGTGATGGACCCGAGCGGCAAGCAGGTCACCCTCCCCGGCACTCACACCACCGAGCCAACCTTCGGTCTGCCGGCAACCTGGATCGATGCCGCGCTGAAAGAAGAAGCCTCGGTGAAGGGCTACACGGTGGTGGACGCTGCGACCGTGCTGGCGACCCACCTCACCGAACTGATCAAAGCCAATATGTCGGAGCTTTTGTCCTATGGCGAGGTGCAGAAGCTGATCAAGGATCTGCCCAAGGAGCAGGGCGAACTCATGAAGGATATCGTGCCCGCGCAGATCACCGTCTCCGGAATCCAGCGGGTGTTGCAGATTCTACTCGCCGAGCGCGTCTCGATCCGGGATCTTTCGACCATTCTCGAAGGCATCGCCGATGGGCTGGCTTCGACACGTAATCCGGCGATGTTGGCTGAGCATGTGCGCGCACGTCTCTCGCGTCAACTTTGCGCCCAGCACACCAGTCCCGCCGGCTACCTGCCGATCATCGCGCTGACCGCTCGCTGGGAACAGGCTTTCGCCGAGTCGATTGTCGGGCAAGGTGACGATCGCAGTCTCGCCATGCAGCCGTCCAAGCTCACCGAGTTCATCAATCTTGTTCGGGAAAAATTCGAGCAGGCGGCGCGCGACGGCGAAGCGCCCGTGCTGGTCACTTCGCCGAATATCCGGCCATTCGCGCGCGGCATTATTGAGCGCTTCCGCGCACAGACAAGCGTTCTTGCCCAATCGGAGATTCACCCGCGGGCGCGACTGAAAACTGTCGCCAGTATTTGAAGGGGAAAGCCTTACGGCGCGACCGAGAGGCCGACGACTTTATGCCGTTCGATCAGGCGGGCAACAAATCCGGATCGCTTGACCTCCTCGACAAACTGACGAAGGAACGCTGCGGCAGCGACGTTGATCTTTAGGGTGCCGATTGCCTGTTGGACCGCGGTAAAACTGCCAGGAAGAATTCTTGCGCCGGGGAGCCTGGCGACTTCACTGATCAGTTGCGGTCGCAAACCAGCCAGCGCGTCCAGGCCTTCGGCGACGAACTGGTTGAACGGCCCGTCTGCAGTATCTGATCGGAGCAGTGTCGCGTGCTTCAGGTTTCGCGTGAGCCAAAGGTCGTAAGCACTTCCACCACGTACCGCTATTCGTGATCCTGGGCGGTCCACGTCACCAATGTTTTGCAACGGCGAGCGCTGTTGCACCAGGTAAGTCGCCTCGATCTCGCAATAGGCTGGCGTGAACGCGATCTTTTCCGCGCGCGCCGGTTCTGCGCCGATCAGGCCAATATCCCAGACATTCGTGCCGGCGGCGTCCGCAAGCTTCGACGGCCGATCGAATTTCACGTATCTGACCGGAACATCAAGGCGGCTGGCAATTTCGGCGACCATGTCCGGCGCCACTCCTTGAGGATCGCCCGCGGGACTCATCCCTGTGACCAAAAGTCCGTTGCCCATATTGATCCCGGCCCGAAGAACGCCGGTACCGGCAAGTTCCGAGACGATTTGGTCCATCGCTGTTTCCCCTAACCCACCGCGGCGCTTCGAGATTTTGCCATTATAGCCGCCGCAGCCGGAACCAAGCGACCAATCAACCGTTATCACGGGTGTTCAAGGTACCGTGAAAACGTATTCTCCAGGTGACGCCCAAATCGCATCTAGTGTGAGCAAGATCACATCTTCCAGCCAGCCGCCGGGCTAGGTGAATTGAAAACCGGCGAGGTTGTCATGAATCACTCCATGTACAGCGCGGACCGTGGAACACACCTGAAGATCCTGGTTGTGGGCCTCGTGTGCGCAACACTGGTCGCGGCGGTAGGGATCTTCGCCCGCGTCAGCAGCGAAGTTGACCTCGGCACCGTTCCTCTCGTCAGGGCCGGGCAGCCGACGACGGTGAGCGGGCACCTTCCCGCCGTTCGCTAAGGGCTGGGATTATCATCTACGTCTTCGGTGTTTGGCCCGCCGATGCTGGCAGGGACTCCACCGCCTTGCCAGTAAAGAGCACTGGACCGGTCGGGGCGCCGTTTTTGGACCCCCCGGTCGGCTCAAGCGACACCGCATAAGTCGCCCCGCGCAAGGTATCGACGTCGTAATTTGCCGGCAGCGGACGTTGCGTGAACTCGTCGTTACCCAACGTCCCGAGCGAGCGCGGTGCGCCGAGGCGGCCCGAAATCAGCCACAACTCGTAGCTCTTGCCCGCTTCCGCGGTTGCTGAGACGTTGCGCACAGTCAGCGTACGCCGCTGCGTATCGAGCGTCAGCAAAAATGCCGGCGCTGTCGGTCCAGGCTGCAATACGGCAACCAGCCGATCCTGTTGCGCGCGAGCTGGCGCCGGCGAATGCGCCAGCATCGTCTGTGCAGACCTCGGGCGTAATTGCAGCGGGACGAGATCGGGCGCGACCTGCCACACCGCAACATAAATTGCCAATAAAGCAGCGATCGCTGCCATAAGGAATGTCACACGCCGCCAGCGTTTGACACGGCGCGCTAGATATATGACATCGGCGCCGCGCTCGACACTGACCGGTTCCGGCCACAGCGGCGGAGTCACGGCCGGAGCATCGACCGGCACTTCAACAGGCCGTGGCGTTTCGAGCCCGGCCGCCGGCGGCAGCGTATCCGCAGCCGCTTCTTCGGCAACTGAGAAAAACTCTTCCTCGTGGGGTAAGGCAACTTGGTCGGTTGGCTCAACATCACCGAGCTGCGTTTTTATTTGATCCCATACTTCCGGCGGCGGCTCGACGGCTTCCACCATGACGTTGAGTTCGCCGAGCCGGCGCTCCCAGTGACGCACCGCTGTCTCGAAAGCGGGATCGAGTGTCAGCAGCGCTTCAGCGTGGGTGCGCTCTTCATCGGAGAGCGTGCCAAGCACGTACTCGGCGGCAAGTGCATCCTGGTCGTCGTCGTTCGTGGCCACTGGAAGCTCCTCCGACATCACGATCCCATGCACTCGCGGATTTCGATGAGGCTGCGACGCAACCAAGTCTTGATTGTGTTCACCGGGATATCGAGTTTCTTGGCGAGTTGATCGCGACTCCATCCGCTGTAGTAAGCAAGCAACACAATGCGCTGCTTTTCAGGGTCGAGTTTGCCAAGACAAGACAGAAGGCGCTTTAGCTCCTCGGTCATCTCGCGCCGGGCAAGCGGCGGCGGCGTATCGGCCGCAACGTTGAGCGCCTCCGGATCGTCCTCGATCGAGACTTCACCCTTCTTGCGAACAATATCGATCGCCCGATTGCGCGCCATCGCCACCATCCAGGTGATGGGACTCGCCACAGTCGGATCGAACTTCTCGGCCATCGTCCAGACCTTGAGATAGGTTTCCTGCATGACCTCGTCGGCCAATTCGGGTCTACCCAAAATACGAAGAAGTACCCCGTAGAGTTTCGCGCGGGTTGCGTCGTAAAGCCGCTCGAACGCGGAAGCATCACGTTTGGCGACAGCTGCAAGCAGCCAGACCAGTTCCGCTTGCGTCAGCATGACCTCCAACCCCCTGCGGGAGCGATTATCACCGCAGACATGCCCGCTCGTCGAGAGCGAAAGGGTGGTGCGCCTCGTTCCGGCACATCCGACGCGAGCCAGCCTCGTCATGACCGGGCGCTGCCTGGTCACTCAGAAATCTTGAATCCCTGGGTGTTAAGACGTGAACGCCCTGCCGACGCCGGCAAACAGCCTTACGCTGGCGCGACCCCGCGCACGCGCATCAGCGCAATGGCGTCCAGCTCGTCCTGTTCGGCGGCATTTTCCGCCTCGCGTTCCCGCATCTGGTCGCGCTCATCGAGCAACTCAACTTTCTTAAGCTCGTCGAAAGCGTCGCCGAGCGCCAATTTCGCGTCTTCGAGCTGGGCACGCAACTCATCGGCCGAGCGCTTGAGGTTTTCACGCCGGCCGATCGCGGCTTTGGCGTAGGTCGGATAGGCAAAATGGCCCGGATCGTGGATACCGGCGCGATCCTGCTCCACGCGGATTTCGCGCTCCAGATCGCCCGCCATGCGGTCGAACTCGGCGATCATTGTCTCGATTTGCGCGACCTTGCGCCGCTTCTCGTCAACCTGAAACTTCTTCAGGCGAATGAGCGTCTCACGGGACTTCATCGACTGCTACTCCCCCGAAGCCGCAGGACCACTGACGCCGTTCGGATCGGGCCGCACGGCGCCGCACACGACAATTGTGCCCCCAATAACGTTAGCGTTCGGTTTCCACGGCCGCTAAAATCTCGGCTAATCGTCGATAACCTTCGGCCAAGGTGGTTGCCTCTTCCTTACCTTGGGCGAGAAAGGCCTCAAGCGGCTTGTGCAGACGGATCGCTTCGTCGACCTCGGGACTCGTGCCAGCCCGGTAGGCGCCGAGCCTGATCAGCTCCTCCATGTCCGCATACGTTGCCATGACCTGTCGGGCCTGGTTAAGGAACGGCAAATACTCGGGGTCGGCGGCGCGCGGCATGGTTCGTGACACTGACTTAAGAATGTTGATAGCCGGGTAGCGACCGCGCTCGGCGATGGCGCGCTCCATGACGATATGGCCGTCGAGAATACCGCGCACGGCGTCAGCAATCGGCTCGTTATGGTCGTCACCGTCGACCAACACCGTAAATATCCCCGTGATGGTACCGTGCTCGGTGCCGGGACCAGCCCGTTCAAGAAGCCGCGGCAGCTCGGTAAAGACAGTCGGCGTATAGCCTTTAGCGGTCGGAGGTTCGCCGGCGGAAAGCCCGATTTCACGTTGCGCCATGGCAAAGCGCGTGACGGAATCCATCAGCACCAGAACATCTTTGCCCTCGTCGCGGAAATATTCGGCGATGGCAAGCGTGACGTGAGCGGCCTGGCGGCGCATCAGCGCCGGCTCATCGGAGGTCGAGACCACGACCACCGACCGAGCCAGACCGGCATCGCCCAAGTCGTCCTGAAGGAACTCTTGCACTTCGCGGCCGCGTTCGCCGATCAGGCCGATGACGGTGACGTCGGCGGCGACGTTGCGCGCAAGCATGGACAAAAGCACCGATTTGCCAACACCCGAGCCTGAAAAGATGCCCAAGCGTTGACCGCGACAGCAGGTCAAAAAGGTATTGAGCGCACGCACGCCAAGATCGAGCGGAGCTCCGACCCGGCGGCGCGCATGCGCCAGCGGTGGCGTATTGCGGAAGGGATATGGCGACGGTCCGTAGAGGAGCGCGCCCTTGCCATCGATCGGTTCCCCCAGTGCATTGACCACCCGCCCCAGCCAGCCGACAGACGGCCGCACCGCACCGGCGACCGCCGTAACCACAGCCCGGCAGCCGCGCCGAACACCTTCGAGCGGCGCAAACGGCATGAGCAAAGCGTTGCCTGCCGAAAATCCAACGACCTCGCAGGGGATCGACTTCGCCGGGGTTTCGACAATAACCCGCGCGCCAACCGACATCGCATGCAGCGGACCGGCGACTTCGACCATCAGGCCGCGAACGCCGACCACACGGCCGTAAATCTCGACGCCGTCGAGTTCGTTGATCTGTTCGGCCAGAGCTTTCACGGGCCGCTTCCCGGCAGGCGTTCGTATTTGGTTACTCGGAACTCGCCGGTCTTAACGCTGTATTTACCCGGGCCGTTAATCATTGCGTCGTCCTTGGGAATAGACGGGCTCGGTCTTCCAGAACGGAGGGGTGAGTCTAAAGAGTCGGTTAGCACCGAGTCTTAACCTGGAACTTGAGCGCCGACGTGGCTAAAAAACCACTCTCTCGCAACATCTTAAGGCGATTCGCTGGAAATTGCCTATGGACTTCTTGCGCGGACGAATTAGGTTTTGTTAACCATACCGCGTTTACAGTCTCGAATCAGTTTGTCCCAAGGCGTTTTTCGGGGGCCGCCGTCGGGGCGTGCCGACCTTAAGCCCGCGCGGCGAGGAAAGGGACTGGCATGCGCGTATTGCTGATCGAAGACGATAGTGCGACAGCGCAATCTATCGAGTTGATGCTCAAGTCGGAGAGCTTCAACGTTTACACGACCGATCTCGGGGAAGAAGGGGTCGATCTCGGCAAAATCTACGACTACGACATCATCCTCCTCGATCTTAATCTTCCGGATATGTCGGGCTTCGAAGTTCTTCGCAGCCTGCGGGTCTCAAAGGTTAAGACGCCGATTCTGATCCTCACCGGCCTTGCCGGAATCGAGGATAAGGTCAGGGGGCTGGGTTTCGGCGCAGACGACTACATGACCAAACCGTTCCACAAGGACGAGCTGGTGGCGCGCATCCACGCCATCGTGCGGCGCTCCAAGGGTCATGCTCAATCGGTCATCCAGACCGGCGATCTCGTGGTCAACCTCGACACCAAGACGGTCGAGGTCAATTCTGCGCGCGTGCATCTGACCGGCAAGGAATATCAGATGCTTGAACTGCTCTCGCTGCGCAAGGGCACGACGCTGACCAAGGAGATGTTCCTCAATCATCTCTATGGCGGTATGGACGAGCCGGAGCTGAAGATCATCGACGTCTTTATCTGCAAGTTGCGCAAAAAGCTGGCCAACGCCTCGAGCGGCAAGAACTACATCGAGACGGTGTGGGGCCGAGGCTATGTGTTGCGCGAGCCTACCGAGGACGAAGCGAAGATTTCAGCCTGAACGCGCTACCTCAACGCGACCTAAGAAAGCCCCGGCCAGTGGCCGGGGTTTTAATTTGCGTCGGCGTAACGCGCCTTATCGGCTGCGACCCGCCGCTGCGAGGCGCGGCGCGGGGGCCTTGCTTGCCTGACCTTGTGCCGACGTTCTTCCGAACGGCGGATTCGGCATATAAAGACCGCGCCAATCCGGCATGGTTTTGAATCGATCGGTCAGTCCCACAACTGTCTCTGCCGCACCGAGCACGAGATAGCCATCACCGGCGATGACCTCGCTCAGCCGATTGAGCACGTTGATCTTTGTCTCCTGGTCAAAATAGATCAGCACGTTGCGGCAGAAGATCAGATCAAACGTGCCAAGATGGTAGAAATCGGACAACAGGTTGAATTGACGGTATTTGACCATCGCGCGAATTTCGGGCGCGATCTGCCACATGTCGCCGACCTGAGTGAAGTACTTGATCAGCAGCTGAATCGGCAAGCCGCGCTGAACTTCGAACTGGCTGTAGATGCCTTGGCGCGCCTTCTCCAATACCTCGTTGGACAGGTCGGTGGCGATCAGCTCAATATGTCGGCCTTCGATCTGGCGCTCCATCTCTTTAAGCGCCATGGCGAGCGAATACGGTTCCTGGCCGGCGGATGCGGCCGCACACCAGATGCGAATAATTCGCGAAGTCTGGCGCGCCGCAAGCAGCGCCGGCATCACAATTGAACGGAAATTCTCGAACGGCGTCTTGTCGCGGAAGAAAAACGATTCGTTTGTCGTCATCGCTTCGACGACCGCAATTGTCAGCGTTTCGGCATTGCCGATCTTGAGCGCGGCGACGAGTTCACCAAGACTGCCGAAGCCTGCCTTGCGCGCGACAGGCAGCAAGCGGCTTTCGACCAGATATTGTTTGTCGGCAGACAAAACCAGGCCGGAGCGCTGTCTCAGGCATTTGCGCAGGAAATCGTAGTCGTGCGGCGTCACAGACGCTCTCCGGCGAACAAGCGATTGATCTTCGCGCCGATCTGGTAAAGCGGAAGGACCGCCGAACACAGGCCGGCCTGCGCGACCGAACGCGGCATACCCCACACCACGCTGGTTGCTTCGTCTTGCGCAATCACGCTGCCGCCGGCGGCGACAATTTCAGCGGCGCCACGCGTGCCGTCAGACCCCATACCAGTGAGAACGAGCGCAAGGCTGCGCGGTCCCCAGACCGCCGCCGCTGAAGAAAGCAGTGGATCCACCGCCGGCTTGCAAAAATTAATCGGCGGATCGTCGCCGAGCGCGATAGCCGGACCTTCGTGCCCGCGCGCGACACGCATGTGGCGGCCGCCTGGCGCCACATAAATATTGCCGGCCAGCACCGTCTCTCCGTGTACCGCCTCGTGCGCGCACCGGCCGCTGATGCGCGACAAGTGTTCGGCCAGCACCGCGGTGAATGTCGGCGGCATGTGCTGCGTAATCAGGATCGGTGCATGCTCGATAGCAGCGCCGATTTCTCCGAACAGGGTGCTCAGCGCCTGAGGACCACCGGTCGACGAACCGATCAGCAGGACCTGCGGCACGGAATACGCAAACGGTCGCAAAGTAATAGCCGCGCCGTCCGCCAGCGGGGGCGCGATGTCACGTTGGTGCGGCGCCGAGACCGGCTTGTTCTCATGGGCGTCCGGGCGCCGGTGATGCGACAACAATCGGCCGCGCCGGCCGAGCATGCGGATTTTTTCGATCAGCTCGCGTTGAAAAGCTGCCGATGTCGTAGCGTCGGGCGCCGATTCGGGCTTTGGAACATAGTCGGCGGCACCCAGCGACAGTGCCTTCAAGCTGATTTCGGCGCTCCGGCGGGTGAGCGTCGAAGCCATGATGACGACCAGGTCGTGCTTCTTCTTGAGCAGCAGCGGCAGCGCGGAAATGCCGTCCAGCTCCGGCATGTCGATGTCGAGCACGACGACGTCCGGATCGCTGGCTTCGACCTGCTCGACAGCTTCGCGGCCGGTGCACAGCGACGCCGCGACCATCATGTCCGGTTCGGCGCCGATCCAGCGCGTCAACAAGCGGCGCGCAACGATAGCATCGTCGACGATCATGACCCGGATGGGACGCTCGACGGTGCTCTCCAGGCTCGCAGGTTTGAGCACGACACTCATATCAAGACTGCTTTCGCACTCAACGTTGCGCAGGCGTTCGCCTAAAGCTCGGCCGCGCGGAGCGTTGCGGGCTTCAGAGCAACCCCACTTCCTGGAACTTGGCTTCGACAATGTCCTTGTCGAACGGTTTCATGATGTATTCATTGGCGCCGGCGTGAAGCGCCCGGGCGATATGGGCGACGTCGTTCTCCGTGGTGCAGAACACCACTTTCGGCCTATCGCCACCGGGCAGACGGCGCAATACACGCAGAAATTCATAGCCGTCCATTTTCGGCATGTTCCAGTCCAGCAGAATCGCCTCCGGGATCTGGCGGCGACAAGCTTCAATCGCCTCTTCTCCGTTCTCGGCTTCCACGATCTCGAACTCGAGTCCTTCGAGAATTCTCCGCGCCACCTTGCGGATAACGCTCGAGTCGTCGACGACCAAGCAAGTCTTCATAGCGTCCTCACTCTAAGCTTCGCGGGCGGGCCCGCTTGGATCTCAACTTCGCATTACCGATTTGCTCATGCGGCCACCGCCTCGCCACGGAGGTCCAGCACACGGTCGACATCGAGCACGACCAGCAATTGTCCATCGAGGCGATAGACGCCTGCCGACAAGACCGCGAGCTTACGGTCGAGGTTGACGGGGTTCGGCTCGCGTTCGGTGTTGGACAGTTTCAGCACCTCGCCAACCGCATCGACCAAAAGACCGAACGATTCGCCCTTGGCTTCGATACCGATCGCCATGAGTGCGTCGCGGCTCTGGCGTTTCTTGACCTCAAGCCGGTTGCGCATGTCGACCGCCGTCACGATGCGGCCCCGCAGATTGAGCACGCCCGCGATCTCGGCTCCGGCAAGCGGCACGCGCGTCATATTGACGGGCTTGAACACGTCCTGCACGCGCTCGATCGGCAGGCCGAACAGCTGACCGGCGATCGTAAAGGTGACAAATTCGGTGATGTCAGTGTCGTTTTGCATTGTCGTTGTATCGATCACGCCGCCTGATGCAGATCGTCGCTCTGCTCCTTGATCGCCGCGATGAGACCGCTACGATCAAACTTGGCGACGAAATCGTGGAAACCGACCCCGCGTCCGCGTTGGATCGCTTCGGCCGACACCATGGCCGAAAGTGCGATGACCGGGACCGCGGAAGTGCTCGGATTTTCGCGAAGCGCGGCGGCAAACTCGAACCCGTCCATGTCCGGCATCTCGATATCGGTCACCACAATGTCGAATGCCGGGCCGGATCTGATCGCGTCAAGCGCTTGCGCGGCGGATCCGACCGCGATGACCTGATATCCGGCGGCCTTGATCAGGGGCGCCAGCAAGTCGCGGAAAAAGGCTGAATCGTCGACCAGCAGCACCCGGCGGGCGCGCGCGATTGACCGCGCATCGCGCCAGCGGAACCAGTCGGCAAAGGCCTGGGGCAGGAAATGGCCAATATCGACAATCTCCGTAGCGCTTCCCTTCACCACCGCGAAGCCAAGGACTCCGGGTCGGTCGCTCGCCACCTCGATGTCGAGGCGTTGCTCGACGATATCAACGATCTCGTCGACAACGAGCCCCATGGAACGACCATGGTCGGAGAAAACCAGGATCGGTTGCGCGCCCTCCGGCTTGATAGCGGTCTGCGGGTCTATCCGCAGCAACGGCATGAGTTGGTCACGATATTGCAGAAGGTGACGACCGTCGGAGATCTCGATCTGGCGGCAATCGATCTCCTCGAGGCGCGATACCAGGGAAAGCAGAACCGCTTTTGGCTGCGGCGAACCGGCGCGGAACACCAGCAGCGGCGTCATGTCCTCATCGGTTGCCCCGCCGTCATCGGGTTCAACTTCATCGGCGCTCACCACCGGCGTGACGCGTCCCAGCGACTGGGCAACGCCATTCGGATCGATGATCATGATCACCGTCCCGTCGCCGAGTATTGTTGTTCCGGAAAAAACCGTGATGTGCCGGAGCTTCGACGACAGCGGCTTTATCACGATCTCCTCGGTGTGCAATACGCCGTCGACGACAATGCCGAAAATCTGGTTGCCGACCTGGGCAACGACGACGAAGCCCTTGTCGGACTCAGTGCCGTCGAGCTGCAGGGTTTCCTTGAGACTGACAAGCGGCAACAATTTGTTGCGTAGGCGCAGCACTGGTGTTTCTTTGATGCGCTCGATGCGGTGATCGCCACTGTTGGCTGCGCGCACAAGTTCGAGCACCGAAAGCTGCGGAATGGCGAAACGTTCGCCGCCGGCCTCGACGATCAGTGCCGAAACGATCGCCAGCGTCAGCGGGATCTTGATCGTGAAAGTAGTTCCAGCGCCGAATACGGACTTTAAGTCGACCGTGCCGCCAATCTGCTCCATGTTGGCGCGCACGACGTCCATTCCGACTCCGCGCCCGGAGATGCTGGTTATCTTCGCTGCGGTCGAGAACCCGGGCGTGAAAATCAGATTACAGATCTCCGCTTCGGATTTCGCAGCCATTTCCGCCGCGCTGATAAAGCCCTGCTCGATGGCTTTTGTTCGTATGCGTTCAACGTCAAGGCCGCGGCCATCATCGGCGATCTCGATAATAATGTGACCACCCTGGTGACAGGCGGTGAGCCGGATCGTCCCTTTCAACGGCTTGCCCGTGGCGACGCGCTCCGCCGCACTCTCAATGCCGTGATCGGCGCAATTGCGCACCAGATGAGTGAGGGGGTCTTTGACCATCTCGAGCACTTGGCGGTCGAGTTCGGTATCGGCGCCGTTCATTTCGAGCTCGATCTGTTTGCCGAGCTCCGCGGAAAGGTCGCGAACGATCCGCGGCAACTTTTGCCACGCATTACCGATCGGCTGCATTCGCGTCTTCATCACGCCTTCTTGCAGTTCGGCCGTGACATTGGAGAGGCGCTGCAGTGGCACTTTGAAGTCGGAATCCTCGTGACGGCGGACGATCTCCAGAAGCTGATTGCGCGTGAGAACCAGCTCGGAAACCGTGGTCATCAGGTGATCGAGGGTATCGACGGTGACGCGGATGGAATGGCTCGCAACCCGCTCGCGTTCATCGTCATAACGTTCGGCCGAGCGCGTGTCGGCCGATGGCTTTTCGGCCGCCTGCCTCTCCGGCAAGTGAGCGTCTGAGCCCATTGGCTCATTGAGCTCGTGGACGCCTGGCGCCGAATTGGACTCTTCACCTTCGCTGGGCGATGGCGATTGCGGCTTTAGATCCTCTCGCTGCGACCAGATCGCGAGCTGTCCGATGAGATCCTGGTCGTCACCCGCTGGCTCGCGCTCTTCTGCCTCGATTGCCTCGAGAATCGCCTTGATGCGATCGATGGTGGACAGAATAAGCGTGACGGCTTCGGTGGTGACCGGCATCCCGTCACGGAACTTGCCCATCAGGTTCTCGGCGGCGTGCGCCAACGTCTCGAGCCGGGGCAGTGCGAGAAAGCCGCAAGTTCCTTTGATGGTATGGACGAGACGAAAGATATTGCCGAGGATTTGCCCGTTATTGGGCTCCTGCTCAAAGCGCACCAGTTCGGCATCGACCCGCCCGAGGCTTTCGTTGGTCTCGGTCAGGAATTCCTGAAGTAGGTCGTCCATCCCAAGCGCCTCGTCAGCCCGCCCACTCTTGTCGGTTGGCGCCCGACCGCGCCATCGCCAACACACACGCCGCATGCGTGCTTTCGCCGTCAGGCCCCATGCACCTGCGCGAACTCAAGGAGTTTGTTGCCAAAGCGTTTAATTTCGGTTGCGAGGGCGGCAACCGACCGGTGAATAGGGCTCTTTTCCAGCCCGATTGGTCGTTCAGGCGGCGGTTAAGACGACCGTCCCGGCATCGCTTTGGGTCGAAAGCGTCAGCCCACAGTCCCGCGCCAGGATGCCCGCATAAAAAGGCTGAATGACGTGGGCATCCACGGCATGGCTTGGACTACCGGCAAGCAATTCGGCGACGGCAGGGTTCAACCGGGCATTAAGCCCGGCGGCGGTAACCACGTACCCTGTCGGACCCTGTTCCGATGACCGAGGCTCGACCGTCAACGTTCCGCCGCGGGACACGGCGCCTGCAGCAATCAGCACCATGTTAAGTAGAAGCTTAACGCGGTTCTTCGGCAGCAACTCGCGCGGCATGTTCCAGACCAGCGTGGTCTTGTTATCTTCAAAAAGCCCGCGGGCCACCTTTTCGGCATCGCCAAGATCGATCTGCGCGCCGGCCGATCCGGCCGCGCCGAAAGCGAGCCGACAAAATTGCAGTTTGGCCGACGCCTGATGTGCGCTCTTTTTGATCAAATCGAGTGCAAACGTCTTGGTTTCCTCATCCTTGTCCTCTTCCAGGACCTCGATGCCGTTGACGATCGCGCCGACCGAGCTGATCAGGTCGTGACAAACGCGAGAGCACAGCAACGCCGCAAGATCGAGGGCTCCGATGGCAATGGGGCTGGAAACGGGGCCGGACATGGGAAGCTCCGCTATAGCGCGAGGGCGCTCGTGCGTGTCACAGCGCGCGCGATTCGGCAATCGTGCCGTCGGCGCTCCTCTTGTGCTAGACGGCGGCGCCTTGGCGGGCCGATTCTTTCCCGCTAAGCCTCAGTCTCAGTTTGCGAATTCCATGGAGCGTCCGTGTCCACCATTGATCCCGCCGCCTACCCCGATCTCATGGCTGCGCTGACCAAAATCACCATTTCGGCCGCGGAAGCGATCCGGTCGCAGGGACAAGGCGGCATCCACATCAAGGCCGATGGCTCACCGGTAACGGCGGCCGATGAAGCCGCGGAAGCCGTCATTCATGATGGACTGACGCAGCTTTCATCAGCCTTGCCGATCATCTCGGAGGAAGCGGCCGAGCGTAACCGGCCGACCGCTGCGAGTGGGAGCTATTTCCTGGTCGACCCGCTGGACGGCACCAAGGAATTCATTGCCGGACGCGACGAATACACCATCAATATCGCACTCGTCGCTGATGGTGTGCCGGTCCTCGGCGTCATCGCAGCACCTGCGCAAGGTCTGATCTGGCGCGGCATCCTTGGCCGCGGGGCCGAGCGGCTCAAATTTTCCGGGCGCGAGGCCGAAACTCCCCAAGCTATCAAGGCCCGACCGCGACCGGAGGGCGAACTCATCGTCATGGTCAGCCGCTCGCACCTTGAAGCGCGAACGCAAGCTTACCTCGATGGCTTTCGGCACACGCGGTGCGTCGGCTGCGGCTCTTCTGTGAAATTCTGCCGTCTCGCCGAGGGAGCCGCCGACCTCTATCCGCGACTTGCGCCAACGCACGATTGGGATATCGCGGCCGGTCACGCCATCCTGGTCGCGGCCGGCGGAAGCGTCGTCGACCCGGACGGGGGCGCGTTGCGCTTTGGCAGTCCCACTTTGATTATTCCCGCGTTCGTTGCCTGGGGCGGGCCAGCGCCGACCGGCGTCACCAGAGCGTAAACGGTGCCAGACGGGCGCGAGGCTCAAGGGCTGAGCGTATTCAAGACTTCGGGCCATCTTCGTTCGGCCTCGGCGGCAAGGCGTACCGGATCAGCTGTGAACAACTCCAGCCGGTGGCGATCGTAGAACAGAAAGAGCCGACCGCCGGTAATCAGCCACAAGCCCGGATTGCCTGCCACCGCGACACCGCGTGAGATGCCGATCGGGTCATAGCCGCCGAACTGCGGCATGTAGACATCGGGCCGCGCGGCAAAAGCATCACGATTGCCGGTGTTACTGAAACGCCAAGTCGCCCCGGCGTACTGGAGTTCAACATTCGGGCTGCCGAGAACGGGCTTGCCATCGGTGTAAAAAGCAACCGGGTCATACCCTCCGATCGCAAGCCCCGTATGCCAATCGACCACGATTCTTTCCGTCGTAGCGGCCAGCGAGGCGGACGGATTGATCGGCAAAGCAAGCAGCAGGCACGCAAAAGCCGTGATGGCGGCGCCAGGTCGCTTCCGTAGATGCCGTGCTGCCGTCATAGTTTTGGCAAAGGATCGAGTGATTCGGATCGGGGTTTGCTCGGTTGTTTGAGTTCGGCGGAGAGTTAGCTAGCCGGTGTGCATGATCAGGGGGTTAACAGAGGACGCTTGATGACCTTTGCCGCGCGGTCCGCTTTGATAACCCAGATCATGTTGTTGGTCGGCTGCCTCGGCGGCGCACCGGCCTTGGCCCAGACCGTACCGCCACAACCGCCGGAGACAGCGCTGCCGCCGGAGCAGCCGCCGCCGGTCATTCGTGCGCCATCGGTTCCAGCGCAGCCGCCGGGTAATCAGTACTCCCCGAACGAGCTTATCGATGCCGGTCACCATTTCTTCGGCGGGGTTTCGCGCGGGCTGGCCACGATCGTCGAGAAGGCGGTGAGCGAGTGGGGCCAGCCGAACGGCTACATCCTTGGTGAGGAGGCGGGCGGCGCTTTTGTCGGCGGCCTGCGCTATGGCGACGGGACACTTTACACCAAGAACGCGGGCGACGTCCGTGTCTATTGGCAAGGGCCGACGCTGGGCTTTGACGCCGGCGCCGACGGCGCCCGCTCCATGATGCTCGTTTACAATTTGCCGCGGACCGAAGCGATTTTTGAGCGTTTCGGCGGCATCGAAGGCTCGGCGTATTTCGTCGGGGGCTTCGGCATGACGGCTTTGACATCGAACGACATCATCGTGGTGCCGATCCGTTCGGGCGTTGGGTTTCGCCTCGGGGCCAATCTTGGTTATCTCAAATTCACCCAGCGCCCTACCTGGAACCCGTTCTGATCGCTATTTGCGTTCTCGCACCGCGAAGTCTGGCGCGACGGCTGCTGCGAGTTTAGGATAATTTTCAGTCCATATGGTGTGATGCCCTCCGGCGTGACAAATGTCAGCCGGACGGCTGCCGGCTTTATGAGTGAATGTCATGGTCGAACCGATCATGTATTTCGGGATCGGATTCCTGGTTGCGGCGTTGCTCGGACTATTGTTCGTTCCGCTCGTTCATGAGCGCGCCGTGCGCCTGACCATGCGACGGCTTGAGGCGGCAACACCGCTCTCAATCGCTGAAATCCGCGCCGACAAGGATCAATTGCGCGCCGAGTTCGCGATGTCTACGCGCCGGCTGGAACTCAGCGTCGAGCAGATGAAGGCCAGGACCACGGGCCAACTCGCCGAACTCGGCAAGAAAACCGACGCCATCATCCAGCTCAAGAAAGAACTCGGCGAAAAGTCCGCGGCGATTTCCGAGCTGGAATCGCGCGATCGCGATCTACGCGACCAACTGCGTGCCACCGAGGAAGAGTTCAACCTGAAATCGGGCGCGCTGCACGACGCGGAGGGCGCGCTCGCCGACAAGGAGGCCGAACTCGCCAAACTCCTGGCCGAACTGGGCGAGCGCTCGATCATGGCCGATAGCCAGCGCGTCGAACTCGCGGCGCTGCGGGCTCAGGTCGAAGCGATGAAGGTCAGCGTCGCCGATTATGAACGGGCGGTGCGCGTCACCGAAGAGCGCCTGGCGCGCGAACGCGCAGAAGCCGAGGCCGCTGCCGCTCAATCGAACGAAGCGCGCGGCAAGCTCGGTGAACTCGCGACCCGCAGCGGCGAGCTTGAACGTCAGCTGACAGTTCAGACGACCGAAGCGGAAGTCTTGAGCCGCCATACGCAGGAACTGCAAGCGCGGCTCGGCGAGCAGGACCGTCAGCTCGCCGAACGGCAAGTCGAGGTTCAGCGGCTGCGCGCCGATCTCGATGGCGCAAACAAGATCGAGAACGACCTTCGTCAAGAGCTCGACAATGCCGGCGTCCGCAGCAGCAGTGCCGTCAACAAGTTCCGCACCGACATCGTCCAGCTCGAAGGGCAATTGGCCGCGGCAATCGAGGAGTGCGCCAAGCTGCAAGACGAGATCGCTTCGCTGCGTCGCGATACGGAATCGACCGGGACTGCGGAGCGCGTCGAGAATGCGCTTCTGCGCGAGCGCATCAATGATGTCGCCGCCGAGGTGGCGCGCCTCACCGCCACCCTCGAGGGTCCAAGCTCGCCGATCGAAGCGATCCTCGCCCTTGGAACGCCGGCCGCGGGCAAAGGAACGGACGGGTCGGCCGGCGCCAACGGAGCCAACGCCGAGGCCGGCACCTCCATCGAGGCCCCCCAGCAGGGCAAAGCCACACTCGCCGACCGAATCCGTGCCCTGCAATCGACCGCTTCGCGTGCCGCATCGTAGAACGCCAGGAGGCCGCTCCGCCGTGAGGAGGCCTCGCTTGACATCCGGCTAAAGCCGTTCCTTAAATCCGCCGCCGATCTGGACAGGGCGCTTAGCTCAGCGGGAGAGCGTTCCCTTCACACGGGACCACCATCTAACAAAATCAATAACTTAGACGATATCTTGGCGACACTGGCGACAGCAATTGGCGACAGGTACGCAAACCGATTTCAGCGCGAGTAATTAGCACCCGACGATGTATTGTTTCGCTGGCGGAAACGTCAAAGACGCCGGTTTTTAGCTGTTCCGCCGCCGCCCGTTGCCCCCGATCGAGGCGGTGAGCGTTCCTTCCACATGCGAGAGGTCGTAGGTGAAATCCCTACAGCGCCCACCAGTTAGCCAACATATTGATTTTTAATCGCTTCTCGATTTGAAATTCGACGTGATGGTACAGCCTGATGGTACAGGCTGACACCACAGTGGTGCGGCTCCGCCGGAGCTTGCATTCGTCGATTCACCGGCAATGGGCTGGGGAGATGGAACTCGCGCGGGATGCAGCTCATCCCGGTGCGCTAGCCTTCAAACGTTCGGGTGATCCGGGAATTTGCAGCTTTAATGACGCCGCAGTTTTGCAAACGTTCGGCGAGGTGTCGGACAGGCTACATTAGCTTTGAGAGCGGCCCGCTATGTGAGCGCACCGAGCCACGCCGGTCGATCATGGCCGTCAACTCGCGATCTCTGAAAGGGAGTATCGTGAAGTGGCGAGTAATCGCCGCGGGTTGCTGAAAAAACTAGAGGAAGGAAACAACCGGCT
>Ga0335085_10003850_pt1 | contig 25459 bp, 22 predicted proteins | sample Lox_Sample_45_FD_206712 | JGI IMG/M metagenome (GOLD analysis project Ga0335085, IMG submission 206712) | Soil microbial communities from Loxahatchee National Wildlife Refuge, Florida, United States - Lox_Sample_4.5 | ecosystem: Environmental > Terrestrial > Soil > Wetlands | place: USA...
GGCGATCTGACCGAGATTCGGACCGCGGCAACCTCCGCGCTGGCGACCAAGTTTCTCGCGCGGAACGATGCCACTACCCTGGGTATCTTCGGGACGGGTCGCCAGGCGCGCGCTCATTTGCGTGTCATGCCTTTGGTCAGAAACTTTCGCAGGGTGCTGGTCTGCGCCAGGAATAAGGAGCAAGCGAGGACATTTTGCGAAGAGATGCTGGCAGCCTCCGATTTGCCGCTATTGCCCGTAGACGCGAACGAGTGCGCCAGTGAATCGGACGTTATTTGTACTTGCACCACGTCTTCCGCACCTCTCTTCGACGGCAAACACCTCCGGCCCGGCACGCACCTGAATCTTGTCGGAGCGTTCCAGCCGCAGTCACGGGAAGTGGATTCTGCGGTGGTCGCCGCCGCTACCGTCGTCGTCGATACTTACCAGGGCGCTCTGGCCGAAGCCGGTGATCTGCTGGTCCCTCTGGCCGAGGGTGTCATCGATCGTGACCACCTCAAGATGGATCTGCACGAGTTGCTAAGCGCGAACTTCCGGCTTTCGTCCGGGGAAATCACGGTTTTCAAGAGCGTCGGTTGCGCCCTTGAGGACCTGGTGGCCGCCGAGTTGCTCGAAGAGAACCTGAGTTTGCATTAGCTCTCATTTGTCGCCGACCAGATGGTGGTTTACCATCCTTGAGAGAGGCATGGATTTTAAAAAGCTAGACGAGGTTGCTCATAAACCGCCCGTTGTTCTCGTGGCGCTGCTAATCATTGCCATTGTTGGGTTTGCGGCGGTACACCGGATGGTGAACCGTTTTGAGTCGCGCCAGGGAGTGTTGGCGGCGCAGATTTTCTACACAGGTTTATCCCAACAGCGAAACCGGAACTTCGAAACCGCAATCGCCGACTTTCGTGCGGCGCTCTCCTACGATCCTAATAACTACACCTACGAACTCAGCCTCGCCAAGGCGCTGGTAGCGAGCGAGCATTATGAGGAAGCGGAATCCTACCTCATGGGCTTGGCGGAACGTGCGCCGCAGGATGGAGACGTCAACCTTCAGTTGGCGCGGCTCGCGGGGCGCAGCGGCAAGTATGACGATGCAGTGCGCTACTTTCACCGCGCTATTTATGGGCTCTGGGCGAGTGATCCCGAGGCCAATCGCCGGCGCACTCGGCTGGAACTCGTCGATTTTCTTCTGCAGCACGGCCAGAAGGTGGAAGCGCAATCGGAGCTCATCGCCTCCGTGGCCAGTCTTCCTCCCGATCCCGAGCTTCACCGTGCGATTGCCGATCGTTTTCTGCAGGCTCAGGATTATCCCGATGCACTTAACCAGTTCCGCCAGGCGATCCAGTTGGATCGAACCAGTGCTTCTGCGTACCTCGGCGCGGGAAGAGCCGCCTATCAACTGGGGCAGTACCGGACCGCGCAACGCTACCTGCAGACGGCGTTCGATAAGGGTGCTCAGAACGATGAAGGACAATCCATGCTGAAGACCGCCGAATTGGTGTTGAACGCCGATCCCGACCGTCCTGATCTCGCACCGAAAGAGCGGCGGCGGCGCATCGTGGCCGCCTTTCAACAGGCGGGCGACCGGGCTGAGCAGTGTCTCGAGAGTCAGAACGTGGACCAGAACTCCACCGCTGCCGTCGTCGACCCACTCCTCGAGTTACACCGCCATTGGAAGGTCCTCGAGCCGCGGATGCGCCGCGATGCCCTGCGCGCCGATGCCTACACTCTCGACGATGCCATGGACAATGCCATCGGTATCGAGCAAATGGCTGCGCAGCGATGCGGGCGGCCGGAGGGTCTTGACCTGGCCCTTCTGCTGATCGGCCGCAACCGGGAAGGCGCGGAACGATGAGCCATTCGGCGGTTTCCTCGGTCGAAGGTCCCAATTTTCCAAAAACCGGCAGCGCTCCCGAATCGCTGCTTCACGTGGCCTTCCGCGAAGAACGGTTTTTCCTGGTCCTCTCCATCTTCATCGGACTGTTCTCGGGTTTGGCCGTGGTTTGTTTCCGCATCGCGATTGACTGGAGTCGCATTGCTCTTCTCGGCCCAGTACCCCAGCCGCATCAGCTGCGTCTTTTGATCGCACCATTGGTGGTCAGTTTGTTTGTAGCGGTCCTGGTGATACATATTTTCCCGGCCGTGCGGGGCAGCGGCGTCAATCAAACCAAAGCTGCGCTCTACATCTATAACGGATATATCCCATTCCGCACGGCGGTCGGAAAATTCATCACGGCGGCGCTGGCGATCGGAGCCGGACATTCTCTCGGTCCGGAGGACCCCTCACTGCAAATCGGAGCCAGTTTGGCCTCTGCAATCGGCCGTTACTTACGGCTGTCGCGTGAGAGGTTGCGACTGTTGGCTCCGGTCGGCGCTGCGGCCGGCCTGGCCGCGGCTTTTAACGCTCCCATTTCGGCCGTGCTGTTTGTGATTGAAGAAGTCATCGGCCGTTGGAGCGCAGGCATTTTGGGTTCGGTGGTCTTGTCCGCCATTTCCAGCGTCGTGGTGGTTCGCTTCTTTCTGGGGTCCGAACCCCTGTTCAGGATTCCTGCTGTCGGCCTGATCCGCCCACAGGAGCTTCTGGCTTACGCCGCTTTGGGGGCCATTGGAGCCTTCGCCGCCATCATCTTTGCCAAGGGCATCGGTTTTTTCCGCTCCCGCCTGAAGGCCCTGCCTCGGTGGACCCAATATTTTCAACCCGCGATTGCGGGAGCACTCGTGGGATTCATCGGCTACCTGGGAGCTCCTCAGGTCATGGGAGCCGGGTATGGCTTCATGGACCAGGCCATGCACAACCAGTTCACCTGGAAGATGCTGGCCCTTCTGGCGGTCATGAAGATCGTCGCGACAACGGCGTCGTTTGTCAGCGGCACCCCGGGCGGAATGTTTGCGCCCACGTTGTTCGTGGGGGCCATGCTGGGCGGGGCAGTCGGTGGAGTCGAGCACATCTTTTTCCCAACCCTCACCGGCTCGATCGCTACCTACGCACTGGTCGGCATGGGAGTTTTGTTCGCTGCTTTCCTGCGAGTTCCTATGACTTCGGTCTTCATGGTGCTCGAGGTCAGCGGGAACTACTCCATTATTGTGCCGGTCATCGTGGCGAATACCATTGCCTACGTAATCTCGCGTAGCCTGCAGCCGACGCCAATCTTCGATCTCCTCACACGCCAGGATGGACTCGATCTTCCCTCGCTCGAAGAACAGCGTGAGGAAAGCGTGCTGCGCGTCGAGGACGCCATGCAGGTGGGGCCCTTACCCCTCCTCGAAGACAATGAAACGGTTGCCGAGGCCACTCAGCGCGTCCAGGGTTCGCAGGCGGATTTATATCTCGTTCGCTTGCATCCGACGGGGTGGACCAGCGTCACCCAGGAACTTCTCAGTCGCTTGAACAGCGAAGGCAAGGGAGAGATGACTCTAGGCACGGCGCTGCCCACTGGGCGGCTGCCCTACCTGCATCCCGACCTTCCCCTCGAAATGGCGTTGCGCTATGTCTACCAGGAACCCATTGTTCCCGTGGTCAGCCGGGCGGATTTCGGAAAACTGGAAGGGGTCATCTCGCGTGAAGCCGTTCTCAACAAATACACTGTGGTCAGCCGCGAGCCGCAGGATTAATTTTGTGGATTAAAAGTGTTTTGGCGGGGGAGCGCTGTTGCCGCTTCCAGCGTGAGGATTCATCATCCCCGCCGGCGCGTTCATTTCGCCGTGAATGCCGGTGCCCATTGCTCCCATATCTCCGGGGGCAAAACAAGTGACCCGCCCGCTCGAAGCCACGCGCAGTGGAGACGGGCACGCTCCGCTCGTTACATCCCCCGAGCCTTGCGATTGTACGGTGAATAACTTCCCGCCGGTGTCGCCGGCAACGCCGACTGTCATTCCCGGCATGTCATAGGCGACGTAGAAGGCATGCTTGGCCTGCGCTGCGCCCATGGCACAGGTGCTGGCTGCCTTAAGTTGGTCATCCGCCTGAGAGCTTAGGCGCCCGCAATCGGTCGCCGACCCGCCTGCAAATTCCATGAGCTTCTGGTGGATCGCGTCCGACTTGACCGCCGATGGCGCAACTGACGGCGACGAAGCCTTCTCGGAAGGCGAACTCGTTGCCGGCTCCTTACTGCATCCAGACACACAGAGAGCGGCACACAGAACGAGCAATAATTTTTGCATGTTGAATTCATTCTACATGCAAGCTTTCACTTTCGGCACTTCGCTTCATCGCCATCAGGTAAGAGCCGGGAATAAAATGACATCATGCGATCCATGTTGTTGACCCGGCCTCGCCCGGTTGATCAGGCCCCGCTTCAGCTGGAGGACCTGCCAGCGGCGTATCCAGGGCCGGGAGAAGTGAGGCTTAAGATTCGTTGCTGTGGGATTTGTCACACCGATCTGCACACCGTCGAAGGCGATCTGCCCCTTCCCAGCCTCCCGCTGGTTCCCGGACATCAAGTTATCGGTATTGTCGAAAGCTGCGGGAAAAATGTGCACACTCTCAAGGATGGCGACCGTGTGGGCGTGCCCTGGCTGTTCTCAACCGATCAGACCTGCGGCTATTGCCGGCGCGGCCTTGAGAATCTCTGCGATCATGCCCGGTTCACGGGATATCACGTCAACGGCGGCTACGCTGAGTCCATGGTGGTGCGCGAGGATTATGCCTTCCTCATTCCGAAGGTTTTTTCCGACGAACACGCGGCCCCACTGCTCTGCGCGGGAATCATCGGCTATCGCTCCCATCATCTCAGCGGCATCGGCGAAGGCCAACGCCTAGGGCTCTACGGATTCGGGGCCTCGGCTCACCTCGTACTGCAATTGGCGCGTTATCGCCGACAGGAAGTGTACGTTTTCACTCGCGCCGCGATTCACCGCACGCTCGCGAAGAAGTTGGGCGCGGCCTGGGTCGGAGATGCCTCCGACGCTGGCAGCGAGTCTTTGGATCACGCGATTATATTCGCGCCGGCCGGCGGCTTGGTCCCGCAAGCACTGCGTGCGCTCAAGAAAGCCGGATCACTAACCCTGGCGGGGATCACCATGAGCGAGATTCCAGCGATGGACTATTCTTTGCTGTATCAAGAGCGCACCGTGCGGAGCGTGGCCAACAGTACGCGCCGTGACGCGCGCGAGTTTCTGGAATTGGCCGGCCAAATCCCAATCGAGAGCGAGGTGCGTCTCTATCCGCTCGAGAGCGCCAACCAGGCCTTGCTTGATCTGAAGCACAGCCGGCTTGAGGCCGCCGGGGTTCTCCAGATCGCAGCCTGACGACAAGGGGAGGTCCAGCGGGCAGGTTTTCCCACCGAACCTCCGCTTTTGCCCGAAGGCAACTTACGCCATAACGTTGACACTCCCCGTCGAAAGAACACTGGAGTTATCGCCGCTCTCGCCTTGTTGGGGTTGAACTCTGGGCTGCTGACTCTTGAAGTCCGATTTAAATTGCGCGAACGCCTGCTGTGCTCCCGCCAGATCGCCGGATTTCAAAGCGCTCTGCAGTTGCTGCAGGTCCTGTTTCAAAGTGTCGGAAACACCGGTTTGATGGAGCGCCCTCCCGTGATGGGCGGTATGGAAATCTTCCTTGAATTGCTCAAACGCTTGTTGTGCTCCCGCTAGATCTCCCGAATTCAGCGCCTGCTGGAGAGCTTGCATGTCCTGACGCTCCGGACGTAATTGACTGCCGCCGGCAACGAAGTTTGGCGTTACTGCCCCGATCGACATAGTTCCCCCTCATCCTCAGAATGGAGGCCGGTCAGTTCCCCCAAGCTCGATCTGCCAGCTCTCTATGGTTCTATCGGTGGGCAGGCTCGGAATCTTCAGGCCCAAACGTGTGTGATCTTAGGTGAGAAGTAACTCATGTTAAATCAGATGGTTACGGTGATCACCTTGCGTGCGCCAGGCAGAAGGCCACAATGGTCTCTCCCCCTGCACCGCTCCGAGATTCGAGTTCTTGCAGTATTTTCTCTTCCAATCCGCCGGGGTCGGGGATCATTTCGCAGGAGAGGATCTGTGCCTTGCTGGTACCCTGGAAGCAGAGCTCGCAGACCGCAATCCCCTCGGCAGAGCGAACCGGCGGCCCGAAGATCCGGCAAGTCATCGGTCGTGACTCATAAAGATCGCAGAGTCCGGTATGCGGGTCGAGAGCGGGGCAGGGTTCGTCGTTGGCAAAGGCTGCGAACTTCCTCTCGGCCTCTTCCCCGCTATCAAGCATGCCGCTCAACGGATCTCCCGGATAGTCTTTCGCCAGGCGTCCGACCGAAGCTTCGGCACGCTTTTTGACCTCCCTTGCGCGCTGCGGATCCGTTTTGCGCAGTTCGCGCCAGCCGGCGCGAAGACGGGCCACATCCAGGGCATTGATAGCGAAGGGACCTACACAACACTGCGTGCACCCAGGTTTACACGCCAGCCATGGTCCGCTCTGGCGAGCAGCTTCGGCCAGCGCGGCATCCACAATCTGGATCAGTTCGTGGTCACGGTTTCTCAGTCGCGGTCCCATATTTTCTGAACAGGTCTTGACAATTCGTGTAAGCTATCACCCCATCACAACATTTCTCTGTCCTTGCGTAAACATTGTGCGCCAACTCGTTTGGCGGGGGCGGGAAATTTGATTGCCGGTCACTATTTTGGTCCGGGTACGTACTCGTCCGGGGCGCTTAAGTGGTTCGGCGTGTGTCGGTTAAGGAGAGGCGTTTTACACAGGTGCTTTTAATTTTCTTGACTGCGCAGTTGCGAACGTGTTATTAAGTGCGCCTGCACGCATCTTTGTGGGGTGCGTTCTTTCCAGGAACTCGTCGTCAATAGAAGTAGTTCGTTGACTCTACACAGGAGGACTGCATGGCCTCGTCCCGTAGGAGTCTCGCGGGTTGTCTGCTGCTCGTTTTTCTCTTTCTAGGAAGCCTTCAAAACGCACATGCCTTTCCCGCTTTTGCGCGCAAGTACGGCTTGCGTTGCTCGGCGTGCCACGTCGCTTGGCCGGTGCTGAACGACTTCGGATGGCGCTTCAAAGATAATGGCTACCAGCTTATGAACGACCGCGATTCGCCGATCTGGCAGAATCCGGCATACTGGCCGGTAACCTTCCGTATCACCCCGAACTGGCACCGGGACAGCACCAACAAGGTGGCGATTGACACCGCCTCCGGACCGGACACGGGTGAAGCCAAAGTTACTTCTCATGGATTTGATCTCTCCGGCCTCGATATCCTGAGCGGCGGTACCCTGGAAAAAAACCTCTCGTTCTTGCTGGTTCCTTCCGCTGACGAAACCGGCGCTTTCCACTTTGAATCGGTCTGGGTGCGCTTCGATAACCTTGCGAAGAGTCCGTGGTTGAACGTCAGGGTGGGAAAGTTCGAACTCGACAACTTCATCTCGGAGAAGCGAATTCTCTCGCTGTCTGGCAATGGCGGCGGATATCAGCTCTATCACTTCGAGCCGCCGGGGGACAGCAACTTCTCGGCACAACTGGGTGACAACCAGTTGGGCGCGGAGTGGATGGGACACTCCTACGATGACCACACCCGCGTTTCGGCCGCGTTGATCAGTTCCAACGATGGCAACGTCGACTTGGTGAACGCCAACACCTACAGCGGCTATTTCTCCGCCAGTCAGGCGTTTGACGTCGGCGGGCTTGGTCTGCAGCGCATTGGTGCGTATGCCTTCGTCGGCCAGGCGCCCACCTATTCCCTGACCTCGGGTGGAATTCCAGTGCCGGGTTCAAGTCTCGGAGACAAGTCTTTCCACCGTGAAGGTGTCTGGGGTGACTTCTACCTCAGCAAGTTGGATGTCGCCTGGTACTACCAGCACGGTTGGGATAGCGCTTACTTCGGCACCGCCAGTACTCCCTTGACCGGATTGCCGACGGGTGCTCGCTCGCCGTCATGGAACGGCGCTTTCTTCGAACCCCATTACACCGTCAACCCGCAACTGATCTTCTTCGGTCGCGGCGAGTTCGTGCGCATGTCGCAGCAGGCCTTGCCTGGCAACAAGTCGGATTTCGGCGATATCAGTGCTTACACCATTGGAGCCCGCTGGTATCCGATCATGAATGCCCGCGACGGCTTTGCCGTCCACAGCGAGTATTCGTGGATCACACAAAACGGCACTGCTCCCGATGGCGGCAATCTCACCAGCGGGACGCTGTTCTTCGGATTTGACTTCGACTTTTAAAGAGGAGGGAGACAGATGCGCATGAAAACACAAAACTGGAAGTTATGCCTGGGCGCGGCCCTGGTTCTCACGCTCTGTGCGACCTCTCTCGCACAGTTAACGAAGCTTGACGAGGATTCACGCCTCGGCACCACCGAAGCACATGTGGGCGGCCGTACTGGACATGCCGCCGCGGCCAAAACCAACTACCGTCGCTTTTGCGTCGGCTGCCATGGCGACTTGGGCGATGGCGAGGGCGAAAACGCTCCCTTCTTGGATCCCAAGCCCCGCAACTTCACCTTGGGTATTTTCAAATGCCGCTCCACACCGACCGGCACTCTGCCCACGGACGAAGATCTGTTCAACACCATCGGCCGCGGTCTGATCACTTCCGGAATGCCGCAATGGTTGCCCCTCACCGCGCAGGAGAGGGTCGATCTTGTGGCCTACGTGAAGCACTTCTCGCCGCGCTTTGCCACCGAAAAGCCCGGCGCGCCCATCCAGGTTCCTCCGGAGCCGCAGTTGACCCCGGAACGTCTGAAAAACGGGCAGGCTGTCTTCGCCAGGGTGCAATGCTGGAAGTGTCACGGAGTGACCGGCAGAGGCAATGGGCCCTCGGCTTCGACGTTGCAGGACGACCTGGGCGCGCCGATCAAGCCGTACAACTTCCACGATGAGAATCGGTTCAAGTGCGGAACCAGCGATACAGACCTGTACAAGATTTTCATGACGGGTCTGGACGGGACGCCCATGCCCTCGTGGTCTGACAACATCAAACCCGACGAGGCCTGGGATCTGGTGTTCTACCTGCGCTCGCTGCAACCGGCCAACAGCAAAGAGAGGGCCATGGCGCACCAGCTGGGCCTGAAACCTGTAAGTTCAACTGCCCAGTAATTCTGGGCAGTTGAAACCGCGGTAGATGTGGAATTCGATCGCTAATTTGAAACAGGAGAGAAGAATGAAAGCCCGCTCTAAGTTCGTAGTGATGGCCTTGACTCTTTTCCTGATCGCGTTCGGTTGTTTGTACGCAACGCGGGGAGTCAGCGCCGCGGCTTCGGGCAAGATTACCGGGACCGTCAAATTTGAGGGAACACCCCCGCACATGAAGGGTATCGATATGTCGAAAGACCCCTATTGTGTGAAGCAGCACGAGAATAGTCCTGCCAAACTCGAGAATGTGGTAGTAGGCTCGGGCGGTGGCTTAGGGAATGTCGTGCTGTACGTCTCCGAGGGCTTAAGCGCAGCGGAAAGCGGCGCGGTTCCTTCCGAGCAACCGGTGTTCGATCAGAAGGGTTGCATGTACACTCCGCACGTGCTGGCGATGGACGCGGGGCAGCAATTCAAGGTTATTACCAGCGACCAGACCACCCACAATATCCATCCCGAACCCAACCCCTTGGCGGGGAACATTCCTTGGAACAAGTCCCAGCCACCGGGAGCTCCTCCCATCGTGACCAGCTGGAAAGCGGAGGAGTTTATTGCGGTAAAGTGCAACATCCATCCCTGGATGCATGGCTATTTTGCAGTCGTGAAAGGGCCCTATGCGACCACTGGGGAAAGCGGTTCCTACACCCTCGATGTCCCGCCTGGAAATTACACGGTAACGGCGTGGCAGGAGGAACTGGGCAAGCAGACCCAGAAGGTGACCGTGACTGCTGGAGTTCCGGCGAAGGCCGACTTCAGCTTTAAGGGCAAATAAGCAAACTTCAGGGCGGACTGCCGATCGGCGTCGGCGGTCCGCATTCTCCCGGGCCGACTAAAAGAAAATCCTAACGAACATCTAGCGAGTCACTATGGCGAAACTTTTTGCAGTGACCATCGTTGTGATTGCAATTGCCTCCGCGATTCCCATCGTCTTGCACACATGGGTGCCGCCGAAAGACATTTCTACGCACGGCGCGCTCATTGACGAGCAAACTTCGGACACCATGCTGGAGGCCGGCATTTCCTTTCTGGCCGCGCAGTTTGTCCTGGCTTTCTTCATCTGGAAGTATTCAGATCCGAAGCCGGGCGCCAAGATCGGCTATTTTCCCGGAGGCGCGAAGGGGCTGGTACTGGCAGCTTTCTTGCTGGTAGGAACCGAGGTGCTTGCCTTAGGCGTCTTTGGCGTCAAGGCTTGGGACGGTCTCTATTTCAAGCCACCCGCCGCCGATGCCCTTCCAGTTCAGGTGCAGGCTGGGCAGTTTGCCTTCTACTTCCGCTATCCCGGCCCCGATGGCAAATTCGGTCCTCTTCATCCCGACAAGATCGACGAAGCCAGCGAAAACTTCTTCGGCCTCGACACCACCAACGATCCGGATTCGAAGGATGACATTGTCACCGCAGAAATGGCGATCCCGGTCAACCGCGAGATCCATCTGTTGATGCACTCCAAGGATGTGGGGCACTCCTTTTATGTCCCTGCCCTGCGCGTGCAGCAGGACTTCGTGCCGGGCCTCGATGTCTCGCTCCATTTCACGGCAACCCAGACCGGCAAGTACGAAATTGTGTGCACCCAGCTCTGTGGTCTGGGTCACTACAACATGAAGGCGTATTTGGAAGTGATGACCCAGTCGGATTATGACAACTGGATCAAGCAGCAGGCAGCCTTGCAGTAGCCGGATCCGTTTCCGCTCACCCCGCGCGCGACGGACCGCTCCTTCAATGAGGTGAACAAATGCACGATATGTCATCCCATGCGGCTCACCATGCTCCTCCGACCGGATTCCTCCGGAAGCATGTGTTCAGCCTGGATCACAAAGTTATCGGCCTGCAGTACTACGGCCTTGCCCTGGCCGCCGTCATCGTCGGTATGGTGCTTTCGTGGGTCATGCGAATTCACCTCGGCTGGACGAATGTCGCCATCCCCGGTTTGCAGTTCCTTTCCAAGAATGGAGCGCCCGGCGGGGTGATGACACCGGAGTACTACCTGCAACTGATGACCATGCACGGCACCATCATGGTCTTCTTTGTGCTTACCACCGCGCCCTTCGCGGCGTTCGGAAATTACTTCCTGCCCATTCAGGTTGGGGCCGAGGACATGCCGTTTCCTCACTTCAACATGATGTCTTTCTGGGTCACGTTTGTCGCGTTCCTGACTTTGTGCGCCGCGTTTTTCGTCAGCGACGGGCCGCCCCTGTCAGGTTGGACCGCCTATGCGCCCCTGAGCGCGGTCGGTTCCGTGGCTGGCCCGGGACAGGGCACCGGCCAGGTTTTGTGGGCGGCTGCCATTGGCATCTTCTGTATCGGGCAGTTACTGGGATCGCTGAATTTCATCACCACCACGCTCGATATGCGGGTCAAAGGCTTGAGCTTGATGCGCCTGCCGCTGAGCGCGTGGGCCTGGTTCATCACTTCCTGCATGGGCCTGACGGCGTTCGCCGTGTTGCTGCCCGCCGGCGTGATGCTCATCCTTGACCACGTGGCGGGGACCAGCTTCTTCGTTCCTTCCAACCTGGTGATCAACGACCAGTTGCAGCCCCACTCGGGTGGTTCTACGTTGCTCTGGCAGCACCTGTTCTGGTTCTTCGGCCACCCCGAGGTTTACATTGCAATTGTGCCCGGCATGGGCATTGTGTCGCACGTGTTGATCACGAACATGAGGCGGCCCATGCTCAGCCACCGCACCCTGATCTACTCCATGGGCGCCTTGGCCGTGCTCAGCTACATGGTCTACGGGCACCACATGTTCGTCAGCGGGATGAATCCGGCGTCGTCGCTGGCCTTCTCGTTCCCGACGCTGATTATCACCATCCCGTCGACCATCGTCGTGTTGATCTGGATAGGAAGCCTTTACGGCTCGCGGCTGAGGATTAACAGCGCGTCGCTGTTCAGTCTGGGCTTTATCTCGATGTTCGTCAGCGGCGGTGTGAGCGGCTTCTTCCTGGCACAACCCTCGGTCGACATCATGCTGCATGCCACGTACTTCGTGGTCGGACACTTCCACCTGGTCATGGCGGTGGCGGCCATCTTCGGTATCTTTGCCGGAACCTACTTCTGGTTCCCGAAGATGACCGGGCGCATGATGAACGAGTCGCTGGGCAAAGTGCATTTCTGGCTGACCTTCATCGGCGCCTACTGCATCTTCATGCCGTTCCATTACCTGGGCCTGGCGGGCAACGTGCGCCGGTATCAGGGTTTTGTCGATGACTACCTCCAGCCGCTGATTCCGCTGCACAAGTTCATTACGGTCGCGGCCATCGCCACCGGCATCGTGCAGTTCATCTTCCTGTATAACCTGATTCACAGCCGCTTCTGGGGAGAGAAGGCTCCTCTGAACCCCTGGGAAGCCACTTCACTGGAGTGGAGCACGCCCTCTTCGCCGCCGCCGTTCGATAACTTCGGCGGCCAGCATCCGGTGGTCTATCACGATCCCTATCAATATGGGGTGGAAGCTGCCGACGGCAAGGACTATGTAATGCAGACCTCGCCCGAGCAAGTAAAGGGCGGACACGACGAAGCTTAAGGATCGCATCAGACCCTGGGGGAGTTGAGTATGGCAACGACAATCCACGAACCGCCGCAGATCAAAGCCTTCGAGCCGCGTAGCAACAATTCGGGGAACGGGGGCTGGAGAAATCTGGTCCCGGCAGATGGAGATTTGCGCGACGTAAAGGATTACTCTCCTCCTCCAGCCTCCACCGCGATCTGGGTGGGCCTGTTTGCCATCACCATGATGTTTGCGGCGTTCACCAGCGCGCTGATCGTGCGCCAGGGGGCGTCGCTCGATTGGCAGCACCTCAAGTTGCCGCCCGTCCTTTATCTGAATACGATTCTGCTGCTAGTAAGCAGCATCACGCTGGAGATGTGCCGCAAGCCCATTGCCCGTTACATGGGCGGGGTGCGCAGCGAGCACCATCCTGGCCTTTGGCTGTACGTCACCCTGGGCCTGGGGTTGCTTTTCGTCGCTGGGCAGTATGTGGCCTGGCGGCAATTGATCGCCAAGGGCCTGTACATCTGGACGAATCCGAACAGCGGCTTCTTCTATCTTCTGACCGCAGCGCACGCACTGCATGTGTTGGGCGGCTTAGGGGGGCTGGTGCACGTGATTCGCAAGCTCCATGCGGGCGTTCTGCGGAGAAGTACGCTGGTCGCGACTGCCCGTTATTGGCACTTTATGGATTTGCTGTGGATTTATCTGTTGGTGTTGCTGTGGATCAAGCTCTAACGCACAGAAGGAAAGAGGAGGCGCTGTGAGCCACGCCGATATGACGATGGGAAGTCACTCCCCCGCGGGAGTAGTGGGATCATCGCCGTTCAAAATCACTTCCAAGAAGATGGCGATGTGGCTGTTCATCATCTCTGACACGATGACCTTTGCCGCATTGCTGGTCGCTTATGGTTTTCTGCGCAATGCCTCAGCCAGTTGGCCAACCCCGTTCAAGTTCTCGCCGACCGTCGTCAACGCCATGGTGATGACCTTCATCCTGGTCACCAGCAGCTTGACGATGCTATTGGCGATCCGCTCAGCGCGCTCGGGCGACCGGGGAGGTGCTTTCCGGCTCACCATGATCACCGCCGTCCTGGGCCTGGTCTTCGCCATTCTGCACATCCGGGAGTGGTTGGGCATGATCGGCGAAGGCGCCACCTTGTTCCACAACCCCTGGGGGACGCCCCTGTTCGGCGCCGCATTTTTCAGCATCACCGGCCTTCACCTGCTCCACGTCACTGGCGGTATTGTGGCGCTGCTGGTGATTGGAATGCGCTACAATTCTGGCCGCTTGAGCGCCGAAGACATGGAGACCATGGGGCTTTACTGGCACTTCGTGGACCTGGTCTGGATGTTCGTCGTGCCCCTGGTTTATCTGCTGAACGTCTCACGTTAGCGGTAGAAGTCCCTGGTTCGCCACAAAGAGCACTTTGGAGAGGAAAGACTTATGGCAACGACGGAACAGAGCAGGGGCGGAGTCGGCAAGTATATTGCCATCTACATTTGCATCCTGATCATTGCTGGATTACAGTTCGTGATCGCCTACCAGAACATCGACACCGGCCAAATGCTCACCCGCATGCTGGTGCTGGCTTTCGTGGAGGCCACGCTCGGGGTTCTGTTCTTCATGCATCTTCTGGACGAAACTCGAGGTCTGTTGTGGTTTGTTGTAATCTTTACAGTCTCGATCCTGGCGGCGATGCAATACGGGTGGACGGACAGTTTTCGCATCGAGCGCGGCGTGCCGTACTCGAATTACGGCAAGTAGCGAAGTGAAGCTAAGGGAGGCGTTAGCGGTGAGAAGCCAAAAGCCTTTACATTTTGCGATAATGGCGTTGGTGGGGTTGGTGCTGGCGGCATTTCCGCCGCTGGCGTTCTCCCAAGGTTGTGCCTTGTGCTACACCCAGGCGGCGGCCTCCGGCCTGCGGATGATCGAAGCATTAAAGAGCGGAATCCTGATTCTGATTGTTCCTCCGACTCTGGTTACCATCGGCATGATTGGTGTGCTTTATCACAAGCGCCATCAGTGCCGGTCGGAGGCGTCCGCTGATCTGGATGGGAACTGGTAGTTCAGGACTCACGGCCCATGAACCCAAGATCGTTGGCAACTACCCACATGACGGAATCGCAGACGCGAGTCGCTAGCCTGATGTCGAAGCTCCGAGACTATTACATTCTCACCAAGCCCGAGGTGAACCTGCTGATCCTGATGACCACCTCGGCCGGCTACTACATGGGGGCCCAGGGGCGCTTCAACTGGTGGGGAATGGTGGAGACGGTGGTGGGCACGCTGCTGGTGGCCAGCGGTACCGCCACCCTGAATCAATACATGGAGCGGAACTACGATTCCGACATGAAGCGGACCGCCGGGCGCCCATTGCCTTCAGGCCGCGTTTCCCCCCAGGAAGCCTTCATCTTTGGCTTGGCTTTGAGCATCGCCGGGGGGCTGTATCTCTGGTTCGCGGTGAACCCGCTTACCTCGCTGCTGGCGGTTTCCACGCTGCTCTCCTACCTGTTGATCTACACCCCGCTGAAGCGCAAGACGCCCCTTTGCACACTGCTGGGAGCGTTCCCAGGGGCGATGCCGACATTGATCGGCTGGGCGGGGGCTTCGGCCAACCTGAATATCCAGGCATGGTTTCTGTTCGCCGTGCTGTTCTTGTGGCAATTCCCGCATTTTCTGGCGATTGCCCTGATGTACCGCGAAGATTACGAACGCGCCGGATTCAAAATGCTGCCGCGCTTTGACCTGGACGGCCGCTTTACCCACGCCGAGATCATGGGGTTTACGGTGCTGCTCCTGATCACCACATTTTTCCCCGGATTTTCTGTAGACCACAGCCTCCTTTACCTGCTCGGCATGGCCGTTTCAGGCATATTCTTCCTGTATTATGGGCTGAAGCTGGTGAGGTCGAGTTCACGAGCCTCAGCCAGCCATCTGCTGCACGCTTCGGTGATTTACCTGCCGGTGGTGCTGGCCGTCATGATGGTTTGCAAACGCTAGCGGGAATGCCGCTCCGGCCACGGGGCAGCGAGGAGCCAGGGGGCCAAGAAGTTGTTACGCTGTCATTTCCTGAGTGACAAGATTACCCGCATGAGGCAACTTAGGCTGGTGCCGGCGATTCTTCCGGTTGTGGTTCTGCTCATCTCTGCGCTCACAGCCTCTGCCGCCGACAAGAGCCACTACGGCGATGGCTTCACCATTGATTTGGATGAATCTTACGATCGCGTATTGCAGGTCGTGAAGCAAGTCTCTGAAGATGGCGTCATCCGCGGCAGCTCTGAATACAAAGGGACCGCGGAACTCTATGGTGCTTCTCCCGGCACCAGCACCAATGTTTTCCGCACGCGGCCGGCCCCCGGAACCGTCCTCTATAAGATCCGCAAGGAGACGATCGCTCCAGACCACTTCTATCAGAGTAATGACGTCGGTACCGTGGCGGTCCGCTACGTGGTCAAAGCGCTGGGCCCCAAGTCGACACGGCTCACGATTGACGCCATCTTCCAGGAAGACAGCCACCATCACTATCACCCCTCTGATGGTACGGTCGAGAATGCGGAGTTTCTCGCGATCTCCGACGAGATCAAAGACATCAATGATCGCGAGGTCAAGGCCAAGCAGGATGCTTTCTACGCTGCTGAGGCCCAGAAGATGGCCGACCTTCTGGCACAGCTTGACCAGGCGCGCGCCGCGTTGAAAGTTTCGACGGCGAAGGAACAGGACCTTGCGAAAAAGGTGAACGCGGTCTCTGGCGGCAAACCCGGACGCGTCAAGACCGCCGGCACAGACCTGAAGGCGCTGCCCTACAACGAGTCCAAAACCGTGGCTTCGCTTGCACAGGGGGAATCGGTTTCCGTCCTTGCCCAGACCCGGTCGTGGTATCGCGTGCAAGCAGCCGATGGGAAGCAGGGTTGGGTTTACCGCCTGATGCTGGAGGTGCCGGAATGAGGATTCTGCTTCGGTGCCTGCTACTTGTGATGATCGCCGCGGTGCTCTCGCCTGCCCAGACCATGCGCGGGGCGGTGGAACGTGAGTTGCCGTTTCCGCTGCCAACCGTCAAAGCAGCGCTCGAGAACCTGGGGGCCTTCACTGGTAGCCGCTTACCCTCTCTGGAAGGCTTTGCGGATATCAGCCGCCTCAACCTGAATGATTACCAGCGCCCCTACTACGAATACAAAATTGAGCTCGAGCCCGAGGGCGAGAAGAAGGTAATCGTTCGAGTGCGGGCCAACGTTTCCGCCTGGTATACCGGCCCCGATCTGCCGGAGCCGGAGTATCGCTCGCTGGAGTCGAACGGGCACCTGGAGAACGACCTGCTCGATCGCCTGAGCGATTACCTGCGGGACAAATCGGCGGACGCAGCGACTCTCACCCAATGGATAGCCACTGCCAGGCAGCAGAAAGAAGACAGCGATCGCAGAATCGCCGCTTTGCAGGGCCAACTGAAGCAGGCCGAGAATCCGCACGTCGATCCGGTGGACTATGCTTCAGTCACCCGTCCCCGCAGTGCGATATTGAGCGCTCCTGAGGAGCGGGCGGGGGTTCTTCTCCATCCCCAGTTGGATGATGAATTTCAGATCCTTGAACGGAAAGGCGCCTGGCTGAAATTGCAGCTGGAAAACGGCGTCGTGGGATGGGTGCGGGCGGCGGAGGTGCAAACGACCACCGCCTCTGCGGAAGCCGCGGCTGGCCGCGCAAAGAATGCGCCCGTGCCGGGGTTTGAAGTCATTCGCGAGAACACCGACGAATTTTTAGGCGACTGGGAGCGTCTGAAAGGCAAGAGGGCACTTTACATCTGGGCCCGTCCGGATGGCTCCGCCCTGAACATGCCACTCGGCAATCGTCTCAAGTTTGTGCAGAATGTTTTCTCCGAGCGCTATCAGGAGATGATTCACAGTTCGCAGGACCCTACCGAAGGGATTGTCGTGATCTTTGTGGATGATCTTGGGGGAGTGGCCGCCGCGAGCATGGACGACATCCGTTCCTGGGTCGAAGGAACCCTCAGCCAGGCGGCATTCCTCAAGAAGTGTTCGCTCGATCCGCCGAGCGCCTTCGGAGACGCCAATATCGCTCCTCCCGCTAAGCGTGCACAACATTCCTCGCTCCATGCCCGCAAGGCCACCCCACCGACAGGTTAGATCTTACTTCCCGTACCCGGGATAGCTGCAGTTCGAACTCCGGTCACGCACACTGTTAATGACCAGCGTCGAATACGTGACCCCCGTCGTGGAGCCCTCGTTGAATGGTGGGGCGACGTTCTCGACCCCGTCGCTCTGGCCAAGTTCTCCCGTGACCCGCACCGTGTGGCCGATCTTTCCCTTCAATGCCTTCAGAGCGGCCGGGTCGCCGCCGATGATGCGGTATTGTTTGGGCTGATCTCCGCCGGTGATCACGTAGGTGTGGGCCGTCTTGGAAAGGCAGCCTTCTACGGCCTGATCGGCAGCTTTTGCATTCTGCTGAGCGGTCGCGAGCGAACTGCAAAGCAGAACCGCCAGAAATCCCGAGAGCAGGAATGAAGAGTTTTTCATCGCATTCTCCTCCGAATTTAAGTTCCTACCTAAGTAGATTCCGGGTGGTAAGGCAGTGGTGCTGGAACCGCGGGTGGCGGGCCCGGTCGATTGAATTTGAGGAAAAATCCCGCGGAATCAGGCGATTGGCGTGAAAATGCCGGGCCGCGGGCTCCCCGCGCCCCCCAGAATGCCATTACCTCGGTAATTTGCGGTGGTCACGAAAGATGACTAGGCTCGCTACATAAGGCTGGGGGTAGTGGGGATGTTCCACCGTATTTGCATTGCGACGTGTTCGATTCTTTTTCTGGCATTGGCCGGTCTGGCCAGCGCCCAATCTTCGTATCAAGTCATCACCGTCACCAACCCGGGAACCATCAGTGGCACCGTGAAGTGGGCCGGCCGTCAGCCTGCCGCCTTGACGCTGCCAATTGATAAGGATCCCGAGGTCTGCGATCCCGAATCGCACAAGCGGCGCGATCTCGACCGTTTGGTGGTCGGTCCCGATGGTGGCGTGGCCAACACCGTGGTCTTTCTGAAGGACATTTCGAGCGGCAAGGCGATGGATATACCCGAGTCGCGGCGCTTCCTCGATCAGAAGCACTGCGAATACGAACCGCACATCCTGCTGGTTCCGCAAAACGGCGCCTTGGAAATGAAGAGCTCCGATCCCGTGCTGCACACCGTTCATATGGACGGCGCGGCTACCTTTAACCTTCCGTTTCCTTTCGAGAACCGGGTTACCACCCGCAATATGCCCAACGTTGGCCTGGTCAACCTGAAGTGCAATGGCGGCCATGTCTGGATGAATGCCGAAGTGCTGGTGGTTCCGCATCCCTACTACGCGGTAACCGACGAACAGGGAAGGTTCAAGCTTACGGGGGTTCCTCCGGGGGACTACCAACTTGTCGCGTGGCATGAGGGCTGGGAGTTGCTGCGGCAAGAGGCGTCCTTCGATGTGCTCACCGAGCGTCGCATATCGCGGCCGGTCTTCAGCGAGCCGCGCACCTGGGAAAAGAGAGTGACGGTCAGCCCCGACGGTTCGTCGGTGGTGAATTTCACCATCTCAGAGAAGTAAGCGCACAGGGAACATTATTTAAAGCTGGCTCCCGGGGCTATACTGTGGCCCTATGTTCCCCGGAGCCAGTGCTGCTCTTCTCACGGTTCTCGTTTTTGCTACCGCAGCTCCCTTGATGGGGCAGACCAGCGGTTCAACGCCAGCCAAGAAATTTGCCGAGCTCAGCGATCAGTTCATGCACGAGTCGCTCGCTTTGTCGCCGGTCGGCGCTTCCTCGGTGGGCTATCACAAGCACACGGACCCCAAGACGGGCAAAACCATCGAACTGGATGGCCAGCTTGATGACATGAGCCTGGAGGGCATGGCCCGGCAGAAGGCTTTCTACCAGAGCTGGCGGGACCGCTTCCACACTGAGACTCCCCAGGCTTCGCTCGATCCGGAAGATGCCGCCGACTGGCAGTTGATTGACGACCAGATTGGCTTGTCCCTGCTGGAACTCGACAAGATTCAGAGCTACCGTCACAATCCCACGGTTCCGGTCGAATTGATCGGCAATGCCTTATTTCTTCCGCTCACTCAGGAATATGCCCCGAAAGACGTACGGATCGGGCACGTGCTTTCGCGCATGCAGCAGATCCCGCGCCTGCTCGATCAGGTGAAACCCTATCTGAGTGATCCTGATCCGGTGTGGGTCAGCACCGCCATTCAGGAGAACGAAGGTAACATCGGCCTGATCGAAGACACCATCGCCGGGGAAATCCCCGCCGGATCGCCGCTCAGGAAACAATATGACGAGATCGCCCCCACTTCGATCGCGGCATTGAAAAGCTTCTCGCAATGGCTGCAGAACGACCTCGGAAAACGCCCGACCCAAGCCACGTTCCGCCTGGGCAAAGAACTGTATGACGAAAAATTCCGCCTGGTGATGGAAACCGACGTGACACCCGAGCAACTGCTTGCCGACGCCGAGCAGGGTTTGAAATCGGTTCGGGCTGAGATGCTGCAGCTGGCACTGCCCATGCACAAGCAGATGTATCCGAATCATGGAGACCACAACGATCTGCAAGGTCGCGACCGGGAAAACCTGATCATCGGAGAAGTGCTGCAACGCATCTCGGACGATCATTGTAAGCGCGATCAGCTTCTGCAGACCGTCGAAGCTGACCTGGAGGGCATCAAGCAGTTCATTCGCGAAAAGAAAATCGTTTCCCTCAGCGATCGCGACAACCTGAAAGTCATTCCGACCCCGGTCTTCATGCGCGGAACCTATTCCGTGGCCGGTTTTCACAGCGCTCCGCCGCTTGAGCCCAAGGCGGAGGCGGAATATTGGGTCACGCCTATCGATCCGAAGATTCCCGATGACAAGGCGGAGTCTCATCTCCGTGAGTACAACAATTACACGCTCAAGTGGCTGACCATTCACGAGGCATTGCCCGGCCACTATATTCAATTCGAGCATCTGAACAACATTCAGCCGGAACGCCGCCGCCTCTTACGCACCCTGGGCGCCAATGGTGCTTACGTCGAAGGCTGGGCGGAATACATCGCACAGGTGATGATGGACGAAGGCTTTCTGAACAACGATCCGAAATTCCGCCTGGTGATGCGCAAGATTCGTTTGCGTCTGCTGGCCAACACGATTCTCGACATCCGCATGCAAACCATGAACATGACCGACGCCCAGGCCATGGAATTGATGACCAAAGACAGCTTCCAGACCCAGGCTGAAGCCGATGGAAAGCTGCAGCGGGCGAAGCTGACGTCGACGCAACTGCCCACCTATTACGTCGGGTTGCGCGAATGGCTGGCCTTTCGGCAACGCTACCAGGCGGCCGCGGGGAAGAACTTCAACCTGCTGAAGTTTCACGACCTGGTGCTCGACCAGGGTCCCCTGCCCGTGCCCGTCGTCGAAAAGCTGGTGATGCCGACCGCGCGCCAGTAGGGAAGCGCCACAGGCTCAGTTTGAGTTATTCTTCTTGTATTACGGTCATCCGCGTGCGAGCGCGGTTGTACGCGGATACATCCACCTCAATACAACGTTTGTGGAGGACGTCTCGTGATTGCACGCCGTCTGCTGGTCTGCTGCCTGGCATATTCGATCATCTCCCCGCTCAGTTTCGCGCAGTCATCTTCGGTGACAACCTCATCCGCCCGGTTTGACGGTTATTCCACCCAATCGTCCAGCCAGGAACGGGACTGGGAAAAGAAGTTCCAGGAGGGGGTTGTGGCCAATAACCTGCGCGAGAGCATGCGCCGGTTGAGCGCCCGTCCGCATCACGTGGGCTCGCCTTACGATAAAGACAACGCCGAGTGGCTGCTCGCGAAGTTCAAAGAGTATGGCTTCGATGCTCGCATCGAGGCCTTCCAGGTATTGTTTCCCACGCCCAGGGAACGCATCGTGGAGCTTGTGTCTCCAACCACCTTCAAAGCCAAGCTCCAGGAGCCCGCGCTGGCGGTGGATCCGACCTCCAACCAGACCGGGGAGCAACTCCCGACTTATAACGCCTACTCGATCGACGGGGACGTGACCGCTCCCCTGGTTTATGTGAACTACGGCATGCGCGAGGATTACGAAAAGCTCGACCGGATGGGAATTTCGGTGAAGGGTGCGATCGTGATCGCTCGTTATGGCAACGGCTGGCGCGGCATCAAGCCGAAAGTGGCCGGCGAGCACGGAGCCATCGGGTGCATCATCTATTCCGACCCCAAGGACGACGGCTATTTTAACGGAGACGACTACCCGGGCGGAGGGTGGCGCCCCAAAGACGGTGCCCAGCGCGGCAGTGTCATGGATACGGACTATCCCGGTGATCCGCTGACCCCGGGTGTCGGAGCGACTGCCGACGCCAAACGGTTGGACATCAAAGATGCCAAGACCATCACCCGCGTCCCCGTGCTGCCTATCTCTTACGCGGACGCGCTGCCCCTGCTCTCGGCCCTCAAGGGCCCGGTGGCTCCCGAGGATTGGCGCGGCGCTCTAGCGATTGCTTACCATGTGGGGCCGGGGCCGGCAAAAGTTCATCTCAAAGTTGCTTCCAATTGGGACCTGAAACCCGTCTATGACGTTATCGCCACCTTGCGCGGCTCAGAGGCGCCAGAGCAATGGATTCTGCGTGGCAACCATCATGACGCCTGGGTTAATGGAGCGGAAGACCCGCTCTCTGGCATGGTCGCGGTGCTGGAAGAGGCGCGGGTGCTGGGCGAACTGCATAAGCAAGGCTGGAATCCCAAGCGCACCATCGTCTACTGCGCCTGGGATGGAGAAGAGCCGGGATTGCTGGGATCCACGGAATGGGTGGAAACCCACTTGAGCGACTTGCAGAAACATGCGGTTGCCTACATCAACTCCGATGGCAACGGCCGGGGGTATTTCCGCGCTTCGGGCTCGCATGATCTGGAGCATTTCATCAATGACGTGGCGCGCGACGTGACCGATCCGGAGAAGGGAATTTCCGTCTGGCAGCGTGCTCACTTGTATCGCATCTCGCGCGCCAATGCCGAAGACCGCGCCGAACTGCGCAAACGCGCCGATTTCCGCATCGGCTCCCTGGGGGACGGCTCCGACTACACCGCCTTTCTCGATCACGCCGGAGTTTCGGCGCTCAACATCGGCTACGGCGGCGAGGTAGATGCCGATCAGTATCACTCGATCTACGATGATTTTTACTGGTTTACCCACTTTGTTGACAGCGATTTCTCTTACGGTCGAGCCTTGGCGCAAACCGGAGGCACCGCGGTCATGCGCCTTGCCGACGCCGACCTGCTGCCCTTCGACTATGCCGGCCAGGCCGACACCATCGAGCGCTACGAAAAAGAGCTGGAGAAGCTGCTCAAAGACAAGCAGGACGAGATCACCGAACGCAATCTGGAGCTGAAAGAGGGAGTGTTTAGCGCAACTGCGGACCCGAAGAAAACCTCGGTTCCTCCGCCGCTCGAGACGGTACCGCCTTTCATGAACTTCGCGCCCCTGAAGAACTCGATCGAGACTCTCAAACAGAGCGCCGATCGCTACCAGGCGGCTTGGACCAAAGCCTGGGCCAGCGGCACGCTCGCGCTTTCTCAGCCGGCGATGGACTCGATCAATCTCGACTTGATCAGGGTTCAGAGAACGTTCCTGACGGAGCGCGGCTTGCCTGAGCGTCCCTGGTTCCGTCACCAGATCTATGCTCCCGGAGCCTACACCGGCTACGGTGCCAAGCCCATTGCGGCGGTCCGCGAATACATGGACCAGAAAAAATGGAAGCAAGCCGAGGCGGAAGTCCCTGGTGTGGCCAAAGTGATTGACGATGCGGCCACCGCCATCAATAAGGCTGCCGATGATCTTGAAGCGGGGAAATAGGAAGCAATGTTTGTGAAAGATGGATCGTTCATGATGAGTTGAGGATGCGATGAAAACTTACTTCGCCATGTTTGTGCTTGCAGCTTCTTTGGTCTTGCTTGCGGCGTCGGCCGACGTCGCTCCCATTCGCGGGGGAAACGGCATCACCCTTCCTCCGCCTCCTCCGACTGACATAAAACCGGTGACTGATGATATCCACGGCACCAGGATCACCGATCCTTACCGCTGGCTCGAAGACGGCCAAAGCCCCGAAACCCGTAGCTGGATCAACTCGCAGATCAAGTACACCGATGAATACCTCGAACAGGTGAAAATCCGGCCGGAGATTGCCAAGACGCTCACCGGGTTGATCCGAGTCGAGAGCTACTCCGTCCCGGTGGAGCGCAAAGACGACTACTTCTTCACTAAGCGCATGCCGGACGAAAATCAGGCCTCCATTTACATGCGGAAGGGACTGCATGGCACCGATGAGCGCCTGGTCGATGCGACCAAGATGAGCGCTGATCAGAATACCTCGGTTCATGTTGACGACGTCTCGAAGGATGGGGAGTTGCTGGCCTATGGCGTCCGTGTGGGCGGCGCCGACGAACAGACAGTGCACTTTCTCGAAGTCAACAAGCGCCAGGAGCTCTCCGACGTCCTGCCCCTCGCGCGCTATAGCGGCATCAACCTGACTCCCGACAAGCAGGGCCTTTACTACGCCAAGTTTGAGCCGGCGGGCACCATGGTTTACTTCCACAAGCTGGGCACAGCGGTCGCTTCCGATACTCTCATTTTTGGCAAAGAGTTCAACGGCGAAAAATTCGGGCAGATGGAATTGATCGGCGCGGGCATTACCGAGAACGAGCGCTACCTGATCATCGAGGTCGATCACGGCGTGCCCGCTACGCGGGAGGATATCTATGCCAAGGACCTGCGTAAAGCAGACTCGCCGATCGTCCCGATCGTTCATGGCATCGACAACCGGTTCAATGTAGTCAATTACGGCGACGATCTTTATGCCATGACCGATTACAAGGCCGAGAACTACCGGGTCGTCAAAATTGACATGAAGGATTCCAGCCCCGACAAATGGAAGACCATTGTGCCCGAGGGCAAGGACGTCATTTCCGATTTGACCATCGTCGGCGGCAAACTCTTCGTCACTGGCCTGCACAACGTAGTGACGCAGACCCGTATCTACGATCTGAATGGAAAGATGACGGGGCAGATCGAATACCCCACTCTCGGCTCTGCTTCCGCGATGCTTGGCCTCGAGAGTTCGCGCCACGGCTTCTACGTCTTTCAGTCGTTCATCATTCCACCGACCATCTACCATTACGACGTGAAGACCGGTCAGACTGACATTTTCGCCAAACCCCAGGTTCCGTTCGCTTCCGACCAGTACGAGGTCAAGCAGGTGTTCTTCACCTCGAAGGATGGCACCAAAGTCCCCATGTTCATTTCTTCAAAGAAGGGCCTGAAACGGGACGGCCAGGCGCCCTTGTTAATGACCGCTTATGGGGGCTTCAATATCAGCCTCGGCGCCACCTGGAACCCCGAGTACGCCTGGTGGATGGAGCAGGGCGGTTTCTTCGCGCAGCCCAATCTCCGCGGCGGAGGCGAGTACGGCGAAAACTGGCATAAGGCCGGAATGTTTGAGAAGAAACAAAATGTCTTCGACGACTTCTTCGGCGCTGCAGAATACCTGATCGACAACAAGTACACCACTCCGGGACGCTTTGCGATCCGCGGGCGCTCCAACGGCGGCCTCTTGATGGGCGCCGCCATGACGCAGCGGCCCGATCTGTTTGGCGCCATCTGGTGCGGCTATCCGCTGCTCGATATGCTGCGCTTCCAGAACTTCCTCGTCGGACGCTGGTGGACCACCGAATACGGCTCGGCCGACAACGCAAAGGATTTTCCCTACCTGCTGAAGTATTCGCCCTACCAGAACGTAAAGGTGGGGACAAAGTATCCGGCGATCATGTTCAACACCGGTGACTCCGATACGCGTGTCGCCCCTTTGCATGCACGGAAGATGACCGCACTCATGCAGAAAGACACCGGCAGTGATCGACCGGTCCTTTTGCACTAT